>Ga0335073_10000206_pt1 | contig 72977 bp, 64 predicted proteins | sample Lox_Sample_22_FD_207093 | JGI IMG/M metagenome (GOLD analysis project Ga0335073, IMG submission 207093) | Soil microbial communities from Loxahatchee National Wildlife Refuge, Florida, United States - Lox_Sample_2.2 | ecosystem: Environmental > Terrestrial > Soil > Wetlands | place: USA... | reverse complement strand
GGCCCGCTGGTGAGGCGAACGCCTGCCGGAGCGCGGCCAGGTCATCGAAGTCGACCTCGGCGATGCGGTAGTAACGATCGCCGCGAACGCGCACCGCGTTGCGGCTGAAGGTGTAGCGCCGCACCCCGGGGAGCCGTTTCACGAGCGGCACGTGGACCTCCCGGTAGTGGCGCTCGAAGAGATCCGGGTCCTCCGGCGTATCCCACAGAACCAGGAACCGGGCCGTGGTCGTCATCTGGGCTCTCCCCTCAGGTAGCTGTCCGCGGATGACGATCAGGCGCGTCCGGAGGGGACAGCGCCGAAGCGCTGCAGCAGTGCGCTCTTGATTCCCGGGCGTGACCCGAACACCAGCAGGAACAGCGCCTCGCGAGCCAGTCGCTGCGCGTGCTGGTCGATGGTGATCGCGTGGGCACCGTCGCGGACGGTCAGCGCCGCGGCCGCGCGCAGGGCCAGTTCCGAGGCGGCCGCGCGGGCGTCCGCCATCGGCGCGGGGCCGGCCTGCAGAGCGGCGTCGAGGCGGTCCCGGCACGCGGTCACCTCGTCGTCGAGCGGGGCCTGGCCGAGCAGCCGGCCGCACCGGTTGGCCACGCCCAGGGCCAGCGACCCGTTGACCCGCAACCCGGCGGGCTGGACGCTGACGGCCGGGTCGAACGGTACCTGGCCGACGAAACGGTCCGGCGGGATCATCACGCCGTCGAAGCCGAGCCGCACGGTGACGCTCGCGTCGACGGCGACCAGCCGCTCGCGGGTCACGGTCAGGCCGGGCTGGGCGGCCGCGTCCATGATCAGCGTCACCACGGTGTCGTCCGGCCCGCGGGCCACTACCTGGACCAGGTCAATCAGCCCCCAGCCGGTCACCCAGGGCGCTGTGCCGTCCAGCCGCCAGCCACCCCCGGCCGGCCGGGCGCGCAGTTGCGGTGGCCCGGGGATCAGCCCGGTGAGCGCGATGCCGCCGCGGGTGCGGCCCTGGACGGCGGACGCGAGCCACCGGTCCCGCAGCGCCGGCGGGGCGCCATCGGCGGCCAGCGTCATGACCAGCCCGTAATGCTGGACCAGGACGAACGTCGTGGCCAGGCAGCCGCCGGCCAGTTCCTCGACAACGCGGGCGACCTGCCCCAGGTCCAGGCCCAGCCCGCCCGCCTCGACGGGCGCGGGTGCGCCGTACAGGCCAGCCGCCGCGAGCGCGTCGAGGTGCGCCGCCGGGAGACGGTCGAGGCGGTCTACCCGCATCGCATCGGGGAACAGAACCTCGTCGGCTAGCCCGCGCGCGACGGCCAGGACCTCCTCCGCAGTCCGCATAGGCCCAACGCTAGACCGCGGCGCGGGGCGGGCGCGCCACCGGGACTACAACCAGGATACTCATTGAGCAATATTGCTCATTGTGCAAGATTGGTCTAGGGTGGGTGGCGTGAGCGACGAGCAGGCGTCAGCCACGGGCCTCCGGCAGCGCAAGAAGGTGGCCACGCGGGAGGCGCTGGCCCGGACCGCGCTGCTGCTGGCCGCCGAGCGCGGCCTGGAGAACGTCCGGGTGGAGGACATCACCGACGCGGTGAACGTGTCCCGCCGGACGTTCACCAACTATTTCTCCTCCAAGGAGGAGGCGATCGCGTCGGTGAACGCCGAGCGCTCGGCCCGGATCGTCGACGCGCTGCGGCAGCGGCCGGCCACCGAGCCGCTGGCCGCCTCCCTGGCCGAGGTGTTCGCCGAGCAGTACAAGGAGGCGGCCGCCCTGGACCGCCGCGACATCGAGCGCATCGAGTTGGTCACCTCATCACCGGCGGTGCGCGGAGAAGTCCTCAAGACGCTCGTGGAAGCCGAGCTACCGCTGGCCGAGGTCATCGCCGAGCGGACCGGCACGGACCTGCAGCGCGACCTGTTCCCCCGGGTCCTGGCCGCTGCGGTGTTCAGCGCGGCCCGGGCCGCGGTCGGCCACTGGCGGGCGACCCGGGGCACCGAACCGCTCCCCGCACTGGTCCGGCAGGCCGTCATCCAGGTCACCTGCACCTCGTCGGCACCGCCCGCAGGTTAAAACCTGTGGCAGACTTCCCCAAGCAGTCTGATCATTCTCGACGCAGGGAGTGGCATGCCGGGGCTCAGCGTGGCACGGATCGCGCTCGGCTGCGGGAACTTCGGCGGGGTCGGCTCGGCGCCGGCGTTCTTCGGCCAGGGGCTGACCGAGGATCAGGCCTTCGAGCTGATGGACACGGCCTGGGAAGCCGGCCTGGTCCACTTCGACACGGCCGACGCGTACGGCGGCGGGCGCAGCGAGCAGGCCATAGGCCGCTGGATCCGGTCGCGCGGGGTCCGGCCTCGCCTCACGACCAAGACGTTCAACCCGATGGAGGCCGGCGCCGACCACGGCCTGCGGCCGGACCGGATCGCCCGTCAGCTCCGCTCGAGCCTGGACCGGCTGGGCGTCGGCCAGGTCGACCTGTACCTGGCCCACGACTACGACCCGGCCGTGCCGCTGGCGGAATCCCTGGGCGCCTTCCGCGACGCCCAGGCGGCCGGCCTGATCGGCGCCTACGGGGTCAGTAACTTCGACGCACCCCAGCTGGCGGCGGCCCTGGAGGCCGGTGCGCCGCAGGCCATCCAGAACAGCTACTCACTGCTGGCGCGCCAGGATGAGCCGGAACTCCTCCCCCTGTGCGCCCGGCGAGGCGTCGCCTACCTGGCCTTCGGCCCGCTGGCGGGCGGCTGGCTGACCGGCAAGTACCACCGCGGTGCGCCGTTCCCGGCCGGCTCGCGGATGACCCAGCGGCCCGAGCCGTACCTGGAGTTCGTCACCGACCGGACGTTCGACGCCCTGGCCCGGCTGGAGGCCATCGCGGCCGAGCGCGGTACCTCGATGGCCGGCCTCGCGCTGGCCTGGCTGCTGGCCGACGACCGGGTGACCCAGATCGTGGTCGGACCCGGCCGCCCGGAGCACCTGGCCCCGGTGGCCGAAGCCCTGCAGCACCCGGTCACCGGGCAGGAGCGGGACACGATCGACGAGGCGGTCGCCGGCCTCGTCCCGAAGGAGGCACAGCCGTGATCGGGCTGGAGGACATCCAAGCGGCCCGGGCCCGCATCGCGGGCTCGGTGATCCGGACGCCGCTGGTGCCCCTGCACGTCGAGGGGGCTCCGGCCCAGATCTTCCTCAAGCTGGAGAACCTCCAGTCCATCAACTCGTTCAAGATCCGCGGCGCGACCAACGCGGTCATGCTCGCGCCGGCCGACACCTGGGCCACGGGCCTGGTCACCGCCAGCGCAGGGAACATGGCGCAGGGCATCGCGTGGACAGCCCGGACGCTCGGCGTCCCGGCCACCATCGTGGTTCCCGACCACGCGCCCGAGGCCAAGCTGGCCGCCATCGAGCGGCTCGGCGGCCGGGTGCTGAAGGTCCCGTACGACGAATGGTGGAACATCATCGTCACCAGCCACGTGGACGGGGTGGAGGGACTGTTCGTGCACCCCGTCCAGGACCGCGCGGTGATGGCGGGCAACGGTACCGTCGGCCTGGAGATACTCGATGACCTGCCCGACCCGGACGCGGTCGTGATCCCGTACGGCGGCGGCGGGCTGACGGTGGGCATCGCCAGCGCGATCAAGGCGCTCCGGCCCGCCACGAAGATCTTCACGGCGGAACCCGAGACCGCCGCGGCGCTCGCCGCCGCGCTCGCCGCCGGGCACCCGACCGACGTCGACTACCGTCCCTCGTTCGTGGACGGCTCCGGTAGCCGGCGGGTCCTGGACAGCATGTGGCCGCTGGTCTCGCCGCTCGTGGACGACGCCCTGACGATCCCGGTGGCCGAGGTGGCCGCGGCGGTGCGCATGCTCGCCGAGCGCATCCGGGTCATCGCCGAGGGGGCGGGCGCGCTGGCGCCCGCCGCCGCGCTGAGCGGCCGGGCCGGGACCGGGAAGGTGGTGTGCGTGGTCTCGGGCGGCAACATCAACACCAGCAAGCTCGCCCAGATCCTCGGCGGGGCGGACGGATAACCGCCCGTCAGACGCTGTCCAGGGCCTCGAGCAGCCGGTCTACCTCGTCCGGGGTGTTGTAGTGGATGAAGCCGATGCGGACCGACTTGTCGCGGTAGCCGAGGCGCTGGTACAGGCCGAGGGAGTACCAGGAATCGTGCGCCCAGACCCCGATCCGCGCGTCGGCCAGGCGGGCGGCCACGTCCACCGCGGCCACGCCCTCCACGTTGACCAGGAAGGTCGGCACCCGGCCGTCCATGCCGGGCCGCCCGTACACGGTGACCGTTTCGGGCAGGCCGTCGAGGAACCGCTGGCCCAGCGAGCGCTCGTAGGGCACGATCGCGGCGAAGCCGCCGATCGAGTCGAGGTAGTCGATGGTCGCGTTGAACCCCGCGAGCAGCTCGTACGGCTGCGTACCGGTCTCGAAGCTGCGCCCCAGCGGGCTGGTGGGCGCAGGCCGGGCCTTGTAGGGCCGCCATTGCTCGATCACCTCGGTGCGGCCGTAGGCCAGGCCCAGGTGCGGGCCGCAGAACTTGTACGGGGAGCAGATCAGCACGTCAGCATCGATGGAGTGGACGTCGATCGGCTCGTGCGCCGCGTAGTGGACGGCGTCCACCCAGGCGAGCGCGCCCGCCGCGTGGGCGAGCTCGCTCACGCGGCGGGCGTCGGTGACCGTGCCGACCGCGTTAGAGGCCCAGGCGAACGCGACCACCTTGGTCCGCGGCCCGAGCTTGCGCTCCAGGTCCCCGAAGTCCAGGGTCGTGTCGTCGTGCAGTTCGACGTGCCGGACCACGAGATCGCGGTCGTGCGCGATCTCCAGCCAGGGCGCGACCCCCGCGTCGTGGTCCAGGCAGGAGACCAGGATCTCATCGCCCGGGCTGAACGCGCGGGCGGCGGTCCGGGACAGCGCGAAGTTGAGCGAGGTCATGTTCGGCCCGAAGATCACCTCGCTGGGCTCGCAGCCGAGGAACCGGGCCGCCTTGCCCTCGGCCTCGGCCAGGATGTTCCCGACGCGGATGCTCGTGGCGTAGCCGGCGCCCAGGTTGGCGCTGGCTTCCCGGAGCGCGAGCGCGATCGCGTCGCCGACCTCGTCGGGGACCTGGGTGCCGCCCGGAGCGTCGAAGAACGCGAACCCCTGCCGCAGCGAGGAGAACCGGGCCCGGATCGCGTCGACGTCCACGCTCTCGCTGAGCACTTCGGCCACGGAAAGCTCCTCCCTGAGCGGCCGCGCGGCGGCTCGTCCGACGCGCGCGCTCCAGCAAGCCTGTGCGGACGGCACGAACGCCGGTCCGTTCGGTATCGAATTCACAACTGCCAGCCGACCCTCAGGGTAGTCCCTTGCCTTGGCCTGAACGGCGGTGATTTGATCAGCGGTACGAAATCGGCCCATTGGGGAGGGCGTATTGAGCTTCCTGTCACGCATGCCGAGGCGGACGACAGTACTCGCGGCAAGCCGCCCAGGCAGCTGACCGGGAAGCGGCCGATCTGGCAGCACGCCATCAGCCGAAAATGCGGTGCGCTCAATGGGGAAACCCACATGGTGAGACATTCCGGAAATGGAGGCGTATCCAATGAAGGGACGCCTGGTCCTTGTCGCGGCGGCGGTTGGCTCGCTCGCCGTGGCTGGTTGCTCCAGCAGTAGCAGTAGCAGCAGTAGCAGTGCGGCGTCCGGTGGGGGCGCTTCAACCAGCACCAAGTCCTGCGTCACGTCGATCGGGATCGAGGCCCCGATCACGGGCCCGGTCGCTTCGCTCGGCACCGAGCAGCTGCACTTCGCTGAGCTCGCGGTGTCAATGGACAACGCGGCCAACAACACCAAGATCACCCTCGTGCAGGGCGACACGCAGCTGCAGCCCGCGCAGGCCACGACGGTAACCCAGCAGTTCATCTCGAACTCGGCCATCACCGCCGTGGTCGGCCCCGCGGGCAGCCAGGAGGTCGAGGCGGTCGGCGGCCCGATGGGGCGGGCGGGGATGGCGTTCATCTCCGGGTCGGCGACGGCCGTGGCCCTGACCACCGGCTCGTACCCGACGTTCTTCCGGGTGGTGTCCAAGGACAGCGTGCAGGGGCCGCAGGACGCGAACTACATCATCAACAACCTGCACCCGAAGGCCCTGATGATCGTCGATGACCAGGAGGCCTACTCCACCGGCCTGGTCAGCGCGATGCTGCCGATCTTCCAGAAGGCGGGGATCAAGGTCGACCACGAGTCGGTCTCGCAGAAGGTCACCGACTTCTCCTCACTGGTGGCCAAGGTCACCTCCGCCGAATCGGTGGTGGTCCTGCCCTGGCAGATCGCCGCGAACGCCCAGCAGTTCGGCCGCGACCTGGCCCAGGAACACAAGACCGCGGTGATCTTCGGCACCGACGGCCTGTTCTCGCCGGGCACGTTCACCATCTCCGGCTCGTACGTCTCCTCGTTCGGCCCGGACATCACCGCGATCCCGGCTGACGCGTCGATCGCCGCGGCCGCGCAGTCGAAGTACGGGTCGTTCGGCACCTTCGGGCCGCCCGTGTTCGCCGCCACGCACGTGATCGACGAGGCCATCGCGTCGGTATGCAAGGCGGGGCAGACTCCGAGCCGGGCCAACGTGCTGGCCGCGATCAAGCAGACGAACGAGCCGACCTCGATCCTGGGCCAGCCGATCTCCTTCGACTCCCACGGTGACCTGGTCAACGGTAAGTTCTTCCTGTTCAAGATCAACTCGACAGGCAAGTACCAGCTGATCCCGAGCTAGCACTACGGCAAGTTGTCCCGCCGGGCCCACCCACGGCCCGGCGGGGCAGCGACGGGCGGGAGTCGCACCGGATGAGCTTCTTCTTTCAGGAACTGGTGAACGGCATCACCACCGGTGCGCTCTATTCGCTGGTCGCGCTGGGCTTCTCGATGGTGTACGGGGTGCTCAAGCTGCTCAACTTCGCGCACGGCGACCTGTACATGGTCGGGGCGTACATCGGCTTCTTCCTGATCCAGTTCTTCGGCGGCGCGGCGCATGTGAGCATCCCGGTGCCGCTGCTGCTGGTGATCATGTTCGTGGTGGCCGCGGCGCTGGTGGGAGGGCTGGGCGTGGCCATCGAGCGGTTCGCCTACCGGCCGCTGCGGGACGCGCCGCGGATCGCGCCGCTGATCACCGCGATCGGCGTCTCGTTCTTCCTGGAGAGCTCGGCCCTGCTGCTGTTCGGCGCCCAGTTCCGGGTCTACAACACCGCGGAGTTCATCTCGCTGTCCAGCGGTATCCGGATCGGCTCGGTCACCATCGACAGCGTGCAGATCCTGGTCCTGGTGCTGGGCCTGGCGCTGATGGCCGGCTTGCAGTTGATAGTCAACCGGACCAGGCTGGGCAGGCAGGTACGGGCGGTGGCGGCCGACCGCGAGGCGGCCGAGATGCTAGGGATCAACGTGAACTTCGTCATCACGGCCACGTTCTTCCTCGGTTCGGCGCTCGCGGGCATCGCGGGCGTGATGGCAGGGCTGCTGTTCAACCAGGTGACGAGCACCATCGGGTTCATCGCCGGGCTCAAGGCGTTCACCGCGGCGGTGGTCGGCGGGATCGGCTCGATACCGGGCGCCATGCTCGGCGGCCTGCTGATCGGCATCGCGGAGTCGTTCGTCACCGGCTACATCTCCTCGACCTACACCAACCTGATCGTGTTCGGGCTGCTGATCGTCGTGATGCTGGTCCGGCCGAGCGGGCTGCTCGGCCGGGTCCAGCTGCAGAAGGTGTGACCTGACCGTGAGCATCGATTCCCAGGGACCGCAGGTCGGGGCCGACGAGTGGGTGGCCAGGCAGGCGCACCGGCGCGAGTACCTACCGTCCTGGCTGGGCCGCATCCAGCAGGAGAGCGAGCGGATCGGCTGGTGGCCCCGGCTGGCCATCGTCGCCCTGGCCGGGCTGCTGCTGCCGTCCGTGGGCCTGGGCGGGTTCCAGCTGCAGGTCGGGATCGACTCGCTGGTGATCGCGCTGCTGGCGGTCGGGCTGAACATCGTGGTGGGCTGGGCCGGCCTGCTCGACCTCGGCTACATCGCGTTCTTCGGCTTCGGCGCGTACGGGTTCGCGTTGCTGTCCTCGGCCCAGATCGGCTCCACGGGCATCCACCTGCCGGCCTACGCGTCGCTGCCCATCGTGATGGTCGCCGCGGCCCTCCTCGGGCTCGCGGTCGGGCTGCCGTCCCGGCGGCTGATCGGCGACTACCTGGCCATCGTCACGCTGTTCTTCGGCGAGGCGTTCGTGGAGTTCACCAACAACGTGGCCCCGAGCAAGCTCGGCGGGCCGAACGGGATCACCGGGATCGACCCGATCAGGGCCTTCGGCTGGCAGCTCACGAGCAACTACGGGTACTACTACCTGCTGGTCATCGTCCTGGTGGTGGTGATGGCGGTACTGCGGCTGGTGGAGCACTCGCGGACCGGACGGGCCTGGCGCGCGGTCCGCGAGGATCCGCTGGCGGCGGCCTCGATGACGATCCCGGTCAACCGGGTCAAGCTGGCCGCGTTCGCCGCGGGCGCCGTGGTGGCCGCGCTGGCCGGCACCATCTACGCGGCGCAGCAGGCCAGCGTGTTCCCGACCGACTTCGACACGCCGATCCTGATCCTGATCTACGCCGGGCTCATCCTCGGTGGTGCGGGCAGCATCGCCGGCGCCGCGCTGGGTGCCCTGGTCGTCATGGTCGTCTACGACGGCGTGCTGCGCAGCGCGTCCGATGCCGGCTACCTGTTCTACGGGCTGATCCTGCTTACCCTGCTGGTGAAGCTGCGTCCGTGGCGGCGGCTGGCTGCGGTGCTGGCCGCCACGATCGCGTTCGGCTTCGCGGTGTACGCCATCGCCGACGCGATATCGCCCAGCGCGGTGGCGAGCGGACCGCAGTCGGGCGGCTGGATCGGCAGCGCGCTGCGCTACTGGGTCATCGTCCCGGCCAATCCGCAGACCCCGGGAAACTGGGGCTTTGTCGCGCTGGTGGTCATGCTGATCACGCTGGTCCAGGTCAGCAGCCGGTGGCGGACGATCCTGCTGGTACCGACCTTGTACCTGGCCTCGTTCGTATGGGAGACCCGGCTGGTCGTGGAGCCCTCGATTACCCGGCAGCTCATGATCGGTGCGATCCTGATCGTGATGATGAACGCCCGTCCCCAGGGACTGCTCGGGCAGCGCCGCGTCGAGGCCCAGACATGAAGGCAAAGACGTGACCGCCGAACCCGCCGTGACCGCGGAGCCCATCCTGGAGCTGGACCGCCTCTCGCTGTCCTTCGGCGGCCTGCGCGCCCTGTCCGACCTGGATCTCCGGGTGGCCGACCGGGAGGTCGTTAGCCTGATCGGGCCCAACGGCGCGGGCAAGAGCACGGTGTTCAACGTGATCACCGGCGTGTACCAGCCGAGCGCGGGCGCCGTCCGGTTCGCCGGGGCATCGATCGCGGGCCAGGCGCCGCACGTCATCGCCAGGCGCGGAATCGCCCGGACGTTCCAGAGCCTGCGGCTGTTCCTGAACATGTCCGTGCTGGAAAACGTCATGGCCGCCACCTACGGGCACACCAAGGCGCTGGCCTGGGAGTCGGTCCTGCGGCTGCCCCGGGCCCGGCGTGAGGAACGTCAGGTTCGCGCGCAGGCCCAGCAGGTGCTGTCCTTCTTCGGCCAGCGGCTCGCGGGCTACCGCTGGGACCAGCCCGCCTACTCGCTGTCGTACGCGAACCGGCGACGGCTGGAGATCGCCCGGGCCCTGGCCACCCAGCCCCGGCTGCTGTTGCTCGACGAACCCGCCGCCGGGATGAATCCCGTCGAGACGCACGAGGTCACCGAGCTGATCGGACGGCTGCGGGCCGAGCTGGGCGTCGCGATCCTGGTCATCGAGCACGACATGCACGTGGTGGCCGGCTGCTCGGACCGGGTGGTCGCGCTGGACCACGGCGTCAAGATCGCCGAGGGGGGCTTCGATCAGGTCGCGAACCACCCCGCGGTCGTGGAGGCCTACCTGGGGCGCGATCCCGAGGCACTGGCGGAGGAAGCGTGAGCGCGCTGCCTGCACCCGAACCGGACGTGCTGTTGAAGCTGGACCACGTCACCACCTATTACGGCCAGATGCGGATCCTGGAGGGGATCTCGTTGCAGGTCGGCGCGGGCGAGCTGGTCTGCCTGCTGGGCGGGAACGCGTCGGGTAAGTCGACCACGCTGAAGACGATCCTGGGCATCGTCCGGCCGCGTTCGGGCCGCGTGCTGATCGGCGGCCGGGACGTCACGCAGTGGCCGGTGCCCCAGCGGATCGCCGCCGGGATCGCCATCGTGCCGGAAAACCGCCGGCTGTTCGGCCAGCTGACGGTGCGCGAGAACCTGGAGCTCGGCGCCGTATTGCGCAAGGGCGAATCGCTCGCCGAGGACTTCGACAAGGTTCACGCGCTGTTCCCGCGCCTGCTCGAGCGGCGCAGCCAGCTGGCCGGCACGCTGTCCGGCGGCGAGCAGCAGATGGTGGCGATGGGGCGGGCCCTGATGTCCCGCCCCCGCCTGCTGCTGATGGACGAGCCGTCGATGGGCCTGTCGCCCGCGCTGGTCCAGCAGAACTTCCAGATCATCAAGACCATCCACGAATCCGGCGTGTCGGTCCTGATGGTCGAGCAGAACGCGACCATGGCACTGTCCATCGCCGACCGCGGCTACGTCCTGTCGACCGGGGAGATCGTGCTCGAGGGCCAGGCCGCCGAGCTGCTGCGGCACGAGGATCTCAAGCGCGCCTACCTGGGCCGCTGAGCGTCGCTACCAGGTCAGCGCCTGTACCGCTCGCGTCGCGACGGCGCTCAGGTCGTCGCGGGCGGCCTCGCGGTACAACGGGCCGGTCCCGTCGGCCAGCAGCTGGGTCACCATCGCCACGCCCCGGACCGGCACCGGGCCGGGCTCCAGCAGGCGGCTGGCCAGCTCGGCGAGCACCGGAGCGGACCGGCTGATCCGCGCGGTACGGAGCGGGACGCTCGGCGGCCGGGCCGCGTGCAGCGGCGCATGCGCGGTGACGGGCGGCGCGGGGGCCCCGGCCATGACCAGGATCCGCCGCAGGGCGGTGGCCAGATCGCGGCGGAACTCGCTGGACGTCAGCTGCATGGCCCGGGTCGCCAGGCTGGCGCTGGCCTCGGGACTGGCGCCCCCGGCCAGTTCGCGGTCGAGTCGCGCCGCCCGGCCGCGGGCCAGCAGCAGGTGCCACGGCCGCACCCGCTGCATCCGCAGCCGGCCGAGGTCCTCTTCGAGCAGGACATGCATCGCTTGCCACCTCCAACCTCGTGACCTACAAATCCATTATACTGGTCATGAATGACCTGTAAAATGATTTATGAGGTCACGCGAGAGGAGGTAGTCATGACGGCTACCCTGAACGGCATGTCGCTGCCCTCGTGGGCCTCCCACGTCGAAGACAAGCTGGCGCCGATGCCGTTGCTGCTGGTCCAGGCGTTCGTCGACACGCTCGACCGGGACCTGGGCACGGATATCTTCGCGGACCCGGACGACGCCCGCGGGTGGCTGGCCGACGCGGGCCTGCGCGTCCCGGCCCCGGGCCGGTCCGAGACCGATTTCGCCGAGGATCTGCGGCTGGCCCGCGAGGCCAGGGCCAGCATCCGGGCGCTGATCGGCCGTAACACCGGGGACGAGCCGCTGACCCGCGACGACCTGGCTCCGCTGGAGAAGGTCCTGGGCCAGGCCCAGCCCCGGCTGGACGTCACCGCGGACGGCCAGGTCCGGCTCGGGCCGGCCCTCCCGGCGGACACGCTGACGGACGGCCTGCTGGCACTGCTGCTCATCATCCGCGACGCGCAGGCCGACGGTAGCTGGGACCGGCTCAAGCTGTGCGGCAACCCGGACTGCCGGTGGGCGTTCTACGACCGCTCGCACAGCCGCCGCGGCGCCTGGTGCGACATGGCCTCATGCGGAAACCGCCTGAAGAACCGCACCCTCCGCGCCCGCCGCGCCCAGGCCGGCTGAGCAGGCGCTGGTTACCAGGTCGCTGACTCACTGTGCACGCTCTTGTGTGGTGGATGACTCATCGACCTGCATCGGGGCGGCCTACCACCAGCAGCGAGCGGCCCTCGGCGGGGGTGCCTTGTGCGGGGTCGGCCTGGACGGCACCGGCCTAGAGCCGGACGTTGCCGGGTCCGGTTGCACCCGGCCGGCCGAGATCCGCGAGCAGGTTCTTGTTCCACACCATGATGGTGTACGGACCGTCGTGGTAGGTCTTGGCCGGCGGCCCGAAGGCCGTCAGCCAGTCACCGGACGGGATGATGGCCTGCGGCTTGTCGGCCCCGGTGTTCACGATGAAGTTCGCGTAGTGGAGCTTCGGGTCGTACCAGGAGACCTCGGACTGGTAGATACGCGGCACCGACTTGTCCGCCCCCCAGGACACGCCGACGAGATGGACCCGGCCGCCGCTGTCGAGCGTGGTGATGTTGCTCTCGAAGTAGGTGGACAGGCCGTACTTGAAGCCGTGGGCGACCAGCCAGTTGGCGAGCGCTTGGTCGTGCGCCGGGACGGCGGGCTGCACGGTGTCGAAGCCCAGGAAACCCACGTAGCAGGCCAGCGCGACCGCCAGCGCGGGGAGCAGCCTGAGCCGGAGCAGATCGCCGGCCAGCAGGCGGCCGGCCAGCACGGCCCCGAACGCCAGCACCGGGGATATGTTCCGGGCGTCCCACAGGGAGTAGGGCAGGTTGCTGAACGCGAACACGGCGAGGTTGACCACGATGCCGGTCACCAGCACCTGGACCAGCAGGTCCTCGCAGCGGAAGAAGCGCCGCAACGCGCGGCACACGGCCCACCCGGCCAGGATCACGCCGACCAGGTGCAGCAGGGCGATGATCATCTGCGGGCCGAACGGCATGTCGGCGAAATCCGCCCCGTAGAGCGCGAGCACGCCCTGGGAGGTCAGCCGGAACATGTTCGGCAGCGAGGACACCTTGGCCAGGTGCGTGGCCAGCCCGAGCAGGGTGAACCCGCCGAGGCGCACCATCAGGCGCATGATGAGCAGCGACAGGCCCAGCGATACGACACCCGCGCCGAACAGGGACACCTCGAACCACTGCGTGGCCAGCGGCCGGTCCAGGACCACCACGCCCCGGTACACCCGGATGCAGCACACGAGCAGCAGCGGAACCAGGGCGGCGGCGATCACCAGCCGGTCGGCCACCAGGACCCAGGTCAGCATCAGCGCGATCACCGGCGGGACGTACCAGCGCCGCGGGGCACGGTCCAGGACCAGGAAGATCAGCAGTATCGGGATGCCGGTACCGACGTGGTCGGGCACCAGAAGCAGGATGAAGCTGGGCGTGCCGAGCTGAGGCGCCAGCATGATGCCGGACGCGATCAGCACCCGGACCACGCCTTCCCGGCCGGTCGCCCGGCCCTTGGCCACCAGGCCTGCCAGTAGGACCAGCACGGTATAGGTGAACGCGCCCCCCGTGTGCACGACCGCCGGACTCATGCCCCGGATCAGCTCCAGGATCATGTACTCGGGCAGCTCGGTGGTGTAGAACGAGACGTCGGTCACCGTCCAGCCGTGCAGCAAGAGGTTGCCGTGCAGCATGTCCCACGCTTCCAGGGCATTGGACCCGCCGTCCGACGACATGGACTGGGTGCCCGACACCCGCAGGTAGCACAGGAACAGCACCACGCCCGCGAGAGCGTAGCCGCCGATCCAGGCCAGCCGGGCCCGGCTCGCCCAGGCCGGCGGCCCAGCCGGGCCGCCATCTGGGCGCTGAGCTCCAGTGGCGGGCGCGTCAGCGACGGGCTGCTCGGCGGCCAGCGCCGGAGGGCCCCCGGCGGGCCGCTGGGAGGCCCCCATCAGTCGTCCCAGGGCCAGTCACGGTCCCGCTCGTGCCCGGCCATGGCCAGCAGCTCCTCGGCATGAGCCTGGCCGAGCTCGGAGTCCTCCAGCCCGGCCAGCATCCGGGACAGCTCCCGTACCCGGCCCGGCTGGTCCAGCCGCGTGACCCCGCTCTCGGTGACCAGGCCGTCGCCTGATTTCTCGACCATCAGGTGATTATCGGCGAAGGCGGCGACCTGAGGCAGGTGAGTTACCGCAATCACCTGCGACGAGCGCGCCAGCCGGGCCAGCCGCCGGCCGACCTCGACCGCGGCCTTGCCGCCCACGCCGGCGTCCACTTCGTCGAACACGAACGTCGGCACCGGATCCGCGCCGGCGAAGACCACCTCGATGGCGAGCATCACGCGGGACAGCTCACCGCCGGAGGCCCCCTTGTGCAGCGGCAGCGGCGGCGCGCCCGGATGCGCGGCCAGCCGGATCTCCACGTCGTCCGCCCCGTGCGGGCCGGGCTCGTCCAGCTCGGTCAGCACGGCGCTGAGCGACGCGTGCGGCATGGCCAGCTCGGTCAGCTCCGCCGTCACCTCCGCCGCGAACCGCTCGGCCGCCGCGGACCGTAGCACGGTCAGGTCCGCGGCCAGCGATCCGACCTGGGTGGCCAGCTCGGCCTCTTCGTCAGCCAGCGCCCCGATCTTGTCGGTGTCGCCCTCGAGTTCAGCCAGCCGCGCCGCGGCCTGCTTGGCCCAGTCCAGAACCCCCGCGACGTCCCCGGACGGGCCGCCGTAGGCCCGGATCAGCCGGCCCAGCGTGGCCCGGCGTTCCTGAACGGCGGCCAGCCGGGCCGGGTCGGCGTCCAGCGACTCGGTGTAGGACGCCAGGTCCGCCGCGATGTCGGACAGCAGGTAGGACGCCTCGGACAGCCGACCCGCCAGCCCGGCCAGCGCCGGGTCGTGGCTGCGGACCGGGTCCAACGCCCGGCCGGCGATCCCGAGCAGGGTCAGCGCGTCCGACGCGTCGACCGAGGACGAGGCCGGGTCCCCGGCCAGCGCCTCGTGCGCCGTGGCCGCGGCCGCGTGCAGCGCGTCGGCGTTGGAGAGCCGTTCGTCCTCGGCCAGCAGCGTCGCGTCCTCGCCGGCCGCCGGGGCGGCCGCCTCGACCTCGGTCAGGCCGAGGCGCAGCGTCTCGGCCTCGGCCGCCCGCTCCCGCTCGGCCTGGGTCAGCGCCTCGAGTTCCTCGCGGACGGCCCGGTGCCGTGCGTACACGCGCCGGTAGTCCGACAGCACGGCCGCCAGCTCGGCCCCGCCGAACCGGTCCAGCGCGTCGCGCTGTCGCCCGAGCTTGAGCAGTTGCTGCTGATCCGCCTGCCCGTGCACGGCGACCAGGTCGTCGGCCAGCACCTGGAGCAGCGACACCGGCACCGAACGGCCGCCCGCGAACGCCCGCGACCGGCCTTCGGCCGACACCGAGCGGCTGAGCACCAGCACGGTCCCGTCCTCATCGAGGTCTCCCCCGGCGTCCTCGACCTCCCGCGCGATGTCCGGGCTGACCAGCAGCCGTCCCTCGACGGCGGCCCGCGCCGCGCCCGGCCGGACCCGCGCCGGATCGGCCCGGCCGCCGAACAGCAGCCCGAGCGCGGTCACGACCATGGTCTTCCCGGCCCCGGTCTCACCGGTCAGCACGGTGAACCCGGATGACAGCTCCAGTACCGCGTCGTCGATGACGCCGAGCCCGTTGATGCGGACTTCCTCAAGCATGCTCGCCAGCATCCTCCCAGGTACGGCCGCGCCAGCCTGCGACGGGCAGGCCGAACTTGGCCACCAGCCGGTCCGTGAACCCGGCCGGGCCCGGCCATTCCAGCCGCGCCAGCAGCACCGGCAGCGCGCCCCGGCGGACCTCCACCCGGGCTCCGGGCGGCAAATCGACTTTACGCCGGCCATCGCACCACAACACCGCACCTGAGGTTTCGTGTCCCGCGATCAGCTCGATCGCGAGCACCGACCGCGGCGAGAGCACCATCGGCGGCGCGAACAGCGCGTGCGCGCTGATCGGCACCATGAGCAGGGCCTCCACGTCGGGCCAGACCACCGGCCCGCCCGCGGAGAACGCGTAGGCCGTGGATCCGGTCGGGGTCGAGCAGACCACCCCGTCGCAGCCCCAGCGGGACAGCGGGCGCCCGTCGACCTCGGTGATCACCTCGATCACGCGCTCCCGCGCCGCCTTCTCCACCGTGGCCTCGTTCAGCGCCCAGCCGGACACGATGGCCGAGCCGTTGCTGTGCACGGTCGCGTCGACCGTCATCCGCTCCTCGACCGTGTACTGCCGCGCCACTACCCGGTCGACCAGCTCGGCCAGCCCGTCCGGCTCGGCCTCGGCCAGGAAGCCGACGTGCCCCAGGTTCACCCCGATCAGCGGCACCCGGGCCGGGCGGGCCAGCTCGGCGGCGCGCAGCAGGGTGCCGTCGCCGCCCAGCGCGATGACCAGCTCGGCCCCGTCGGCCGCCTCGGCGTTGGACGGCACCTCCTCGGCGCCGGGGAAGCTGAGCTCGCCCTTGAGCGTGCGGACCGCGAGCCCGGCCGCGGTCAGCCGCTGGGTCACCAGGCGGGCGGTGCGCACCGCGTTCTCCCGCCCCGTATGCGCCGTCACGAGCATCGTGCGCTGTCCCACTAGTGCGGTCCTTCCTGGATCGCCCGCTGCACTTGCTCCGCCTCGAGCGGCGGCGCGCCCCGGCGCAGCCACAGGAAATATTCCACGTTCCCCGCGGGTCCCGGGAGCGGGCTGGCCGTAATCCCCCGGGCGCCGAGGCCGAGCTCGGCCGCCGCCCCGGCCACCTTTTCTATGGAGGCCGAACGGTCCGTGACCTCACGCACCACCCCACCGGCTCCCACCCGCCCCTTGCCCACCTCGAACTGGGGCTTGACCAGCAACACGAAGTCCGCCTCCGGCGTCGCGGCGGCCACCAGGGCGGGAAGCACCAGGGTGAGCGAGATAAACGACAGGTCGGCCACGACGAGATCGGGCACCGGGGTCACCGGGCCGAGGGTGCGCACGTTGACCCGGTCCATGACCGTCACCCGGGGGTCGGTGCGCAGCGACCAGGCCAGCTGGCCGTAACCGACGTCGGCCGCCACCACATGTGCGGCGCCCGCCCGCAGGAGCACGTCGGTGAAGCCTCCGGTGGACGCCCCGGCGTCCAGGGCGTTCCGCCCCTCCACGACCAGGTCGCCGAAGGCTTCCAGCGCGCCGGCCAGCTTGTGCCCCCCGCGTGACACGTAACCGGGTCCGCCTGCCTCGGTCACCGTGATCGGCGCGTCCCGGGCCACCTGGGTGGCGGGCTTGGATGCGCGCTGGCCGGCCACGGCTACCAGGCCCGCCGCGACCAGCTCCCCCGCTTGCTCCCGCGACCGGGCCAGGCCCCGCCTGACCAGTTCGGCGTCGAGCCGCGCGCGCGGTGCGGTCAACGTAGCTCCGGACCTGAGGGGTCGAGGTCGTCCAGGATGTCCCGCAGCCGTCCGTGGACCTCTTCCAGCACGGCGACGTGCTCCTCGGCCGGCCGGTCGCGGAGCCGGCTCAAGCCCGCCACGGCGTCATCGACCCGCGTGTCACCTGTGGCGGGAGCTTCAACCACGCTCCGTTCGGCATCAAGGTTTTGATTTTCGTCTGGGTGTTCGTTGTCCATCTGCGCTACCCTCCGGCTGAACGCTACCGTCCGATGCCGACAAGAGCGAGGCGCGCATGGCCACTGCCGAGGAGTGCCGCGAGGCGCTGCAGGCCCTCACCGCCCGACTGGGCGAGATGCCGGAGAAGGACCGGTCCAGCTTCTTCAGCAACCGCACGTTCAGCTGCCACGTCACCGACCTGGGCATTACGTTCGTGACCAGGATTACCGATACGGGCGCCGAGCCGGTCAAGGAGGCCGCCCCGGATGAGCCCCCGGCCGACATCAGGCTGACCGCGAACAGCGACGACGTGGTGTCGCTGGCCGCCACCCCGGCCAACATCGCCCGGATGTGGATGGCGGGCCGGGTCAAGATCCAGGCCAGCATCCGGGACCTGCTGGCCCTGCGCCGCCTTTTGTAACCGGACCACTCCGGCCGCACGGAGTTCGGCGATGCGGTCGGCGGAGTAGCCGGCTTCGGCCAGGATCTCGTCGGTGTGCTGGCCGAGCACCGGGGGCGGACGGCGGATGCTGGCCGGCTGGGCGGACAGCTTGAGCGGGGTGCCGAGCATGCTGAGCATTCCCGCGACCGGGTGCTCCAGCTCGACCACCATCTCGCGGGCCCCGACCTGCGGCTCGCCGAGCGCGGCGGGCACCGTGTTCACCGGCCCGGCGGGCACGCCCGCCGCGCTGAGCAGGTCGGTCCACTCCGCGCAGCCGCGGGCGGCCAGGGCCTGCGTGATGCGCGGGATCAGCGTGTCACGATGGCGCACCCGGTCCGGGTTGGTGGCGTAGCGCGGATCCCCGGTCAGGTCGTCCAGGCCGGTGGCGGCGGTGAACCGGCGCCACAGCCCGTCGCTGCCGACCGCCACCATGAGCGGGTCATCGGCGGTCGGGAACACCTGATACGGGGCCAGGCTCTCGTGGGCGCTGCCGTAACGGCCCGGTGTCACACCGGTCGCGAAGTACTTGCCCGCCACGTAGGTGAGCCAGGCGACCTGCCCGTCCAGCAGCGATATGTCGATCAGCTGGCCGCGGCCGGAGGCCGTTCTGGCGTGCAGCGCGGCGAGGATGCCGATCAGCGCCCACATGCCGGCCCCGACGTCGGCCAGGGACGTTCCGGAGCGCACCGGCTCGCCGCCCGCCTCGCCGGTGACGCTCATCATCCCGGACACGGCCTGCGCCACCGCGTCGTACCCTGGCAACCCGGCGCTCGGTCCGGTCTGCCCGTAGCCGCTGATCGAGGCGTAGATCAGGCCGGGGTTGCTCTGGGACAGCTCCTCGTAGCCCAGGCCGAGGCGGCCGGCGGTGCCGGGCCGGAAGTTCTCCATCAGGATGTCCGCCTGGCCGGCCAGCCGCTGGACGATCTCTCGCCCCTCCGGGGTCTTGATGTTCACCGACAGGCCGCGCTTGTTCCGGTTGATGGACAGGAAGTAGGCCGCGTCGTCGCCCTGGAACGGCGGGCCCCAGCGCCGGGTGTCGTCGCCGTGCCAGATGTCCTCGACCTTGATCACGTCCGCGCCCAGGTCACCGAGGATCATGGTGGCGAACGGGCCGGACAGCGCCCGGGTCAGGTCGAGCACCCTGATATCCGCCAGCGGGCCTGGGATGTTGTCGCTGTTCATTGACCGATATGTTACGAGCCATGGGAGAGCTGATCCTGCTGCGGCACGGCGAGACCGAGTGGAGCAAGTCCGGCCGGCACACCGGGCGGACGGACATCCCGCTCACCCCGGCCGGCGAGGCCGCCGCGGCGGCGCTCGCCCCGTTGCTGGACCAGCGGGACATCGTGGCCGCGTTCTCCAGTCCGGCGCAGCGCGCGGTCCGGACCGCCGAGCTGGCTCTGGAGCCGCGCATCGAGGTCAAGCAGGATCCGGATCTGTGGGAGTGGGACTACGGCGGGTACGAGGGCATGACCACGGCGCAGATCCAGCAGCAGCGGCCCGGCTGGTACCTGTGGCGGGACGGGGTCATCCCGGGTGACGCCGCACACCCCGGCGAGACCGTGCAACAGGTCGGCGAGCGGGTCGACCGGGTCCTGGCCCGGGTAGAGCCGCTGCTGGCCGACGGCGACGTCGCGCTGATCGCCCACGGGCACGTGCTGCGCATACTGACCGCCCGCTTCCTGCACCTCGATCCGTCGGACGGGAAGCTGTTCCGGCTGGACACCGGGACGATCGGCACGCTCGGCCAGGAGCACGGCGAGCCGGTCGTCGTGTCCTGGAACGTGCCGCCCGGGCGCTAGCCGACGGTCAGGACGACGTTGCCGGTCTTCTGCCCGGTCCCGACGTACCGGCTGGCCTCGATCACGTCGGCCAGCGGGTAACTGCGGTCGATGACCGCCCGGTACCCCCCGGCCTGCATGAGCCCCTTGAGGAACACGACGTCCTGCTTGGTGTAGCGCGGCGGGACCGGGAAGATCACTTTCTTGTTCCCGGACCGGGTCCACTGGGCCAGGAACAAGTTGCGCAGATCGTCGGTGGCCAGGTAGATCCCGCCCGGGTTGAGCGAACCCCGGCAGCGCCGGAAGGACTGCTTGCCGACCGCGTCGAAGATGACGTCGTAGGTCTGGCCGCTTTCGGTGAAATCTTCCCGGGTGTAGTCGATGACCTGGTCGGCGCCCAGGTTGCTGACGAGCGCCAGATTCTTCGTGCCGCATACCCCGGTGACGTCGGCCCCGAAGTACCTGGACAGCTGGACCGCCGCGGTGCCGATGGATCCCGAGGCGCCGTAGACGAGGATGCTGCGCCCTTTCCTGACGTCGGCCGGGCGCAGGCCCATCAGGGCCAGGATCACCCCGTCGCAGACCGCCGCCGCCTCCTCGAAGCCGACGCCGGCCGGCTTATGCGCCAGCGCGGCGCTCTGGCGCACGCAGACGTACTCCGCGTGGGCACCGAAGGTCCAGGCCTTGACGCCGAAGACGTCGTCGCCGACGGTGAACTCGGTGACGGCCGGTCCGGCGGCCTCGACCACCCCGGCCAGTTCGCTGCCGAGGATCCGGTGTCGTGGCCGACGCAGGCCGGTGACCAGGCGAGCCAGCGGCGGCGTGCCCGCGCGGGTCTCGGTGTCCGACCGGTTGACCGTGGTGGCGCGGATCCTGACCAGGACCTCGTCCGGGCCGGGCACGGGTCGCTCGACGTCTTCCAGGCGCAGGACTTCCGGCGGGCCGTACCGGTCGCAGACGACGGCTTTCACGGGGTTAGTTCCGGAGCACCAGGCGCTGGTTCTTGCAGCCGGTCAGGCAGACGGCCAGGCCGAGCACGCCGACATCGCGCACGGCCGTGGGATCAAGCCCGGTGACGGCCAGCGAGATCACGATCTCCAGCAGCAGCACGCTGGCGACCGCCGCCGCGACCCGCGGCGCGATGCCCGCCACCAGCGCGGCGGCGGTGACGAACAGCACCCAGCCGTGCGCCAGGACCAGGATGACGGCCAGCGACGAGGATTCGTTGACCACCGGCACGTACTGGGTCCAGCCGCCGGGCTGCACCAGCTCGTGGTACCCGAACCAGAAGAACACCACGCCGAGCACGATCCGCCCGGCGGTCGGCGCCCATTCCGCGCTGATCACGCTGGCCCGTCCGGCCAGTCCGGCCGGGGTCGAATGCGCGGGTGGGGGTCCCTGATCGGGCTCGGGGGCCTGGGGCCGGGGTGCCCGGGCCCGGAGCTTCGGCCCGCCGCTGGCCCAGCGCTCGCTCATCCGGTGATCCATCCGTGAATGGCCGGCAGCGAGGAGAACGACGGCAACGGCGGCACCCCGCTGTTCCGGCTGAACCAGCCGACAATGGCCAGGGCGAGGGCCACGATCGCGAAGAAGATCAGGACGCTGAGCCCGCGCGGTCCGACCAGCCTGGTCATCCTCCTGCCCCGTCCGCCCGGCGGGTTTCCTCCCGCATCCACGTCAGGTACGAGGCCGACCCGGTCACGATGGGCAGCGCGATGATCTCCGGCTCGTCGTAGCTGTGCCGTTCGGTCAGGAACGCGGCCAGCTCGTCATAGCGGTCGACCGGAAGCTTGAGGAGCACGAGCCACTCCTCGGCCCGCTCCAGACCCCCGTCCCACCAGTACATGGACGCCACCGGCCCGGCTACCTGCGCGCACGCGGCCAGCCTGGCCTCGACCGCGGCCCGGGAGAGCTCCATCGCCTCCGCGCGCGAGTCGGTCGTCGTCTGTACCTGGAGGTACTGCACCTCGAGGTCCGTCATGGCCCCGATCGTACGCTCACCCGGCCTAGTACGCTGTGCCGCACATCGGGCTGTGACCATCGCTCCCTCCGCGCAGCATCTTCGTCGTTGCCGCCGGCAGAGCGGAGCTTTGGGGTTGGTGAGGAGCGGGAGTGGAATTGGTGTATTCCGGCAAGGTCCGGGATCTGTACGCGGACGGCGACGACCTGATCATGGTCGCCTCAGACCGGGTCAGCGTCTACGACGTGGTCCTGCCGACACCGATCCCGGACAAGGGCCGGGTGCTGACCCAGCTGTCGCTGTGGTGGTTCGGCCAGCTCACGGACGTGATCCCCAACCATGTCATCTCCGGCACCGACGTTCCCGCCCAGTGGGCGGGCCGGGCCATCAGGTGCCGCAGGCTGCGGATGCTGCCGGTGGAGTGCATCGCCCGCGGGTATCTGGCCGGTCTCGGGCTGGCGTCCTATAACGAAACCGGCACGATCTCGGGCGTACGGCTGCCGGCCGGCCTGAGCGAAGGCTCCCGGCTGCCGGAACCGGTGTTCACGCCGACGACCAAGGCTGCGGCGGGCCACGACGAGCCGATGACGGCGGCCGACGTGGCGGCGCTGGTCGGCGTTTCGGTCGCGGCCGAACTCGAACGCGTCACGCTGGAGGTCTACCGGCGGGGGGCGGAGCTAGCCGCCTCCCGCGGCATCGTCATCGCCGACACCAAGCTGGAGTTCGGGCTAGCGCCCGACGGGTCGCTGGTGCTGGCCGACGAGGTGCTGACCCCCGATTCGTCCCGGTTCTGGCTGGCCTCGCAGTGGCAGCCGGGCCGGCCGCAACGCTCACTGGACAAGCAGTTCCTGCGCGACTGGTCGGCCGGCCTGGACTGGGGCCGGCGGCCGCCGGGCCCGGCCATCCCGCCCGAGATCGTGGCCGCCACCAGGGAGCGCTACCTGGAGCTGTACGCCCGGCTGACCGGAGGCACCTGGCCAGACGACAACCGGCACGATGTCTCATCGGACCGGTTATGAGCGGCTCAATGTTCCATCGCGCCGGTTCACTACCGGCCAGCAGAGGCGGCAGGCGAACCGGGTAACACTTGCGGCGCGTGCTGACACTAGAGGGTGTGAGTACAACGCCGATGACGACCGTCCGGATCGCACATGCCGAGCCCCGGCCGGGGAGGATGCCGAACGGCGGCTTCCAGACCCGCGGCCACCTGGTCGTGCTGGCCGACGACGCCCGACACCGCGCGGTGCCGATCTGGATGCGGGGCGATCCGGGCTCAGGCGACCTGGCGCAGCTCGTCGAGAGCGCCAGCCAGCCCGCGGGCGAGGTCGTCACCGTCAACGCACCGCAGGTGCTTGCCGCCCGGCTGCTGGGCGCGGCCGACGCCCGCGTGACCGAGGTGGGCATCGAGGCAGCCAGCGCGGACGTCGACGAGCTGAGCCCGAAGGGGACCGTGGCCCGGATCCGGGTGGCTGGCGCCGCGGGAACCCGCGACGTCACGGCGGACCTCGGGCTGGGCCTGGCCATGGCGATGGCCGCCGGTGCCCCGGTCCGGCTGTCCGACGCGCTCCTGGACCGGGTGGCGGTACCGGTGCCGGGCGAGGACCTGCTCACTCCGTTCCTCGACCGGGTGCCGCCCGTGGCCCAGGCTATGGGCGCCCATAGCCTGCCCGGCTGGCCGGCCAGGATTCCCGGAAAGCGGCCTCGTTTTGAGCCGCGCAACCTGGACTTCACCGACGGCCTGAGCCGGTGGGACCTTGATTCCGGTTTCTGGCGCGACGCGGAGCCGTCCCGGGATTACTCGGCGGCCGCCGACGGAGGGACCGCGGTCCTGGCCTCGGCCGTCCCGCGCCCAGCCGGATCCGCGGCCCTGGTGCAGACCATCTTCGCCGATGACTACCGCGGCACCACGGTCGTCTTCCGCGGCGACATCCATGGCGAGCGGCTGACCGGACAGGCCGGGCTCCGCCTGGAGATCCTCAGGCACTGGTGGCGCGTCGGGCGGGCCCGCGAGGACCACGCGGTCACCGTTTCAGGCGGCCGGGGCGGGTGGACCACCCATGAGGTCACCGCGGTGATCCCCGAGGACGCCGAGCTAATCCGGTTCGGCATCGGCCTGTCCGGCCCGGGCCGGATCTGGCTCAGGAACCCGGACCTGTGCCGCACGGTGCCGGATGACCAGGGGCCGGTCAGCGGTGGCTGAAGACGCCGAGCTCTCCGACGGCAACCTGGTCCGGCTGGCCCGCGACGGCGACCCGGTGGCGTTCCGGCTCCTGGTCGAGCGCCACCAGCCGTCGGCCCGGGCCCGGGCCCGGCGGCTGTGTCCCAATCCCAGCGACGTGGACGACACCGTGCAGGAGTCCTTCCTGCAGGCGTTCGTCGCCCTGGACCGGCTGCGGGACCCGGACCGGTTCGCGGGCTGGCTGGCCGGCATCGTGCTCAATGTCTGCCGCGGCCTGTATCGCCGCGAGCAGCTCACCCTGCTGGCGGACTGGCCCGAGCCGCTGCATCCGGCCTCGGCGGTCGGCCTGCCCTCGGCCGACGACCTTGACCGCGCCGAAGCACTGCGCGAGGCCGTGGCCGGCCTGCCTGCCGGGCAGCAGCGCGCCGTCACCCTGCACTACTACGCGGACCTGACGCCCGGCCAGATCGCCGAGGCGCCCGGTACGGCCCGGGTCAGCCTGCACAAGGCCCGGATCCGGCTGCGCGCCTACATCACCGAGCACCGCCCCGACCTTGTTCCCGCCCGGAGGAAGCACATGACCACCGTTCGCATTGCGCGCGCCGAGCGCCGCATCCCGGCCGGTCCCGTGCCGGACCGTTTCCCGACGCACGTCATCGTGCTTGCCGACGACAAAGGCGGCCGGGAACTGCCGATCTGGCTGCTGGGCCGGGACAGCCATCGGTTCTCGCTCTTCGATCCGCCGGATGCGGTCACCGAGCCTGAGGGGATCGCACAGGCGCGAACCTCGGACGAGGTCACCGATCACCTGCTGCGCGCGGCCGGCATCCGCGTGGCCGGGGTGGACATCGATGAGCTGGGCCCCGAGGTGACCGTGGCCCGGATCGAGCTCGCCGGCCCGGCCGGTACCCGGCACGTGACGGCCCGTCTCCCCGACGGCCTGGCCGTCGCGATCACCGCGGGCGCCCCGATCCGGGTCGCCGACGCGGTGATGGACCGGCTGGCGGTGCCGATGGGTCCCGGCGGCGGGCCGGTTCCCGAGCACACGGCTCGCGACCTGGATGCCGGCCAGCGACCCCGTTACGAGCCGCGCAACCTGACGTTCGCCGACGGTCTCGACCGCTGGGGGCTGGGCGGCAGCTTCATGGAAAACGCCATGGAGTCCCACTGGCGGGACTACGCCTGCGCCGCGGAAGGAGGGGTCGCCGTCCTCTCCTCGGCCGCGCCGGAGCCCGCGGGCTTCGGCTTCCTGGGCCAGCAGATATACGCCGACGACTACCGCGGCACGGAAGTCACCTTTCGCGGCCAGGTCCGCGCCGAGGACGCCACAGGCCGCGCCGGGTTGTTCTTGCGGGTCAGGACGCCGGTGGACGTCCGCGGACCGCTGACCGGGGAGGGTCAGCTCGCCGATCCCGCCAATCACATCGTCATGGCCGAGGGCCGCGACTGGGCCAGCCACGAGGTCACAGCACGGATCCCCGGCGACGCCGACGCGATCGTGTTCGGCGTGTTCCTGGCCGGAAGCGGCCGGGTCGAGCTACGCGACGTGGAGCTGACCCGGTCTAGGCCCTGACGCAGGTGTAGGCGCCGTAGAGCCGGCGCTCGAACTCCGCGGTCACGATCGCGAAGCCGGTCGCGGCCAGCATCGGCTCGAGCAGCCACCGGTACGTGCTGAACTCGGTGCGGATGTGCTCGGCGTAATCCCTGGCCGTGTACCCGTCGGCTGGTTCGGTCGCGGCGCGGCCGAACCAGCCCTGGAACACCCCCGCCGCCTCGGCCGGGGCGAAGTCGTAGATCAGGTCACGCAGCCGGAGCACGCCGCCGGGCCGCATCATGCCCGCGATCCGGTCCAGCGCCACGGCCTTCCAGAAGTCGGGCAGCTGGTGCAGCCCGTTGCGGGTGTAGACGCCGTCGGCGGGCGGGCCGGAGTGGACGTAGCTGAGGAACCCGGCCCGGACGCAGTCCAGGTTGGCCAGGCCCGCGGCCGCGGCGCGCTCATGCAAGAGCGCGTTCATGGCCGGCGAAACGTCCACCGCCGTCACGTGCCCGAACCGGCGGGCCGCGGCCAGCGCGAACTGCCCGGTCCCCGCGGCCAGGTCCACAATGGCGGAGCTCGCGTCCAGGCCGTGCGCCTCGAAGCTGGCCAGGTCCTCGGCCGGGTCGGGATAGCCCTGCTTGCGGTCGTAGCCCGCCACGAAACCCGGGTCGAGGTGCTCGGGTCCGGCGTGCCCCAGTTCGTCGATCATCCAGGCCTCGGTCACGAGCCCATTCTCCCGCGCGCCCGCAACACGTTTCTGTGGATACGCCCGATCGCAGATACTCAGCGGCGCGAATGCGCCCGATGCACCCGGTGCGCGTCTCAGGCGTCAGCGGCCTGTTACCGCCTGGCTCCGTGATCCCGGCAGTCCATCGCGTCACATGGATGCGGCTCACTCAACCAATGAATGTGCACTCTCTACCGGTTCTTGCCATTAGAAAGTGCACTTTCACTGGTTCGGACTGGGTGCGCGACGGCCTGGGCGCAGCAGGGTTAGCATGCCAGCGTGTGCTGTGGTGCTGGGGGTGACGGACCAGGCGCTGGTGCGGTCCCGCCAGGGCCTGAGGCGGCTGCGCTGTCTTCATATGAGGAGTTGCGAGCGGCCGGCGTGCGGCAATCCCGGCTATGCCGCGATAACGGGTCGCCGACGTACGCCGCAATTATCGATGCTCTGGTCAGCAGGCTCGGCGACGATGACCCCGCGGTCACGCTGCTCCGCAACGACCCGCGGCCCGCCGTCCAGTCAGCCCTTTACCTGCGCCTGCTCGGAGCCCTGCACCGCCTAGCGCTGAGCCGGCCGGATTGCCCGCTGCGTCGCTACTTTCCTTCCGCGGGTGGCCACGTGGATCCCCAGGCCGCGGTGGAGGCATTCTTCCGCGTCGTAGCGGCCGATACGGCCGCGGTCGCCGTTGACATGCGTACTGACGTGCAAACCAACGAGGTGGGCAGGTCGGCCCCCCTGTCGGCGGCCATGAACTACCTGACGACCACGGCAGGCCTTCCGCTGCGACTGCTGGAGGTCGGCGCGAGCGCGGGGCTGAACTTGCAGATGGACCGCTACTTCGTGCAGGCGGGTGCGGCCGGGTGGGGGCCGCCTGACTCCCCGGTGCGGCTGGCCGGGTATTTCGCATCGGGACAGCCGCCCGCGACCGCCATGACCGTCGTTGACCGGCGCGGCTGCGACCTGAACCCGCTGCACCCCGTACGCAGCCGCTTGTTGCTCGAGTCTTTTATCTGGCCCGAGCATGTCGGTCGGCTCCGACTGCTGAGGGCGGCTCTGTCGGTCGCGGCGCCCGTTTCCCTAGAGCGGAGCGGCGCGGGCGAATGGATCCGCCAGCAACTGGCCACGCTGCCCGGGGGAGTCACCACGGTGGTGTTCCATTCGATCGTGTGGCCATACCTTTCCGGGGACGAACGCACGGCGCTCGATCATGCTGTCCGGACCGCGGGCGCGCGGGCCGACTCGGACCACAGGCTGGCCTGGGTGAGCCTGGAGCCTGACAGGTCCGGGGTCTGCCTCACCTGCGAGCGCTGGCCGGAGAACGAGCGGCTGGTGCTTGCGACGTCAAGCCCTCACGGAACAAATGTGGTATGGCAGCCTGCTCCCAACCCGGCTGGAAGCCTCGGCCGACCGCGCTGACATGACCCAACGATCCCGTCGACATCGGTGGAGCTCGGATGACGCCTGATCCACCGGTGCCGTATAATCCATTTTCGTGATATCCGAAAATGAAGTACTTGGGATCGTGCTGGCCCTGCACCGCACCACGCACCACACGCTGCACGCGCTGGGCAGCGCGCTCGCCGACCTGAACCTCACCGCGGCCGAGATCAACGCGCTGGCCAACCTGGCCGACCGGGGGGCGCTCAACGTTCGCGAGCTCAGCGCCGAGACCGGCACCCGGGCCACTACCCTGACCGGGGTCCTCGACCGGCTGGAGAACCGCGGCTACCTGACCCGGGAACTGGATGCCGCCGATCGGCGGTCGTTTCGGCTGCCGCTGACAGAGGCGGGCCGAGGGGTGGCCGAACGGGTCCGGGCGGCCGTTGCAGACCTCGAACAGGAGGCACTGGTCCGTCTGTCCGCGGATCAGATCGCAGGCTTCCACGCCGTCATGACGGCTCTGCAGGCGGCCAGCTGATGCACAGCCGTAACACGCCCGAGGGGCCGGGCCGCTCCCCCGGCCACCATGGCCCGCGGGACCTCCGGCACGGACCGCAGGAGCCCCGGCACGGCACACACGATCCGGAACTGGCCGCGATCTTGCCTGGGATTACCGGGCCGGGCGGGCGGTTCGGGCACCGGCAGCACATCAACCTGGCGTTCTACGCGGTGCGGCGGTATGGCATGCCAGACGCGGTCGGCGTGATCTGCGGCTGGATCCGGCAGATCGCCGCCTACGGGCGGGCGCCTCAGAAGTACCACTACACGGTCTCGAGAGCCTGGGTGGAGCTGGTCGCGCACCACGTGGCCGAGGACTCGGACTGCGCTGATTTCGACGTCTTCACCGACCGGAATCCCGCGCTGCTAGACAAGCGCCTGCTCAGCAGGCACTACCGGTCATCGACCCTGGCCGGCGGGGAAGCCCGCCGCGACTGGGTCGAGCCCGACCTGCTGCCGTTCCCCTGGCCGGCTCAGGGCAGCACGGCCGGCTGATCGATCACCCACCGCCAGCTGCCGTCGGGCTGGCGGCGGGCGACCTCGACCGTGGCCCCGCCGCCGGGCAGGCGCGTCGAGGTGAGCGCCAGGTCCCCGTTCCGGATCACCGGCTGCTGGCCGGCCGAGCTGAACGACGGCCTGTCCGCCAGGAGGTCGGCGTACGCCTTGCGGATCTCCTCGTGCCCGGCGGCCAGCCGCCCGGGCGGGAAGGCCAGCACCGCCCCCGGCTCGTACAGGGCGACGAGCCCCTCAACGTCGCCTGCGTTGGCCCGTTCGAGGAAGTACCGGCTGAGGTCTTCCGGCTGCGCGGCCGGCTCGGGCTCTGCGTTGACGATCACCCGGGGGATCATCTCACCGGGATACGACAATTTCGCTGGCGCTTGACCTTGCCGCCTTGCGCCCAGCCGCGACTCAGACCAGAATGTCCGACCAAACTACGTGAGAACAGGCGTCACCGGCCCGCTCCTTCAGGGATGAAGGCCTCTCTGGTGAGGGCCCGTTACCGCTGATCAGCGGGGTTCTGTCGTCAGCTCCGCGTCGGCCGAGGGCCGGTTGCGATCTTGTGACCGGCCTTTTTTCGAGCGGCAGCGCGGGTGCCAGGAGCAGCAGCAGCGTGGCTCGACGCCTTCTGCGCGGGCTCACCGTGAAATCGGGATTGCTCTCTTCGCGTAGGCCCTCCACGATCGGCTGCATAGCGGACGCAACGGAGAGGATGTTCATGCGCGAGATCGCGTACGCGGTACGGGGATTTCTCACGGTTCGCAAGGATTCCTTGCGCGTGCCCTTGAGCGGGTCGCTAACGGTCCACGCGAATCAGGACTCGGGTCTCTTCACTGGGGACCTCGTGCTCCACCAGTCCACCATCAGTCGGACGGTCCTTGGTGCCGGTCTCTTCAGCGCTACCGTCCAGATCGAGGCTGAGTCCCCCGTCATCGGCGGAGTCGACCACGAGGGCCGGATGCTGGCGACGGTCACGGTCGACGCGATCATAGCTGCTGTCCACGCTGCCGGGCGGACGTGGATCAGCGGTGATTCATGCCGCACCGCCACTCAGGCCATTGTGCCGCTACGCTCCAAGCCTGGCTTCGACCTGGAGCAGGGCGGGCGCCTGGTCGGCAGGTACCACCGGCCGCCCTTCGCCGGATGCGGGTGGATCACTCCGCTTGTCAACCTATTGGTGGCTGGGCCAGGGAACGCCGCCGTTATCGATTTGATCCCACTCACCCCTAAGGTCGGGTAGCCCGGGGCATCTCGGCCCCGGGCTACCGGCCCAAGGGAGATCCGCCTGACCTCGGCGCCGAGCGGCCGAAGAGGTGGGCAGCGCGGAGGGGCACCGGTGTGCTCGGGCGCAGCAGCGCGGTTCATGAGCTGGTGGGGTCTGGCTGGGATCTCCGCCGCAGGGTATCCCGCAGTGTCTCAAGCGCGGTGAAATGGGGGGCCCAGCCCAGTTCCTGTTTCGCGCGGGTCGTGTCCATGATCGCCGGATGGCTGGCCGCCTCCACCCACTGCGCGACGGGGGGCAGGAAAGGCAGGGCTGCGAAGGCCCGGGCCGCGAACTGCGCGGGGCCAGCCGGAACGGGTAGCGGGAGCATGCCGAGTTCGCGGGCAATGTCGGCGCCGGTGACGATCCCGTCGCCGGCGATATTGTAGGCACCCGGCGGCCCGGCGGCCACGACACACTGCAGCAGCGCCTGGCCCACGTCCTGTTCGTGCACCAGCTGGACTGGCAGCGTCGGCACCAGCACCGGTACCGGCAGCGGGAGTCGGCCAGCCCAGCCGACCAGAACACGGGCCAGCGGTGCCAGCGGGCCAGGCAGCAGGTCCTTTCCGCCCACGGCATGCGGCCCCAGCACGATGGACGGGCGCAGCAGGTACAGGACGGGCCCGGGAGACTGCGCAGCCTGGGCCTGCAAGAGACGCTCGAGCTCGGCTTTCTCCTTGGCGTAGAACAATCGGGCGGCGGGCCGCACGGGCCAGTCCTCGGTCATCCCGACGGGGTTATCAAGGTGGAAGCCGTAAGCTGCCACCGATGAAGAATAGACAAAGCGGCGGGCGCCGGCCGCAGCAGCGGCACCGAAAGTGTTCAGGGTGCCTTCGACGTTGATCGACCGAATCGCCTCACCTGACGCGGCACCGGTAACCAGGAACGCCAGGTGCACCACCACGTCAGCGTGGCGGAACGCGTCCTGCAAGACCTCAGGATCGCGGACATCGCCGCGATGGTACTCCATCTTCGTCCAGCCGTAGGCGCCCGGGTCGAACGGGCGCCGCGCGATACCCACGACCCGCGCCACCCGTTTGTCGGCTTGAAGCAGGGGCATCAGGCCGAACCCGAAAGTACCGGTCGGGCCGGTCACTGCAACTGTCAGGTCCTTTTCCCCGCCGGACATCAAATTCGGCTACCGGTGGGAAAGGCCAGGGAACCAGCTCCGCCGCTTCCGGGCGAGACCGGAGCTCACCGCCGCTCTTGCCTCGCGATGAAAGTCAGGCCTAGTTCCCGTCTCCGGCGCTGACGCCACAGGCCATCCCTTCCCGAGTCGCTGCCGCGTTACCTTCTATCGCAGATCCGCGGCCGCGGTTACCCAGCCCCAGATGCCGCACCTGTTTGACCCGGCTGCGACCAGCACGGCTGCGCAGAAGGTCGCAGATAGCATACGACGCCAGCCATCGCGCAGTCCGCCGATCACCGCTCAGGATCGGCTCCCGCCGATGACGGTCCATCGCACGTCGGGAATGAGGACACGGTTCACCTCGCAGGGCCAGATGTGCCTGGCGAGTGACGCACCGCTACCTGCATGCTCGGGCCGAAAGTCTGAGCATGCAGGACGAATGACCTGGATCGGCCAAAGCCCGCGCGGCTTACGATCGAAATTGGAGTGGGTATTCGCCATTGCCTGGCAACGCTCGGGCAGCGGGCCTGGCGCAACTTGGAAAGGGGGCGTCATGGACAGGCTGAAGCCACTGGACGCCCTGTTCGTCGATGCTGAGGACAAGGACCCGCACACGTCGATGGCGATCGCGTCGATTGCGGTGTTCGAGGGTCCGCCACCATCTCATGAGGAATTTCTGGCGTACCTGGCCGGGCGTTTGCCGCTCGTTCCCGGCTACCGCCGGAAGCTTCGCACGGTGCCGTTCCGCCTCGGGCGGCCAGTCTGGGTTGAAGACCCGCACTTCGATCTTGGTTATCACGTCAGGCGGACCGCCCTGCCGGAGCCCGGAGGGGATCAGCAGCTCGCCGACTTGATGGCGCGGGTCATGTCCCAGCGGCTCGACCGCGACCACCCGTTGTGGGAGTACTGGGTCATCGAAGGGCTCGCCCAGGATCGCTGGGCGCTGATTTCCAAGGTGCACCACTGCATGGTCGACGGGGTCTCCGGCACTGACCTGTACCGCGTGATCTTCGACTTCTCGCCCGAACCTTCGCCACCCGCCGCCGACGACCGGGCCGTGGGCGCGGAGCCCTCCCCCCTCTCGCTGGCTGCGCGGGCCGCCGTGGACTCGGTTGTGCTGCCGGTCCGCGAAGCCCTCGCGCTGAGCGGCATCCTGGCCCACGATCCAGGCGCTGCCATGCGTCAGGCAGCAGACACGACGCGAGCCATCGCGAAGCTGGCGCCGGCCTTGTGGCCGACCACGGGGTCGTCGTTGAGCGGACCCATCGGCAAGCAGCGGCGGTACACCTGGGCCAGGGCGTCGCTTGATGATGTGAAGAAGATCAAGCGGGAGCTGGGCGGCACCGTGAACGATGTCGCCTTGGCCGCGATCAGCGGCGGGTTCCGGGAGCTCTTGCTCGCCCGTGGCGAGCAGCCTGAAGCGCACATGGTCCGCTCGCTGGTCCCGGTTTCTCTCAGGGCCGTTGGTGAGGAGAACATCTACGAAAACCGGGTTTCAGCCGTGCTGGCGGATCTCCCCGTCCACATTCCCGATCCTGTGCAACGGCTCGCGGCCGTTCATGCCGAACTGCAGACCCTGAAGTCGGCCAAGGAGGCGGAGGTGGGCGAGGTCCTGGTCAAGCTGGGCCGTTACACCCCGTTCCCGCTCACGTCCTGGTGGATAAGGCTGGCGTTCGGGCTGCCCCAGCGAGAGATTGTCACGGTCACCACGAATGTGCCCGGTCCCGGTCAGCAGCTCTACGGGATGGGCCGCCGACTCGTGGAGATCATTCCCTACGTGCCGATCGCCACCACGGTCCGCACCGGGATCTCGATCTTCAGCTACTGCGGCAACGTCACCTTCGGGATCACCGGCGACTTCGAGGCCAACCCCGACCTCCCCGTACTCGCCTGCGGCATCGAGCACGGCGTAGCCGAGCTCCTGGCGGCCGCTGAGCGCCACCACCGGGGCGCGACCAAACAACGGCGAACCGTGACTCATCCGTAAGGCGGCTTCGCCGCTGTGCGAGCTGGTACCTGGACGCCGACGGCGGCGACCGGGTCGTGCGGCCCGGATTGAGCTTCGAGTGCTGGGTCCGCACCAGGCGCGCGCGCCGTGCCGACTATGTGATCTACTGACGAACCAGGGTCATCACCAGAGCCGTGATCCACCAGATGGGCATCTCACGAGGCTTCGTCGCGGACCTGCGGTTCGCCGTCCGCCCAGACGCGGTCAAGGAACTCGCTGATCTCTGCGGTCAGCCGGGCAGGCCGCACCCACAGCTCAGCGAAGGTGCGGGTCCGGATCAGCCTGGCCCTAGGCAGCTGCCGCGCGAGCCTTTTGGCGTCACTGAACGAGTGGATCACGTCGATCCCATGTCCCAGGACCAGGGCCGGCGCGGTGATATCCCGGCGCTGGTCGATGGTCGGAGCGATGGGCCCCAGCAGGACGCCGTGCAACACGGCGGCGATTTCGTCCGGGTCCGACGCCACGGCACTGATAAATGAGTCGAGCGGGCCGAGCCCCAAAGGTGGGAGGCGTGAGGCGACCCAGGAGAGCAATCGCAGCGGGGCCCGGGCGTAATGCACCTCTAGCAGGAGCGGCGCGAACACCAGCGCCGCCGCCGGGGCAGCCCACTCGAGAACCGGCATTTCCAGGACCAAACCGCGGACCCTCTCGGGCGCTTGCACCGTGGCGAGCAGGCTCACATTGGTACCCAGCGAGACCCCTCCCAGCACCACCTGATCGACGCCGAGCTCGTCCAGAAGACACAGCACCTGCTCGGCGTAAAGATCCATCCGATGGGCACCAGCGTGGCGGGGCTTCTCACTCCGGCCATGACCAAGCAGGTCGAGCAGCACGACGCGGTTGCCCTTGGCGGCCAGTCTCCGGGCCAGGCTTCGGCTGAGGTTGGCGTCGAGCAGCAAACCATGCAGCCATACGAGCACCCTGTCGCCTGAACCGTAGACCTCGTAGGACAGCCGGTACTGGCCGTAGGCCAGCGTGTGCCGCATGCCTTCGGTGCTTGGCTTCGAGTCGTCCTCCGCAGTCACGCCGACGCTGGGATCGCGCCGGGCTGCTGCACGCCGACCAGGGCGAGCCAGCCTGTTCATGCTCGCAACCGACCCGTCGGCGTTTCGGAAGGCGGGGAATCATCGGGCCTATGGCTCTTCTTGCTGATGACGTTCGCCCCTACCGCCGGTCAACTGAACGCAGACATTCTGCGCATACGAGCTTAGCGCTCCGTGTGAAGCGACATGAGCCCGTGGAGGTCCGATGGCCGAATCCCGTAGCAAGCAGCCAGACCATTGGCTGGCACTTCAGTCGGCCAGTTCCGGCGGCTCCTGGGGGTGCCGGATCGAGAGTGTGGGTGTGAAGCTCCCCGCCCAGCGGCTGACAACCAAAGACCTGATGAGCCGGACCAACCACCGTACCCGCATCCAGCTGGAGCGACTGACCGGCATCCACGAACGTCACGTCGTGGGGCCGGGCGAGAACTCCTTCACCCTGGCCACCGGGGCTGCCCGCGACTGCCTGGCTCATTCGCGACACCAAGCGCCAGACATACAGGTGCTTATCAGTACCAGCATCACCCGGTCCAAGGGCCGGTCCTCGCAGTCCTTCGAGCCGCCCCTCAGCCTGTATATCAAGCAGGCAATCGGCGCCACGCAGGCGGTGAACTTCGATCTCTCAAACGCGTGTGCCGGCATGCTGACCGGTGTGTTCGTCCTCCAGGACCTCATCACCCGAGGTGAGGTCAGCTGCGGCATGGTGGTTTCTGGTGAATACATCTCCCACCTGAGCTGGAACGCGGCGCAACAGATTCGCTCCCTGTTCAGCAAGCAGCTCGCGTCACTTACGCTCGGTGACGCGGGCGCCGCCGTGATCGTGGAACGGGCACCCGACGGTTCAGGCATCGACGTCATCGGCTTCACCACTCTTGCCGAGCACAGTCGGCTGTGTCTTGCCTTTCCCAGCACCGTGGGCCCGGGCGCTCAGATGTACACCAAGTCCAGGCAGCTGCAAAGGGTGGCCATCGAGGACATGGCGCCGCTGGTTGCCGAGGTGATCGGCGAAGCCGGAATCGACCTGGCCGACATCGACTACATGATCCCGCATCAGACGTCGGCCCGGGCCATCCGCGCAGGGACCGAAGAATTCGTCCGGCGCCTCGGCGCCAAGCCGAAGCACGTGGTTGTCAACCTGGAGGAATACGGCAACACGTCATCGACAACGTTGTTCGTGGCACTCCACAAGTACCTCGAGGAGCAGCGGATCCACAAGGGAGACCGCGTGATGCTGCTGGCGCTCGCCTCCGGCATCGAGATCGGTATCGCCATATTTACCATCGACAGCCAGGTGGATCACTATGGGCGCATGCATTGAAGCAGCTAGCGCGCTGACCAGCCATGGATTGCGCAAACCAACCGCGCGACGCCTCGCCGATGCCGCCGCCCGAACCTGCCTCGCGCACGCAGGGAAAAAGCCCGACGATGTCGACATGCTGATCAATGCCGGCATCTACCGGGAAGACAACATGGGCGAGCCCGCGCTCGCCGCCCTCATACAGCAGGATATCGGGGCCAACCTGGGCCAGCCGCCGATCGGGGGGCGCGGCACCTTCTCGTTCGACCTAGTCAACGGCACCTGCGGCGTGATCAGCGCCATCCAGCTTGAGTCGAGCTTCCTTGGCTCCGGCGTCATCCGGCTCGGCGCGATCGTGACCAGCGACGTCGATCCGAATCTCAAGAATCCCGGTGCTCCCCTGCTGCGGCCGACCGGCGGTGCGATGCTCCTCGGCTGGGATGACGGCCATGCCGGGTTCACCGACTTTTGCGCGGAGACCTTTCCTGAGTACGAAGGTCTGTTCGTGAGCGGGCTGGTGTGGCAGGAGCGACACAGGCTCCGTGTCTCACGGCGGGCAACCGGCCAGCACCAGATGGTCGTTGAAGAGCACCTTGGTTACCAAGCTCGCCTTGTCGACTGCGCCGAGGAGGCGACCCGCCGCTTCCTGCGCCGACTGGGGATGGGCATGGGCGAAATCGACCTACTCGTGCCTGCTCCCTCCTCCCCGGGCTTCCTTGACGCCTTGCGCGTACGACTCGGCGTTCCGAGCGACCGGGTCGCGTATATACCGGAAGACCTCGAAGGTGCCTACACCACCGGGCCCATCGCTGCACTCCAGGCAGCTACCAAATCTGGCCGACTTGGTGAGGCCCGGAACACTCTGATGCTCGCGGCCGGGGCAGGCATCACGGTCGCCCTCGCCCTATACCGCCAGACACCGCCCTGAGCGAGCCCGCGGTCGGCGTGCCGCCATGGCGTGGCCGAGGCCGCCCCCGCCGGGCAGCGGAAAGTGGCTGAGGCGTTGCCTGCTAGTTCGCCCACGTGGCACGTCCTGGCCATGGGGCAGGAGCATCGCGAAGCGCAGCACTACCTTCAGTTGTCTGCGGTCTAGCGGACCTCGACGATCGGCAGCCGCAGCGCCGCGGGTGCAGATGATGGCACGATCGGGTTTCGCGGCGTCGCGGGCACGACACGCCGGTAGGCGGCGCCGAGCGCGGGCCGGGGGTCCTTGTCGCCCTTGTTCGGCCACAGCGCCATCGCTCGCTCGGCCTGGGCAGTGATCGTCAATGCCGGGTTGACACCCAGATTCGCCGAGATCGCCGAGCCGTCGACGACGTGCAACCCGGGATACCCGTACATGCGGTGGTAGGGATCCACGACGCCGCTTTCCGGGGAGTCACCGATGACGCAGCCGCCCAGGAAGTGCGCGGTCATCGGGATATCGACCATCTCACCGACGCTGTTCAGGGGGAAGCCGGCAATGGCCGACGCGGCGCGGCGCATGGCCTGGTTGGCAGCGGGAATCCAGGTCGGGCTCGGGGCGCCATGTCCCTGCTCGGAGGTCAGCTTGATCCGGCCGAGCCGGGTGCGCTTGGGATGAACCGTGATCGAGTTGTCCAGCGCTTGCATGGTGAGCCCGATCACAGCCCGCTCGGACCAGTGGTTGATACCGAAGTAGAGGGACCCGAACCGTCCCGGATGGCGCGCGACCTGCGCGAGCCACTTCACCCAGCGTGGCACCTGCCCGCCGCCATCGGTCATCACGGTGCTGAGCAGCCCCATCGCATTCGAGCCCTTGCCGTAGCGGACGGGTTCGATGTGGGTGTACTGGTCCGGGTGGATCGATGAGGTGATGGCCACCCCGCGCGTGAAGTCATGCTTGGTCCTGCTGCGCATCGTGGTCAGCGCGCCGCCGAGCGCCTCGGAGTTCGTGCGGGTCAAGACACCCAGCCGCGGCGAGACTTCCGGCAGCGAGCCCGCGGCCTTCATCTTGTGCAGTAGCTGCTGCGTGCCCCAGGTCCCGGCCGCGAACACCACCTGTCCGGCGGTGAACGAGCGCGCCGTCCGCGCGGCCCGCCACGCACCAGTGCGTACCATGTCCACCGCGTACCCGCCCTGGGGCAGTGGCCGCACCGCGACCACCGTGGTCTCCGGATGCACGGTCGCGCCGGCCTGCTCAGCCAGATACAGGTAGTTCTTGACCAGCGTGTTCTTCGCATTGTGCCGACAGCCGGTCATGCATTCCCCGGCCTCCAGGCACCCCTGGCGGCGCGGGCCCGCGCCGCCGAAGAACGGGTCGTCCACCTCGATGCCGGGCTCCTTGCGGCCATCCCGGCCGAAGAACACCCCAACTGGAGCCATGCTGAACGTGCCCCCCACGCCCATCTCCTCGGCCACCTGCTTCATGACCATATCTGACGGCGTCATCGTCGGATTCCGCACCACGCCAAGCATCCGCTCCGCCTGGTCGTAATACGGCGCGAGCTCAGCCCGCCAGTCGGTGATGTGCGCCCATTGCCGATCATGGTAGAAGGCATCCGATGTCGGCCTGTACAACGTATTCGCGTACACAAGCGAGCCCCCGCCGACCCCCGCGCCAGCCAGGATGATCACATCCCGCAACAGGTGGATCCGCTGGATGCCATGACAGCCCAGCGTCGGTGCCCACAAGAACTTGCGGACGTCCCATGACGTACGGGGATAATCGGCGTCCTCGAACCGGCGGCCCGCCTCCAGCACGCCCACGCGGTAGCCCTTCTCGGTGAGCCGCAAAGCACTCACGGAGCCCCCGAAGCCCGAGCCGATCACGAGCACGTCGTAATCATGTCGAGTAGTGAACCGGTTAATGGCCGTCCCTCTCGCCGTTACGTGAGCAGGTCACAGTCCATGATGTACATCCCCGGGCCGTGGCAGCAGGGCCGAAGGTCACCCGCTGGTCACGGCAAGACGGAAACCAGTCGGCTTGGGACCTTCTGCCCTGGTCCGGCAAGCTCCGTCGCGACTATCCCGGGAGCAAGGTAGGCGTTGTTCCTAAGGGGGCCGCGATGCAGGAATTCTCCGTTCCCGTGGCATACGTCGTGAAGCCGGATGACAACATCACCGATGACGTCTTTGCACATGAGGAGAACCGGCCCGACGCGGTCGGTTTGAAGCAACGGGTGAATGGCACCTGGATGCCGGTGACCTGGGGCGAGTTCGCCGGGCGGGTGCGCGGCATCGCCGCGGGCTTCATTGCCGCCGGCATCCAGCCTGGTGACCGCGTGGGACTGATGTCGCGCACGCGGTTTGAGTGGACACTCCTCGATTACGCGATCCTGACCGCCGGCGGCGTCACCGTTCCGATCTACCCCACCTCCTCACTGGAGCAGGTCGAGTGGATCCTCGGCGACTCGGGGGCGGTCGCCGTCATAATCGAGACCGACGATCACGCCGAGAAGATCGCTGCGGCGCGAGCCGGGCTCCCCGCACTGAGCCACGTGTGGGAGATCGACGGCAGCCGGTTCGGCGGGCTCCCCGACATCAAGGCGCGCGGCGCGCGGGTGACGCCGGAGCAGGTCGAGGAACGGCGCCGGACCCGTGGCGCCGACGACCTCGCCGAGATCGTCTACACCTCCGGCACGACCGGCCGTCCGAAGGGCTGCATGCTGAGCCACGGCAACATCGTCGCCAATGCCCGTAACTGCATGCAGAACGACGGCTTCAAGAGGGTGTTCAACGAGCACCATTCGACGCTGCTGTTCCTGCCGCTCTCGCACAGCTACGCCCAGCTGATCCAATACGGCGCCATTTACTCGCGTACCGTCCTGGGGCTAGTTGACATGGCCGACGCTGTCGCCGAACTGCCGGCGTACAGGCCGACGGCGGTCCTGTCCGTGCCGCGGCTGTGGGAAAAGGCTTACGACAGCGCTAAGCAGAAGGCCGCCGCCGAGGGGCACGGAAAGATTTTCGCCAGGGCGGAGAGCACTGCCATCGCCTACAGCCAGGCGCTGGACACCGACGGTCCCGGGCTCGTACTCCGGCTTAAGCACGCTCTGTTTGACCGGCTCGTCTATGGCAAGTTGCGCGCGGCGCTCGGCGGTAAGGTGCAGTACTCCTGGAGCGCGGCTGCCCCGCTCGATACGCACCTCGGGCACTTCTTCCGCGGGTGCGGCATCACTATCCTCGAGGGCTACGGCCTGACCGAGACCAGCCCTGCGACCAACTCCAACACACCCGAGGCCCAGAAGATCGGCACCGTAGGCCAGCCGATCCCGGGCTGCACGATCCGGATCGCGCCGGCCGGTGAGGTCTTCGTCAAGGGCCACATGGTCTTCCAGGGCTACTGGAACAACGAGGCTGCTACCAAGGAGATGATCGACGAGGACGGCTGGCTGCACACCGGCGACATCGGCGTCCTCGACGAGGAAGGATTCCTAGCGATCACGGGGCGCAAGAAGGACATCATCATTACGTCGGCCGGGAAGAACGTCGCGCCCGCCGTGCTCGAAGACCGGCTGCGCACCCACCGGCTGGTCAGCGAGTGCCTGGTCGTAGGCGACGCGAGGCCTTACATCACAGTGCTCGTGGCCTGCGCCCCAGAGGCATTCGCCCAATGGAAGGCGGAGAACGGCCGGCCAGAGACGGCGACCATGGCAGACCTTCGCGACGACTCGGCGCTGCGGGCGGAGATCCAGGCGGCTGTCGACTACGCCAACGAGGCGGTGTCGCGGGCGGAGGCGATCAAGAAGTTCGCGATCCTCGATGAGGACTTCACCGAGGCGGGCGGACAGCTGACACCGACGCTTAAGGTACGCCGCAACATCGTCATAGAGCAGTACGCGACTCAGATCTCCGCCCTTTACGGCGACAGCACCTCCTAAACCGGCCGCGTGAAGACGGTCTTGGGGGTGCCTGACCGACCTGAACCAGGCGGTCGTGCGCGGTTCGTGGCGACCGGGCGGATAGCTCGCTTCCTGCTCGGTCTCCCGAACCGTTCGCCCTCTCCGAATTTTCGTTAGTCTCGCTAATGGCTTATGTCAGTATCGGAAGGTGATCTGCTCCCCGGCTCAGACGCCCGTCACGATGGACCGCGTGGGCGGTTCGCAGGGGGGCGCGTGCGCCCCTGCGGAGCGTGAGGAGGTCGCCCGGCCACGCAATCGGCTCAGTCCGGCCCGGCGCCACTCCTTGCCATCAGCTTCAGCCTGGGATGCAATAGGAGGCGCGGACCGTCACCTGGGAGGCAGACGTTGACGCCAGCGGAGCTTCGTGCGGCGGGCAGGCTGGGCGGCCTGGTGTTCGCCGGGCTGGTGGCCCGCATCGGGCAGGTGCACCAGGTCATTGCCGATCGGGCCTTTGCCCCGGTCGGGCTGGTGGGCGCGCCGGCCCGGCTTATCCATGACTCCGTGGCGCGGGGCGCCTACCTCGCGGTAAGGGGTGCCGCCGTGGCGGCAGGGGCGGCGGGCGGCCAGGCCGGGTTTGTCCTTGGCGGCGACGGCCTGCCCGCCGGACGTGAGCCGGGAGGCAACCTGGCGCTTGCCGTGCTGAACGCGGTCGCTGGTGACCGGCTGGGGGGCGACCTGGCCCCGCTGGCCATCGGCATGGCGGTGCGGGCAGATGGATGCGATGTCGGCCTGACTGCTTTGCAGGTTGCGGCTGCCTTCCCGCACGCTACGCCCAGGCTCGCGGTCTTCGTCCATGGGCTCGCCGAGACGGAGGATTCCTGGCACCGGCGGGCGGGTCAATCCGTCCCCTACGGCCGCCGCCTGCAGGCAGAATTCGGCTATACCCCGGTCTACGTGCGGTACAACACCGGCCGGCACATATCCGACAGCGGTCACGACCTGGCCGGCCTGCTGGAAGGCCTGGCTGCGGCCTGGCCAGTGCAGGTGGATGAGATCTTGCTGGTGGGTCACTCCATGGGCGGCCTGGTCATCCGTAGCGCCTGCCATTACGGTCGGGAAGCCTCCGCCGCCTGGGTGAGATACGTACGCCACGTCTTCTATCTGGGGTCGCCGCACCTGGGTGCTCCACTTGCCCGCGCGGCCGGGCTCGCGGGCTGGGCGCTCGGCCAAGTGCCCGAAACCAGGCCGTTCGCGACCCTGGCCAGCGGGCCGGCCTCGGTCAAAGACCTACGTCACGGTTATGTGCTAGATGACGAGTGGGTCGGCTGCGATCAGGACTGCTGCCTCCGCGATCACCGATGCGACCCGCCACTGCTGGCGGAGGCAAACCACTACGCCATCAGCGCCACCGTGACCGCCGATCCGGCCAGTCCGATCGGTGCCGTCATCGGCGACCTGCTGGTCCAGCCCGCCAGCGCGCACGGGCGGCGCGGTGTGCGCCAGCACATCCCGTTCCCCGTCGAGTCGGCCCGCAGGCTGGGCGGAATGCACCATTTCGAGCTCCTCAACCATCCCGACGTCTGGCAAGCCATGCACGGCCGGCTGCGCCCCGCCGGGCGCTAGTCCCACACGGATGCGGGCCCGGCCTTCCCGCGGCCCTCGCCGGGGGACGAGATCGATGAGGGTCTCGCCGATGACGGTGACGGTCCCGAAGGCGCGGGCGGGCTGTTCGGGTCCAGATGGCTCTCTCCGTATCGGGGTCGAAGAACTTAAGGCCAGCGGTGTTGAGGGCGATCCCGACCTGCTCTCCGATCTTGACCCGGGTCGCCGGGTCGACGCGGGCCCTCGGCACACACCCGGCAAGCGTCGCTGATAGGACGTACCACCCCTAACACCCTGACCAGGGACCCTGTTGCGCCAGCCATGACCTGGGCTGCGGTCGAAAGAGACAGCTCATCAACGTGGGGGCGGCCGACATCGTTGGCACGCGTCCGAGTGCTTCCTTAAGGAGGCAGAAAATGGCTACTCCAACTCCAAGCCCAAGTCCTGAGCAGCCCGTCCGGCTCGTTCCCCGGCCCCAGGAACCCGCTGCGGGACCGCTTTCCGGCGACCCGGCCATGGTGGCGTTTCCCAGCTTCGTCGTGGGCGCGGTGGCGCTGGGCATGGTGCTCATCGGCGTCGTGCCGGCCACCGCGGTCGGCGCTTCAATGCCGATCATTCTCGCGGCCGCGGCGGGGATGTTCCTGGCCACGATCTGGGCGGCCAGGATCGGCCAGAACGCGGCGGCCGGGATATCCGGCGTCGTCGGGGGCTTCTTCTTGAGCTACGCCCTGCTCGTGCTAGGGCTGACCCACAACTGGTACGCGATCCCGCTGACCGCGACAACAGACACCCAGAAGGTTTTCGTGATCAGCTGGATCGTCATCGTGACGATGCTCGTGCGGGCGGGCCTCCGGCTCCCGACGATCTTCCTGGCGCTGTCCCTGCTAGTCGACATCTCTCTGGTCCTAGACCTGCTCGGGATCGTCCAGAGCTCGGCAAACCTGACCAAGGCCTCCGGGTGGGCCTTGATGGCAGTCGCGGCCCTGGTGGTGTACCTCTTCGTCGGCTCGGCATCCCGCGCCACCGGAGGCAAAGAACTCCCGATGGGCCCGCCGATCCTGCACGCCTGACCGGCGACCGGACCCTGCACACGGCCAACATAAACGACCTGAGAAACGGATCTGACCGGCCGGGGTCGGCGCGCCAGCACAGCACGTCAGCCTTGGCTGGTCCTCAGGAAAGCCGTCTGAGAAAGACCGTCGAGAAAGTCGCAAGAAAACCCGCCGGAGGCCCTCTCCTTGTTCGGGAGGGCCTCTGGCCCTGGTAGCGGGGGTGACGGGATGGATCCTTCAAGTGCCACTGTAAGACCCAAGCGTCCCGGCAGCAGCGGAGCGCGCCGACGGCCATCAAGGCCAACTCAGCATCACTCCGTAAGACAGGCGGGCGGGCGGGACATCGTCGTGATCGTCGGGCGCGCGGCTGCGTATCCCAAGCATGCCGCTTGATATCTCAATCAACGCTTGATATACTTAGCATAGAAGCTATGAAGGAGGTGGGACAATGGCTACCACCATCAGGCAGGAGCTAGAGGAAGAGTTCCTGTCCACCATCCGCAAGGGCCAGGAAATCGCGCTCGATGCGCTCAAGCCCCTGGTCGAGGCCGTGCATTATGTCATTCCGACGATGCCCACTGTCCGCGTGCCGCTCGCCGGCTGGCTGCCGACGGCGCACGAAGTCGTGACCGACGGGTACGCCTTCGCTGAGCATCTGCTTGCCAACCAGCGGCAGTTTGCCGACAAGGTGATCAAGGCAACGTCGCCGATGCTGCCCAGCGGGACAGGGCCGAAGCCCGTAGCCGCCAAGGCCGCCTAGGCACGCGAAAGCGCCCTGCCCGCGGGCAGGGCCGCCACCCGGCAGCGCCGGGACCCCCGGGTTCCCGGCGCTGCCGCGTTTCGTAGTTCGCGATGAAGTCGATGCTGCGAGGGGTGGGTTTACTAGCGCGGTTCTGGGCGGCGGCCATGCCTGGCGATCTCCTCGACGGGGGACGCATCCTGCGGACAGGATGCTCACGAAGGCGTGGCGTAGCTCCCTGGGATCCCACTCGTCGCGTAGGCTGGCTGCCCGGGTGATCTGACGAAAGCCGCGGCGGACGTTGTGCTGGTCGAGTGTGGTGCGACCGTCGTCGTGACGACCGGGCCGGTGTGGTGCCATGGTCCCCCACCTTCAGCCGGTCCGCGGGCTGGGCTGCCTTGCGCTGGCAGAGGACGTCAGCCGGCTTATCCGGCACCATCGCCTCCTCTGAATGACAGGAACACTCAGGCTACGACCCTCACCAGCCATAACCCAGCACCCTACAAGGGTGTCGCGCACCCGGGCCTTGCCCATGGGTCAAGCGCCAGCGACCGAGGAGGACACGCGTGGAACTGCTGACGATCGGGGCGTTCTCCCGGGCCTCGCGGCTGTCCCCCAAGGCCCTCCGGCTCTACGATTCGCTCGGCCTGCTGACCCCGGCCCACGTCGACCAGGTGTCCGGCTACCGGTTCTACCGGCCCGATCAGCTGGAGCGGGCCCGGCTGGTGGCCTGGCTGCGCCGGCTCGGCATGCCGCTGGCCCGCATCGGCGCGGTCTGCGACCTGGCCCTGGAGGCTCCGGATCGGGCTGCCAAGCAGGTCGCGGCCTACTGGGCGGAGGCCGAGGCCGAGCTCGTCGCGCGGCGAGCCTTGGCGGCCGACCTGATCAGCTACCTGAACGGCGAGGAGAACAACGTGCCAGCACCCCAGCCCGCGCTGGCCATCCGCTACGCCGCCCGTTCCGACATCGGCCGTCACCGTGACCGCAATCAGGACACCGCCTACGCGGGCCAGCGCCTGCTGGCCGTGGCCGACGGGATGGGAGCCGCCGGCGAGGCGGCCAGCGCGGCCGTCATCGAGGCGCTCAAGCCGCTGGAAGGCGCGCTGCCCGCGGGCAGCCTGCTGAACGCCATGCAGGACGCCGTCCGGCAGGCCGACTCCGGCCTGCGGGATCTAGGCGTGCCCGGGACCGGCAGCACGCTGACCGCCATGCTCTGGTCCGGGTCTCAGCTCGCGCTGGTCCACGTCGGTGACACGCGGGCCTACCTGCTGCGCGCGGGTGAGCTGTTCCAGATCACCCACGACCACTCGGTGGTGCAGGCGCTGCTCGACCAGGGCAAGATCACCCCCGAGGAGGCCGAGTCCCATCCGCAGCGGTCGCTGCTGCTGCAGGCCATCGACGGCAACGGCCCGCCTCAACCCGACGTGTCGCTGCATGACGCGCAGGCCGGCGACCGGTACCTGCTGTGCTCGGACGGCCTGACCACCGTGGTCTCCGTGACGGTCATCCGGGACTCGCTGACCGCGCCCGGCGATCCGGAGCAGGCCGTCGGGCATCTGATCGACCTGGCCAACGAGGCGGGCGGGCCGGACAACATTGCCTGCGTGGTGGCCGACGTGGTCGAATCGCGGTCCTAGCCGCCGGCCAGGCTCACGGTGACGGGCTGCTGACCCTGCTGGGTGGCCGTCAAGCCGATGCCGGTCACGGCCGACCCGGCCGAGACCAGTCCTGCGACCTCCCCGGAACCAATGATCGCGATCGCTGAACGCCGTGCACAACACTCTGCGTAAGGCATCAATCCGGATATGGAGTTTATGTCGCACCTGTCCGGATGTATCCGGCCGCGCCTTACCAGCTCCTTACGGGTGGTCAACCGACCAGGCGGGGTTCGGCCCGCCCTCCGCGCCGATGAAGCGGATCCGCGCGACCAGCCGGGAGCCCGGGCGCATGGCCTCGGCGACGAGGGCGGGGTCGACGCCGGCGAGCTTCAGCTTGGAGCCGCGGAAGAGCCGGAAGGTACCGTCATCGGCGACGTCGCCCCACGCGATGCCAAGGTGGCGGTCGGTACGGTCGCCACGCACGAAGGGGCCGCCGAAATCGAGGCCCTCGTCACCGCGCCTGACCGTGACCTGGACCTCCCACCGGGCCGAGGCAGCGTCTCCGGGCACGGGCTCGGTCGCGCGCCACGGACTCCCGGGCGTGACCAGGCTCGGCCGGTCCTTGCTGGTACTGCGCAGCGCCAGGTGGACGTTCCGGAAGACGGGCGCGTCCGGCCCGGAGCAGAAGGAACGGCCGGGCAGGCCGAGGCCCTCGATCACGATCGTCAACGGCGTGGGCTCGGGCTTGGGCCGGGGCGCGGGCTTGCGCCGGGGCGGCGGCGGCGCGGTGTTCTGCTCGTAGGCCAGCCGCAGCCAGCCGAGCGCCTCATCGTCGAACTCGGCGGCTTCGGTCAGCGGGATGCGCACCGTCGCGGGGCCGAGGTTCTTGGCGGGCTGCAGGCGGGTACCGGGCTGGGATGGTCCGTCCAGCCGCAGCCCGAGATCTACGCGGTTCCTGGTCGTCGCCTGGACCACGGCGAAGATGCGCCGGGGCGCGACCAGGGACACGATGGTCCGGTGAGCCCCGACCGTGACCGGTCCGAGCGCGGGGAGGGCGGCCAGCACGGCATCCAGGATGGGCCGCAGGTGCGGGCGGTCGGCGTACTGGCCGTCGATGAGCTGAACGGCCTCGGCCGGCAAGTATTCAGGTGGCGCAGGTGGCTGGGACACGATTCATCTCCTCCGGCCTCGTCCCTGGGCAGGATAACGGCGTTGCCACGGCCGACGGCGGCTGGCGGCATGGCGGCGTGGAGTACGTACTCGCCCAGGTGAACGTGGCGCGGCTGCGGGCGCCGCTGGACAGTCCGCTGCTCGCGGACTTCGGCGCCGTCGCCGCTGGTTCGAGCCGATGACCGAGGCCTACACGGCCCTGTGGTGGATCCCGCGCGGACACGTCCCGACCACGCAGGAGGCCGAAGAGCGGGTCGTGTACCTGCGTGAGTTCGGCCCCGCGCCGTACTCGTTCACGCTCAAGGACCACTTCCCGCCGCCCGGCGTGACCTCGTCCGGGCCGCTGCGCAGCCCGGACGAGTGGACCTGCCCGGCCTGATCCAGGCGCCCCGGCAGATCAGGCCGAGATAGCCGGGCCCGCTTCGACGGCCGGCTCCGCGGTCCCGGCGGCTTGACCGGCCGGCCTGGCCCGGCTGTACAGGGGCCCGCGGCGGAACAGGATCCCGGCCACGATCGAGCCGCCGGCGAAGATGCCCGCCGTCCACCAGAACGCGGTGTCGTAGCCATGCGCGAGGGCCAGTCCGGTGAACGCCTGACGGCCGATGAACCGGGCCGATGCGGCGTGCACGGCGACGTACGACGTGACGGCGCTGGCGAAGATGGTGTTGAGCAGCGAGGTGCCGATGGAGCCGCCGAGCTGCTGGCCCACCGTGACGGTCGCCGATGCGACCCCCGCGTCCTGCGGAGCCACGCCGAACGTGCCCGTGTTGATGGATGGTGCGATCACCATGCCGAGGCCGGTTCCGGCCAGGATGAGCGGGCCCAGGATGCCCGAGGCGTAGCCGGTGTGCGGACCTAGCTGGGCTAGCCAGGTCATCCCGCCCGCGGCGGCCAGCATCCCGACCGCGACGAGCGGCTTGGGCCCTAGTCTCGGCATCAGCACGATGGTGGACAGATTGGCCGCGGCCGCGATGCCACCAGCGATCGGCAGGAACGCGAACCCGGTCACGACCGGCGAGTAACCCAGCGTCTGCTGCAGGTAGTAGGTCAGGAACAGGAAGACGCCGAACATGCCTGCGAAGACGATGAGCATCGACAGGTAGGCGCCGCCACGGTTGCGGTCGAGCACCACCCGGGGCGGCAGCAGCGGATTGGGCGCCCGGCCCTGCCAGAATGCGAACACGACCAGCAGCGCGACGCCGGCAATTAGGAAGCCGTAGGTGGACGGCGTGTGCCAGCTATGCGTGGCCGCGTTCGAGAATCCGTAGACGAGGCAGAACAGGCCACTGGACACCAGCACGACGCCCGGGACGTCTACCTTCGGCTTGACCCGGGACGGATGCCGCTCCAGCAGTATCGTCCCGCCGATGAAGGCCACACCCGCGAAGACCAGGTTTATGTACAGCGTCCACCGCCAGGACAGGTACTCGGTCAGCGCGCCGCCAAGCAGCAGGCCGACCGCGCTGCCAGCCGCAGCGATCGCCCCGTAGACGCCGAACGCCCGGCCGCGGTCCTTCGGGTCGGTGAACGTGGTCGTCAGGAGGGAGAGCGCCGACGGCACCAAGATCGCCGCGAACGCGCCCTGGCAGGCCCGCGCGGTAACCAGCATGGTGAAATTGACCGACGCGCCGCCCACAGCCGAAACGCCGGCGAAGCCCAGCAGCCCGACCAGGAACGTCACCTTCCGGCCGAGCAGATCGGCCAGCCTCCCGCCGAGCAGGAGCAGGCTGCCGAACGAGAGGGTGTAGGCCGTGACCACCCACTGCCGGTCCACGGTGGTGAAGTGGAGCGCACGCTGGGCCGATGGCAGGGCGATGTTCATCACCGTGACGTCGAGGACGACCATGAGCTGCGCGATGGCGATCACGCCGAGGATGAGCCAGCGCCTGCGATCCAGGGCGCTGGCGACGGTGTTGACATCAGACATCGGCTTCACCAATCTGGAGGTGCCATCTCCATTTAGCGTTACACTAACACGAACCGGAGAAGCTGTCTCCGCTTTTTCTGGAGGCTGGAGGTTGGCGTGGCCCAGCGCCTCGAAGACGACGGCGGGCCGGACCCGCGGCGGCACGCCGCCCCGGTGCGACCGCTGCGGCGTGACGCCGAGCGGAACCGGCAGCGGATCTTGAAGGCGGCCTCGGAGGTCTTCACCGAGCGCGGCCTGGACGTCAGCCTGGACGAGGTGGCGCGGCACGCCGGGGTCGGGGTGGGGACCGTTTACCGCCGGTTCCGGACCAAGGAAGAACTGGTCGAGGCGCTGTTCGTGGACCGCATCGAAGAGGTGGCCGCCCTCGCCGAGGAGGCCGCCCAGGCGGATGATCCCTGGTCCGGCCTGGCATGCTTCATGGAGCAGGCGGCCGGCAAGCTCGCCGGGGACCTGGGCCTGCGGCAGCTGATGATGTTCGCTACCTACGGCGGGGACCGGTGCTGGTACGCCCGGCAGCGGAACCAGCCCCTGGTGACCAGGCTGGTCGAACGGGCTCAGGCGGCCGGTCAGCTCAGGCGCGACCTCAGGCCGACCGACGTCCCGTTCATCGTGTTCGTGCTCGCCGACGCCGCGCAGTTCGCGAAGCGGACCAATCCGGACATCTGGCGGCGGTACCTGACCCTCGTGCTGGACGGGCTGCGGCCAGAACGAGAGGGGGTTTCCCCGCTTCCCGTCCCCGCGATGACACCCGACGAGTTCGAGCAGACCATGCGGCAGAGCACCCCGCGGCATCACTGATGTTTCCCATCCGGACCGAACCCCGGGCACCGGGCCGACCGCCATCAATTGCATTTGCAAGTGCGTGTACAAAGCGTTAATGAATACTATCCTGCAATCGTTAGCAGTATCAGTGCGTAATGACGCGATGAACCGGTTTCCGCAGCTAGGAGACTCGCCGAGCATCCGGGCGGACCGCGGAGGGGGGCCGGAGAAGCCGGGGGAACGACGCGGGCGCCACGCAAATGCGGACACCCCACGCCACGACCTCGGATGCGTGACATTCCGGCAAAAACCCTTTAACATGGTCCTCTGCGCTTATCGCGCCGCAGCCGGCGGAATTACACCTACCCGCTCAACCCGCCCCGTCGGCGGCTTTCCCGCTTACCAGGATCATCCAGGAGATACCCCGCATGAACTTCGGCGACAGCGTGCAGGACGCCGGCCGATCAGGTCCCGATGACGTCACCGTGCCCGGCGCTGTCGGCGGTGGCGGCGATGGCCATCACGCACGATCGCTGCGAACGCAGAAACCTCTCCAGGACATCCAGGATCTCATCGACAAGCTCGCGGCCGTGACCCAGCAACTTCGCCACCCGGTCCGCAGGTCCGATACCGTGCCGAGGCTCGTTGCGCTAGGCGACCAGGCCCCGCAGGAGGCGTGCGCTGTCGGCGGGGCTGAGGGCAGCCGCGCGGAGTAGCGCGAAGGCCCGGATGTACCGGGCCACATCGGCCTGGCCTTCCAGGTAGACGCCGCCCGACAGTGCCTCCAGGTACACCACGCCCAGGCTCGGCGCGTCGGGAAATCTCAGGATGGCCAGGGATCCGCTGCCCGCACCCGCGTGGGCGCCGGCCGAGAACGGCAGCACCTGCAGCGTGAGCGCGGGCACGTCGTCGCTCAGCCGGGCCAGGTGGCTGATCTGCCCGCCCAGGACGTCCGCGCCGCCGACCACCTGGTACAAGGCGCCCTCGCCGAGGATCACGCTGAGCCGGCGCGTTCCGCTCAGCACCGCCTGCCTGCGCACGGCCTTCGCCGCTACCGCGTCCTCTCGCTGCTGGTCGGTCACGTAGCCGGGCTCGGCGGCGGCGATGGCGCGGGCATACTCATCGGTCTGCAGCAGGTCGGGTATGAGCTGCGCCTCGTAGGTCATGATCTCCGAGGCGGCCGATTCCATGATCACGTAGTCCAGATAGGCGTCGGACAGGGTGTCCGCATAGGGATGCCACCAGCTCTGCTGGCCGCCGCGGCCGACGATCGAGACCAGGGCGAGCTGCTCGCTCGCGGGCACGCCGTATTCGTTCAGCAGCTCACGCAGCTCCTTGGGCCGGATACCGCGCTGGCCGGTCTCGATCCGGCTGATCTTGGAACGGTCGCATTCGAGAACACGGGCCGCGTCTTCGAGCGCATAACCCACATTCTCCCGGTACCGGCGCAGCGCACCTCCGACCAGACGGCGCCGCACGGGGGGATCTCCGGTCACGGTTCCTGCCTTCCCTGCGGTCCTCCCGGCCGCATTCTGCTTTGTCACACTTAATAAGCAACGTAGCATTTTAAGTAGTCCAAGGATCGTGACGACACGCCGGCCGTGCGTCCGGCTAGCCTCAGCGCCAGAGATCAGCCGGAGAGAGGAGCAGGCCATGACCGGTCAAGCAGTCGAGGTGGAGCGGTCGGGACCCGTCAGCACCGTGTTCCTGAACCGGCCCGCGCGCCGCAATGCTGTCGACGGGCCCACCGCCGCCCGGCTCGCCGGCGCCTTCCGCGCGTTCGACGCCGATCCCGGTGCCGCCGTGGCCGTGCTGCACGGCGAGGGCGGGGTGTTCTGCTCGGGCGCCGACCTCACCGCGCTGGGCACCGACCGCGGCAACCGAGTGGCTCCCGACGGCGACGCGCCGATGGGGATCAGCCGCCTGCGGCTGTCCAAGCCGGTCATCGCGGCGGTGGCCGGATACGCCGTGGCCGGCGGCCTGGAACTGGCCTTGTGGTGTGACCTGCGGGTCGCGGACGAGACCGCGGTGTTCGGCGTCTTCTGCCGGCGCTGGGGCGTCCCGCTGATCGACGGCGGGACGGTGCGGCTGCCGCGGCTCATCGGTACCAGCCGGGCGATGGACATGATCTTGACCGGACGCGCCGTCGACGCGGCCGAGGCGGCCGCGATCGGCCTCGCCAACCGCGTGGTGCCGGCCGGCCAGGCCCTGGCCGCGGCTCAGGAACTCGCGGCCCAGCTCGCCTCGTTCCCGCAGACCTGCCTGCGCAGCGACCGGGCCTCGGTGCTGGACCAGGAAGGCCTGGACGAGACCGCCGCGCTGGCCGCCGAATTCGCGCACGGGCAGGCTGCGTTGCGGCAGGAAGCCGGCGCGGGTGCCGCCCGCTTCACGGCCGGCGCGGGCCGCCACGGATCCTTCGGATCTTAGGAGCCCTCTGCGATACGTGTCGGTGACTCATCATCCGCGTAAGAACAGGCACGGTGATACATCGACACGGAACTCGGCCGACTGGGGAGGCTGCCAGCGCTTCAGGGGTGGAGGCGGTCCAGGGCGGCCACGATGCGGTTCTCTGAGACCGGGGCGAGCGTGCCCAGGGTCTGGGCGAACAGGCTGACCCGTAGTTCCTCGAGCATCCAGCGGACCTCGGTCACGTCCGGATCCTGACGGCGGGCAGGGGGCAGCTCGGCGACCGCCCGCCGGTAGGCCTGCTCGACCCGCTGCGCGACCGCCATGCTTGCCGCGTCGCGGGCCGGGTTTTCCGGCAGCTTGTCCAGCCGCCGTTCGATCCCGCGCAGGTAGCGGGTCAGCTGCGGGAGCCGGCGATAGCCGGTGGCGGTCACGAAATCCGGGTCAATGAGCCGGGACAGCTGGGCGCGCATGTCGGCCACCGCGGGCTGGATCGCGTCGGCTCGGCTGTCATCCAGGCGGGCCTGCACGGCGTGGGCCAGCCGGAGCGCTGACTCCACATGGGTCACCACGTCGACGGTCACCTCATGCAGCCGCGACCGGACCGCCGCGGACAGCCGCTCGAAGCCGTCGCGTTCCCAGGCCGGGCCGCCCGCCTGCGCCATCAGGTAGTCGGCGGCGCAGTTCACGCAGTCGGCGAACATGGCGGCCACGCTGCCGTGCGGGTTGTGGCTGAGGGCGAGCTTGGCCGGAGTGGAAAGGCGGCCTGCGATCGACTTCACCGGCGAGGGCGCGCCGAGCAGGATCAGCCGCCGGGTCCCGGTCCACATGGCGGCGCGCGCCGCGGTCTCGGTCTCGAACAGTCGCACGTCGACCGCGCTTCCCGCGTCGGCCAGGGCCGGGTAGGCCACGACGGTTCCCTCGCGGAATACCTTGGGCAGCTCGCCGAAGTCCCACGAGGTCAGGCCGGAGCGGGTAAGGCCGGCCGCCGCCCGGGACAGCACCGCGCGCAGCCGCGGGCGGAGTTCGCGCTGCAGCTCGGCGACGTCCTTGCCCTCGGCCAGGACGCGTTCCCCGTCGGTCACCCGGATCGTGATGCGCAGGTGCGGCGGCAGCTTGGACAGGTCCCAGGCCTCACGCGGTACGGTCACGCCGCGCAGCGAGCGCAGCTCGCGGGCCACCGCGTCGCGCAGGTCGCCGGAGGGTGCGCCCAGACGGGCCACCACCTCCCGGGCCACGTCCGGCGCGGGCACCAGGTCGCGGCGCAGCGACTTGGGCAGGGACCGGATCATCTCGGTGACCAGCTCGGTCCGCAGCCCGGGTACCTGCCAGGAGAACTCGGCCGCATTGACCTGGTTGAGCCTGCTCAGCGGGATGTCCACGGTCACGCCGTCGGTGTCGCTGCCCGGCTCGAAGGCATAGGACAAGGGCAGCGTCCTGAACGCCGGGGACTGCGAGGTCCAGACGTCCGGATAAGAGTCCGTGCTGACCTGCGCGGCGTCCTCGCTGAGCAGGTCGGCCTGCTTGAACGTGAGCAGGTCCGGGTCGGTCCGGCGGGCCTGCTTCCACCAGCTGTCGAAGTGCTGGGCCGAGACCACGTCCGCCGGGATCCGCGCGTCGTAGAAGGCGAACAGCTCGTCTTCGCCGACGACCAGGCCACGGCGGCGGACCCGGTGCTCGAGTTCCTCGGCCTCCGCGAGCAGCCGCCGGTTCTCAGCGAAGAACCGGTGCGGGGTCTGCCAGTCCCCCTCCACCAGGGCGTGCCTGATGAACAGTTCCCGCGCCGCGGCCGGGTCGATGCGACCGTAGCTGACCTTCCGGTCGGTCACGATCGGCACGCCGTACAGGGTAACCTTCTCCAGCGCGACGGCGCCGCCCCGGTTGCGTTCCCAGTGCGGCTCGCTGTAGGTGCGCCTGACCAGGTGCCGGGCCAGCGGCTCGACCCACTCCGGCTCGATCCGCGCCACGGTCCGCGCCCACAGCCGCGAGGTCTCCACCAGCTCGGCGGCCACGATCCAGTCCGGTGACTGCCGGGCCAGGCCGGACCCGGGGAAGATGGCGAACCTGGCGTTGCGGGCGCCGAGGTACTCCGCGCGCGGCCGGCGGCCCCCTGGCGCCGGGACGGCCGGGCGTACCGGCTCGACTTTCATGCCGATCTGGGAGAGCAAGCCAGCGAGCAGGGAGAGGTGAACCACGGTCCGTTCGGCCGAAGAAGAATTGACCGCCACCCCGAGATCGCCCGCCAGCCTTTGCAACTGGCCCTGGAGGTCCTGCCACTCACGGACCCGCAGGAAGTTGAGGTATTCGGCCCGGCACAGGCGGCGGAACGCCGAGGAGGACAGCTCACGCTGCTGTTCGGCCAGGTAATCCCACAGGTTCAGGTAGGCGACGAAGTCCGAGTCGGGGTCGGCGAACCGGCGGTGCTTGTCGTCGGCGGCCTGCTGCGCGTCGGCGGGCCGCTCGCGCGGGTCCTGGATGGACAGCGCCGCCGCGATGATCAGGACCTCGCGGACGCAGCCGTTCCGGTCGGCCTCCAGGATCATCCGGCCGATGCGCGGGTCAACTGGCAGCCGGGCCAGCCTGCGCCCCAGCCCGGTGATCCCGCCGTCTTTGAACGCGTTCAACTCGGCCAGCAGGGTCAGGCCGTCGGCGATGTTGCGGGCGTCGGGCGGGTCGATGAACGGGAACTTCGGGATGTCGCCCAGGCCGATGGCCGCCATCTGCAAGATGACCGAGGCCAGGTTGGTGCGCAGGATCTCCGGCTCGGTGAACTCCGGCCGGGACTCGAAGTCGGCCTCGGAGTACAGCCGGATGCAGATCCCGTCCGCGGTCCGGCCGCACCGGCCCTTGCGCTGGTTGGCCGAGGCCTGCGAGATCGGCTCGATGGGCAGCCGCTGGACCTTGGTCCCGCGGCTGTACCGGGAGATCCTCGCGGTGCCCGGGTCGATGACGTAATGGATGCCCGGCACGGTCAGCGAGGTCTCGGCCACGTTGGTGGCCAGGACCACGCGGCGGGCGTAGCTGGAGGCCTGGCGCCGCTCGAACACCCGGTGCTGCTCGGCGGCGGACAGCCGCGAGTACAGCGGCAGCACCTCGAGCCGGTCCCGCCCGGACAGCAGGTCGGCGGTGTCGCGGATCTCACGCTCGCCGGACAGGAAGACCAGGATGTCGCCGGGTCCCGCCGCGGACAGTTCGTCGATCGCGTCGCTGATGGCCTGGCCCTGGTCGGCGTCCTCCCCGCCCTCCATCGGCCGGTAGCGCACCTCGACGGGGTAGGTCCGCCCGGAGACCTCGACGATCGGCGCGCCGCCGAAGGCCGCCGCGAAGCGCTCCGGGTCGATGGTGGCCGAGGTGATGATGACCTTGAGGTCCGGGCGTTCGGGCAGGAGCTGCCGGAGGTAGCCCAGGATGAAATCGATGTTCAGGCTGCGCTCGTGCGCCTCGTCGATGATCAGCGTGTCGTAGCGGCTGAGCTTGCGGTCGCGGGTCAGCTCGGTCAGCAAGATGCCGTCGGTCATCAGCTTGACCAGCGTGTCGTCGGCGGACACGTCGGTGAACCGGACCTGGTACCCGACGGTCTCGCCGAGCGGGCTGCCCAGCTCCTCGGCGATCCGCTCGGCCACCGTCCGGGCCGCCAGCCGGCGCGGCTGGGTGTGGCCGATCTGCCCGGCGACGCCCCGGCCCAGCTCGAGGCAGATCTTGGGGATCTGGGTCGTCTTGCCCGAACCGGTCTCCCCCGCGATGATCACCACCTGGTTTTCGCCGATGGCGCGGGCGATCTCGTCCTTGCGCTGGCTGACCGGCAGCTCGGGCGGGTAGGTGATCGGCGGCATCGCGGCCCGGCGGGCAGCGCGGGCCGCCGCGTGCTGTTCGGCGCGTCGGTTTTGCGAACGCTGGTCCTGCGGGCGTCTTCGCCTGGAACGCCCCGATCGCGCCTCGGCGTGCGCAGGCTGCGCGTCCGAGGGCGCCGGCTGCGCCTTCGAGGGCGCCGGCTGCGCGTCCGAGGGCGTCGGCTGCGCGTCCGAGGGCGTCGGCTGCGCGTCCGAGGGCGCGGCAAGGTCGGCGGACGACGACATCACGGATCGCGACTCCATACCGGCGGAAAAGAATAGGTCAGATTGGCCCCTGCTGCATAACACTTTTCCGCCCCGGAGCCTTCCGCGCCGGAGCCTTCTGCTGGGCCGCCGACCGCAGCGCGCCAGGAAAGCTGACGCCTATCGGGGCACGGGTCCCCCTGCCCCCGTCTATCGGGGCCAGGGTCACACCGGCCCAGAAGGGTGCGACCGGGTCTGGTTGGATGGCGGGATGAGTGAGGTGCTGTCATTTGTTCCCGCGCTGTCACGGCCGAAGTTGCTGGCCGGGCCGGTGACGGCGGCGCTGCGGGAGTGGCCGGGAGCGGACGAGGTCCTGGTGGCCGAGATCGATCCGGCGCTGGCGGATACCGCGGCGTTCTGCGAACGCTACGGGGTCTCGCCGGCCGAGTCCGCCAACTGCGTGGTCGTCGCGGGCAAGCGCGGCGGGAACACGCTGTACGCGGCCTGCATGGTCCTGGCCACCACCCGAGCGGACGTGAACGGCCTGGTCCGCAGGCACATAGCCGCGCGGAAGGCATCGTTCGCGCCGGTCGAGGCGGTGACCGCGGCCACCGGGATGGAATACGGCGGGATCACGCCGGTCGGGCTGCCCGCCGACTGGCCGGTGCTGGTGGACGAAGCGGTGGCCAAGACGGGCTCAGTGGTGATCGGCTCCGGCATCCGCGGGTCCAAACTACGGCTGCCCGGCCGCCTGGTCGCGGCAATCCCTTCAGCCCAGGTGCTGCCCGGCCTGGGCCTTCCGGTAAGCCGGGACCGCGCGCCAAGTTGACACTCGGGGTTCTCGACGGCATGCTGAGTGAGGTTGAAAACAGGACACCTCGTTCGGTGAGGCGTCTTCACGGACATAGGCCACTGATCCCAACCGTCGAGAGACGCTCCGGATCAGGACACCTCTCCCCGGCCCAAGGGGTGAGGCCAAGTGGCTGGCGGTGAGCTTCATCGCAGTACGCCGTGGAGTGCCAAAGCTCTTACGAGAGAGGTGCGGCTGGATTATCCCGCTCTGGCCGGTTGTTTCCTCAGGTGTCGCGGAGGAGTGCCGCTGTGCTTGTTTCAACAGCGGCACGTGCGGCCTGGCGCCCCCGTGCGTCGCGAACGAAGGGAGGCACGCGATGGACTCTGATAGTCCGGGCCGAAGTTGGCCCTTCTCGCTGTTGTCCCAGTTTGTTCCGGCACACGCCAGGCCCTGAAGGTTTCCCGCTGAACTGAGTTAATCCGAACTCCACGACCGCTCTCACGCGAGACCGGTCCGGCTTGCTTGCGGCCCTACGAGCGTGTGCCCCTCGTCCCGTCAGATCTCATGACGTGAAAGGGGTGTTCACTATGGCCACCATTTCCCGTACCGCTGGCACCGCCGCACCGCGGCGCACCGCCGTACTCGACGACGCTCACGTCGGCGACATCCGCGGCGCGCTGGGCACGATCGCGGTTGACGACTTCGCTCCGCGCACCGGCTTGCCCGCCAAGCTCAAGACGCTGCTGGCCATCGTGGGCCCGGGGCTGATCGTGATGTGCGGCGACAACGACGCCGGCGCGTTCTCCACCTACGGGCAGGCCGGGCAGAACTACGGCACCCGGCTGCTGTGGACGCTGCTGCTCCTGATCCCCGTGCTGTACGTGAATCAGGAGATGGTGCTGCGGCTCGGTGCGGTCACCGGGGTCGGTCACGCCCGGTTGATCCTGGAGCGGTTCGGCAAGTTCTGGGGTGCGTTCTCGGTTATCGACCTGTTCATCCTCAACGCGCTGACCATCATCACCGAGTTCATCGGGATCACGCTGGCGGCGGGCTACCTGGGCGTACCCAAGCTGGTCGCGGTGGCGCTCGCCGCTGCGGTAATCATCGCGGCCGCGTTCACCGGCAGCTTCCGCCGGTTCGAGCGGATCGCGATGACGTTCTGCGCCGGGTCGCTGCTGCTGATCCCGCTGGTCCTGCTCACCCACCCGCACGTCGGAGCGGTCGCGCAGGGCTTCGTGGTGCCCGGGCTGCCCGGCGGCTCGGGCCAGATGGCCACTGTCATGCTGCTGATCATCGGCATCGTCGGGACCACGGTCGCGCCGTGGCAGTTGTTCTTCCAGCAGTCCTACGTGATCGACAAGCGGATCACGCCGCGGTTCATGCGCTACGAGAAGGCCGACCTGTGGATCGGCATCGTGATCGTGGTCATCGGGGCGGCCGCCGTGATCGGCGCGACCGCCGCCGCCTTCGCAGGAACCCGGGGGGCGGGGAACTTCACCGACTCCGCCGGGATCGCACACGGGATCGCGGCCTACGCGGGCCGCGCCGCGGGCGTGGTGTTCGCGGTCGCGCTGCTCGACGCCTCCATCATCGGGGCGTTCGCGGTCTCGCTGTCCAGTGCGTACGCCATCGGCGACACGCTGGGGCTCAAGCACTCGCTGCACCGCGGGGTCAAGCAGGCCAAGGGTTTCTACGCCATCTACGCCGCGCTGATCGCGGGCGCGGCGGCCGTCGTGCTGATCCCGGGGACCCCGCTCGGGCTGCTGACCGAGGGCGTCCAGGCCCTGGCCGGCGTGCTGCTGCCCAGCGCCACGATTTACCTGCTGCTGCTGTGCAACGACCGCGCGGTGCTCGGCCCGTGGGTCAACAGCCGCAAGACCACCATGTTCTCCTCGGCCGTGGTCGCGCTGCTGGTCGCGCTGTCGGTGGTGCTGACCGCCTCGGTGCTGTTCCCGAACATCACCGCCCGGCAGATCATCCAGATCATGTGCGCGTGCGGGGCGGCCGCCGCGATCGGCGGGGCCTGGGCGCTGGCCCGCGCGCGCCGGTCGGTCGGCGGTGTCCCGGTCGACCGCACCGGCCGGGAGAACTGGCGGATGCCGCCGCTGGCCGTGCTGTCCAAGCCGGTGATGTCCACCGGCCGCAAGGCCGGCCTGACCATCCTGCGGTCCTACCTGGCCATCGCGATGATCCTGGTCGTGGTCAAGCTCGCCGAGCTGGCCATCGGGCACTGATGCTTAGGGGAGCGGACGGCACTGACCGGCCGCTCCCTGCGGCTTTCATTTTGGCCGAACGGGCCGTGGTGCACCTTCATTATCACTAGCTGAGCCGTTTGCCCCGTTAATGAGTCCAGGTCGATGGCGTTGCGGCCCGATTTACGATCCGGAGGTCATATCCGGGTAAATTTATTCATAGCGGGAGTGGCGTGTGGCATCGGCCCCTGAGAGAGGGGTGCAGAGATGGCCAGGTCACGTGGATGACCCACTGGCCGACGAGGAGGCGTATCTGGTCGCCCAGATCGCGGCCGGAGATAGCGGCACCCCCATGGCCGAGCTGTACCGACGGTACGCCGAACGGCTGTACCGATACGGGCTGCAGGCGCTTGGTGATGCCGGGCTCGCCGAGGAGATGGTGCAGGAGTGCTTCGTGCGGCTGTGGCGGAACGCAGGGCAGTTCGACCCGGCCCGCGGCAGCGTTGCCGTTTACCTGATCGTCATGGGCCGCAGCGTCGCCGCGGATGTGCGTAAACGGCCGTCGTCCCGTCCGCTGGAGCAACTCGACGAGACATTTCTGCCGCCACAGCTGGATAGTGTCGACGAAATCCTGTCGGGCCTGATGGTCCGGGAGGCCGTAGATTCGCTCAGCCCGGCGCATCGGCAGGTGCTGGTGCTCGCCGAGGCCGGGCTGACCCAATCGCAGATCGCCGCGCGACTCGAGCTACCGCTGGGCACGGTGAAGACCCGGACTTTCCACGCGCTGCGGGCGCTGCGCGCCGCGCTGGCCCGAAAGGGCTTTCCGTCCGGCGCAGCCTAGTCGCTATCGGTGACTGCGCCGGCGAGAACGACCTGCCCTTCACTGGTGCTGGCCGAGGTCCCGGCGGTAATCTGAATGGTCGAGAACGTATCCGGGTCGGCTGCGGTCCACATCTGGACGGTCGCGGTGCCGGAGCGGCCGACGGTGAAGCTGCCCGCGGTGACGAGGACGGGATGTCCCGGGCGGTTACCCGGGCCGACCCACCAGCATTCATAGAACCGGTCAGGTCCCAGGTCGGCCAGGTGGGAGACGGTGAGCTGGACCGACCAGCCGCTGCCGGTCTGCCGGATGACCGCCTGGCCAGAGGCCGTCAGGCCCGGCCCGGAGCGCAGCGCGACGGTGTAGGCCTCCGCGGGTGACGGACGGGACAGGGCCAGCGCGGTGCCGATGGCCGCGGCGATCACCAGCACCGCGGCGGCCAGCGACAGCATCCGGACGTTCCAGTTCCGCCACCGACCGCGCCTGTCGCCCGGCCGGGCGGCCGCGGCGGCCTGCGCGACGCTGGCTAGAGTGCGGGCCTGCAGGTCCGGTGGCGGCGCCGCGCCCGGCGCGGCGGTCTGCAGCAGCCGGGCCACCGGGCTGAGTTCGGCGACCGCCGCCCGGCAATCCGGGCAGGACCGCAGGTGCCCGGCGAAGCGGTCCGCGTCGGCGGCATCAAGGACCCCGAGGACCCAACCGGCCACCTCCGGGTGGGCCAGCTCCGGATCCGGGTCAGCGCCTGTCTCAGGGGGCGGCATGAAAACCTCGCATGTCCATTATTAGCTTTACGACGCCGGAACGCCGAACGGTTCAATATCGGGTCCAGAAATTTCCGCTGATTATTCGCAGCGCCGAGGTGAACCGTCCGTTCCTTCTTCGTCGTACCTTATACATCGGGCCAGCGGGGTCGGGCGAGCGGGAGGAACACGTCAGCTGCCATGTCCGTGGAGAAATCGAATGCACGTAGGCCGCGCGTCAAATTGATTTCGCTTCCCGAGCCTAATTCCGCGAGCTGACATTACGGAGGGCCCAGATGACTAGGTATTTGCATCAGGTCGCTGAGCTGCCCCCGGCCGCTTTGATGCAGGCCGCGCGCATGCCGCTCGTAGCAAGCGACCCTCAGTGGATGGGGGGCTACCGGCTCGCGGCCCGGCTGGGCTCGGGCGGGATGGGCGTGGTTTATCTGGGCGTGACCGGGGACGGCCGCCTGGTCGCGGTGAAGGTCCTGCGCCCGGAACTGGCCGATGATCCGGAATGCCGGGCCCGGTTCGACCGCGAGGCGGCCGTGCTGGCCCGGGTCCGGGGCGCGCACATCCTGCGGGTGATCGAGGCAGGCACTGACTCCGGCGCATATTTCCTGGTCACCGAGTACGCCGCCGGACCGTCGCTGGCCCGGTACATCGGCTCGGCCGGCCCGCTGGGCGCCGAGATGCTGCACGGCCTGGCGGTCGGGCTCGCGGAGGCACTGACCGTGATCCATGGGGCCGGGGTCGTACACCGGGACTTGAAGCCCGCCAACGTCATCCTGGCTGCGGACGGCCCGAAGGTCATCGACTTCGGGATCGCCCAGGTGCCGGATTCGGTCTCCCTCACCCGGGCCGGTACCACGATCGGTTCGGCCGGGTTCATGGCCCCGGAGCAGATCGAGGGTCATGCCGGGCAGGCGGCCGACGTCTTCGCCTGGGCGGTGACCGTCGCGTACGCGGCCAGCGGGCAGCCGCCGTTCGGCACCGGCTCGACCGACGCCATCATCTACCGGATCAGGAACCGCGAGCCCAGCCTGGCCGCGGTACCGAAGTCGCTGCGGCCCGTGGTGAAGGCGGCGCTGGCCGTCGAACCACGGCGCCGGCCCACCGCCGACGAGATTCTCGGCCAGCTGACGGATTCACCGGGCGTGCCCGGCCATGGCGCTCTCGCCGCGACAGAGCCGATACGGGCCCGGTCGCCAGCCGGGACCGAAGCTGAGTCAGCTCTCCTCGAACCGGCCGCGCCCGGTACCCGCCGTCCCGGCGCCAGGAAGCGCCCGGCCAGCCTGCGCGCGACGCTGGCGGTCCCCGTTTTGGTGGTCACGGTAGTCGTGGCGCTGGCTCTGGCCCTGGTCCTGCTGGCGGGCCCCGGCCTGGAGACGGCCCGGATCGCAGGGGACCAGCGCGCATCCGCCCCGAGGCCGGCGCCGCCGGCGACCGCGTTCGGAACCTATCCCGGGCAGCGGAACCGTGGCGTGTTGCAGACCATCAGCCGCATCGTCGCCTCAGGAAATACGATCGTCACGACCGGCGCGCAGGTCAGCGACGGGACCGTGCGGCAGCAGTTCTTCGCCTCCGCCGACGGCGGAGCTACCTGGCGGCTGGCCTCGGTGCATGGCCCCGGCGGCGGCCTGGCTCCCGCGGGGCACGCCGCCACGCGAGTGGCGGGCGGTCCGGCCGGCTGGCTGGCGACCGGTCCGCAGGCCATCTGGACCAGCCGGGACGGCCTGTCCTGGACGCTGGCCGCCACCCACGGGGTCACGCCGCAACGGCCCGGCGACCAGGTCTACGTGCTGACCGCCACGGCCGACGGCTTCCTGGCGGCCGGCCAGACGCCCGCGCCCGGCGGCGGCACGCAGGCCGTGATCTGGACCTCGCCCAACGGGCTGACGTGGCACCGGATGACCGCGGCCCACGCCGGCCTGGATGCCGAGGGCCAGGACGTGACCAGCGTCTCCTACGCCGCCTGGGTCGGCGACGCCACGGTGATCGCCGGCAACCTCAGCACCGGCGGGTGGGGCACGTGGCTAAGTACGGACGGCGGGACCACATGGACCCCGGTGGCCGTCCCGGTCGGCCACGGCGCCGACGGCGCCATCAGCGGACTTGGCTCGGACAGCTCCGGGCTGATCGCGGTACGCCCCGGCGCCGCCGGGGACGCTATCGCCTACTTCTCCCCGAACGGCCAGACCTGGCAGTACGCCGGCACCATCGGCACCGAGGGCGGCTTCCGCCCCGCCGTGGTCAAGGGCAGCGGCTACGGGTTCGTGGTGACCGGCACCAACGCCGCGGGAGACGACCTGGCCTATACCAGCACGGGGGACGGCAGCGCCTGGCGGCCGACCCGACCGCTGGGCACCGAGGCCAGCTACGCGTCCGGGCTCGCCGCGACGGTCGGCTCAGATGAGGAGGTGATCGCGGCCGGATCGACGGCCGCCACCAAGACCGGCCAGCAGGCCGTCGTACTGCGGGCCAGCACCTCGGGCACGGTCCGGCCGGTAGCCCTGGACGCCATCCCCGGCGCCGTGGTGCCGGAGGTCGCGGTCAACGCCCTGGCCTACGCGGGCGGCCAGGAGATCGCGGTGGGCAGCGCCGACGGCTACCCCGCGATCTGGCGCAAGACCGCCGCGGGTTCCTGGACCCTGGCGTCCACCCTTCCGCTGGTCTCGGACATCTCCGGTCAGTCCGCGCTGACCAGCGTCACCCATGGCGCGGCCGGATGGCTGGCCGTGGGTACCCCCGGCCCGGTCGCCTACACCTCCGCGAACGGCGCCACCTGGCAGCCCGCCAGCTCGATCGCCGGCGACCTGCACGGCGTGGTCGGCGTCGCGGCCGCCGCCGGTCCACAGGGATACGTCATCGTCGGCAAGCTGATCGCCGCCGGCGGCGCCTGCGTCGCCGACGTGTGGTGGTCTGCGGGCCTCGTCACCTGGACCCGCGCGCACGACGTCACCGACGCCAGCGGCTCCAGCCAGGTGCTGGCGGTCGCGGCCGGCCCGCACGGGTTCATTTCGGCCGGTTCGCATGACGGCCAGCCCGCGGTGTGGACCACGGCCGACGGCTCGAGCTGGACCACGATCGTCCTGCCGCTGGCCGCCGGCTCCTCCGGCGTGCTTCAGCAGATCGCGATCGACGGCCACCGCGTGGTCGCCCTCGGTACCCGGACCGCCGCCGGCACGACGACGCCGCTGGCCGAGGTCTCGGCCGACGGCGGCCGGACCTGGCGGCAGGTTCCGCTCAGCGGACCCGGCGCGGACGTGGCCGTCACCGCGCTCACCGCGGATTCCGGCGGCTTCGCCGCCGCCGTCCAGGCCGGCGCCCCAGGACAGCAGCAGGTCACGATCTGGACCTCGGCCGACGGCGCGAGCTGGAGGCAAGCGGACCTCGGCGGCCTATCTGGGAGCGGAAGTCACCAGCTCGCGGCCCTGGCCCCTACGGGCAGCACCGTAACGGGCATCGGCGTGACCGCCAGCGCGCAAAGCCAGCAGCCTTTCATCGTGACCGCGCCCATCGGGCGCTGAGGATCGGGCTGAGCCGAAGCACACGCTGCCGGATCTCGCCGTAGAAGATCTCGCCGCGCTCGGTCGGGTACCCGTAATCCCGAAGCGGCAGCCCGCGCCGGATCAGCGGTCATCGTCTCCGAAGGCCGCCATCGCTGTCCGCGTTCTGAGCTGTGCCGGGTGTCTGTCAGCTAAGGAATCGTCTTACCGCGGCCACGAAGCTCACCAAGTCCTGGAACAGGAAGGCGTGGCCGGCTCCGGGGTAGAGGATCAGTTTCGCTCCCGGGACGGTGGCCGCGAGCAGCCGGTCGTTGGCGACCGGGTCGAGCTGGTCCACGGTACCGTCGGCCACCAGCGTGGGGAGCCTGAGCTGCCCGACCTGGTGGCCGGCGGGATCCTTGCCGGCGATCCACTGCTGGACCGCGAGGGCCTGGGCCGCGACAACGGCCCGCGGTGCCTGGTAGAAGTCCGGGTAGCGCAGGATGCCGATCACGTAGGTCTTCTCCGCGGCGGCCTGATCCGGGGGGAAGAGGACCGACAGGACCGTGGACGGATCCGTGCTGGCCGCGGCCGCGCCCGCGGCGGCGGGGACCGCAAGCGCATGCCCGGTCCCGGCCTGGGTGGCGGCCAGGACGAGACTGGAGACCTGGGCCGGGTGGAGCACGGCGAGGGCCTGGGCGATCATGCCGCCCATGGACCAGCCCAGCACCGCCGTCCGGCCCAGTCCCAGCGTGGAGATCAGGGCGCTGGCCTGGTTGGCCATCCCGGTGATGCTGAGCGGCGACGACACGGCGCCGGTCTGGCCGACTCCGGCGTTGTCGAACACGACGACCCGGTGATCGGCGGCCAGGGCGGCGACGAAAGCCGGCTGCCAGTCATCCATCGATCCGCCCAGGCCCATGACGAGCAGGACCGGGCTGCCCGTGCCGACCTCGCGGTAGCCCACCGGCCCCGCCGCCGTGCGGGCGATCCTGGTCGGCGCGTGGACGACCGCGTCCGAGCGTCCCGACAGCGGGCGGCCCGTATTGACGTTCACCGGGCCGGCTGTCGCAACCGGGGTGGCGCTTGTCCTGGCCGGAGCAGCTGTCGTGCCGCTCGATCCGCACCCGGCCAGTGCGATCGTCGCGCCCGCCAGGGCGAGCGCCGGTCTGACCCATCGCACCGTTTCACTCCTTGATCGGTGAGCCGAACCGGATCAGGTTGCCGTCCGGGTCGACGTGGGAGCCCTCGCGCAGCTGGTAGGGGGTCGGCCCGACCGGGTGGGTATGACCGCCGATGCCGGGCCGGGTCCACTCCGCGTACAGCGCGTCGGCGTCGCGCACGTAGAGATAGGCCGCTGCGGGATGCGCCTCGCCTTCGGCGCGGGCCGCCAGGTGCAGCCCGGTCCCGTCCCGGTCAGCGAAGCCGTAGTCATCGCCGCCCTCGTAGGCGAGAGTGCGGAAGCCGAGCGCGGCGTAGTGGGCCAGCGCGGCGCCCAGATCGCGCACCGGGAAGATGGGGCTGAAGCTGCGCAACTGGCCGGCCGGCCGGCGCTGGCCGGCGCCGGTGGTGATGGCGTCGGCCTTGATCTCGGTCAGCGCGATCAGCGCCGACCGCATCGCCTGGACCTGCTCCGGCGACACCCGCCTGGAGAGCTTGCGGTCGACCGCATCGATCCCGTGGATCGCCGCCTCCAGGACCTCCTGGCCGCGAGCGGTCAGCTCGAGGTCGACCCGGCGGCGGTCGCCGGATGCAGGCCGCCGGGTCAGGTAGCCCCGGTTGACCAGGACGTCGATTACCTGGCTCACGGCCTGTTTGGTGACGCCCAGCTCGGATGGCAGGTCTTGTCTCGGCCCGCCCGCGGTGCCGATCCCGGCCAGGACGAACACGCCGTTCCTGGGCAGGTCATCGATCCCGATGGCGTCCAGGTGCGCCCTGATCGACTGGGCGTACACGCCGCGGGCTGACCTCATCAGCGTCGGGGTGGCGTATTCGTCCCAGCTCTCGGCGTCCACGCGGACACCATATCGTCAAGAATCTTGCTAGTCAAGAATCTTGACTAAATGTGCTACGGCTTACGAGCCACGCCCACGCAGGCCATCTCCAGGACGGGGTGATCGCGGACCGCGGGCGGCTCGGGGCCCAGCAGGTAGTCGTAGACCCGCGCGACGTGAGGCTTCGATGCGTCGAACGGGAAGGGGCTGGCAGTCACCGGGGCGATTTTACCGGATGGCCGCGGCTCTTCCGGGTCACAGCACCGATCCGCCCTGGTCACGGAGGGAGCGGATGCGGTTGGATGACCTCGTGGACGCGGACGTGATCGTGGTGGGCGCCGGGCTGGCAGGGCTGGCCGCCACTGTGGAACTGGCCAGCGCGGGCCGGCGCGTGCTCCTGCTGGACCAGGAGCCCGAGTCGAACCTAGGGGGGCAGGCGTTCTGGTCCCTCGGCGGCCTGTTCCTGGTGGACTCGTTCGAGCAGCGCCGGATGGGGGTCAAGGACTCCCGCGAGCTGGCCTGGCAGGACTGGACGGGCAGCGCGTACTTCGACCGGGGCATCGACGACCCGGCCGGGGAGGACTACTGGGCGTACCGGTGGGCGCAGGCCTACGTCGACTTCGCCGCCGGGGAGAAGCGCTCCTGGCTGCACAGGATGGGCGTGCGCTGGTTTCCGGTGGTGGGCTGGGCCGAGCGGGGCGGTTACCTGGCCGACGGGCACGGCAACTCGGTGCCGCGTTTCCACATCACGTGGGGCACCGGGCCCGGGGTGCTGGCGCCGTTCGTCAAGCGGGTGCGGGAGGCCGAGGCCTCCGGCCTGGTCGGGTTCCGGTTCCGGCACCGGGTGGACGAGCTCACCGTCACCGGCCGAGCCGTCGACGGCGTGCGCGGGACGCTGCTCGAACCCAGCGACGCGGCCCGCGGAGCGCGCAGCTCCCGCACCGAGATGGGTTCGTTCGAGCTGCACGCGCCGGCCGTCATCGTGACCTCCGGCGGGATCGGCGGCAACTTCGACCTGATCCGGCAGAACTGGCCGGCCCGGCTCGGCCCGCCGCCGGCGCGGATGATCTGCGGGGTGCCGGAGCACGTGGACGGGCGGATGCTGGCCATCGCCGAGCGGGCCGGCGGGCGGCTGGTCAACCGGGACCGGATGTGGCACTACACCGAGGGCATCGAGAACTGGGATCCGATCTGGGCCGGGCACGGCATCAGGATCCTGCCCGGGCCCTCGTCGCTGTGGCTCGACGCCCGCGGCCGGCGCTTCCCGGCGCCGAACTTCCCGGGCTTCGATACCCTGGGCACGCTGGGAGCCATCCGGGAGAGCGGCTTTGACTACTCGTGGTTCGTGCTGACCGAGAAGATCATCGAGAAGGAGTTCGCGCTGTCCGGCTCGGAGCAGAACCCCGACCTGACCGGCAAGGACATCCGGCTCACCCTGTCCCGGGTCAAGCCCGGCGCACCCGGCCCGGTGGAGGCGTTCAAGCAGCGCGGGCCCGACTTCGTGGTCGCCCGGACCCTGCCCGAGCTGGTCGCGGGCATGAACAAGCTGACCGGCGACTCGCTGATCGACCTGGCCGACCTGGAGCGGCAGATCCTCGCGCGCGACCGGGAGATGGACAACCCGTTCACCAAAGACCTGCAGGTCATGGCGATCCGCAACGCCCGCCGGTTCCGCGGTGACCGGCTGGCCCGGACCGCCGCCCCGCACCGGATCCTCGATCCCAAAGCGGGGCCGCTGATCGCCGTCCGGCTCAACATCTTGACCCGAAAGACCCTGGGCGGCCTGCAGACCGACCTGTCCGGCCGGGTGCTCAGCCGGACCCGGCCCGACCGTCCGGTACCCGGCCTGTTCGCCGCCGGGGAGGTGGCCGGGTTCGGCGGCGGCGGGATGCACGGCTACCGGTCGCTGGAAGGGTCCTTCCTGGGCGGTTGCCTGTTCAGCGGCCGTCAGGCGGGCCGGGCCGTGGCCCGCCTGACGGCCTGCTGACGCTCGCCGGCGCGCTCAGCGCGGCTGGTTAGGGTCGTCCCACTCGCTGCTGCGCGGCAGCCGCTGGGTCGGCGGTTCCGAACCGCCCGGCGGGGGCGGCTGGTAGCCGCCCGGCGGGGGCGGCTGATACCCGCCGTAGCCCTGGGCCGGCTGGTTGTCGCCGTACGGGCCGCCGCCCTGCGGCGGCTGGCCGTATCCGCCGTAGCCCGCGTCCTGCGGGGGCTGCGCGTACCCGCCGTACGGGGCGCCGCCCGCGGACGCCGAAACGCCCACCAGCCGGTAGTACACGAGCGTGACGACCAGGGCGAGGAACGGCGAGATCAGCGTGCCCGAGATGACCGAACTCAGGCCGTCGCCGAGCACGTGCGGCAGGGCGGAGAAGATCACGCCGAGCACGATGTTCACCACGAGCATGATGATGTAGACCAGCACCAGGGTGCCGAACACGTGCCACCCGTGCCCGCGGACCAGGTTGCGGCTGCGTCCGAACGAGGCCATGGCCCCGGACCGCTCGATGATGATGACCGGCACGATCACCGCCCAGATGGTGATCAGGAACAGGCCGGGCACGATGATCAGGAGCAGCCCGATCGTGATCGCGATGCCGGCCAGGATCGAGGCCAGGGCGACGGGCCCGATGAAGGGCAGGGCCTCGCTCACGGTCTGGCTGATGGACAGGTCGGCGTGACCGTCTCGCACGTCCTGCACGGCCTTGACCAGCGTGGCCTGTAGCACGAAGGCCGCGATGATGGACACGAGGGAGCCGAGCAGGATGCCGACGGTGCCGCCGGCCAGCGCGAGTAGCGCCGTGACGATCGCTGCGATCAGGTAGATGACAAAAGCGATCGCGAGAAGATGCTTGGCGAACTGCTTATACATCCGCCATGCTTCGTCAAGCACTCCTGACAGTGGGTTCATGGCCGTGATGGTACAGCCCGGATCTGCAGTTCGGGTGGAGGGACGGGGACCTAAATTCCGCCATCAGGCAGCGAATCCGCCGTCGACCGTGATCGCGGTGCGGGTAACGTAGCGGCCCCCCTCGCCGGCCAGGTGCGCCGGTCCGGGCGATGTCGTCCGCGACGCCGTAGTGGCCGAGCGCCGGGACCTGGCTCAGGGCGCTGGCGGGCGGCGGCGAAGGAATCGGTCCGGCCGCGATTCCTTCGGCGCGCGGCAGCGGTCTATTCCCGGTGACGACACGGGAGGATGGGACAATGTCTCAGCAGGCCCACGCCATTACGGACGCCGGGGAGTTCGCCGACCGCACCGAGCCGTTCCGGCGCGAACTGCTGGCGCACTGCTACCGGATGCTCGGCTCGGTCGATGACGCCGAGGACGTCGTGCAGGAGACCTACCTGCGGGCCTGGCGGTCCTACGACGCCTTCGAAGGCCGGTCGTCGCTGCGCACCTGGCTGTACCAGATCGCCACCAACGCCTGCCTGAACGCCCGGCACAGCCGGACCAGGCGGGCGCTGCCGTCGGGCCTCGGCGGTGCTGGCTTGGCCGGCGGTGCCGGCGGGCCGGGCGAGGACCGGGGCCTGGCCGGGCCGGGACTCACCTGGCTGCAGCCGATACCCGACGCGCTGGTGACCGCCGAGGCCGACGACCCGGCGGCCGTCGCCGTGGCCCGGGAGACCCTTCGGCTGGCCCTGATCGCCAGCTTCCAGTACCTGCCGCCCCGGCAGCGGGCGGTTCTGCTGCTGCGCGACGTGCTGGCCTTCCCGGCCGGCGAGGTGGCCCGGATGCTGGGCACCACCACGGTCGCGGTCAAGAGCGCGCTGCAGCGCGCCCGCACCCGGCTCAGCGAGGTGGCCCCGGCCGGCCGTCAGCTCGCCGAGCCGCCCGAGCCGGAGGCCCGAGCCCTGCTCGAGGCGTACATCGCCGCGTTCGAGAACGCCGACGCGGCCGCCCTGGAGCGGCTGCTGCGCCGGGACGCCACGCTGGAACTCCCGCCGTCCTCGGTCTGGTACGCCGGCGGCGACGCCATCGCCGGCGCGGTGGCCGGCCTCGGCTCGCCCGGCGAGTGGCGGATGGTTCCGGTCGCCGCCAACGGGCAGCCGGCCGCGGCGGTCTACCGGCTGGGGGACGGCGGCGCCCACCAGGGGTTCGGGATCGTGGTGCTCACCGTCTCCACGACCGGCATCGCCCGTATCGTGGGGTTCGCGGACCCGGGCCTGCTGGACCGGTTCGGGTTCCCGCCGACCTGGAGGTGAGCAGTGGACGAGCCGCGGGTATCCGAGATGCGCCTGGTGGTGACCGCCGCTGACTACGAGGAGGCGCTGCGGTTCTACCGCGATGTGCTGGGCCTCCCCGAGCGTGCCGCGTACCGCTCGCCCGGCGGCCGGGTCACGATCCTGGAGGCCGGGCGGGCCACGCTGGAGCTGGCCGATCCCCCGCACGCCGCGTACATCGACGAGGTCGAGGTCGGACGTCGCGTGGCCGGCCATATCCGGGTGGCGTTCGCGGTCGGTGATTCGGCCGCCGCGGCCGGCGAGCTGGCCGCGGCCGGGGCCACGGTCATCGCCGAGCCGACCCGGACGCCCTGGGCCTCGCTGAACGCCCGGCTCGAGGCACCCGCGGACCTGCAGCTGACCTTGTTCACCGACGATCCCACGGCTTAGCTAGCCCGCTTTCAGGACGCTGAGGCCCCGGTCCGTTCGGCAGAAATTCCGTACCTGGCCCTGAGCTCGGCCTTTACCAGCTTGCCCGCTTCGTTGCGCGGCAGATCGTCGACGAACCGAACGGTCCGGGGCGCCTTGAAGCCGGCGATCCTCGACTTCACGAACGCGATGATCTCCTGCTCGAGCTCGGGTCCCGGCACCGCACCCGCGGCGGGCTGGACGAAGGCGGCGACCGACTCCCCCATCTCCGGGTCCGGGACGCCGATGACCGCGACGTCGAGGACCGCCGGGTGCAGGGCGAGCACGTTCTCGGTCTCCTGCGGGTAGATGTTGACCCCGCCGGAGATGATCGTGAACGCCCTGCGGTCGGTGAGGAACAGGAAACCGTCCTCGTCGAGGTAGCCGACGTCGCCCAGCGTGGTCCAGGTCGGGTGGCCCGGATGCTGGGCGGCCCGGGTCTTGGCCGGGTCGTTGTGGTAGGTGAACGGGACCTCGTCCTGCTCGAAGTAGACGCCGCCGGTCTGGCCGGCGGGGAGTTCGGTCCCGTCGTCGGCGCAGATCCTGACCGTGCCCAGGATGGGGCGGCCGACGGTGCCCGGCTTGGTCAGCCACGTGCGGCTGTCGATGGCCGTCATGCCGTTGCCCTCGGTGCCCGCGTAGTACTCCAGCAGGATCGGGCCCCACCACTCGATCATCTTCTGCTTGACCTCGACCGGGCAGGGCGCCGCGGCGTGGACCGCGACCCGCAGGCTGGTCAGGTCGTAGCGGTGGCGGACCTCCGGCGGCAGCTGCAGCATCCGGACGAACATGGTGGGCACGAACTGCGCGTGCGTGACGCGGTGCTCCTGGACGGCGCGCAGGGCCTGCTCGGCGTCGAACCGCTGCATCATGACCACGGTGCCGCCCAGGGCCTGGACCGCGCCGCAGAAGCGCAATGGCGCCGCGTGATAGATCGGCCCGGGCGACAGGTAGATCGCTTTCTCATCGAATCCGAACGCCAGGCGGGCCAGCTCGACCAGGGACTCGGCAGGCCCGTCCACCTGGGCCTCGGGCAGCGGCGGCCGGACGCCCTTGGGCCGCCCGGTGGTACCGGAGGAGTACAGCATGGTGGCACCGCGGGGCTGGTCGTCCAGGGGCTCCGGCGAGGCAGCCGCGATGGCTTCTTCGTAGCCGTCGCAGCCGCGGACCGGGCCGCCGAAGGCCAGCCGGAGCTTGACCGCAGGGGCCGTTATGGCGGCGGCGGTCGCGGCCTGCCCGGCGGAGACGATGAGGGCGGCGGCCTCGCTGTCGCTGACGATGTATTCGACCTCATCCGGCTTGAGCCGGTAGTTGACCGCCGTGATGTACAGGCCGGAGCGCAGCGCCGCCCAGTAGGCCTCCAGGGCCCGCAGGCTGTTCTCGGTCAGCAGGGCCACCACGTCGCCGGGCCGCAGCCCATTGTCGCGCAGCACGCGGGCCAGTTGCGCGGAGCGGCGTTCAAGCTCCCCATAGCTGACGGTTTCCCCGGTCCCGGCCATGACCGCCGCGATCCGGTCCGGCGCGTGCGCCGCGTACGTGCCTGGGTACATGCGCCTCATTATGGGCGATAACCTCGACCCGGACGGGCTGGTGTTCCTGATCATCGGGCTGAACGCCTGGTGGTTCTCTGCGCCGCAGTTGGCCCGCATGCTCACCGGCGCCGACGATCACGACCCGGCCGAGCACGCCCGGCGCCGCGCCACCGTGGCGAGCGCCGCGCGCCGGCTGGCCCAGCCGGACCGGTCTTAGCGAGCGCGTGATCGCGGCGCGGGCGGCGTCAGCGCTCGTCCCGCTGGCCCCGCTGATCACAGGAGCCCCAATTCTGTGGTGGATTCTCGCTTCGCGGTTGCTTGGTGGTGCTGGGGCACCACTGATCCACCGCCAAGCCCGAATCAACCACAATAACTTCCGGATAGTGGAACAGGTGAGCGAAAGACCGTACCGAACTCTCATTTAGGACATTTCGGCCGAACGGGCCGGAGTGTCACGCTCCCCAATCCAACTTATTCCGTGGCCCGGGCCTCAAGCGACGACGGCGATGTAGCGCCAGTCCAGGACGTTTCGCGGCGCCGATTCCGGGTCCCGTCCCGCTCCCCCGCCGGATTCTGCGCCGGGCCAGCCGATACCGCTGGGCGAGATGGCACGCGAAGGCCAGCCGATCCCGACGCGTGAGCCGGGCGCCTCGGCCTGGACCAGGGAGCGCAGGCGGACCAGGCCGGCGCCGGCCGGGATCGGGTCGATGTGCTCGACGGTGATCGTGCTGCGCAGCGTGTCCCCTTCGTGGACCGGGCCAAGGTGATCGCAGCTGTGCCAGGCCGCCACCGTGACCAGGGACGGCAGCGAGCGGGCCGCCTGGCTCAGCGCGAGCCCGATGGCGTGGCCGCCGTAGACCAGCCGGCGGCCGCCGGCGGCCTGCGCGTCGTGGTGGGCCATCGCCACGTTGAGGGTCAGCCGGGCCAGTTCGGGCGCGGCGGAGACCACGTCCCCGCCCGGTACCGTCCAGCTCTGCCCGGCCCGCAGCCCGGCCACGCGAGGGCCCGCGACCTGCTCGGCGAGCCAGTCCAGCCGCCAGCCGCTGACCAGCTCGGCCAGGTTCTCCGGATTCTCCAGGACGGCCGATGACCCGGCCGAGTCCAGTTCATCGGCGTGCCCGGTCTGCCGGCCTTGGTCGCGCAACGGCAGCATGGCGCACCGCCAGAAGTCCAGCACGGGCCGCCGCGCCTGGTCCACGGTGGTGATCCGCAGGACCGCGAGGCCGGTCGGCGCGCGGCCTTCCCGCGGCTGGTTCTGCTTCAGCGCGACGACCTGGGTCGAGGTCCGCAGCGTGTCACCGAGCCGCGGTGTACGGCGGAAGGCCAGCCCGCGGTAGAACAGGTTGGCCTTGACGTGCTGCGTGACTACCGTGGACTGCCCGATGGCCACGTCCCAGACCAGGCTGGGCGAGGCGAGCGGGGCGCCGCCGGTGACCGCGCGGCAGAGCGCATGATCGGTGGCCAGCGCGAGCCGGTCGCCGGTGATGGCCTGGTGCGCGGCGGCCAGCCCGGAGGTCAG
>Ga0335073_10000204_pt1 | contig 73459 bp, 67 predicted proteins | sample Lox_Sample_22_FD_207093 | JGI IMG/M metagenome (GOLD analysis project Ga0335073, IMG submission 207093) | Soil microbial communities from Loxahatchee National Wildlife Refuge, Florida, United States - Lox_Sample_2.2 | ecosystem: Environmental > Terrestrial > Soil > Wetlands | place: USA... | reverse complement strand
GCTGGCGAAGCTGCGGTCGGTGCATGCGATCGGCGAGGAAGAATATCTGCAAGCGCTCGGCGAGCCTATCGTCGTTGCCGGCAGCAGGCCGCCCGGATGATCGATGGCGAATGGGCGCTAAACGCACACTGTCTCGCAATGCCTGGTGCATGCGACGGTACCGAGACCTCACCGGCAGCGTGACGGCGGCCCTCGCCGTGAGGTGATTCGGCAGTATAATCACCTCATGTTTTGAGGCGATTATGGCAGCGAAACACCTCAGGCACTGGATCTGGCAGCGCCCCGGCTGGCCCGACTTTCACTGGGATTCGGCCAGGTTGGCACAACCCCTCGCTGCCGCACGGCGAGCGCAGGGGGAGCTTACCGGGATGGCCCGATTGCTCGATCCCGATTCCGACCTCCATACCCAGCTCGAGGTGCTGACTTCGGAAGGGGTCGCCACCAGTGCGATCGAGGGGGAGCGCTTCGACCCCAATGCAGTGCGCAGCTCGCTGGCTCGCCGCCTGGGACTGCCAAACGCAGGCCTTCCTGCGCCGCAGCGTTCCGTGGAAGGACTGGTGGACGTGCTCCTGGATGCTACCCAAAAGCTCGAGAAGCCACTGACCGAAAAAGTGCTCTCCGGCTGGCAGGCCGCGCTGTTTCCAACCGGGCGCTCGGGAGTCACCAAGATCCGCGTGGGCGCACTGCGCGGCACAGCTCCGATGCGCATTGTCTCCGGCCCTATCGGCCGGCAGACGGTTCACTATGAGGCTCCTCCCCGGCGAGGGCTCGAGCGCGAGATGAACCGCTTCCTCGACTGGTTCAACCAGCCGCCTGTGGACATGGATGGACTACTTCGCGCCGGAGTGGCCCATGCCTGGTTCGAGCTCATTCACCCATTCGAGGACGGCAATGGACGCGTGGGTCGCGCGCTCCTCGATCGCGCGCTCGCTCAGGATGAGCATCGCTCGTCACGCCTTTACAGCCTCTCGGGGCGCTTTATGGCTGTTCGCGGTGAATACTACGCCGCTCTGCAGGCGCTCTCACGCGGCGATCTCGATGTCACGGCGTGGCTGAGGTGGTTCCTTGAACAGATCCTGGCGGCTTGCGGCGAGAGCGCCGGTACGATTGAGCGCGTTCTCCAAAAGACGCGATTTTGGATGCGCCACACGGATTCCGGCTTGAACGCGCGTCAGTGCAAGGCGCTCAATGCGTTGCTCGATGCCGGTCCAGGTGGATTTGTCGGTGGCATGACGAACAAGAAATATGCGCATCTCAACCACGTAAGTCCCGCAACCGCGCAGCGCGACCTCGCTGATCTGACGGCACGGGGTGTACTCAGAAGCCAGGGAGCGGGGCGCGGAGCACGCTACGAGCTCGCCGAGTAGGCATGGAAGATAGAAAAGAACTGGAGCGCACACGGTAATTGTGTTGGGAGCGAGGCCGCATCGTGCGGCCGTGTTCACGCGGGTGCAGCTGCCGCCCTCAGGATCGGCACGGCGAACTCGGCTACACGCCGCCCAAGCTCCGCTGTCAGTCCGACCGGTGGTTCACCCGGGATCGGAATCCCGCGCCGCTGAAACGTCCGCCGCACTGCCTCGACGAACTCCGCGCCGCGCAGCTCCCCGGGACGGACGAAGACCAGCGGCGCAAGCTTCAGTGCAAGTGCCGTCACCGGGTGACCGCTGTAGCCGTCGATCGCGCGCATCAACTCACCGACACGCACGGGGTCGATCACCGAGGCAAAGTTGCGTGACCTCACGGGCGCCAGTGCGTCCTTGAAGTATCTGCCGTATCAGTGGTTTACGATGTCTTTGGAGACTCGAAGGGATGCGCCAGGACGGCGGAAGACAAGGTTCTGGAGGCTAGGGTCGGAATCGAAACTACCAGCCAAGCACTTGATCGGCAAGGATGCGGAGGACTGTTCGCCGTCCCCTACCCCACACGCGTACCCCACCGGCCTCAAGACTGGCATCAGAGCCGCAGTCGCTGAACGCGAACGCTCACTCTCGACCCTAAGCGGCCACACGATCCGTCAGATCGGCTCGGCCGCCCAAGGGGATAAGCGGACGTAGGAATGGCCGCTTGGCGGCTCCGGTACCGCAGGGAATGCGTAAGACCTCACGCTGGAGTAGTCGTAAATCGGTCGTTCAGATGAACCCCGCCGCGGAGAGCGCGAAGCGCTCGGCGAGGGCACGCGCCTGTCGTGCCCGCTTGCCACCGCCACGCCGGCGCGAGCCGCTCGGCATCGGCGCTCGTTCATTCCAAGCGTTGCAGCAGACCGAGTCCGTGCAGATACCGCGCAAGCACGAGCCGTGCATCGAGACTCAAGTCCGAGGGCAAGCTTCGTGAGGTGAAGGATTCCCCGCGGAGCATGGCCTCGAGTGTCGGCTCAACAGCAGCCTGTAGTCGGACACCCCGTCCATCGAGCCGCAGCACGAGGCCATCTCGCTCGCGCAAGAGCTGATACTCCATCCCATGAGTAATCCGCAGTCGACTGTCCGGTCCAATGACCGAGGCGTCGGCGCAGAACTCGAGTGGGGCGCGCGGGCGAGCGCCGCGGACTTTCGCGGCAAATCGCTCGCTCGCTGCCGTTGCATCGGAGGCGACACGTAACCGATCAAGCAGCGCGGGTAACCGCTGGGACAGCTCGTGATGCACCTCGGGGCGGTGCGCGAAGCCCGGCGGCAGCGCACGGCGGAGTTCCGGCAACTCGCGGCCGCTCTGGATCAGCTCGGAGAGCAACTCCACCCAGGTATATACGGTGACGCCGATCGAGAGATGTGCCGAGAAATGGTCCGCTGTGCTGGTGGTGTGCACGTAACCGCGCGGCAAATAGAGCAGGTCCCCGGTGGCCAGCTCGAACTCCAGGAGCGGCGCCGCCGGTGGCGCATAGCGCTCCGGGGAGAACGGCTGGCTCCGATGTGGCAGATCGATGGGTGGCGGATACACTCGCCAGCGCTTCGCGCCGGCGATCTGCAACACGAACACTTCGTGCGTGTCGTAGTGGGGCGTGAATCCAGCTGCATTCGCCGGAGTGAGATAGGCATTCGCGTGCACGGAGTGATCGAGCTCCACCTCGAGCTGCCGGCACAATCTGCCGAGCGGTGGCCAGCCGAGATGCATCGCCGGCAGTGTCACCGTCGCCCCGCTGCTGTATTCGGTAAAGACTTTCTCGAGGTCCGGGACGCCCCGAAACACCTCATCGCCGTACTTGACATCGTGCGTATAGGCTTCGGGCGCGTAGAATGCGCCGCCCCTTGCCAGACGAACGGCCGGGTATCGCGCACTACCTTGCGATATGTATCGCTCGATATCGACGCGCGTCAGCAGCGAACCGTAATAGGCACCGTCGCCGCGCTGGAGCAGCAGAGGCTTGCTCTCCCAGTGCTCCGCGAAGAACCGTTCCGTGCTCAAGGGTCGCAGCATCGCGAGTAAATCGAATTCCTCCGTCGTCACATCTCAGTCTCCGGCGCCGAACATCTTCGAGATCGTGAGGCGCCCCATGATCGGTTCGAGCGGATGCTCGTGGATATCAGCCCGCCCGTCCGGGTATTCGGCAATCTCGGATTGCAGCCGGTCGACGTACCAGAACTCGGCCGCCGCCGCCTGGGTGTTGAGCACGTTGTAAACACCGAGCGTAGCGCGCCAACCTGAACGAAACGCATAATTCACGGCCAGGTTCAGCTCACCGAACCCCTGTCCGTTCACCTGTCCGAGGGCGGTCGGAGCGTTAGCGCACGAGGTGGCCACCCCCGGGAAGTCCTTGACCGCGGCCGAGTCGACGCACGGTCCCGAGGAGAGCGGATAGTTGCCAAGGTAGCGATACTCGAGGCCTCCGCTCCAGGGACCCAAGTCCGTGAGGTACAGCGCGAGTGATCCCGCATCGACTGGCGCATCCGTGATGTAGTAACCGACGTGACCGGTACCGTCGTCGAACGGGCGCGTGAAGCGGGTGTGGTTGGCCGAGTAGCTGCCGTAGAACTCGAGCCAGTGCGCGATCTGGTAGGTCACGTTGAGCTCGACGCCATAGCGGCGGCTCGGCGGCCCAGCCGAATCCTGGCCCACGTCAGGGTCGATGATGGTCTCCGACTGCTGCCACAGGTCATACACCGCAAGGGTGACTGCGAAGTCGTCGCGTGGTTGCGCGCGCACGCCGATCTCCTCACCCCATTGGCTTGCCAGCAGCGGTGTGTGGGGCAGTCCGAGGTCGATGCTCTTGTCCTGGTTCACGCCGCGCAGGTCGGCACTGTGAAATCCTTCACCGGCGCTCGCGTAGAACTCGAGCCTCGGGGTCGCAGTGAAGATCAGACTTGCCTTGGGCTGCGGCAGGGTCTGCGAGTCGGTGCCACCGTTGGTGTAGCCGTCGGTCTCGTGTAGCTGCGCGAGATAGTCGATGTCGGTTCCGTGCTGGTAGTCAACCCGAACTCCGAGCACCGAGCGAAATTGCGACGTCCAGTGGGTGGTCGCCTGAAGGTATGCAGCGCCGCTGAAGAGGTAGACCTGGTCCGAATCGGAGAATGGCGCTGGATCGTCCTGCGGCGGCAAGGGCAAGCGGTCGTCGCTCGGCAGCCGTCCGAGGGTGAGGAAGTCATAGCGCGTGAGAAGGCCCATCGACAACTCGTTCGCGAAAGAGCCGAGGGGTGCGGGTAGTGTGTAATCGACCGCTCCGCCCACCACATGGCGGTTCTCGAACTGATCCTCCTGATCGCCGTGGATGGGATCCACGAGGTAGTGAGTGAAGTCGTTGTAGAGGTGCAGCTCGTTGTAGATGAAATAGGTACCGGCCGTGAGCTGCCCGGCGCCGAGCGTCTGGTGGAATTGCGCCGAGAAGTGCGCCTGCTGCGCTCGACCGCCATCCGTCGGGTTGAGCGTGCCGAAGCGATTCGGCACGATGCCCTCGGTGATGGCGCGAACGGGGATATCGGTCGTGTTGTTCCAGAGGTCGTGGTAGTACATGCCGGTCAGGGAGTAGCCGTTGCGTTCATCGCCCTCGCTGTACCGAAGCACTACATTCTCCTTGCGCTGGTCGTCCGGATTCACGAAAGGCCCATCGTAGTGCTGGGCTTCCGCGGCGCCCAGGAGGTTTCCGTCACCGAGCGCGGTCGAGCCGGCACCGAATAGACGCCGATACCCAAAAGTGCCGGCACCGATCGAGACCTGATCGGCAATGGTGTCCCGATAGTCGATGCGCACCGAGCCGACGGAGCCGAAGTCTCCGACATTGGCGTAATAGGGACCCTTGGTGTAGCTCAATCCGTCCACCAGCTCCGGGATCATGAAGTTGAGGTCGGTGTAACCCTGGCCGTGCGCATGGGTCGGCTGATTGATCGGCATGCCGTCGAGGAATGTCGCCAGGTCCGTGCCGTGATCGAGGTTGTAGCCACGCATCAGATACTGGTTCGCCTTGCCCTCGCCGCTGTGCGAGGTGACGATCAGGCCCGGGACGGTCTCGAGCAGCTGACCCGGACGGTAGGCCGGAGTCGTCTGTAGCTCCTGGTCCGTGACCACTCCCTCGCTTGCAGTCGAAGCCCTTCCGAGCAGCTGCAGGCGCTGGGCCGTCACGATGACTTCCTGGAGCGACTGGCCCTGCGTCAAAGTATCGGCGACGTCGCTCCTCCCGGATGCCGCCTCCGCGACGCCCGGTGCTGGCGCCGCCGTGACGGGGCGAGCACCTACTTTTGCGTCTGCGTCGGAGACACTCTCCGATGTCGCGCCGGGGGCGCCCCTCTCCCCGACAGGAGAAGACGACTCGAGCGGCGAGGGCGCCCAAGATGGCGGCGCCGCGGAGGACAACGCCCCCGCCGAAAGCGCCGCGGTGAGCACGGTGCCGACCGCTCGAGCCACGGAGGCGGGAACGTCCCGCGTGCGAGGCTGGATTCCCACGGAACGGGCTCCCCGATCGTATGACGATTGCTTTTTCTATCTTACGCTTTGAGTATGACGATTGTTAATTACTTCATACGATCCAGAGGAGCGATAATGGGTCTGGTTCCCGCTACCGCAGGGAGCCGATCGAAATCATGAGCAACCGATTGAGCGGAGACAGCCGATATGCGGCGACTGACGATCTCTGTCGATGACGCGCTGGCGGATACCTTCGACCGCCTGGTCGCCGAGAAGGGCTATGAGAACCGGTCAGAGGCATTCCGGGACCTGCTTCGGGATGAGCTCGACAGGAAGCGCCTGCAGGTGGGGGACGCGAAGTTCTGCGTCGGCGTTCTGAGCTACGTCTACAATCACCACGAGCGCAACCTCCCCGGGCGGCTCACGACGATGCAGCACGGGCATCACGATGTGACCGTGGCGACGCTGCACGCCCATCTGGACCACGACAACTGCATCGAGAGCGTGATAGTGCGCGGCCCGACCGCTGCCGTGGTCGCGTTTGCGCAAGCGGTGATCGCCGAGAAGGGTGTCCGTCACGGCGAATTTCGCCCCATTCCCGTCGATGCCGGGAGCGCGCGTCACCATGTTCACGAACATCTGCGTCCATATACCTGACTCTCTGAACGGGGCAAGCGCTCGTTCTTCGCGCCGAATCGGCCTCGCCTCAGAAGTGCGGAGCAATCTGAACGTGGCGGTGCTCGGCGGAGCTCGCTTGCTTCAGGTCCGAGACGGCCCTTTGCACCGCAGGACCCACCCAGGCCGCGAATGACTGGATTCGGGTAAGGCATGCACGGCAGCGGAGGACTGCAGTTGGCCGACAGCCGAGATTCGACCCACAAGAACTCCGGACCGACGGATTTCCAGGAATCGAGTGATCGGAAGCAGTGCGTGTCCGTCTGAACACCTGGCCAGAGCCTCTTAATTCCTCTTCGCCCTTTCCCGAGTCCAGCTGTTCGTTCGCGTATGCGGCTTCCCATCCAAGCCGCGCCAAATGATGGTTTCGGTCTCATGGCGTCCATCCGCGGATACGGTGAACACGCGCGTGGTGCTTAACTGCCCGCCGGTCGTCGCGCCTATCACCATCGTGGATGCATTCGGACAGGTAATCGATGCGGTATCGACCTCAGCTCCCGCCGAATCTGACACTGCGGCGGGCGCTCCGTCGAGCCGGAAGGTAGACTCTGCATGCCGACGGCTGCCATCCGCGTTCACTGTGTCGATCACCATGTTCCACCGACTATCGTCGAGGTCGCGCAGTGTCAGCGTGACGCTGAGCGGCGGCTTCGCCCCCGGCGGAAGCGGAACCTTCGAAACGTCCAGCATCCAGACTCCCAAAAGCGGTGAAACTTGTGGCGAGGCGCCTACCACCGTGCTCATCATCACGCCCATCACCGCGCTTGCGATCACTCGACAGGCCATGCGAGCTCCCCGAGCCATCTCATACTCAAGCATAGCAAGCAGCTGAAGGTTGGGAATGGCGGTTCGGAGCGATGTACTGCGCTCGGCGAACGACGCACGCGCCCGACAGCGCCGTCCGCCGTCCAATCCCACCCACAGTCATCCAGGGATGAATCTTCTGGAATTCGCGCGGTTTTCGACGTAGTTTCTGATCGGCTACTACAGCGAATTTCGCAGCATTTTGTGCGAAATCCGACCGCATCCTCGCTCCGATGTCCTTTACAGTCCTGTGCAGGCCGAGCCGGTTCATTTGAGACCGAGCGGACCGATGCCACCAGCCCGATCACCGAGAAGAGCCATGAAAGAACGCGCGCTGTACTCGATCAAGGAAGCCCGGGAGCTCCTCGGCGGGATCTCTCGCAATTCCATCTACGCCCTCATGCGGGACGGTAGCCTGCCGAGCGTCGTGCTTGGTTGCCGACGATTCATATCGGGTGCTGCGATCACGGAACTGATCGACAGGTCCACGACCCGGGCGAGTCCTTCCCTCGCAGACGCACGAGCGGGCGGCGGTAGCCAGCGCATCCTCCCGCTTCCTCTCCCCTCGGCTATTCGTCGTCGACGCTCTGGTGCCACCGTATAGCGTCCTAGCGCGGCAATGAAACGGATCCTCCCGGCAGTCCCCTGTCTGCGCCATCGGTCGAGCAAGCCTGTTCCTGCGCTACCGCTGAAGCCGTTGGATGAAAAGGAGGGGTGTTGGTTTGATGGCAGGATAGCGGCGCGTCCGCGTTTGCAGCTGACGTGTCTGCATTTGCAGCACAGGCTTCATCGATGAACGGCCGCGCTACGGGATCGTCGCTGCCCTCGATCACGGTTCGCCTCTCGCCACGCGAGAAGCAGTGGTTCTCGACACTCGCTCGCTCGCGGGGACTGTCCGAGTCGGCCCTCGCTCTATCGACCATCCGCTCGATCGCGGATTCGGGCTCACTCGATTCCGACGCGACAGGTCCTCGGACGCCGGCGACGGACCGGATCACGATCCGGCTGCGCCCGGGGGATGGGCAAGCGATCGCCCAGCGAGCTGCTCGGCGCGGCATGAAGGTCTCGGGCTATCTCGCCGGCCTGGTGCGTGCTCACCTGGCCGTAAACCCGCCGCTTGCCGCCAATGAGGTCGCCGCGCTGAAGCAGAGCATCGCGGCCTTGGTGTCCCTTGGCACCCTGCTCGCGCAAACCGCCCGCAATCCGGCCCTGAGCGGCACAGGGCTGGAGGACCTGCGGCAGACCATCGGCCGCACGCGGTCTGTCGTGATGGCGCTCGAGCGTCGAACACACGAGCTCGTGCAGACTGCGCTCATGAGCTGGGAGAGCCGCAGGTGACCAAGCGGCTCGTGCGTGTGCCTTCAGGAAAGCCATTCATCGATATCTTCAGCGGTGGGCGCCGCGGGCCTCCGGAGTCGGCCGGCTTCACCGCGGCGCAGATCGAACAGATCCGCCGCACCGTGCTCAGGGCGCCAGAGGTCATGGTGAAAGTGACCGGCGGCGGGAGGAAATCCGGCGCTGTCGCGGCGCATCTTGACTACATCAGCCAGCACGGGAAGCTCGATCTCGAGACAGACCAGGGAGAGCGTGTGTCCAAAGAGGGCCAGAAGGAGCTCCTCAGGAGCTGGCATCTGGAGCTCTCCCCCGGTCAGTACCGGCGACCCCACGGCGAACGAATTGGCGCATCCGGTATCAAGCTGGTGCACAACATCGCGCTGTCGATGCCGGCGCCGACACGAGCGGAGGCGGTTTTGGCGGCGGCGAAGGCCTTCGCGCGGGAGAAGTTCGGCGCCCAGCACAGCTACGCCATGACGCTTCATACGCATCAGCAGCACCCGCACGTGCACTTGGTCGTCAAGGCCGAAGGTATCGACGGACGCCGCCTCCACATCGACAAGGCGATGCTACGGGAGTGGCGTCAGGACTTCGCGCGACTGATGCGCGAGCAGGGAATCGCAGCCAATGCGACTCCGAGGTCCGTACGAGGCCAAACGAGACGCGGTGCGAAGGATGTGTTCTACAGGACCCGCCGCGCTGGGGACTCGTACGCACTGCGAGAGAAACTCGACGGCATCGTGCGGGAGCTCAGGGAAACCAGAACTATCTCGGATCCGGCACGCGCCCAACTGCTCGAGACGAGGCGGGCTGTGATCGCCGGCTGGAATGCGGTTGCCGGGAAGCTCGAAGCTCAGGGTGAGATCGTTCTCGGCGGGGACGTTCGATACTTCGCCAAAAACCTCCCGCGCGTGCTCACGGACCGGGAACGCTTGGCGGTGCAGCTGATTCAGTTTGCGGAGGCCAAGAACGCCGCCCAAGGGACGCGGAAGGACGACAGGGTACGAGATCGAACACTGGAGCGGATGCGATAAGAGTTTGCAAGTCGCAAGCGGCGGCGGCGGGCCGTGCGGAATCGCTGGGGAATCAGGTCGATTGCGGTCTCCAGGGTCCCCTGGGCTCCCAACTGCTCGCGAATGTCACTCTACGAGCAGCCCCGCTCGCCGGTGGCATAACGAACGCTGCGATCTCAGCGGCGAGCTGAGCAAAGCTTTCGGCCAGCGCCGGTTCACCGATGCGTCGCGTAAAGGCACGCCATTGCCGCACATGCTCTGGAGCCTCGAAATAAACGGCGGTGAGGCAGGTTGGCGGCTCGGTGGGCAGAACGGTGGTTCTTTGCTCGAAAGTCGCCGAGATCGCCCGTCCCAGCGTCGCGCCGTCGAACGAGAGATGGCGGGAGAATGTCCAGATATCGTAGAAGTCTTTCACGCGGCTGTTTGCAGTGTCGAGCTCGACCATCGCGTGGAACTTCTCTGCAATCGACGACTCGATGGATATCGCGCGCAATTTCACCCTGGGTTGACCCAGCAGTGTGGGGTACTCGATCAGGCGTGGCCCGGGAACAACCGCATCCCCTACGCCAAAGTCGATTTGAAGGTGCAAGCGAACATTGCGCATGCGGCCCGAGAATCGCACGCGCGTCCCCAGGTATTCGGCGTCTTTCGCGATGTCTTCGGCAACGATGCTTGCAGGATCGAAGGCGACGCCGTCCGATGCATCCTCGACCATGACAGAGTCTCTCACGATCGAGATCAGGCTTTGGCGGTCACCTTTGCCCTGGCGCAGCAGGTCAATATCCATCGTCGGTCGCGCTCGTGGGATGTCGAGGGTCTTGAGTAGCAGCGCGCCCTTCAAGAGCACGCCATTGACGTGCGGCGTACGGGACATCCGAGCAAGGAAGCGTTCGATGGCATAGAACTGTAGTACCTGATTGACTGGAACACCCTGCCGCCGCGCCTCGTTTCCGAGCCTTGCTAGAACCGAGGCAACTACATCCTTCGGCGGTGTCAAGCGAGAGCCTCGAGGTACGGTCGCATCAGTCGCTCCACGTGCAGCAGTCCGGCGTAGTGCAGCAGCTGCCGGTTCGACACGCGTTTTCGTGCGCGTGCGAGACGGAGCGCCTCGAGTGCGACATCCAGCCCGATCTTGTTACGGAACTTGAACGAGTCGACGACGCTTCGCGCGGCGCTGTAGACCCTTATCAGGGCGCCTTCCAGCTCGTGAGTCTCGAGCCCCGCATCGAATGTCTTCGGATCGAAGCGGTAGACGCGAACAGGCAGGGGCGCGAGTTTCAGTCGGTGGTACTTTCCCCGCGGTACCGCCAGGTGCACCACGGCGGGGATCTGGGTCGTGATGTTGTGGAACGCGAGTGCAGAGATCAGGCACACCGCGGCGCCGGGAGCGCGTGCCGCAACCACCGCAAGGTCCGGATTGCGAGATTCTTTTGCATCTGCAAGCCGGTACAGACCACGAGCGAGCTCGGTCAGTTTCCCGCTGTCCCGGAGCTTGTACAGGGTGGCCGGGTGGATACCGAGCGCCAGGGCGTCCTTCGTGCGCACGGCGCCTGCGTGGCGGCGGAGCGCCTGGAGTGCTGCGGTGACGTCTCGGGAGGCCATAGTGGATAATAATGGTACCATTTATTAGCAAATGGCGCTATTCGTATCCACGACCCACTCGCTGCGCCCTAACCACCCTACACCGGCCGCAAGTCCCGCGCACTGCGTGCACGTTCACGCAGGGCGTCCAGATAGTCCGCCCAGGTCTGCATCATCTTGCGTCGCTCCGGGAACCTTTGCGCCTTGTTGTACGCCGCTCGCACCTTGTTGCGCTCGGTGTGCGCCAGCTGCAGCTCGATGACGTCCGGTGGGAACCCCTGCTCATTGAGCAGCGTGCTCGCCATGCTGCGAAACCCGTGGCCGGTCTGCTCGTTGCTCGTGTACCCGAGTCTTCGCAACGCCGTGTTAATCGTGTTGTTCGACATCGGGCGGTCGCGGCTGAGGAGCGAGGGGAACACGTAACGTGCCTGCCGCGCCAGGGGCTCAAGCTCGCGGAGAATAGCGACTGCCTGGCGCGCGAGCGGCACGACGTGGGCTTCCCCCATCTTCATGCGATTAGCGGGAATGCGCCATTCCGCGTTTGCCAGATCGAACTCTGGCCATTGAGCCGCGCGCAGCTCCCCGGGGCGAACGAACACGAGCGGCGCGAGCCTCAGCGCCAGCGCTGTGACCGGCTGACCATCGTAGCCGTCGATGGCGAGCAGCAGCTCGCCGACGCGCGCCGGATCGGTGAGCGAGGCAAAGTTGCGCGCCTTCACTGGCGCGAGCGCGTGCTGGAGGTCGGCGGCGACATCGTGCGGTGCACGGCCCGTGGCAACCGCGTATCGAAATACTCTCCCCGCCAACGCCCGAACCCGATGTGCGGTCTCGTGCCTGCCGCGCGCTTCGATACGCCGCAGAGCGCCAAGGAGTTCCTGCGCCGAGATCGCCCTCATGGGGCGATTGCCCACGTACGGATAGAGAAAGCTCTTCAGTCGCGTGCCGAGGATGGAGATCGTTTCCGCCGAAAGAGCTTTGCTCTGTAGCTCGAGCCATTCGGTCGCGACCGCTTCGAAGGTCTCGCTGCGAGCGCCACGCTCGGCCTTGCGCTTGGCGCTCGGGTCGATTCCATCAGCGATGAGCTTGCGTGCCTCGTCACGCTTCTCGCGCGCGCGCTTCAGTGTGATATCCGGGTACGCGCCGAGCGTAAGCAGCTTCTCTCGCCCGTGCATGCGATAGCGAAGGCGCCACAAGCGGCCGCCGGGGGGCGTGACCAGCATGAAGAGTCCGCGCTCATCGAAGAGCTTGTAGGGCCGCTCGGCTGGCTTCGCCGCGCGAATTCGGGTCTCGGTGAGGAAGGCCACAGACCTGGGGTACGAAGAATTTCAGGGCGAACATACCCCGGCGCTTGACCCCTGTCCAACCGATGCTGCCCATAGACACGGCTGGACGCCGTTAGACAGTTTATGCCACTAAATCAAACCTTTAGGGGACTAGGAAGGACTCGGCAGGACACGGTCGGACAGGCATCTGGAGGCTAGGGTCGGAATCGAACCGGCGTACACGGCTTTGCAGGCCGCTGCATGACCACTCTGCCACCTAGCCCTCTTCGAGCGCGCCCGCGTGTGCTGCCGCGCGCCCGATCGAGCAGCGCCGAATCGAGATCGCCGGTGGGAGCCGCGAAGCAGTGCGATCATACCGAAACCCCCCTCTCTTTGGCAGCCGCATCGGCGCGTTCAGGCGCGCCCAATGCTCGTATGTAAATGTCCGTATTTTTCGCTCTCCTCAGGGCGCGCACGCTAACCGCGAGCCGTGGGATGGTCCGCCATTCTGGTAGCGGAGCCCGCCAAGGAGCACTCGATGAGAGCCGACAGCGACACGCAGCGTGACGTCGAAGCCGAGCTTCGTTGGGCGCCGGATGTGGATCAGACCGACATTGCCGTGAAGGTAAACGGCGGGGTCGTCACGTTGACCGGCTACGTGCCGAGCTACGCGGAGACGTTCCGCGCCGAGGCTGCCGCGAAGCGCGTGGCCGGGGTACTCGCCGTCGCGAACGATATCGAAGTGCGGCTGTCCGCGGCCAACTCCGCAACCGATCCGGAGATCGCGCGCGATGCGGTCGCTGCGCTGCGGAGCGCGCTTCCCCTTGGGTGGGAGCGGATTCGGCCGCTCGTGCACCAGGGGCGGGTCGGCCTCGAGGGCACCGTTGAATGGCACGAGGAGCGGGAGCGCGCGGAGAGCGCGGTGCGGCGCGTGAGCGGAGTCGTGAGCGTCCGCAATTCCATCCGACTCGAGCAGCGCGTGGCACCCGGGGATATCAGGGAGAAAATCGAGCAGGCCTTCCGACGCAGTGCCGCAATCGACGCGCGGCAGGTGCGGGTCGATGCGTGCGGATCCGAAATCACGCTGCGCGGGGAGGTACGCTCCTGGAGCGAGCGCGATCAGGCGCAGGCGACGGCATGGTCGGCTCCGGGCGTCACCAGCGTGGTCAATGAGCTCACGGTCCGCAGCTGATGGAAGAGAGATCCGTGGTCGCGAACCCGTATTGCATCCCCGATGCGCCGCACGCGCCGGGGGGCGCCGCGGAGCGCATCGCGATGATCCGAGTCGCGGCGTATTACCTCGCCGAGCAGCGACAGTTCGTACCCGGCCACGAGCTGGACGACTGGCTCTCGGCCGAGACTTCGGTGGATGCCGAGCTCGCCCTGCGCGCGCGATCCGGATAGCCGCCCCGCGCGTTCCACACTCTCATCAAGGGCGCCTAGCGATTGCGCGCGACGCCTGCGAGCGCCGCGCGGGTGTGCGCACGCACGACGGACTTGATGAGATCGAGTCCGCGCGGCGCGAACTGCGACCAGCCCATGACCGCAAGGGTGTTCTCGCGACTGTTGTAGAGCGAGCTCACCTGTCCGATCACGGCACAGGCCCGTAGCCGGGTCAACTCGTTCCCGGCGGGCGAGCGCGTCGCGATGCCGATGAGGCGCGCTGCCGCGTCGATGAGCGGCACGCCGATCCGCTCCCTGATGAGCGACATCGCCGGACCTGCGCCGTCCGCCTTGCCGCGTGCAATGAACCGACTCCAGCTCTCCGAGCCTGCCGCCACCAGTCCATCGACCAGTGCATCGAGAAGACCGCAGAGCGCCTCGAGCGCCTGCCGCCGGTCGCGCGCGCGGCTCGCCTGCGCCGCACGCTCGAGCGCCGGAGAAAGGATGGCGAGCACCCGATCGCTGATGTGCTCCGCGCAGGCGCGGTGCAGCCCCTCCTTGCTGTCGAAGTAGTACTGCAGTGCAGGTGGGTTGACCCCGGCGCGCGCGGCGATCTTGCGCGTGGAAGCCTGGTCGTAGCCTTCCTCGCCGAAGGCGCGGATTGCCGCCGCGATGATCCGCGAGCGGGTCTCCTCGCCGCGCGCATAGCCCCCCTGCTCCGGGTGCCTTCGCGGCGCGCTGCTCTCGGTCCCCATGACTGCCCCTCCGGCGCGCAATGTATTCCACTTGACACAAAGTTTCCATATGCACAACATTTGCCGGCTGGCATACATCGTCGGGGAGCTGCGCTTGGCCGCCGTAGAGGAAAAGGAAAGCTTCATCGCCGCCCCGGCGGCCACCCGCCCGCAGAAGACCCGCGGTGAACGGCTCCGTCTCGCCCTGATCAGCGCCGCGGGGCTGCTGCTCATAGCGCTCCTGTACGCCGGTGTCCGCTGGTTCGTGCATGGGCGCTTCATCGAGTCGACGGACGATGCTTACCTGCGCGCGGACTTGGTCACGATCGCACCGCGCGTCTCGGGCTACATCGAGGCGCTCTACGTGACCGAGAACCAGAAGGTGCAGGCTGGGGAGGCGCTGCTGCGCATCGACCGCCGCAGTTACGCGGACGCGCTCGCCCAGCGGGCGGCCGCGGTCGATGCGCGGCTCGCCGACATCAAGGCGCTCGCGAGTCAGGTCGAGCAGCAGCAAGCGACGGTGGCACAGAGCCGGGCCCAGCTCCTCGGGGCGCGTGCCAATGCGGCCTTCGCAGCGCGCGAGGCTGCGCGCTACAAGGGGTTGCGCGATGCAGGCGCCGAGACCGACGAGCGCTACGCCCAGGCGCTCAACGAGCGCAACGAGACGGAGGCCGCGGCGCTCGCAGCCGCGGCAAGCCTGCGTGTCGCGGAGCGGCAGGTGGGAACCCTCAGGAGTCAGATGACTCAGATGCAGGCGCAGCTCGAGTCGGCGCGCGCGGCCGCCAGCACGGCGCAGGTCGACCTCGACGACACGCTGGTGCGTGCGAGCATCGCCGGGCGCATCGGGGACGATTCGGCGCGGCTCGGGGAGTTCGTTCAGCCGGGCACTCGGCTCATGTCGATCGTTCCGTTGAGCCAGATCTATCTCGTCGCGAACTTCAAGGAAACGCAGCTCGAGCGCATGCGCATCGGGCAGCGTGCGCACATCCGCATCGATGCGCTCGGGGATGCGGAGCTCGACGGCCGCGTCGCGAGCTTCGCGCCGGGGACGGGCGCGGAATTCGCGCTGCTTCCGCCGGAGAACGCCACCGGCAACTTCATCAAGATCGTGCAGCGAGTCCCGGTGCGGCTCAGCGTCGTGGTGCCCGCGCGCCTTGTCGGGCGACTCCTGCCCGGCCTGTCCGCCACCGTGGCGGTCGACACCAGCCGCTAGGTGCCCGTGAGCTCGGCCACGCCACTCGGGCCGTACGCTCACGCCGAGGAGCGCGCGAGCGTCCAGGACTGGATCGCCGTTTTCGCGGGCGCGCTCGGCGCGCTCATCGCCTCGCTCGATATCTCGATTGTCAACTCCGCGCTCCCGCAGATTCAGGGCGAGATCGGCGCCACGGGTACCGAGGGAACGTGGATCTCCACCGGCTACCTCGTGAGCGAGGTGGTGATGATTCCCTTGAGCGCGTGGTTGAGCCGGCTGCTCGGGCTGCGCACGCTCCTGCTCGCTTGCGGACTGCTCTTCACGACCTTTTCCATTCAATGCGGCCTGAGCGGCACGCTCCTCACGATGATCATCGGCCGCGTGGGTCAGGGCTTCTTCGGGGGCGCGCTCATTCCCACCGCTCAGACCATCGTGCGCACGCGGCTGCCGCACCACCAGATACCGGTCGGGATGACGATCTTCGGCCTGATCGTGCTGCTCGGTCCGCTCGTCGGTCCGGTTCTGGGCGGTTGGCTCACCGAGAATTGGAGCTGGCAATGGTGCTTCTTCATCAACCTGCCGGTCGCCGCCGCCCTGGTGACCCTGTTGCTCCTGGGAATGCCGCACGAGCCGATGCGCGTACACGAGTGGGTCGAGGCCGATTGGTTTGGAATCGCCGGGATGTCGGTGGGTTTGAGCTCGCTCACCGTCGTCCTCGAAGAGGGTCAGCGCGATCAGTGGTTCCAGTCGGACCTCATCCGCACGCTCGCCATGACCGCCGTCGTGGGGCTCGCGGTGATGATCATCGCGCAGTTCACGAGCCGCCGACCCGTCATCAAGCTGCGGCTTCTCAGGAACCGCTCGTACGCGAGCGTCATCGTCATCATCATCTGCATCGGCATGGTGCTGTACGACATTCTCTACGTGCTGCCGCAGTTCCTCAACATCATCTCCGGCTACAACGCGGAGCAGTCGGGTTGGGTGCTCGCGCTCTCGGGCATCCCGGCGTTCCTGCTCATGCCCGTGCTGCCGCATCTGATCGGCCGCGCCAACGTGCGCGTCGTGGTCGGCTGCGGCCTCGCTTGCTTTGCGGCGAGCTGTTTCATCGACGTCCACCTGACGGCCCAGTCGGCCGGAGGCGACTTCGTCTTCTCGCAGCTGCTGCGTGGCTTCGGGCAGATCCTCTCCTTCATGCCGCTCAACCAGGCCTCGGTGGGCGCGGTGAGCCGCGAGGACACGGCCGATGCGGCCGGCTTGTTCAACATGGCGCGCAACCTCGGGGGCTCCTTGGGACTTGCGATTCTTGGCGTATTCATCGACCGGCGGGTCGAGTTCCATGCCGATACCATCCGCGAGTCGGTGAACGCCAACTCACAGCTCCTGCAGGAGCGCTTGAGCGCGCAGGCGGCGTTCTTCGCGGGACCGAGCGGCGACCTCGCATACGGGCGGCACCAGGCGCTCGGGCAGCTCGCCGCCCAGATCCACCAGCAGGGAATGGTGCTCACGTATGCGGATTGCTTCTGGATCCTCGGGGTGTGCCTGCTCGTGATGTTCCCGCTCATCTTCCTGCTGCGCCCGCCGCCCGCGCGAGTGCCGTCGCGATGAGGGAGTCTCTGCCATGCGGCTGATCGGGAGCCTGAGCCTTGCATGCGCCGCCGCGAGCGGACTTTGCGGTTGCGTGGTTGGGCCAAACTACTCCGGGCCGCCGGCCCTGGCACGCGAGGCGCACGCGTTTCAGCGCGCGAGCGCCGCGGTGGATCCCTCCTCCGAACCGCCCGAGCGCTGGTGGACGGCGCTCGCGGACCCCGAGCTCGACCGGGAGGTCGCCGCGGCGCTCGCGGCGAGCCCGACGCTCGAGGCCGCGCAAGCGCGCCTGCGTCAGTCGCGCGCCGAGCTCGCCGGCGAGCGGGCGGGACTGCTCCCGAGCTCGGGTGGCTCTGCCGCGTACGTGCGCACCCGAAATCTGACGACACTCTTCGGCTCCGGCGAGGCGGCATCCACGAGCGGCGCGCTCAACCTCTACGCGGTCGGCTTCGACGCCACCTGGGAGATGAGCCTCTTCGGTGCGCAGGTGCGCGCCGTGCAGGCCGCTGCGGCCGCCGTCCAGAGCTCGCAGGCGAGCCTCGCCGGCGTCGAGGTGAGCCTTTCGGCCGAGGTGGCCCAAGCGTATGTCGAGCTGCGCAATGCGGAGCAGCGCCTCGCACTCACCGAGCGCGACATTGGCATCGAGAGCCATCTCCTCGAGCTCTATCGGCTTCGGCAGGGCGGGGGCACCGCTTCAGCGCTCGACGTCGCGCGGGTGATGAACCAGCTCGAGACCACCCGTGCAACACTTCCCCCCCTGCGCGCCGCGGTCGCCGAGCAGCTCGATCGACTCGCCGTTCTGAGTGGACGGGTTCCGGGAGCGCTCGACCAGGAACTCGCCACCCCTGCGCCACCGCCCTCTCCCCCCGCGCACGTCGCGATCGGAAATCCCGCGGCGCTCCTTCGCCGGCGGCCGGATATCATTGCCGCCGAGCGCACGCTCGCCGAGCGTACCGCCGAGGTCGGGGAGCAGGTTGCGGGATACTTCCCGAAGGTGAACCTTCTCGGGGAAGTCGGTTTCGCCTCCTTGACCCCCGGGGCGCTTCTCAGCGGGAGCAATTTCTCGTACGTGCTTGCACCCATCCTGCAATGGACCCCGCTCGATTTCGGGCGCAATCGCGCACGCGTGGGCGCAGCGCGCGCGGCGCGCGAGGAGGCCGAGGCCGACTACCGGCGCACCGTGCTCGGGGCGCTCGAGGATGCGGAGGACTCGCTCGCTCGATACGGCGAGCAGCGCAACAGCGTCGAGGAGCTCGCGCGCGCGCGGGCATCGGCCGAGAAAGTGTACTCGCTCACGGAGATTCGCCTCCGTGGCGGCACGGCCGATACCACCGATGTGCTCGATGCCGACAGGACTCGCATCCAGGCGGAGCTCGACTATCAGCAGGCACTCGCCTCGCTCACCGAGGACTTCATCGCGCTGCAGAAGAGCCTGGGTCTCGGGTGGGCCGATCCAAACGCGCGCTGAGGCCCGCCGCACTCGCACCATCCGGCAAGCGAGCCGTCATCGGATCGAGCGCAATGAGCCAAGCTCGCGAGTGTGTCGGCCGCGCGGCGGCGCTACGGGGATGACTTTCCCGTAGAGACCTTGCCGGTGGTCGCGGGCGGGGCATCCGCCTTCGCCGGTTCCGGGGTTACCCGCGCCTCGGCTGGGGGCACTTCCTCTCCGTAGAGCTGCGCCGCGCCGTAGCCGCCGGCCACCTGGAAGGTGCCGTAGCCCCCGCGCGGATTCGTGTCTCCGAGTCCATAGTTACCCTCGGCGTTCGAGCCTCCCGAGATGTAGCTTCCGGTGCCGAAGTACTGCGGCTCGACGCCCGGCGGAAAGAGCTCGGCCTCGTGAGGCGCCTCGGTCTGCGCGTCGGTTACCTGCTCAGTCGGCGCGGCGTCGCGCTTCTCGGCGACCGCCTTCTCTTCGGGTGGGTCCAAGTCTCGATCGGGGGGCTGAGCAGTCATGCAACTCTCCTTGATTGAGCCGGGGCAATGCACTTGCGGCCTCGGACGGCTACGCTAGCACCCCACGGGCGCGCTGAGCCATCCGCAATTCCCGCACAGCGCGCTTGCCTGGGGCGAGCGGTGCGCCGCCGCCCTCTTACCCCTCAAGCGTGCGCTCAGCTCGAGAGAAAGTCGACCAGCGCGCGCTGCTCCGCGCTCATGCGCTCGCGCGGCGTCACGATCGCCGCGCGCAGCCGCTGCCGGCAGGGCCGCGACTCATCGTCCGCGTAGGCCGCAACGACGGTGCCGAGCAGGCTCTGAACGCGCGCCAAGTTGTCCCGGAACAGGCCGAGTGCCTGATCGAGCGTGACATGCTGCGCGGGGTCATCGAGCCAGCAATCGTAGTCCGTGACGACGGCGACGGTGACGTAGCCGAGCTGTGCCTCACAGGCGAGAAACACCTCCGGCACGTTGGTCATACCGACCACGTCCGCGCCTGCGGCCCGCAGCAGCGCACTTTCGGCCCGCGTGCCGAACCGCGGCCCCTCGACACAAGCGTAGGTGCGATTCTCGTGTAGCGCGAATCCGAGCGCGGCGGCCCCGCGCACGACGAGCGTGGAGGTCGCCGCGCACGTCGGCCGCGCCATCGAGACATGCGCGACCACACCGCGACCAAAGAAACTCGCAGCGCGCAGGCCCTTGGTGAGATCGAGGTACTGTGATGGGAGCGCGAGCTCGCCCGGCCGCAAGTGCTCGCGCAGGCTTCCGACCGCCGAGACGCCGATGACCGTGCGCACCCCCACGCTCTTCAGCGCCCAGATATTCGCCCGGAAGTTGATCTCCGAGGGAATGAGCTCGTGGCCGAGCCCGTGGCGCGCGAGGAACACGACGTTGCGGCCGCCGAGCATCCCGAGCATCAACGGAGAGGACGGCGCACCGAAGGGCGTCTCGACCTCGAGGCGCTCGAGCACCTGAAGCTCATCCATCCGGTAGAGGCCAGTTCCACCGATAATTCCAATCATGCGGCGCTCCGCGCGAAGTCGCGGCCGGTCGCCGCACGAGGCGGCAGCATGGATGAGGCGAGTCGGATTTGCTAGGCTGCGCCTCTTTTCATGGCGGATCCCGGCATTCTTCGGCACGCCCCGCTCGGGCGCACGGCCGCTCCCGGTCCGCCGCCGCATGAAGGAGCTCCGGATGAGTACGCGGATTCTTCGCGCGACAGCGCTCTGCGCGGCGTTCTACTCGTTTCTTCTCGGCGCCCATGCGGCCGATGCTGGCAATGCGACGCTCATGCGCTTCCCAACGCTCTATCGAGACACCATCGTGTTCGAGGCGCACGGGAACCTCTGGCAGGTCTCCCGCGAGGGAGGCGTCGCGACCCGCCTCACCGCGGACCCGGGCTTCGACCTCATGCCGCGATTCTCTCCGGACGGGCGCCGGATCGCGTTCACGGCGAGCTATCAAGGCAATCGCGACGTCTACGTCATGCCCGCCGGCGGCGGCGCAGCCACGCGGCTCACGTTCCACTCCGACATCGTCGACAAGGCCCCGACGCGCTGGGGTCCGGACAACATGGTCGTTACGTGGACGCCCGACTCGCAGAAGGTCGTGTTTCTCTCGCGCCGCATGGCCTGGAGCACGATGGTCGGCCGTCTCTACGAGGTCCCTGTCACAGGCGGCCTCCCGACACCCCTGCCGCTCGATCGCGCGGGCCTGCTCACCTTCAGCCCGGACGGCAAGTCGGTCGCATACAACCGGCTATTCCGCAACTTCCGCACCTGGAAGCGCTACGACGGCGGCATGGCGCAGGATGTGTACACCTACGACCTCACCACCAAGACGCTGAAGCGCATCACGACCTGGAAGGGCACCGATACCGCACCGATGTGGTACGGCCGCACGATCTACTTTCTCTCCGATCGTGACAGTGCACGCCGCGAGAATATCTGGGCGTACGATCTCGACGCCGGGAGCTTCACCGAGATCACGCACTTCACGGACTACGACATCGACTTTCCGAGCCTGAGCCCCGATCAGGACAACCAGGCCGGAATCGTCTTTCAACAGGGGGGCAAGCTCTGGGTCGTCGATCTCCCCTCGCGAGCGCTCCACCAGGTGCCGGTGAGCGTACCCGATGACGGCGTCCGCACCGGCGCGCGCTTCGTCGATACGAGCAAATCGATCCGCGAGCGCGATACGGCGCAGCAGACCGACTACGCGCTCGCGCCGAACGGGGAACGGGCGTTGTTCTCGGCGCGCGGCGACCTCTTCAGCGTACCCGCCGAGCACGGCGCCACGCGCGATCTCACCGAGACCAGCAACGCCGACGAGGACCACCCGAGCTGGTCGCCGGACGGCAAGACCGTCGCCTACACCACGGATGTCACCGGCGAGCAGCAGATCGCGGTGCGCCCGGCCACGGGCGGACCGGAGCGTATTCTCACGCACTTCGCCCGCGGATTCCTCTACACGCCGATCTGGTCCCCGGATGGCAAGCGTCTCGCCTTCGGCGACGGCAACCATCGGCTCTGGCTGCTCGACATCGCGACCGGCCGTACCACGCAGGTCGCCGAGGACCCGTTCAGCGAGATCCACGACCAGAGCTTCGCACCCGACGGGCGCTGGCTCACCTACAGCATCACGCGGCCGAATCAGCAGCGCAGTATCTGGATCTACAGTGTCGATTCCGGCACGGCCCGATCCGTCTCGGAGCCGCTTGCGAACGATTTCGGGCCCGTCTTCTCCCCCGACGGCAAGTATCTCTACTTCGTCTCGACGCGGCACGAGAACCCGACGCTCAACGAGATGGAGCTCGACGTGGCGCCGCTCGAGACGACCGGCATCTACATCGCCACCCTGCGCAAGAGCTTGCCCTCCCCGTTCGCGCCGCGCTCGAACGAGGGTGCCGTCGAGCCGCCGAAGGCGGAGAAGAGCGAGCCCTGGAAGCCCGGCGCTTCCGCTGCAGTCGAAATTGACTTTGACGGTCTGATGGAGCGCGCCGTGGCGGTGCCGATCCCGGCCGCCGACATCGCACAGATGGATGCGCGTGCCGATCGCATCATTTACGAGACCGTTCCGCCGCAGATGCTGAGCGGTCCGCTGCCGGGCGAGAAGAACGTGCTGCATTCCTACGATCTCGGCACGCGCACCGACGGTGTCGTCGTCGAGGACTTGGCCGAGTACAGCCTCTCGGCCGACGGCACAAAGGTCCTCTACAAGAAGGTGGGTCCGGACGACGATTACGAGATCGTCGCGGCCAAGCCGGGTGCCGGCGGGTCCAAGTCCGCCCGGCTCGACCTCTCGCACCTGCGCGCTCGAGTGACGCCGCCCGAGGAGTGGGCGGAGATGTTCGCCAACGCCTGGCGCCTCGAGCGCGATCTGTTCGTCAATCCGCGAATGAACGGCGTTGATTGGGAGGCGGTCCGCGCTCACTACGCGAAGCTCCTGCCGCTTCTCGGCTCGCGCGAGGATCTCAATTACCTGATCGGGGAGATGCAGGGCGAGCTCGGCAACTCCCACACCTATGTCGGCGGCGGAGACGACCAAGACCCGACGCCGAGCGTGCGCACCGCGCTCCTCGGCGTGGACTTCGAGCTCGACAGCGCATCCGGCCGTTACCGCTTCGCCCGCATCTACCCGGGCGACAATACCCGCCCGGAATTCCGCAGTCCGCTCACCGAGCCCGGTGTCGATGTCGCGGAGGGCGACTTTCTGCTCGCAGTGGACGGCCACGAGCTGCGCGCGCCCGCGAATCCGTACAGCCTGTTCGTGGGCCTGAGCGATCAGCCGGTCACGCTCACCGTGGCGCACACCGCATCGGGCAAGCGCCACGACGTCACGGTGGAGCCGATCGTGAGCGAGATGTCGTTGCGCACCAAGGCGTGGATCGACCACAACCGCGAGACGGTGGACAAGGCCTCCGGAGGACGGATCGCGTACATCTACCTCTCGGACATGGAAGCGCTCGGCATGGAGCAGTTCATCCGCCAGTTCTACCCGCAGCTCGACAAGCGCGCACTGATCGTCGACGACCGCTCGAACGGCGGCGGCTTCGTCGATCAGATCATGCTCGAGCGGCTGCGTCGCGTGCTCATCGGGATGACCACGGACCGCGAGCGCATCTCCGCCACGATCCCGCAGCAGCTGATCGACGGACCGAAGGCGTGTCTTCTCGATCACTATTCGGCCTCCGATGGGGACATTTTTCCGTATTTCTTCCGCAAGTACGGCCTCGGACCCCTGATCGGCGAGCGCACTTGGGGCGGCGTGCGGGGCATCCGCGGAACCTGGGCGCTCCTCGACGGGGGCTACATCACCGTTCCGGAAGACAGCCTCTACGGGCTGCAGTCGGAGTGGATCGTCGAGAATCACGGAGTGGACCCGGACATCGAGGTGAGCACGGATCCCGCGCAGGTGCTTGCCGGCCACGATGCGCAGCTCGACGCGGCGGTGAGCTACCTCATGCAGGCGCTCGCGAGGAAGCCCGGAGGGCTCCCGCCTCCGCCGCCGCTGCTGCCCGCGTACCCGCCCGCCGGCCGGATTCCCCCGCCGACCTTGTGACCTGACACGGGTCCGAGGCGGCGGGTACACTCCAGGCGTCGACCGCGGAGTGCTCTCGGATGGGTCGGATCGCAGCAGTGCTTTCGCTCGCGCTTGTCGTCGGCGCCTCCATCCGCCCGGCATTCGCGCACCATTCGGCCGCAGTCTACGACTTCGACCGCCGCTGGGAGATCGCGGGCGTGGTGAAGGCAATCCGCGTCATGAACCCGCACGTGACCTTGACGCTGCTGGTCGCGGGCCGTCAGGGCACGCGGACCGTCGAGTTCGAGGGTCACAGCGTCAATAACTTCTATCGGGTCGGCTGGCGCCCACACATGATCGAGCCCGGTGACCGGATCGAGGTGATCTTCGCGCCGCGCAAGGACCATCTGGCAGGCGGCTACGTCACGGGATTCGTCACGGCACACGGACGCGTCATCCGTTTCACGATGCCGGGGGTGTCCGGGATCAAGCCCGTGCCGGCCGAATTCGCCCGCTCGAGTTGAATCTACGTCGCGCACCGCGATGGCGCATCACCTGCAGCGCGCACGGCGGAGATGAAGGCAGCCCTCTTCAGCCCCTGCACCTACCTCGGGCCCGCCGCGCCGGCGGCCTGGCCGACGCCGACGACCGTTTATGCGCCGGAGATTGCCGAGCGTACATTTCGCGCCGCGATCGACCAATGCCGCCTGGCCGAGGAGGTCGGCTTCGACTGGGTGACGGTCGCCGAGCATCACTTCACGCCCTTCTGCATCACTCCGAACCCGATGGTGCTCGCCGGGGCACTCACGCAGGCGGTCAAGCGCGTGCGGATCGCGCTACTCGGCGCCGACATTCCCATCCTCAATCCGGTGCGCGTGGCCGAGGAGTTCGCCATGCTCGATACGATGTCGGGTGGGCGTCTGATCGCGGGGATGCTGCGCGGCACCCCCAATGAATACGTGACCTACAACGTCAATCCCGCCGAGTCGCGCGGGCGCTTCGAGGAAGCGCTGCAGCTCATCCGCATGGCCTGGACGGAACCCGAGCCCTTCGGCTGGCAGGGCCGCTACTGGCAGTACAAGTCGATCTCGATCTGGCCGCGTCCCGTACAGCATCCCCATCCTCCGATCTACATGTCTGGATCGAGCCCGGAGTCCGGGGAGTTCGCGGCGCGCAATCGCATCGGGCTCGGCTTCGCCGTCACGAGCCTCGCGCTCGCGGCCAAGGCCGCACGGCACTACCGCACCCAGGCCGCCGTGGCCGGTTGGACTCCCGCGCCGCAGGAGGTGATCTATCGCATCCCCTTCTACGTGGCCTCGAGCGATGAGCAGGCGCTCGAGGATCTGCGCGCCGCAGCGGCGGCCGGTCCGCGCAGCATCAGCCTCGCATTGCCCAAGCAGGCCGAGGCGGCGATTGCCGAGGCGGGGTATTACGGTCGCGACGAGGCTCAGCGCACCCGGGTAGCCGCGCTCTTTGCGAGCGGTATCCGAGAGCGCATCGAGCACGGCCAGCTTCTGCTCGGCGCGCCACGCTCGGTGCTCGCGCAGATTCGACGCATCGGCACGGAGGTGGGAGCGGGGGTGCTCGATCTCGTTCCGGCGCTGAGCGGTGCGCAGGCGATGGGCTGCATCGAGCGCTTTGGGAGCGAGGTCCTGCCTGCGATGCACGAGCTGCTCGCGTGAGCCGACCGCTCCTCGCGCTGCCCGCAACGGCGAGCTGGGGGGCGCTCGGCGGGCGCCTTGCGCTCGTTGATCGAGTCGCGGCCACCGAGAGCTTCGATGTGCTCGCACGCACGGAGGCCGTGCCCGATGCGCTGCACACCGCACTCGCGCGCGGCGAGATCGTTCGCGCGCTGGTGCTCGCAGCGCCCGTGCTGCCCGAGGACACCACGCTCATCGAGCGCTTCGCGGCGCTCGCGCGTCCGACGCTCGCGCTGTTCGGTACGCACGATGCGCGGGTGCCGCCTCAATCGGCTCGCCGTTGGCGCGCGCTCGTGCCGAGCTGCCACATCGTGTTTCTTTACGACGCCGGCCATGATCTTGCGGCGGATCGTCCCGAGGCTTTCGCCGACGCCGTCACCGATTTCCTCGCCGACCCCGGTACGTTCCTCATCAATCGACGCGCTGGAGCGCTGCACCCCTAGGTGGGATGCACTCTGCGCCGCCTCACGCAATCGCGCCCAGAGCGCGTGCGACCGGAAGCCGCGCCGCGCGGATGGCGGGGAATAGCCCGCCGATGAGCCCGATCACGCAGGCCCAGATGATGCCGAGCGCGATGAGCCCGGGCGTGACCGCCATGGTGAAGGCGAGCTGAGTCTGCAGTCCCCCGCCTGCCATGCTGGTGACGTGTCCGTCAAATAGCGCCCAGGCACAGAGTGCGCCGGCAAGTGCGCCGCCCAGCGACAAGAGCAGCGCCTCGACGAGCACCGAGATCACCACGGCCGCAGACCCGAAGCCGATCGCTCGCAGCGTCGCGATCTCCACCGAGCGCGCGCTCACGGCCGCATAGAGCGTGTTGAGCGCGCCGAACACCGCGCCGACCGCCATCATGCCGCCGATGAAGTACCCAATCCCCTTGAGCAGCCGGCTCAAGCCCCGCGATTGTGTCGCGGAGTATTCGGACTCGCGGAAGACGGCAACGTGTAGTGTGGGGTCGGCGGCGAGCGCGCGCTTCAAGCGGGCGAGCGCACCCGGACCTTCGAGCTGCACGGTGACGCTGTGGAACCAGTTCCGCTGATAGGCGGAGAGGAGCGTATTCGCATCCGCGAGGAGCTGCGAATCGAGCGAGCTCGCAGCGCTGCTGCCGAAGACACCGACGACCGTCCAGTCGCCGTTCTGGAACTTGAGATGGTCGCCGAGCACGAGTCCGCCGTAGGCCGCCGCGGCATTGCGGCCGACGATGAGCTCGTGCAATCCCGAGCGGAAATCTCGCCCCTCGAGGAGATGGATCTCCGGGCGCAGCTCCGGCTCGCGGGGCCCGACCCCGCGCACCGTGACGTTGATGAGCTTGCCGCCGTGACGGGCGGGAACCTGAATCTGCGCGAGCACCTCCGCGCTCACGATCGCCCGGCCCGCGCCGTCCCGGGCGATGCCCGGAGCGCCCTCGATGTTCGCGACGGCATCGCGCGGAATGCTGCTCAGCGCCTCGTTGAGCGCACCGCTCGAGATGACGATCGCACGATCCGGGCTGCCGGTCCCGGCGACCGTGCGCTGGAACCCGACGGCCATTGCGAGCACGCTCAGGAGGACTCCGACGACACCGGCGATCCCGACCACGATCACGGCGGAGGCGCCGAGGCGCTGCGGGAGATTCCGCAGGTTGAGCTCGACGACGGTCGCAATCTGGCGCAGCGCAGTCACGGCGGGCACGCTCAGCGCACCGTGAGCGCTTCGACGATCGAGAGGCGCTTGGCGCGCCACGCCGCCGGCAGCGCGCAGGCGAGCGCGAGGACGACAGCGGCTGCGGCACCGGCGAGAAACACGACGCGCGGCAGATGCACGGGAATGACTCCTGCGGTCATGCGGGCAAGCCCCCGCAGCATCACCTGCGACAAAACGAGGCCGGCGAGCGCCCCAGCGAGGCACAACAGCAGCGCCTCGCTCAGCACCAACCCGGCGATGCCACCGTCGGTGAAACCGACGGTCTTCAGGACCGCGAACTCCCGCACGCGCTCCCGATAGGACTGCATCATCGTGCTGCCCGTGAGAATCAGCAGGGTTGCAAATGCCGCCCCGACGATTGCATCGACGAAGAAATCGAGATCACCGATCTGCGCAAGCTGTGACTGCGCGTTCGCCCTCTCGGTCTGGGTATGGGTGCGGTTCGACGAGTTCGCAAACAGGTTGTCGATCGCGTTGCTGACGGCGGGAGCCTGCGACGCATCCGCGATGCTCTCCATGTACATCTGCACGGTCCCGGTATCGGCCGCGCGCGCGGTGTCGAAATACGGATAGTTCATGAGCAGGACCGGCTCATCGCTCGAGGCACTGCCCCGAATCTCGAAGGTACCGACGATGTTGAAGGTCCAGTCCGAGGTACCGTCCTTGCGCTGCGCATTGAGCGCGCGCAAGGGCACCTGCTCCCCCACCCTCCAGTTCATGCGCCGCGCGAGATTCGGCGTGATGAGCGCCCCGGTGCGGGTGGCGAGGAACGCCGCGCGCGCAGCCGGTGCGACCGCGAACATCGAGTTGAGCGCGAAGAAATGGTCGGGGTCGATCGGCATGACGATCACGAAGTTCCGCAGCGTCTGGTAGTAGCCGATGAACAGCGACCGGTAGGTGACGCCGGTGACGCCGTGAATCGACTCGATCTGGGAAAGGTCCGCAAGCGGCAGCGGCAGCCCCGCCGGATTGGTCGTCACCAGCACGTTGAGGCGACCGGTGTCGACGAGCTGATTGAACGACGTGTCCACCCCCTGCAGCATGCCGAAGAGCAGAAATGCGACGACGATCGAGGCGAGCGTGAATATCGTGCGCGCGCGCTTGCGCCACAGGCCGCTCCAGACGAGGCGCAAGTACTTCACAACACGATCGGCCTCTCCGGCAGCTCCCGCACCTCTCCGGGCTGCCCCGGAAACTGCCGCGCGAGATGACGCGCGACGGCCTCGATCCCGCGTACCGCGCCCCGCTCGTACTCGCGCGCGCGGAAATGCTCCTCCATGGTGCGGCAGATCGAGCGCCATTCCTCGCCGCCGATGTGAGCGTGTGCGCCGCGGTCGGCCACGATCTCGACGGCGCGGTCCGCGAGGAGCAGATAGATCAGAACCCCATTGCGATGCTCGGTGTCCCACATCCGCAGGAATGAGAACACCTCGAGCGCCCGCTGCCGCGGCGTCTGGCCGCCGAACAGGCGCGCACCGTGCAGTGCGCCCTCCACGGCGAAGCGGATCTGCCCCGAGTGGCTGGGTTCGCTCGCCTGGACGGCCCGCTCGATGGCCGCGAGTGCGGCGCGCGGGAAGGCGCGCCGTACGCGCCATGGCGTCACGAGCAGATGCCGCAGAATGCGCCTGAAGTTCATGTTACCAGCTGCCGGAGGCACCGCCGCCGCCGAAGCCGCCGCCACCGCCGCTGAATCCGCCGCCGAAGCCGCCACCGCCGAGCCCGCCTCCGAAGCCCCCTCCGAAGCCACCGCCGATGAACGGCCCGCCCCAGCGGCTGCCGGTGAGCGGACCGCCCATCCCACCTCCGAGGAGCGTGAAGAAGAACGCGATCACGCCCACGGCGAGCGACGCCGACAGCGCCCCCAAAACGACCCAGCCGAGAAACCCGACGAGTCCGCCCGCCACGATCGCCCCCGGCAGACGTCCGAACGCCGCTCGCAGAATGCCCCCCGCGATGAACACGAGCAACAACACCACGGGTGCGAGCTGCAGCAGCCCGCTGCCGCGAGGAGTCCGGTGCGCAACTGGCGGGGGCAGCGGCTCGCCCTCGATCACACCGATCATCCGCTCCACTCCGGCACTGATGCCGCCGTAGAAATCGCCGCGCGCGAAATGCGGCGCGATGATCTCGCTCACGATGCGCTCGCTCGTCGCGTCCGTGAGTGCCCCCTCGAGGCCGTAGCCCACTTCGATGCGCATCGTCCGGTCGTTCTTCGCAACGAGGAGAATCGCACCGTCGTCGACCCCCTTGCGGCCGAGCTTCCATTGATCGGCAACCCGGATGCCATATTGCTCCAGGGTCTCCGGCTGGGTGGTCGGAACGAGGAGCACCGCAATCTGGCTCCCCTTGCGCGCCTCGAAATCTCGAAGCTGCGCTTCGAGCGTCTCGCTCTGCTGCGGACTGAGCGTGCCGGTGAGGTCGGTCACGCGCGCCTGAAGCGGCGGAACGGGCACGTCGGCGCGCGCCCGCGCCGCACTCGCGAGCAGCACGAGCACTGCGAGCGCGGCGCGGCCTGAGGCTGTCACGCCGGCTGCTCCATCAATGACCGGTCGTGGCAGTCGGGGCAGGGGCAGCGAATTCGACCGTCGGCGGCTTCGCGAGCGCCGCCTCGTTCTCCACACTGAAGTTGGGCTTCACGGTGTAGCCGAACATGCGCGCGGTGAGGTTCGAGGGGAACTGGCGGATGAGGACGTTGTAGTCCTGGACCGCCTCGATGTAGCGATGACGAGCGACCGCGATGCGGTTCTCGGTGCCCTCGAGCTGCGCCTGCAGGTCACGAAAATTCGCATCCGACTTGAGCTGCGGATAGTTCTCCGTGACCACGAGCAGGCGCGAGAGCGCGCTCGTGAGCGCGCCCTGCGCCGCCTGGAACTTCGCGAACGCCTGCGGGTCGTTGATGAGCTCGGGGGTGGCCTGAATGCTGCCCACTCTGCTGCGCGCCTGCGTGACCGCGATCAGCACCGTCTGCTCCTGCGCGGCGTACCCCTTGACCGTGTTGACGAGATTCGGCACGAGGTCGGCGCGGCGCTGGTACTGATTGAGGACCTCCGACCAGCTCGCTTTGATCTGCTCGTCGTCGGACTGGATGCGGTTGTAGCCGCAGCCCGACACGCTGAGCGTCAGCACCGCGAGGGCGATCATCGTGGTTTTTCGCATGCCTCTTCCCCCTTGATGGATCCGCAGCCGCCGAGCACGCACGTAGATCGGTGCGCATTGCGGCAAGCGGCGCGAGGTGAGGATTCTCGCACGGCTGCCTCCGCGACCCAACCCAAAAAATAGGTACAAGTCTCGATTTGGCGCCGGCCGGTTTGGATCTACGGTGCGAAGGGGCGAGAGTGCCCCACGGAGGCGGAGCCGTAGCATGCGCACGCGTCGATCTGCGAGTCACGCCCCGCGAGGGCCCATTCGTCGCATTCTGCTCGCGGTGAAGGATCCGCGTGCACGAGCGCACCCTGCGCTCGTGAAGGGCGCGCAGCTCGCCCGCGCGCTTGGCGCGCGGGTGCGCCTGTTTCACGCGATTACCGCCCCGGTGCTCATCGAGGCGGCGGATCGCCGCTCCGCGACCCTCGCGCAGATCGAGGCCGACCGTCGCGAACGAATGCGTGCGCGGCTCGCGACGCTTGCCGGGGAACTGGTGAAGCAGGGTGTCGCGGCCGACGTTGCGGTCGAGTGGGATTTTCCGCCCCACGAGGCCATCGTGCGTGCGGCGCGCGCGTTCAAGGCGGATCTCATCGTCGCCGAATGTCACCCCAGGCACCACGTCGCACCGTGGCTGCTGCGCTTTGCGGACTGGGAGCTGCTGCGCGCAAGTCCGGTGCCGGTGCTGCTCGTGAAGCGCGGCGGCCGCTATCGGCGCCCCGCCGTGCTTGCCGCACTCGACCCGACCCATGCTTACGCCAAGCCGGCTGGCCTCGACCCAGCGATCGTGCGCTACGGGGCACTGGTCGCAGCGGGCCTGCGGGGCACACTCCACGCCCTGCACGCCTACAATGCAATGCCCATCGGACTCACGCCGGCGGAGATGAGCATGCCGGAGGTGATGGCGCAGTTCGAGGTCAGCCAGTCAGCGCGCGCGCAGGCATTGCTCGACCGTGCGCTCGGCAGCGCGTCCGTTGCGCGGCGCAACCGCCACGTCTCCGACCGCCATCCCGCCGATGCGATCGCGGATGTCGCGCACGAGACGGGGAGCCAACTCGTCGTGATGGGGGCTATCTCGCGTTCCGGCTTGAAGCGCTTGCTCGTCGGGAACACCGCGGAGAGAGTGCTCGACCGGCTGCGCTGCGACGTGCTGGTGGTGAAGCCGAAAGCGTTCCCCGCGCGTACCGGGCGCGCGCGGCGCGGCGCGCGCGTGATTCCGCTCACCGCGGTGCCTCCCGGCCTATGACGGCGGGCGGCGCGGCGCGCGCGGCGCATCGGGGCTCGCGGCCGCTCAATCCTCGTCCGCGGTGTTCACATCGCGCGCTGGAGCGAGATCGGCACGGATCTGCGCGAGCCCGGCCCGCCGCAGTTGCGCGTTGAGCGCGGGCAGGTCGCCCTGCAGGCGCTCCCAGGTCGCGAGCAGATCAGATAGCGTTCTTTGCTCCTGAGCGGCTGCCGCCGCCTCCGCCACGGTGGGCGCCGCGTCCGCGCGCGTCACGTCCGCGTAAAGATCGCCAATCTCGCCTTGCACGCTCACCAAAGAAGCCTTCCCCTGAGCCCCCTCGGCGGGCGTGATGAGGCTCGCGAGGCGTCCGGCGAAGCCCTTGAGCGCCGCTGCCGTCTCCCCGCTCGCAGCGCGCACCTGAATCTGCTGCTGCTCGGAGCGCGCGGCCAACAATGCCCGGGAAGCTGCGCTCAGCGAGTCGGCGAGGCTACGCGCCAAGCGCAACTGCCGCTCGAGGTCGGCGCTCGATACGCGAACGCGCGGATCCTCTCTCACGAGGAGCGGAACCTCGAGGGTCTGCCCATCGACGGTCAGCCGGACTCGGTACGCTCCCGGTACCGCAAGGGGTCCCTGCGGCTCGCGCGGCGTCGCGTGCGGAACAGCCGATATCGGGTAGCCTTGGGTCACCGCGAGCGGCGCCGGATAGCGCAAATCCCAGATCCAGCGGTGCATGCCGCGATGAGTGGGCAACGCCCGCGGCAGCGCGATCCAGTACCGCGGAATGAGCTCGCGCGCAAGCTCCTCCGCCGTCGGCTCGAGCCGATCGTCGCTTCGGTACCTGCGCACGAGCGTGCCGTCGCTCGCCAGGACCTCGAGGGTGAGCGGACCCTGGGCATCGGCCGGAAGATAGTACTCGATGATCGCGCCAGCGGGCGGATTGGGAGCGAGCGGCTCATCCGGCGGAATCGGCGTGTCGGTCCAGGTGCTGCGTCTCACCCGATAGGCGCTCGGCGGCGGCAGGAGCAGCGGCTCCGGCACCTCTGCGCTCCGCACCTCACGCAGCCGGGTCACGTCATCGAGGACCCAGAACGAGCGCCCGTGCGTCGCGACGATCAGATCGTCCCCGTGGACGGCGAGGTCGCGCATCGAGGTGTGAGGAAGATTGAGCTGCAGCGAGTCCCAGTGCGCACCGTCGTCGCTCGACATCCACACGGCACGCTCGGTCGCCGCATAGAGCAACCCGCGCCGCACGGGATCCTCGCGCACGGCGTTCACCGGAGCATCGGCCGGCAGACCCGCGGCGATCGAGCGCCACGTCCGGCCGCCATCACTGGTCGCGTAAACGTACGGATGCATGTCGTCGAGCCGCATGCGGCTCACCGAGATGTATGCAGCCCGTGCGTCGAAGTGCGAAGCCTCGATCTGCGTGACCTTGCTCCACGCGCTGAGCTCGGGGGGAGTCACGTTCGACCAGTGCGCGCCGCCATCGTGGGTCACCCACACCAGTCCATCGTCGGTGCCGGCCCAAAGGAGCTCGGCCGCGAGCGAGGAAGCCGCGAGCGCGTACACCACCCCGCGCTGCCGCTCGGCACCCCGCTCGTGCAGAGCCCCGACGCTCTGCGGGGCTGCTGAGGCTGGGCGCGTGAGGTCCGGACTCACGACCTGCCAGGTCACACCGCCGTCGCGCGTCGCGTACACGCGATTGGCGGCGTAATAAAGGAGATGTGGGTCGAGCGGCGAGAACTCGAGCGGCTCGGTGCGGTCGGTGCGCACATCCGGACCGCGCACGGGAATCGGGGTGACGTTCTCGACCTGGCCCGTGGACCAGTGATATTTCGAGACCTCGTTGCGGCCGGCGCCGTAGATCACGTCCGGATCGAGCGGATCCGGAGCGACATAGCCGTACTCGATGGCACCGACTGGGTGCCAATCGCGCACCGTCACCTCCCCGTCATTGCCTCGGCTTGCAATGCAGACCGAGCCGCTCTCCTGTTGCCCGGCGCAGAGCCGGTACGGAAAGGTCGGCGTGACGCTCACGTGATAGAGCTGCGCGGTCGGCTGGTTGAACCATGAGCTCCACGAACTCCCGCCATTGAGCGTCACGATCGCACCCTGGTCGCTCACGAGTGCGATGATCCGTGGATCGTGCGGATTGATCCACAGGTTCTGGTAGTCGTCGCCCCCGGGTGCGCCTCGCAGCGACTCCCAGCTCCGGCCGCCGTCGCGCGACTTCATCGTCACGATGCTCGCGCTGTAGACCACGTCGGCGTCGGTCGGATCGACCGCGAGCACCGGTAGGTCGCCGCCGCCGATCCGCAGCGCCGGGCGGGGATCGGTGGTGATCCGCCGCCAGCTTTCCCCGGCATCGTCCGAGCGGTAGATTCCGAGGCCGGCCGCCGAGGAGTAGTCGCCGGACTCGCTCGTGCCGACCGAGGCGTAGATTCGCTGCGGAGCGCTCGGCGCAACGGCGATGTTGACCTGCGAGAGATCCTGCGGCAATCCCGCGGTCAGATGGCTCCAAGTCGTGCCGCCGTCGGTGGACTTGTAGAGGCCGCCGCCGGTGCCATCGTACTCGTTGCGGTCCTCCCACGGACCGAGCCGCGATTGCCACAGCGCTGCGTAGACCACAGCCGGATTGCGCGGATCGATCGCAACCGCGGACCCGCCGGTATCCTCATCCTTATAGAGAACCCGCTGCCAGCTGTCCCCGCCGTCGAGGGATCGGTAGATACCGCGCTCGGAGCTCGGTCCGTAGGGATGGCCGAGGACGGCTGCAAACACGCGGCGCGGGTTGCGCGGATCGACCGCGAGTGCCGCGATCTGCTCACTCCCCTCGAGCCCGAGGTGGGTCCACGTCCGTCCGCCGTCCCGGGAGCGATACATGCCGTCGCCGACCGACAAGTCAGGGCGCAGCAGCCCCTCCCCGCTTGCAACGTAGATCAAGTTGGGGTCGGAGGGCGCGACGGCGATCGCTCCGATCGACTGCGTCGGCTCGGAATCGAAGATCGGATGCCACGTGCGCCCCGCATCGTCGGTCTTCCACACCCCTCCGTCCACCGCGCCCACGTAAAAGACCTGCGGCTCGGAGGCAACGCCGCTCACCGCGCGCGTACGCCCGCCGCGAAAGGGCCCGATCAGCCGCCAAGCGAGCTCGTCGCGGATGCCCGCTGGGTAGCCCTGGGCAACGGCGGCCCGCACACCGCAGAGCGTGGCGAGCGTGGCCAGGATTTCAATGCCGATGAGACCGATCGTGCGCACTGGTGGACTCCACAGCTGCCGGGTGGCCGCGGCAGACCCGCGTGCCGGACAATGGCTGAACGACGCGCGATTCTACAGGACCGAGCAGCTCCGATTCCCGCGGCCCGCTCACCAGCCAACGCGCGCCCGCAGCGCTCAGATCGCCTGCGCACGCCGCGGAACGCTGATCTCCGCGAGCGTATGGCGATCGAGCGCGCTCAAGTAGTCCCGCTGCGCCCGGTGCAGTACGCGCATCAGCGAGCAGCCGGGGAAGAGCCGGCATCCGCCCTTATAGCCTGCGGCAAAGCATTCCACCTGGACCAGCGGCTCCAGGTCGCGGATGACCGCCCCCACCGTGATCTCCTGCGGCGAGCGAGCAAGGCGAATCCCGCCGCCCTTGCCGCGGGCGGTGAGGAGATACCCCGCTCGGCCGAGCCGATTGACGACCTTTGTGAGATGGCTCTCCGAGACCGCGTGCGCTCGAGCGATCTCCGAGATCGTCACCTGGTCGCCGTCGCAACGCGCGAGATAGATGAGAACGCGCAGCGCATAGTCGGAGAACTTCGTGAGTTGCATACATCGCCTCGCCGCGAGCCGAGTCGATGATGCATCGCACCGCTGCGCTTCGTCCAGCGAGTGACGGTGGGCGCGGCGCGTGTGCGGCCACGCACCGCGCCTGTTTGCGCGTCGAAGGGTGCCATGCTAAATATACATTTTAGATGACTCTTAAGGCTCCCCGGGAGCCCGTGAGGACGCTGCGAGATGGTTGCACCGAGCTGGGATCAGGTCAGATCCTGGCGCGTCGCGACGCGCAAATCGCTCATCGCGGCGCGCATGGCCATGCCGGATATGGAGCGCCGCGCGCAGGGCCAGGCGACGATCGCACGCCTGTCGGCGCATTTCGATCTGGCGCGCCACCGCACGCTCGGGATCTATTGGCCGATCCGGGGTGAGATTGACGTTCGCGCGACCGCCGCAGCCCTCATCGCGTCGGGCTGCGTCATCGGCCTTCCCGTGGTCGTGGAGGAAGCCGCTCCGCTCGAATTCTGGCGCTGGCATCCGGGGATGCCGCTCAGGCACGACCGGGCCAAGATTCCGATCCCGGCTCAGCGTGAGCTCATCGCCCCGGCAGCCCTTCTCGTGCCGCTCGTCGGGTTCGACCGGAATGCCTATCGGCTCGGTTACGGCGGCGGCTACTACGACCGCACGCTCGCCGCCTTCGCGGAGAAGCCCTTGTGCATCGGACTCGGGTACGACGCAGCGGAGCTCCCGAGCATTCACCCCCAGCCACACGACATTCCGCTCGATGCGATCGTGACGCCGGGGCTCGCATTGACGCCCGGCCCATCCGGCGCCTAGCGTCGCTCGACGTCGAGCGCTCAAGGGCGCGCCGGCGCCGCCGCGACTCCGGGATCGCGGGGCCGTGCGAATCTCGGCCACGTTGCTCGCATTCAGGAGCCTCCTTGCGCAGGCGCGAAGCTCACATCCCGTCGTTCCGGTCCGAACCACACAAGCACGATCAACACTGGAATCACGATCCCGCAGACGAGGCTCAGTGCGAAAGCATAGTCGGGGTGCCTTGCCGCACCGTGCAAAGCGGCGATCTGGGCTTCGAACGTTGCGACGTAGGATGCGAGGAGATTTCCGAGCTGGTAGACGACCCCGGGAAACGTCGCGCGCATGCCCGCGGGCGAGAGCTCATTGAGGTGCGCGGGCACCACGCTCCAGGCGCCCTGCACCGTGAGCTGCATCGCGAACGCACCGAGCGCGACCGCGGCGATGGGCGTGGAGTACGCCCAAAACGGCAGCGCCGGAAGCGCGAGCAGCACCGCCAGTGCGATGGTGCGGCGACGACCGATACGGCTCGAGAGTCGTCCGAAGAACAACCCGCCGAGAATGGCGCCGGCGTTGTAGACGATCGCGATGTGCGAGATCGTTGCAGTCGCAAAGCCGCGCTGGGATCCGAGCAGCGTCGGATACAGGTCCTGCGTTCCGTGGCTGAAGACGTTCATCGCCGTCATCAGCGCGACCGCATAGAGCGCAAGCCCCCAGTGCCCCGAGAGCCCGCGGCGCGGAGCTGCCGAACGCTCGGTTGCGATCACGGTTCGCGGGAGCGGCTCGGGAACCTTCTTGAGGATGAAAAGGGCGAGCAGCGCCGGCACCGCGCCCACCATCAGCATGCCGCGCCAACCGATCGAGTCGAACAGAACTCCGTAGACGACGGCCGCAAGGAGGTAACCGGTCGGGTAGCCGACCTGCAGGAGCCCCGAGACTGCGCCGCGCGATCGGACCGGCACGTTCTCGAGCGCGAGCGCCGCGCCGACGCCCCACTCCCCGCCCATCGCAACGCCGAAGAGGGCGCGCAGGAGGAGAAACGCGCCGAGCGAAGGCGCCAGAGCCGACGCGAACTCGAGCCCCGAATAGGCGACCACGCTCGCAACGAGCGCCGGGCGCCTGCCGAAGCGGTCCGCGGCCCGGCCGAAGAGAAAGGCGCCCACGGGGCGCAGCGCGAGCGTGAACAGCACCGAATAGGTGACGTGCGACACATCCGTATGGAACTCGCGGGCGATAGGCGCGAACACGAACACCACGAGGAAGAAGTCGAAGGCATCGAGCATCCAGCCGAGGAAGGCGGCGAGCACGGCGGCGCGCTGTGGGGCGGTCCAGGAATCTCGCATCGCGCCGCTGCCTCGGGGTCTGCCGAGCGACGATCATAGCGTCCTCTCGCAAACGCCGTGCGCTCGCTGGCGGTTGACCCCGTGGCGCACGCGCGTCAGCATAGCTACTGCTGCCACGCCCGCCCGAAGAACAGCAAGAGCGGAGTCGGACGTCGCGAGCAGTTCGACCGCGGAGCCACTGCCTCGAGGGGGCGTGATGAAGCCAACATCGTTCGCGCTGTCTTTCCTGATCGCCGCAGCGCTCGCCGCGCCGCTCGCGATCGCCCAGATTCCGGTCAACAGCGATCAGCCTGCCGGAGCGGGCGTCCAAGCCGGCGCGGATGTGCGCGAGCCCCTGGTGCTCGGCCTCTGCAGGAAACCGCCCGCCCCGCCGGCCACGCGGCGGCCCGCTTTTCGACCGCGACCCCCGGGGCCCTATCCGTACGCGGTGCAGGCCATCCCTGGCGTGATCGCCGCGGATCAGCGCTGGAAGCTGATCTGGGTTCACAACGGGAACAATGCCGACGGCATCATCGGGCAGCCCGACGGGGGTATCCTCGCTGCCCAGAACGATTCGAGCGATGTGGTGAAGATCAGCCCGGATGGACGCACCAGCGTCGTCTATCGCGACACGGAAACGGGCGGTGAGCTCTCGCAAAGCAAAGCGGGCGAGCTGTTCATCGTCGAGCGCTCCCTGATCCCGTCCGTCTGGGAGCTCTCTCCGGAGCGCAAGCTGTTCGCGGACTCCTACGACGGCCAGCCGCTCGAGTGCCAGGGAAGAGGCGCGATGGACGATCCGGCAGCCCTGCACACGGGAGGCGTCTACTTCGCCTACGGCGGCCTCTACTACGCGAGCCCCCAGGGGACGGTCACCAAGCTATTCAATCAGGACGTGAATGGCGTCATCCTGAGCCCCGACGAGACGCGGCTCTATTACGCCAGCTTCGGCAAGCTCTACGCCGGGGACGTGGGCGCCGACGGGCTTCTCAGCAATCAGCGGCTGCTTGCCGACATTCCCGGCGGCGGGAACGATGGCGCCACCATCGACTCGGACGGCCGGGTCTACGTGACCGGCTATCCCGGAGTCCGCGTGTTCGACCGCGACGGCAAGTACCTCGGCACCATTCCCGCGCCGCGCAATCTGATCAGCGTCGCCTTCTCGGGACCCGATAAGAAGACCCTGTTCGTCGTCGCCTACGTTCTGGAGCGCGGGCAGCACGGACTCGATGAGATCTACACCATTCCCACGGTCGCGCAAGGCTACCTCGGGCGCGCGAGATAGCCCGCCTTGCGGCTCATACGGATGTTGGCGCTCGCGCCCACCGGTAGGCTGAAGTTCCGATAAGCATCGCTCGCGGGGGCGGTTCGCGTGAACTATGGCCTCTTGAAGGCGAAGGGGTGGGAATTCGGCCGCCCGCATTCGGGCTGGCACGACTTGGTCGCGGTCGCGATCGTTCTGACGACGGTGGGGCTCCTTTCCTTCGGGGCGCGTGGAATGGTCGCCCCGCTCGCGGCGCATCCAACCCCGGTGTCGCTCTCGCCGGCCGCGTTACCGCTTGACTGCCTGCGCACGATTCTGCGAATGCTCGCGGCCCTGTTCGCGTCGTTTCTGTTCACGTTCACCTACGCGACTCTCGCCGCCAAGAGTCGCCGGGCGGAAATGCTGCTGATCCCGCTGCTCGACGTGCTGCAGTCGGTGCCGGTACTCGGGTACCTCTCCTTCACCGTGCTCTACTTCGTCGCGCTGTTCCCGGGCAATGTGCTCGGCCCCGAGCTCGCGGCCATCTTTGCCATCTTCACGAGCCAGGCTTGGAACATGGCATTCAGCTTCTACCAATCGCTGCGCATGGTGCCGAACGACCTCGACGAAGTCTCGCGCTCCTTCCGTAGCTCGGCGTGGCAGCGATTCTGGCAGCTGGAGGTGCCCTTCGCGATGCCGGGACTGATCTGGAACACCATGATGTCGATGTCGGGCGGATGGTTCTTCGTCGTTGCCTCCGAAGCGATCGAAGTCGGCGACTTTCGCGTGTCACTTCCGGGCGTCGGGTCGTACGTGGCGCGAGCAATCGAACAGCGGGATCTCGCAGCCATCGGTTGGGCCATCGTTGCGATGACCGTCACGATCGCGCTCTACGATCAGCTGCTCTTTCGCCCAATGGTCGCGTGGGCCGACCGGTTTCGCTTCGAGCAGAGCGCTGCCGAGACCGCTCCGCGCAGCTGGCTCCTCGAGCTCTTCCGGGCTTCCCGCGGACTCGCGCCGGTCGGCGAGCGCATCCAGATGCGGCTGCGCGGGATCGCGCGCCTGCGACTTCTTCCTCCCGGTATGGCGCGCCGCCTCACGCCGTGGTCGCCCCCGCGGCGCGCGGCGGATATGGCCTGGATGGGCGTGATTCTCGCCGCCATTGCCCTAGGCGGCTGGGAGCTGCAGCGTGCCGCGCGTGCGGCGCTCGCGTGGAGCGACCTGGCGGCGGTTGCGGCCAACGGGGCGCTCACGTTGCTGCGCGTCGTCGTGCTCGTGCTGCTCGCTTCGGTGATCTGGGTTCCGCTCGGCGTGGCAATCGGTTTGCGGCCCAAGCTGACCGCGATCGTGCAGCCGATCGCGCAGTTCCTCGCGGCATTCCCCGCCAATCTGCTCTTTCCGCTGGCGGTCTTCTTGATCGTCAGATACCGGCTCGAGCCGCGGATCTGGCTGAGCCCGCTCATGATCCTCGGCACCCAGTGGTACATCCTGTTCAACGTGATCGCCGGAGCGAGCGCCTATCCGAGCGATCTGCGCGAGGCGGCGGCGAGCGCGCGCGTGCGGCCCTGGCGGTGGTGGGTTAACGTGATGCTTCCCGGTATCTTTCCCTTCTACGTCACCGGTGCCATCACCGCATCCGGCGGCGCCTGGAATGCCAGCATCGTCTCGGAGGCCGTCTCATGGGGACCGACGCGGCTCTCCGCCTCGGGCCTCGGGGCCTATATCGAACAGATGACGCAAGCGGGTGACTATCCCCACATCGCGCTCGGCATCGGCATGATGTCGCTCCTCGTGGTCGCGATGAACCGGCTGCTCTGGCGTCCCCTGTACGCGCTCGCCGAACGTCGCACGCGGCTCGACTGATGCGACCGATGTCATCGACAGACAAGGCGCTCGTGCTCGAGCTGCGCAAGGTCTGCAAGTCGTTCGCGCGGCCACGCGCCACACCACTTCCCGTTCTCGAGGGAATCGACCTCGGCATCGCGGAAGAGGAGATCTTGGGCCTCCTCGGTCGTTCTGGCTGCGGGAAATCGACGCTGCTGCGGATCGCGGCAGGTCTGATCAAGCCGACCGCCGGTCAGGTGCTCTATCGTGGGACGCCGCTTGCGGGTCCCGCAGCGGGGATCGCGGTCGTCTTTCAGACATTCGCCCTGTATCCGTGGCTCACGGTCGAGCGCAACGTCGAGCTCGGGCTCGATGCACTCGGGCTGCGGGCCGAAGAGGCACAGCGCAGCGCCCGCGCGGCAATCGATCTCATCGGACTTGACGGCTTTCAGTCCGCCTATCCCCGAGAGCTCTCGGGCGGCATGCGCCAGCGGGTCGGTTTCGCGCGCGCGCTCGTGAGCGATCCCACGCTGCTGCTCATGGACGAGCCGTTCTCGGCGCTCGATGTGCTCACCGCGGAGACGCTGCGCACCGACTTCCTAGACCTCTGGCTCGAGCATCGGCTTCCGACCAAGGCGGTGCTCATGGTGACTCACAACATCGAGGAAGCCGTGCTCATGTGCGATCGCGTGCTCGTTCTGGGCTCGAGCCCGGGACACGTCGCCGCGGAGATCGATGTTCCGCTCCCTCATCCGCGCAACCGCCTGGATGGCGCGTTCCGCAACGTCGTCGATGAGATCTATTCCATCCTGACGGCGCGCCTCGCAGCCTCGATCGGCGCGCAGGGCGGGATTCACGGCGGACGCGTTCAGCCGTTGCCGGCGGTTTCGGTGAGCCGCATCGGCGGCTTCCTGGAAGCGCTCGCCGCCAGGACCTCCTCGGGGGCGTGCGACCTCGCCGATATCGCAGGTGCCCTGTCGCTCGCGGTCGATGAGCTCTTTCCGATCGCTGCAGCGGTTCACCTCCTCAACTTCGCCGAGCTTACGGAGGCCAGCATCAAGCTCACGGCGGCCGGACGGGTGTTCGCACAGAGCGGGATCGACGCGCGCAAGCGCCTCTTCAGTGAGCATCTGCTGCGGTTCGTTCCGCTTGCCGCGCACATCCGACAGGTACTCGAGGAGCGCGAGGACCATCGTGCCCCGCGGGCGCGATTCGAGCTCGAGCTCGAGGACCACCTGCACCCGGATCAATCGGAGCACACCCTTCTAGCGATCATCGGCTGGGGACGGTACGCGGAGCTGTTCACGTACGACGATGACGAGCGCGCCTTCGCGCTCAAGTAGCCGCGCAGGCGCCCGCCCGACCCGCATCCCTCGGGCGAGGTCGCTGCGGGCTCCCGCAGCAGTGCTCTCGCGGCGTCTGCGCGCGCAGCCAATTGTGCTCCGCGTCATTCACTTCCGCACTGAGTCGCGACCGCGCTCTGTGTATCATCTACGCGAGCAGCTAACAAAGGCGCCGAGCGGCGCCCGACAATAATTAGGGGAGCATCGCAATGAACACCGGCAAAATCTCCGCCCGTGGCTGGGCGGTCCTCGCGTTCGCCTCGGCGTCGATGGCCACCACCGCAGAGGTGTGGGCCGACTCGAATCAACCTCCGCAGATTCCGACCTGCAGCAGGAAGATCGGGACGCTCGCCGTCACGGAACCCCAGAATCAATGGTGGGCAGCCATGAACCTGGATTCCCCGGCCGCGCTCATCAAGGTGTTCGTTGCGCAGTCGAAGTGCTTCACGTTGGTCGACCGCGGCAAGGGCCTACAGGCCGCACAGGAGGAGCGGGCGCTCGCGGCGAGCGGAGAGGAGCGTGCGGGCTCCAACATCGGCAAGGGTCAGATGAAGGCCGCGGACTACGTGCTGGTGCCCGACATCGCAAACCGCAATGCCAATGCGGGCGGCACGAACATCGGAGGCCTCGTCGGCGGCTTCCTGCCGCACGGCTTCGGCGCGCTCGTGGGCGGCGTGAGCTTGAAGAGCAAGACGGCCGATGTGGTGCTCACGCTCACCGATGTGCGCTCTACCGAGCAGGTCGCACTCGAGCAGGGTCATGCCAAGAAGACCGACCTCGGTTGGCTCGGCGGCGGCGGCGGCGGATTCTTCGGCGGCTTTGCGGCAGGTGGCGCGAGCAGCTACGCGAACACCGAGATCGGGCAAGTGATCACCATGGCCTACCTCGACGCCTATACGAAGATGGTGGCCGACCTCAAGAACAACGCACCGGATGCGAAGGAAGACAACGTTCAGCAGTCGGTCACGATGACCAAGCCGGGCAAGATGTACACATCCGCCGACCTCCACTCGACGGTGGTGCGCGACCTCGATCCGGGGATGACGCTTTATCCGACCGGCGACAAGATGGGCGTGTGGTGGAAAGTGACCGACGAGCTCGGCAATGCCGGCTGGGTCGTGTCCACCTATTTCCAGCTCGCGAGGTAGCCTGCGGGCAGGCGCGGCCGAAATAGGCGCCTGCAAAGAGCACGAGCCTCACGCGGGCCGCGCGCGCGGCATGAGCGAGACGGCGGCCGTCTCTTGCGGAGCGATCGCGCCTGGCGATAATCGCTAGCGTGTGCACGGAAAGCACGATGCAGGCGTTGCCCCGGTGCAGGGTCGCGCAATGAGATTCGGCGCATGAGCGACGCTTCGAACATCAACGTTGCCGCGGCGCTTGGGCACGCCCGTGCGCTCGCCGCGCGGGCGGAGGACGAGGCGGCCAAGCAGGCTTATCTCGAGCTGCTGCGGCTCGATTCGACGCATTTCGAGGCCCTCAACGAGCTCGGTACGCTCGCCCTGGACGGCGGCTTTCGCTCTGCCGCGCGCAGCGCCTACCTGCGAGCGGTGCAATATCACCCGGGTAACAAGATCGGGCACGTCAATCTCGCCAACCTGCTGCGCGAGGATGACGATCTGGCGGCGGCAAAGCTGCACTACGAGATGGCTTTGGCCATCGATCCGCAGTTCCCCGAGGCGCACCAGGGTATGGCGTGGGTGCTGAACCAACTCGGGCAGCAACAGGACGCCGAGGCCCATTGGCACAGGGGCTACTCCGGTCATGCGCTCGTCGGCCGGCCGTACCGTGGCACCGGAGCGGGGATACCGGTGTTGCAGCTGGTATCCGCGCGCGGGGGTAACATCCCGACCCGACTGTGGCTCAACGATCGGCAGTTCGCTGTGAACACGATCCTCGCCGAGTTCTACGAGCCCGACCTGGCGTTACCGCCGCATGCCCTGCTGGTGAATGCCATCGGGGACGCCGACCTCAGTGCCGCGGCGCTCGATCGCGCCGAGGACATCGTTGCGCGAAGCACCGCGCCGGTGATCAATCAACCCGCACGCGTGCGCCTCACGGCGCGCATCGCGAACGCGCAGCGCCTGGCGGACATCGAGGGCGTGATCGCGCCGTCCATTCGCGCCCTGTCGCGCGCGCAGTTGCTCTCCGCCGCCGACCTGCGCTACCCGCTGCTCTTGCGGCGCGCTGGCTTTCACAACGGCAAGCATTTCGTCTATGTGCGGCGCAGGGAGGAGCTGGCAGCGGCGGTGGCATCCCTGGAGGGAGACCCACTGCTCGTCATCGGATACCTCGATGCGCGGGGTGCCGACGGACTGGTGCGCAAGTATCGGGTGATGTTCGTCGACGGCGTCGTCTACCCGCTGCATCTCGCGATATCAGCCGACTGGAAGGTGCATTACGCGACGTCCCTGATGGCCCATGATCCCGCCTATCGCGACGAAGAGCGCCGCTTCCTGGAGAACATGCCTTATGTGCTGGGCGCGCGTGCCATGGCTGCGCTGGAGCGGATCTGTGCCAGGCTCGGGATCGAGTACGCCGGCATCGACTTTGCGCTGGCCGCGGATGGCTCGCTACTGATGTTCGAGGCCAACGCAACGATGATTGTGATTCCTCCGCCCCTCGAGGCGATGTGGGACTATCGGCGCGAGGCGGTGAGCCGGGTATTGGAGGCCGCAAGCGCAATGTTGTTGCGGCGTGCCCGGATCCGTGCGTGATGGATCCGCGCGGCACCTCACGCGGCGAATGCGTTCCGCAACGAACGCCGGGGCGCTACCAGATCTCCGGCGACCAATTCTGCTCGGCGTCGTTGGCGAGCTCGCCCGCGATGATCAGGCTCCCGTTGCGGTAGTAGTGGGGTGGCACCGGCAGGTTGAGCGGTGCCGGTGAGCCGTCCATGACTCGACCGGAAAGGTCGTAACGCGACCCGTGACAGGGACAGAAAAAGCCGCCCGGCCAGCCACGGCCCATCGTCTGTGAGTCCGGGGTCGGTCGATAGATCGGAACGCACCCCAAGTGCGTACAGATCCCCACGAGAACCAGGAACTCAGGCTTGATCGAGCGCTGTATCGGGTTCCAGTGCGACAGATTGGGGCATTGCTGCGGCTGCTCGGACAGCGGATCCTTCAGCCGGTCGTTGAGTGCCGGAAGCACTGCGAGTTGCGCTTCGGTCCGGTGCAGCACCCACACCGGCTTGCGCCGCCATCCGACGCTCAGCATCTGTCCGGCCTCAAGCTTTCCGATGTCGATCTCGGCCGGCGCACCGAATGCTCGCGCGCTTTCGCTCGGCTCCCACGACTCAATGAAGGGCACCGCGGTCACGGCGACACCGATCGCGCCCAGACCCGCCGTGGCCAAGGTAATGACGCGGCGTCGCTCGAGATCGGGCGGTGAGGTGATGGCAGCAATCGTATCGGAGGGAGCGATATCCGTGTGGTCATTCATGCCGCAATCCTAATGGCGTTTCCCGATCTGCTCATGAGTGAGCGGTCAAGGCCGCTCCGCCGCGTGAGCTGCGACCTCGATGTGGCGCCGAGCCACGCATTCGGCTGCCAGCAGCGCGCGCAATCGAGGCAGTTCGCCGAACGCGGTACGAGCTTCGCTCGCACTTCACCCGAGCGCATGCGCTCGCATTCCGATGGCGCAATTCTGCTTGACGCCGACGAGCCGGTCGAGCGCAGACCGGATCGCTGCAGCCTGACGCGGCGCCTGGGAACCTATCGCATACGAGCTCGTCCGCTCATTCCGGCCCGCCCCAGCGCCAGTTCCGCACTTCGGGCAAATCCTGACCGTGCTTGCGGATGTACTGCTTGTGCTCGATCAGTTTGTCCTGGAGCCTCTGCTTCAGATAGACACCTCGATCGCCGGTCTGCGGCAGCCGGTCGATGGTGTCCATGACCAGATGGAAGCGGTCGAGATCGTTGAGTACGGTCATGTCGAAGGGGGTGGTGATCGTGCCCTCCTCCTTGTAGCCGCGGACGTGAATGTTGTCGTGATTGGTGCGTCGGTACGTAAGGCGATGGATCAACCACGGATATGCGTGGAAGGCGAAGATCACGGGCTTGTTGCGCGTGAATAGCCCGTCAAAATCCACATCAGTCAAGCCGTGCGGATGCTCGCTCGCAGGCTGCAGTTTCATGAGATCGACTACGTTGACCACCCGGACCTTGAGCTCAGGCAGATGCTCGCGCATGATCGAGACGGCAGCGAGCGTCTCGAGTGTGGGGACATCCCCGCAGCACGCCATGACGACATCCGGCTCAGACTCCTCATCGTTACTGGCCCAACTCCAGATACCCACACCCTTGGTACAGTGGTTTATCGCCGCGTCCATGGTGAGCCACTGCGGCGCGGGATGCTTGCCTGCGACCACGACGTTGACGTAGTGGCGACTGCGCAGGCAATGGTCGATCACCGAGAGCAGGCAGTTGGCGTCCGGGGGCAGATACACCCGTACGACCTCCGCTTTCTTGTTAACAACGTGGTCGATGAAGCCCGGGTCCTGGTGGGTAAAGCCGTTGTGATCCTGGCGCCACACATGGGAGGCCAAGAGATAGTTGAGCGAGGAGAGCTTGCGCCGCCAGGGCAGACCAGCGGTGACCTTGAGCCACTTCGCGTGCTGGTTGAACATTGAATCGACGATGTGGATGAAGGCCTCGTAGCAGTTAAAGAGCCCGTGGCGTCCGGTGAGCAGGTAGCCCTCGAGCCACCCCTCGCACTGGTGCTCGCTCAAGACCTCCATGACACGCCCATCGGGCGCGAGAAACTGATCGTTCGGGACCGTCGCGGCGTTCCACTGCCGGTTGGTCGCATCGAACAGCGCCTCGAGGCCGTTGGAGAGCGTCTCGTCGGGACCGAAGACGCGGAAATTGCGCTGTGACGCGTTGAACTTCTCTACGTCGCGCAGAAAGGGCCCCAGGACGTGGGTGTCGCCGATACCACGCACACCCGGCGCCGGAACGTCGGCCGCGTACTCGCGGAAGTCCGGCATACGCAGGTCGCGCAGCAAGATGCCCCCATTCGCATGGGGATTGGCGCCCATGCGGCGCAGGCCCACGGGCGCAAGCTCGGCCAGCTCCGCCCTGAGTCGACCGCGCTCGTCGAAAAGCTCCTCGGGACGGTAGCTTCGGAGCCATTCCTCGAGCAGCTTCAGATGTTCGGGATCCGTGGCCGGATCGGACAGGGGCACCTGGTGGGACCGAAACGTGCCCTCGATCTGCAGACCATCGATCACCTTGGGTCCGGTCCAGCCTTTCGGCGAATTGAGCACGATCATCGGCCAGCGCGGGCGCTCCGTCCGGCCGAGTACCCTGGCGTCGTGCTGAATCTGCTTGATGCGCTCGACGACGGTGTCAAGCGTCTGCGCCATCGCCTGGTGCATGAGCTCCGGCTCATGTCCCTCGACGAAGTAAGGAGTCCATCCGTAGCCGCGCAGCAGCTGCTCGAGCTCCTCACGGGTGATGCGGGCGAGGATCGTGGGATTTGAGATCTTGTAGCCGTTCAGATGCAGGATCGGCAGCACCGCACCGTCGGTGGCCGGATTCAGAAATTTGTTCGAGTGCCACGCCGTTGCGAGCGGTCCGGTTTCGGCTTCGCCATCGCCAACCACACAGCCGACCACGAGATCCGGATTGTCGAGCACTGCCCCGAACGAATGGCTGAGTGAATAGCCGAGCTCTCCGCCCTCGTGCAGCGAACCCGGACACTCGGGCGATGCGTGGCTCGGAATGCCCCCCGGAAATGAAAACTGCAGGAAGAGCTTGCGCAGTCCGACCTCGTCCTGGGAGATATCCGGATAGATCTCGCTGTAGGTTCCCTCCAAATACGTGTTACCGACCACCGCCGGACCGCCGTGTCCAGGTCCGGAGACATAGACCATGTTGAGATCGTACTTCTTGATGACACGGTTCAGATGCACGTAGATGAAATTTTGCCCGGGCGTCGTTCCCCAGTGCCCGAGCAGCATGTGCTTTACGTCCGCCAGCGTCAGCGGGCGCTTGAGCAGCGGATTGTCGTAGAGGTAGATCTGACCGACAGAAAGATAATTGGCAGCGCGCCAGTACGCATCCATCTTCTGCAGCAGCTCTGGTGAGAGAGGACTCGTCCCCATCTTGAGATACTCCCGTTCCTCATTCGCCTTCTGCGGTTGTTCGTCGTGGCTGTGCGTGCTTAACGAAGCGTCGCACCCGGCAGCGACGGCGGTCGCCCAATACCCACAGTGAAGACCATGGCGCATGCGTTCCGCCGCGACGCCGCAAGATGACGGCTTTGTTACGGATCGAAAGACGCCACGCTGGCGCCCAAGAGTAGGAGTTCGCCATCGGAGCCGTGCGTCACGCTAGCGTGACATTAGCCTCCGCATGTTCATCTGCGCAAGGCGATCGCGTGTGACTCCGCCCAGCGGCTTCTCCCGCGGCGCCCGGAATCGCACCAGAGGTCCTGCAAGGGGCCGCGAATCCGCAGGCGACTGCGAAACTGTGCACAGAGCTCCCAGAGATCCCGCTCATCGGTTCTCTCCGAGACCTCGAAGTGCACATTGTGGCAGCGCAGCTCCCTACCACCACCGGTCGCGTGCTGCGTCACTCGCATTGCTCGATCCTTCTGGGAATTCGATGGTCGATGGATGGGAACCCGATGTCCCAGAGCTCAGATGCTGGTCGGAATGGGCGACGTGTCCGATGACTCGGGTGTTCTCATCGGCGCACCAGTTTGCGCGCGTCGAAGACTGCCGGCCCACCTAGCGTTGTGTTGAGCGCTGCGCGGTGGCCCATCGCATCTCCTGAGATTCCGGATATTGTGTGGCGCAGGAAATCAATCGGGCCGACAACGGACTTCGTCGTAAGTCGCAGACTCCTGTTCAACGCTGCAGCAGGTGCAGCCCAAGTACCGCTGCTCGATGCTGTTCGCAGAGCGGTCGGTGTTGCGGCACGCGATGGGGCGCGCAGGCCGCTTAGCTGGCGATGCGCAACGGTCTGCGCCGCAATCGAACTGGGCCGATGCACCGGCGCACGAGCCGCCGCGCGGTTGTCAGCGAGACCGACACCGCTCGACAGCAGCGCCAACACGCCTACGACACTCACTGACAGTCCATTCTTCGTAGGAGGATACTCCTATACTGATCCGGGGGGCGTTGGCGGCACGTATGGATCGGACGGTTCATCTCCCATGCCGTGAGCATCCGTACCCGCGAACACCACTCGCAGCGGTGGCACGGCAAGCAGCAGCATGATCGGACCGAGCAGCATTCCGCCGACAATCACCGTGGCGAGCGGGCGCTGCACCTGACTGCCGATTCCGTGAGACACCGCAGCGGGAAGAAGACCAATACAGGCCGAGAGACTGGTCATCATGAGCGGGCGCATCCTGCGACTGGCCGCATGATACATCGCCGGCGCCGGCGCCATCCCGCGCGCACTCGCCTGGTTGTAAAAGGTCAACAGCAGAATGCTGTTCATGACGGATACCCCGAAAAGCGAGACGAAGCCGACGGCAGCCGAGATGCTGAACGGCTGGCCTGTGAGCCACAGCGCCCACACCCCGCCAATGACCCCGACCGGAATGCCGGCCAATGACAGCAAAGTATCGCGGAACGAATTGAACAGCGCGTAGAGCAAGAAGACGATCAGTATCAGGCTCACCGGTACGATGAATTCCAGCCGCTGCTTGGCCTGCTGCAAATCTTCAAATTCCCCCGACCAGATCATGCGGTACCCCGGTGGCATGGCCACGTTCTTCTTGATGCGCGCTTGCGCCTCCGCCACAGCGCCACCCAGGTCTCGCCCCCGCACGCTGAACTTCACCGGAATGAAACGCACCATGCCTTCGTGGTAGATCCAGGCCGCGCCGGTATCGAGCGAGATGGTGGCCAGCTCACTCAAGGGAATGTAGGCATTGGCGCCAGTGGGAGTGGCGTAGCCCACCCTGATGTTGCGTATCTTTTGAATACTGTCCCTGAATTCCGGCGGATAGCGCACGACCAAGTTCCACTCGCGGTCGCCCTCCAGCACCTGCGTGGCGATCGCCCCGCCCAAGGCTGCCTGGATCACGGTGTTCACGTCACCGGTGTTCAGTCCGTAGCGGGCGACCTTGTCGCGGTCGATCCTGATATTGAGATTCGGTTGTCCGAGAACTGGAAAGGTACCCAGATCCGTGATACCCCTGACTTTGCTCATCTCGTCCTGAACGCGGCTAGCCAGCCGGGTCAACTCGGAAAGATTGGGACCGAGAATCTTGACCGAATTGGCCCCCTTGACGCCTGAGATCGCCTCCTCGATGTTGTCTTGAATATACTGAGAGAAGTTGAAGACGACGCCGGGCAACTCGTTCTCAAAGTCGCGCTGGATCTCTCCGGTGAGACTCTCTTTGGTCACGCCGCGCGGCCATTCATCCGGTGGCTTCAATGGCACGAAGAGCTCGACATTGGAGAACGGAGACGCATCGGTGCCGTTGTCCGGCCGGCCATGCTGCGAAGTGACGGTGACGACCTCGGGGTAGCGCAGCAGAATCAGGCGCATCTTCCGGGTCGCCGCCTCTCCAGCCTCCAGCGAGAGCGTAGTGGGCATCGACGCGCGAATCCAAAAGTTATTCTCTTCCAGCGCCGGCAGAAACTCGCTCCCGAGCCGCGGCGCGATCACGAGCATCGTCGCGGCGATCAATGCGAGCTCGATACCCACCACCAGCGCACGCCGCGACAACGCGAAGCGTAGTGCCGGATCGTACACCCGATGCAAAGCCCGCACCGCCCACGACTCGGCTTCCTTGACGTGCTCGGGAAGCAGGAAATGACTGAGGGCCGGCGTAACGGTGAATGTGGCGATCAACGCTCCGGCCAGCGCGAATCCGTAGGTGCGCGCCATGGGCCCGAAGATCTGCCCTTCCACGCCCTGCATGGTGAACAGCGGTACGAATGCCGCCACTGTAACGAGGGTGGAAAAGAAGATCGCCTTATCCACCTGCAAGGCACTGACCAAGATCAGCCGCAAGCGGTCGGTCCAGTCCCGAACCGTTGCCGTATCGCGGGAGACTGTCGGATCCGAGCCGTAGTGGCCCTTCGCCAGACGCGCCAACAAGTCCAGGCGTTCCTCTGCGGGTCGCTGAAAGTTACGAAAGATATTCTCCATCAGGATCACGGCCGAATCGACGATGATGCCGAAGTCAACCGCGCCGATGGACAGCAGGTTGGCGCTTTCGTGCCGCCACACCAGCAGGATCAACGCGAAAAACAGTGCAAATGGAATGTTCACGCCCACGACCAAGGCGCTGCGTAAATCGCCGAGAAACACCCATTGGATCAGGAATACCAGCAGGATGCCAAAGAGCAGATTGTGTAGCACGGTGTGCGTCGTCAGCTCGATCAAGTTACTGCGATCGTAGAACGGCACCACCTTGACCCCCGGTGGCAGACTTCCGTCGCTGTTCATCTTGGCGACTTCAGCCTCGACGAGGGGCAGAACTTCCGAGGTCTGCTTGGTACGGGTCATGACGACGATCGATCCCACGACGTCATCGTCATAGTCCTTGCCAAAAATTCCGAGCCGCGGCGTATACGTCATCCGCACCTTCGCGACATCCCTCACCAGCACGGGAACGCCGTTGAACTGCCCGAGGACCACCTTCTCGATGTCGCCGACGTGGTAGCCCTGAGTCAGATCATCGTTCCCACCGTCATCGATCAGGCCGATGCCGCGGATGTTGATGGACTGTTGGCCGATGACGATCTCGCGTCCACCGACATTGATGTTCGCGTTACCGAGCGCCGTCAGAATCTGCGGTACGGTAACGTTGAAGGCCTCCAGTTTCAGCGGATCGACCTGGACCTCGAATTCCTTGGTCGTGCCGCCCCAGCTATTGATGTTGATCACACCGGGAATCGTCGAAAGCCGTCGCAGGACGATCCAGTCCTGAATGGTGCGCAGGTCCGTCAGCGAATAGCGTTTTGGGCCCTGCACGGTGTACCGGTAGATCTCCCCGCTGCCGCTGTTTTGATTGACTGACGGAATTTGTCCGCCTGGCAAGGTGACGTTCTGTTGTAGCGCCAGGGTCGCCTGGGCATAGGCGAAGTTATAATCGATCCCCCACTGGAACACGACGCGGATAAACGCCAGGCCGTAAAACGACGTCGAGCGGATGACCTGGACTCCTGGAGTCGCATACAGCCCTACTTCCATCGGGATCGTGTAGTAGCGCTCGATCTCTTCGGCCGACAGGCCCGGCCCTTCGGCGGTGATCTCCAGGATGACCGGCGTTGGATTGGGATAGGACTCGATATTGATCACCTTGAAGGCGTACAGACCCGCCACCGAAAAGCCGACGAGTCCAAACAAGATCAGCGCGCGGCGACTCAGGCACGCCGCAATGATGGCTTTGAGCATGATCGGCCCTTAGCGGCGATGCACCGGACGGCTTACCCGTTTAATCCGTCGGAGGTGCGTAGAGAATGTTGCTCAGGAACACTGCCCCATCCGAGACGGCGAGCTCTCCGCGCCGCAGGCCTTTCAGGACCGGGTATTGCCCGTCCAGAGGCTCACCCAATGTGACGTTGCGCTGCGTGAAATGGTGGCGATCTGTCGTCACCCATGCCACGTAGCTGCCATCGCCATTTCGCACGACCCCATTCATCGGTATGGCGAGCGACGTGAGCGGCGGCTGAACCTGAATGGCGAAACGCGCAAGCATTCCCGGAATCAGTTGGTCGCGAGGGTCGGCGATTTCGCAGCGCACGACGATGCGGTGGGTATTCGGATCGAGCGATCGCCCAAGTCTGGAGATCCTTCCCTGGAACACTCGGCCGGGATAGGCCATCACGAAGGCCTGGACCGGTTGGCCCAGACGGTACAGTGGGCTGTCACTCTCAATGACATTGGCGACCATCCACTTGGTGCTCAGATCGGCCACCGAATAAGGCGCGGGCGCGTTTCCGGGTTGTTCGAGGAGTCCAGGCGCCGCATTGCGCGCCGTGATGCGCCCGCTGATCGGGCTTTTGACGATCAGCGCCGGCTCGACCTCGCGTCTCGCGACGATGCGATCGATCTCCGCGTCGCTCCGGCCGAAAACCGCAAGCCCGGTGCGTGCCGCCCTCAGGGCGCCTTCGGCAGTCTGCTGATTGGCCACCGCGGTCTCATAGTCGTTCTGATCGATGCCGTGCGCCGCATAGAGCCTGACCGCACGCTTCAAGGCGCTCGAGGTCTGGTCGAGCGTCGCTGCCGCACCGATCAGACTGGCCTCCGCCGCAATGAAGTCAGGACTCTCGATGGTGAACAACACTTGCCCTTTCCTCACTCGGTCCCCGAGATCGGCATACGTCTGAATGATCCGACCCTGATAGGGCGTAAACACCTGCACGTTTCGGTCCTGGTTGAAATCGATGATGCCCACCGCTTGTTTGCGATACACGAACTCGTGATCGCTAATCGGTGCTATCCTGACGGCGTCCAGCTGTGAGGCTTTCAGCTCCACGGTCTCGGTCGTCGCGGATCTGACGGCATTCTGAGATACAGTCCGGCCTCCGGCCGGGTTGCCAGTACAGCCGTTCACGACCAGGGCGGCGAGTGCCCCGGTCGCCACAGCCACGGCGACGGCAGTCGTCGCACACCGGTCAGGTCGATTGGGGTACTGAAGGGGAAGGATGGGATGCGTGGTCACAGTCTTACGGTCTCAATTGTCCTCTGCACATTCCGGCAGCACGACCGCGGCGGGCGTTTCATCCCGTCACTGGGGTGGCGCGACGTTCGTAGCCCTCGCGGCCACGGCGCGAGCAGGATCGACGGGGTCGCCGGTGAAACTGAATTCGCCTTTGCGATTCCACCAGCCGCCCCCGAGCGCCTGATAGAGCGCGGCGGTGTCCCCGAATCGGGTCGACTGAGCCTGTACTAGGGTCAGGAGCGCCTGTTGATAGGCGATCTCGGCGGTGAGCTCGGCTAGATAGTCGGTGAACCCGTCCTGCATTTGTTCGCGGGTCAGCTCCAGGGTGACCCGGGCGGCTCGCTCGGACGCCACCGCGGTAGCGAGTTCATCGGCGTCCGAGAGCATCGCGTGCAGCGTATCGGCAACGTTCTGGTAGGCCGCCAGCACCGTCTCCTGGTACTGCGCAGCCGCCTGCCGCAACGCCTGATCCGCGGCGCGCTTGGTGTGCAGCAGCGTGCCGCCCGCGAACAGCGGCTGTGTCACCCCACCGATGAGGTTCCAGAACGGACCGCCATTGCGAAACATCCAGGGAAACTCCGTCGCTCCCCCACCGAGCTCTGCACTGATCGAAAACTGCGGCAACATGTCGGCCACCGCAACGCCGACTTGCGCATTGACCGCACGCAACTGCTCCTCGGCGGCGCGTACGTCCGGGCGCTGCTCAATGAGCCTCGACGGCACGCTCACCGGCAGGTCGGCCGGCAACCTCAGAGAGGCGAGCTCGAAACGCTGCGCGAGCTCCTGATTGGGAAATTTGCCCGCTAGCGTGCGCAGCAGATCGCGGGTCTGCTCCAGCTGCCTCTGCAGCGGGGGGAGCAGTGACTTGGCCTGTGCGAGCTGTGCCTCCTGCGCGGCCACGTCGAGCCGCATCGCGAATCCCTGGCGGTATTTGTCGCGCAATACCCGCAGGGACTGTTCGTTGTACTCTATGATCTGTCGCACCGCCTCGATCTGTGCGCGCGTAGAAGCCTCCTCGATGGCGGCGGCAACCACATTAGAGGCCAGCGTGACGTAGGTCGCCTCCAGCTCGAAGCGTTGAATCTGCGCCTGCGCATCGAGGGATTCGACTTTGCGCCGATTGGCGCCGAATACGTCCGGTGTGTACCCGACGGTCAATGCTGCGGTATGGTAATTGTAGATGAGTGGCTGCGCCGGCCCGCTCGGCTCGATATTCTGTCCATTACCCTGTAGTCCGGGCGCCGCGGAGCTCGCGACGTTTCCGGAGATCTGCTGCCGCTCGAAGGCGTAGTTGACCGCGACGCTGGGGTAGAAATAGCCGCGCTGCGCATACACGAGCTCTTGTGCTTGGCGCAGCGCCGCCTGGGCGGCCGCAACCGTCGGATTGGCGCGCAGTACCTCTTCCACCAGGCCATTCAATGCTGGGCTCCCGAACGCTTCCCACCAATTGAACGGCACGTCACGCCCGATCCGGAAGCGCTGCGCACCGCCGCCGAGCCCCGGCGCAGCCGCAGTCGCGGCCGGCAGTGCAGTGGTCGCGTAACTCGCGCCTACCGGCGGCGCGGGCGCCTGAAAATCCGGTCCGACCGCGCAGCCTGCGGCCAACAGCGCCGCGACCGATATCGCCGCGCGCGCGCCAGCTTCGGGACGCATGGCGGACTTCCTCGTCAGCAGTACGGAGACCTCATGATTCCCATGGTGGCTCAGCCGAGATTGCCAGCGGCTTTCGGCCGCATTACCGATTGGCAAGGTCGCACCGGCACGAGTCTCGCTGTGCACCGTCGGCCGATCGCCCCCACATCGTGCGCGGCAGCAACCGTGGGCACGGCGCGCTTGCCGACGTTACCGTTGCGTTCCACCGGAGGTTATTGCGCGTGCGCATTCACCCTGGTGCATCGTCACGCGCACCGTGCCAAGCGATCACTGCGATTAATCTCTGTCATTTATCACAGTTCCGCCGCCGTTCTTGCAGGGCGCACAATTGACATCCTCAATCGCTGGAACCCGCGACTTGTCAATCAAGGTAACTCGGTGATGAGGTGCCTTCTGATCGAGGACGAGGCAGAAACCGGGCGATACATCTGCACCGGGCTCCAAGAGTGCGGCTATTCGGCGACGCTGTGCGTGAATGGCGTCGACGGAATGCACCATGCGATCAACGAGACTTGGGATATCCTCATCATCGATCGGCTGCTGCCCGGAGGAGTCGATGGCCTTTCAATTGTGAGGAAGCTCCGGGACCTCGGCAAGAAAACTCCGGTGCTCATCCTCAGCGCGTTGAGCAGCACCGATGAGCGCGTGCACGGCCTCCGCAGCGGTGGGGATGACTACATCTCCAAGCCTTTCGCGTTTTCGGAGCTCCTTGCTCGGGTCGAAGCGCTGCTGCGACGCGCCGAGCGCACCCAGGACAGTCCTCTCTTACAGGTGGCTGACCTCCGTCTCGACACGCGCACGTTCCGGGTCACCCGTGGCTCGATACCGATCACGTTGCAGCCACGCGAGCTGAGACTGCTCGCGCATCTGATGCGGCATGCAGATCAGGTCGTCACCCGAACCATGTTGCTGGAGGCCGTCTGGGACTGCCACTTCGACCCGCAGACCAACGTCATCGACGTGCAGATCAGCCGGTTGCGCAGCAAGGTGGATCATGGATTCACGCCCCAGCTCATTCACACGATGCGCGGCGTCGGTTATCTGCTCGGCAGGCGCGGCTAGTCGGTCGACAGACATGCATCGGCTGATTCCCAGGCGCTCCATCAGTACCCGGCTCGTGCTCGGATACGGCGCAGTGCTCGCGGCCATGGTGCTCGTCATTTCCAGCGTTTTCTATTTCGGAACCGTGGGGGTGCTCGACCGAAGCATGGATGGCAAGATCGTCGCGATCTCAAATCGGCTGCACGATTCCTATGGGGCGCGGCCGATGAGGGACCTTGTGCGCGAGATCGATCAGGAGCTCACCGACGGCATCGACAGCGACACGGAAATCTTTCTGGTCACCTCGCCCGCCGGGCAACCGGTCGTCGGCAATCTATCCAGATGGCCGGATCCGTCCGCGCCGCGCGGGCGCTTGATCAACCGCCTCGTCATGCGCAACGGCCGGCCGTCCTCGGCGCGTCTGTACATACGTGCGCTGCCGGACGGCAGCTTGCTCTACGTGGGCCGTGACTTGAGCGAGCAGCGCGCCATTCGCGAGCTCGTCTGGCGTGCGCTCAACGTCGCAGCCGGTACCTCCGTGATCTTCGTGATCCTCGCCGCCTTCTTCTTTCGGCGCCAAATCGAAACCCGGATCGGTGAGATCCGGCGTATTGCGCACGAAATCGAGGGCGGGGACCTCACTCGCCGCGTGAGCATTTCCGGCGATGACGAGTTCGCTCGGTTGAGCATCGATATCAACCGCATGCTGGATCGCATCGAGCACCTCATGAACGGCGTACGACATGTTTCCAATGCCATTGCGCACGACCTACGCACACCCCTCACCCGTGTCCGCAGCCGCCTCGATGATGCACTCGGGCGCGAGCCAAGCGTGTCTGCGCTCTCCGGCGCTGCGCGTTCGGCGATTGAGGGGATTGACGACCTCACCCGGCTGTTCAACAAGCTCCTGCAGATCGCGGAAGCCGAATCTGGCATGCGCGCGGGATCCGTGCAGCCGGTCGAGCTCAATCGCATCGTGCTGGACATGGTGGAGTTGTACGACGCAACGGCCGAGGAACGGCACTTACATCTCATTTCCATGACCGGCTCGGCCGCGTGGGCATCCGGCGATCACGATCTTCTCGTGAGCGCCGTCGCCAGCCTGATTGACAACGCAATCAAGTATGCCGGACCGGGATGCCGGATCGAGGTCGGCGCGTATATCACTCCGACGGGCGCAGCGATCATCGTTCAGGATAACGGCCCGGGGGTTGCGGCCGAGGATCGGCTGCGCCTGTCGGAGAGATTCTACCGTGTTGATCGCGCCCGTAGTCAGCCGGGAAATGGCCTCGGACTTGCGATCGTATCGGCAATCGCGACGCTGCACGGCGGGCGGCTAGAGCTTGCCGATGCAGCGCCCGGCTTACGCGCCTCGATCGTGCTCCCGCTGGCGCCGGCGCCAGAACTCGACGACGAACTCGCTCCGACCGGCGCAGCCGCGACACCGAAGCTGCCCACGGTTCGCCTTTCCATTCCGTAATCCTCAGGAAAGTCGCCGCTAAGGTTGGTTCCCGCAAGATCCTGTCGACTGCCGATCATGCGCACCGTGTCGGTGGCCTGTCGTCAAGTTTTCATCTCTTTCCTCTTCGGAGCGATGCATCAGGATGTCGCCAAGAAAACAAACGATTCTGTGCATTGACGACGATCCGCATACGACCACCCTCATCGCAGAGGATCTCGCGGAGCGCAACTACACTGTGATTATCGCGCCGGACGGCATCGCGGGGTTGACTGCAATCGTTTTGGATCGCCCCGATCTTGTATTGTGCGACATCAACATGCCAGGCATAACCGGCTTCGAAGTGCTGGAGTTCGTCACGACGCTCGCGCCGCAGCTCGAGCCGGTGCCCTTTATCTTTCTGACAGGGCGCGCGGACCGCAAGAGCGAACTGAACGGGCGGCGTCTCGGCGCCGATGACTACCTCATCAAGCCGATCGATTTCGAGATTCTCGCCACAATCATCGAGGCGCGCTTGGGAACGGGGCGGCGCAAGGGGTCTGGTCTCCCATTCCGTACGCGCAAGTGACGATCACGCGGAAATTCCCTTCGGCCGCTCGGAACCGCAATACGCGCTCGGAGACACCAAGCAGATCGAGGGTTTGACGCGATAGCTCAGCGAGATGCGCACGAAGCGCGCCGGTGTGATTCACCACGGGACTCAACGGGACCTGACACTCGAGTCCCCGGGGGAGTGACCGCCATGGAAGCGTCCAAAGTGGCGCGCACCCTGCAAGCCCATGAGAAGAAACCCCAATCCGAGAACTGCCACGTGAGTCGTGGAACGTAAGCTGAACTCTCCGACGCGACAAATCAGAGCATAAGCAACCACGAGGTTGAAGAAGCCCCAGAGGACGTTTACGGTCGAAGAAGACAGTCCCTGGCCTGGCGGCTTGGCAAAGGGACTTTGGAAAGCACGACCCATCGTTCCGCTCACGAAGTGCGGGATCGCGTTGCTCAGAAAACAACCGCCAAAAAAATACGAGACACTATGCAACCATTCCATCGCGAATTCCGCCTCTCGGCTCGAAAGTGGATCTGCAGTAAGTCGCGCGAATTCAAGCCCGAGGGCTGTTGAGCACCCTCAGAACTTCGTGCATCGTGCCCGCTCCCCCGAGCCGCGAGTAGATTTGGTCATCGCGGGCGCAATTGGAAGCGGGGCCCCTCGTCAACCTTGGCTGCAGGGGCATCGTCAGAACCGGTCATCGGAGCCGGTCTGCTGATTACGCCTTGAGCGGCGAAGCCGTAGGGGCCGCGTGGTCGCTCTCTGCGAGCCGCTAGCCGCCGCGCTGCGGTAAGGCGTCCATCACTTGGCCGTCGGGTCGCGTGACCCGCACGTAGAAGCCACCGGGCCTGTGATCTTTCAGGGGATAGTAGACGATCGAGACCTTGTCACCAGGCTGGAAAGTATGGCGGCTCCAGCCCCGCCGACCGAGCCAGCTCGGGCTCATGCCCTCCAGTCCCCACTCCTCGAATGCGCCGTTGCCTCGTGGGACGATGACCCAGAGGAACGTGTGCGGCTGCGTCCACTGATACTCCTTGATGGTTCCGCTCAAGGACGCCTCCTTCCCCCATTCAAACATCGCCGTCGAGTGGTGGGCGCTTGCCGTGCCACCCAGGGTGAGCGAGACGGCCACCGCACCAAGCAGAGCCCACACGAATCCTCTTCCGGCTTTCACGACTTGACTACTCCGGCTTGTGACCGAGACTGAACGCGGGGTTGCCGTGCGCATCGAGCGCGTCGTGATTGTTCTGCTCACAAACGTATTCCATGATTTGCCAGTCGCGATGACGCCGGTAATAGGAGGTGGTCGAATAGGGCGCGACGAACACCGCGGGATCGACCCTCGTGGTGGTGATCGCGAGCACATCGGGCTTTACGAGGCGAATCCGCTCGGTCACGCGGAACTGATCGCTATGCCCATTGATGCCTTGCATCGGGCTCGTGGAGGCGAGGATCGCGGAGGTCTCGACGACAAGCGTGTCACCCTCCCAGTGTCCGATCGAGGTCCCCTGATAGGTCGGATCGGGGTCCGTGGGCATCGGGCGCCCGTCGGTGTAGATGCGCCGGACCAAGTGGTCCGTCTCGATGAGAATCGTCACCCGCCCCGGCGTGAACAGAAACTCGATGGGATAGGGCTCCTGCATGCTCTGCGGCAGACCCGGCGGGACACAGCTTGCGACGTCCGAGACGAAATTGAGTCCGGGTGTCGTGCGATTCTTTGCGAGGTACTCGGCGTACTGCGCCGCGTAAGACGGAGTGAGCTTCGGGGCAGCCGGACGGGCGGCGCCCGGAGCGGGACGCATGAACGCGGGGTCCCAGACCCCGGACCAATCGGGAAGCTGGGCGAGCGCCGCGTACGGATTTTGAGGAGCGGAGCGTGTTGCGGGCGCTCCCGCGCCCGGAGCCGGCAGGGCTTGCGCACCGCAGACCGCTGCGAGCGTTGCTGCGCAGATCGCGGCCAGTGCGCTCGTGATAAGCATCTTGGATTTCATGCCCCCCCCCTCGATTGCCATCTTATGCCGACTCGCATGCCAAATCACCTTCTCGGCGCCCCGAGTGCCGGGACATCCTTTGGCCGAAAATCAAAGGATCTGAAACCGGAGATCAATGATTTCGTGCAGCGCTCCATCGAGCATCCGGTGCCCTCCCTCTCGATTGCAACCGCTCGATCGATCCTCGTCAGGCACCCGGAACTTGTTGGCCAAGGGGCGGGGTTGAGGGCCCGGCAGATGCCGAGCCTGCACGAATTTCGCGCGCTCTTTTTTCGCCTCTACGCGTTCGCGGCTGGGAGGTGGCGGCCGTTCCGAGTGCCCAAGGACGACAACGTTGTCAGAGAGGAACGCTCCGTGTATCGCCCGAGTGCTTCGCCGGAGCGTCAGAAAATGGCTCCCGTGAATTTCCTGACGGAGAATCGCATCGCGGCCTGAGCGTTGGTGTGCGATCGAGGAGCTTGCGAAAACGCCGACGCTGAAACGATGCGTTTTCACCCGAAATCGTCGCCTTGCGCACGCTCTCTTGACCGGTCGTGCGCCCTCGTATTAAAAAGTAATACACGGCTACCCCGACGGTACGCGTCCCCGATCAGCTCGATCGCGAGCTGGAGAAGCTGAGCTCCCAGGCGGGAGTGTCGAAGAGCGATCCCGCACGCGAAGCGCGGCGTCGCTACCTGCAGGTCGTGGATTTCCGATCCCTGCGTACCCGCCTCATACCCCTTGCCCAGGATCGAGGAGTTCACACGGAGGAGGAAGCTTTCTGCAGGCTGAGCAAGCGCTGACCCGGCGCCGTGCGCCTCATTCCGAACTCCTCCGTTCTCATTGCGGCATTCAGCACCCGCGCAGGCGCGTGTGCTGAACTCCTCGAGGGGATCCTGATGCACGAAACTCTCGCGCTTTCCAAGACGGTCCTCGATTCGGTCGGCAGAACGCGCGCGGACAAATTCTCGCTCCCCGAATCCGCAGTCGTCGACATTCGCCAGGCACTCGAGCGCTACGCTGAGCTCGTCGAGCCGGACTACGTCCCGGCGGAAATCGGTCGCGATCCCGACGATCGCGCAATCCTCGGAACCGCTGCTGCCGCTCGGGCCGATCTCGTGATCACCGTCGAGCGTGATCTCCTCCTGCTGCGACGCTACGCGTCAGCCGATGTCGTCAAGCCCGGGTCGTACTGGGAACGACAGAGGAATGCGAAAACGCCCCCCACGTGACTTGCACGGAGCCTCATGCCGCGGCGCTGAGCCTACGGGTTCTTCAAGAATCGCAGATAGAAGGCTGCAAACACGAGAACAATGCCAATGTTCGCCATGAGCCGCTCCCAGAATCGATTCCTGAAGAACAGGAAATCCACACTCACGACAATGGCTATCAACACCACGATGTAAAGCACGACAGACGTGTTTCTCGTCATCTCGATCACCGCCTTGAATAGATCAACCGCCGCTTACCATCGAGCGCGTGACCTCGATTGTGATTGCCCGGACAAAGCCCTGTCATCATGTGCGTGGTGCCCGATCTCGACGCGGACGCCGCGGGGCGTCTGCGAGCCGCGAACCGGCTCAGTCGCTCAGAATCCATGCGCGGGCCTGGGCGCTCTGATTCGCGGCGAACAAGTGCAGCTGTCCGGGCATGAATACACGGAATGCGCTCAGGGCAAGTCGAATCCAGGCGACATCGGTCACGACTGCCATCCGTTCCCAGCGCGACAGGCTCTCCACACCTACCTTGAAGTCCTCCCAGGCAGCGCCAGCGTCGATGCCGAAGAAGGCAGGCCCGAGCTCGTAATAGAGCCTGATCTTCGCGTAACGGCCGAGCGCCGCATTCACTCGCGGGATCAGCACCTCTTCGTAATCCTGCCGGGTGACATCGCCCTCGCCCGAGCAGGCAACGACGTTCTCCGGGAAACCATCCAATGGCTTGATCATGCCAACTCGAGCTTATCCGTCCGCGTCACCGCTTCCTCGATACTGTGACTTGCCGGTTGCAGAGGCAACAGGATCAACCTGCACTTCGACGCAAGGCGATACAGCAGGTGCCGTTTCGGGACATTCGCACAAAGGTTTCCCCTTCGCCGCGAGACATCGCCTGCTACACACGGTCATTGGGTCGTGACCGCAACCCTCTCCTGACCGGGTATCGTCGCGTCATACCTTGATATGCGCAGCTCTGATGGCACAGTTCGATGTGCACCGGAAGGTCGGGAGGCAGAAGGAGAGCATTCCGTTAGTGGTCGTTGCTCAATCTCGGCTATTCGACAGCTAGCGTCGCCGGGTTCCGCTGGAACTCGTTTCGGTTGCCAACGAGCAGTTGGGAGAGCGTGTCCGATCGCTCGCCGGGGAAGGCGATGCGATCGGCGCTACCCTCGATGAGTTGTTCGGCCGTGCATTCGAATAGATGCCCGGCCGAAGCAGCACCTTCGTGCGGGATTTCCTCTGATCGGGACCACCCGATTTCCTCAGTTGGGGACCGCCTGCGGCATCCGTTGGGGGGCGTCACGGGAGTGGTCGGCCGATGTGGGGAGATGAGTCAGCTCGACTGGCCGACGACAATCTGGCCACGCGGTGGCGGATTCACACCTCGATCACGGTGACGTACTGCGTTCGCTCCTTGGCGATTGGCAGCAGTTCGGCCACCCCGCGGTCGAAGGTGGAGAGCTTCTCCCCGTGACGCTGTGCCAGTCCCAGCAAGTACGCATCATTCACCTGCCGATGACCGACCAATGCCAAACTGCCAAAGACCGGCGCGTCGACCGCCGCGATTCCATCACCCCAGAAGTGATGGCCTGGCAGTGCGACGATCTTCCTCAGCACCTCGACCGCGTCGCGTGGACTTACCGCCTCGGCGATGATCTTCGGATTCGAGGAGATGCGAACGAAGGCCGTCTGCGTCAGCGGACAGCTCGCCCACGCGGCGTGGCCAATCCGCCCAAACCACTTGTGCGCGGGCGCATGATGGACATGCTGAGGCCAGGCGAGTGCGATCAGTACATTCGCGTCGAGCAGGTGGACGCTCACTCCTCATCCTCGTCCCGCCGGATGTCCTGCGGAGTCAGCGTTGCCGCACCCTCCCGCACATGAAAGACCGGAAATCCGTGGCGCACTCGCACCTTCGCCCTCGCCTCAAGCCCCAACCGCGCCAGCTCCGAGATCACTTGGCCGATGCTCTTCGAGCGCGCAGCCGCGATCTGGCGCGCCGCGCTCAGCACATCGGGATCCAGGGAAAGAGTCGTGCGCATAGGATGCCTCCGGGCGACATCGTAGCATCAAGACATCTGCGCATCACATCCAGCGACGGGGTGATACTGCGTTGCAGCATTCCCTGACAAGGCTGACCGGCCGCTCCTTCAATGGTGATCCTGCGACCCCCCCCTTTTCACGAGGTCCGCGAGCTCGGCCCGTCGCGCACAAAGCCGCAGTTGAGCGCGACGACCGCAGGAGGTTCGACCAAGTTCGACAGAGCACTGACGATGGGCCGTTCGACCGACGTGGCATATTCCTGCCGGCTCACGAGGGCCGTCTCGAACACCCGAGACCAGCTGCCAGCTCGCCGCGACTCAATCTGAAATCCACCGCCCCCGTCCGATAGATTGATCATCATATGGGAATCCACCCTACGAGCCGACAATGAAGATTGTCGTAGGTCGGCTTCCATGTGGTCCGGCGACCGGTCAACCTTTGGCGCCGACTCACAGCGTGGTCTCATTTCCGACCACGCGGGCCAAGTTGGACACCTTGATCGTCGCCAGTGATTCTTCGCTGCGAGTAATGCTTTCCCCGCTTGCCGAGGCGCTTCCGATTATTAGGGCTCTAATCGTCAGGATTACGCCCAAGGCCCCCGGTGCAGCGAGACCTAAACGGATCATGGGGATCTCAGGCGGCCAACCGTAGTGAGGGTATCAGGACGGCGAGCTCGCATGCGTATTTCGCGCAAGGAAGGCCAGCATTTCACGGCATGACGGTCCACGGTTTCACACCATGCCGGAGAGCGCGCAGTGAAGGATTAGCGTGATCAAAGTGGAAGGACAGCTTTAATCTGGTACGTGTCACCCGTCATCGGCAAACCAGCGATGGAACTGCCAGGCGCCCTGTGACTTGGGAGAGGTTCAAGCAGCTGCTCGTGCGGTTCGCTCTGGCGCCTCCCCGGATCGTCGATCGTTACACCTTCGGCTGAGCGCAGTTGCGCAGTGACGAACCGCATGCGCTAGTTGCGCTCGTCCGGGTCAGTGAGGGCCGCGGGCCGCAAGGTTCTCGGCTACTCGGAGATACCCAAGATTGCTCAGGTCAGATACTCGCGTTATTCCAATCCCTTACGGACAGAGTTCGATCCCCATGCGCTCCATTTCTATCCCTTCCGAGCATTCAGTCCCGCGCGCAAGCCGTCATCACGCCGCGGATCCAATCTGCATCGACTGCCCCCAGCCGGCTCGCGCAGATCCGGTGCTCGGCGTCAAGAACTACGGTAAACGGCAACGCCCCGTTCGAGTCGCCCAACCGTCGCAACAGACCATCGGGATGTATCGGTGCCTGCAGTTGCGGATAGCGGACGTGAAACTTGCCGGCAAAGCGCAGCGATGAAATGCGACCGTCGGTGGCGATCCCTAGGAACTGCACCTTCGTATAGATCTTTGACTGCGCGTTCAACAAAGGGGTTTCCTTGACGCAGGGCGGACACTCGGTTCCCCACACGTTGATGAGAACCGCCCGATTCCGAAAATCGGAGATCTTTACGAATGCGTTCCCACTCAACGTGGCGAGCTCGAACTCCAGCCCGTTCGCCGCCAACACGTGGCCCGATTTAAATCCAGAGGCCAGCGCCAGCACCGTCAGCACGATCCAACCCGCGCCTTTTGAATGGCTGTGCATCGTAGCCTTCGTCATTGGAGCGTGAGCTTCACACCAGCCTCGAACGACCGACCGATGTTCGGTCCCCAGATGTAAGTGACGTTGAGATTGCCATACGGGTCCTGGAACAGGAAGCTATCGTGCTTGGCCTGCTGGTAATTGAAGACGTTATTCACGCCGGCGTTAAGTGAAAACGACTTGGTCACCGCGTACGTCAGGTGCGTGTCGACTTCCCAAAACGTCGGGCTCCAGTTGGGCTTCGGCGTGCCATTCAAGTTGTAGATGGGGTTGTCCGCATAGTCGTACCACTTCGCAAGATCCTGTGGGCCGGTGAAGGTGCTACGGATGTTGTAGTCCCACGGTCCGCGGTCGTAATCGTAGCTCAAATGCAGCCGATACTCGGGGCGTGAGAACAGGGCCGCGTTGTACGCATCGGAAGCGTAGAACTGATAGTGGTACCCCTCGAGCCCTACCGTGAATGCGTTGCTTGGCGTCGCCTGCCAAGTGCCTTGAGCGTCGGCGCTGGCGACGGTGAACGGATGCTGTGCGGGCTCGAGCACGAAGTTGTTTGCGGAATTGTTGACAAAGAGCGCCATATCGATGATGCGCGTGTAGTTCAGTGACGACGTCACGGCGAATCGATCGTTGGCGAAGTTGAGCGAGTAGGAGGCGTTTTGCGACCGTTCCGGCTTCGCTTCGCTGCGATCGACGTTGTTCGCGCTCAGAATCCCGTGGTCCTGCTCAAAGAACGAAGTCGGCAGTCGATAACCGGTTCCGATGGCGAAGCGGCTCGAGAGGGTGTCAGTGTGATGCCACAGCGCGTTCAAGCGTGGAGTCGTGACCGAGCCGAAGGTGTTGTTGTCGTCCTCGCGAAGGCTGGCGTTGAGCTCGAGGCGCTGATTGAAAAAGGCTTCGTACGCTTGTACATACGCGCCCGGGGTCTCGTACGTGTAGGCGTCCACATTGTAACGAAGGATCCCATAGTACGGGGTGCCCTCGGTCGTGCTGATCGACTGGCTGGTCAACTTCTCAAACTTGTAGGCCACGCCGCCGGTGAGTAGTACACCGGCGAACAAGGTTTGAAGATGAACATCCGCGTAGATTTGATGCTGGTTGTCCCAGTAGTCGGAATCCATGCCGTACCAAGAAGCCTGCTCGTGATGTGCGTAGCCGAAGTCGATGTACAGATTTGTATTCGCGCCGAGGCTTCGCTCTGCCGTCTCGACGAACTGATTGCGTGTCGTGAAGATGATCTGGGCGATCCCGGCTTCTCCCCCGTCATACGGTGGCTCTACCGGCTGGCCAGTGGACGGTTCGATCCAGGTGTTCCGGTAGGGGGAGCCGTTCGGGCCGGCGCTCCAATTGAAGGGGTTGCCCGTCGTATTGGCCAGGATGGCCGAGTAATCGTCACCGAGCGGGCCGCCCCCGCGCTTTTCTTCGATGTGATCGTAGCGGGACTTGATGTGGAATCCGAACACATCGTTGAAGAACAGACTGAGGCCTGCGAGGTCTCGGTGGTAGCCCGTGAACTGCGAGATGCCGTAGCCGACGCCATCCACGCTGTAGTGCGACTGATTCGTAGCATTCACGGAGACAGCGCCCCAGTCGTATACCAGTGCACCGTAGGCGGTCTCGCGCCGGTAGCCGAAGTTGCCTCCGTCGACATCGACCTCCGCATCATCTTGCGTTGGCACTTTGGTCACGAGCGTCACCGTTCCCGCCAGCGCCTCGGGCGTCGTCAGGCTCGTGGCGGCGCCGCGGGAGACGTCGATGCGCTCGAGGCCGTTCACGCCGAGCATATCCAAGCCGTACGCGTTCGAGACCGGGGAGAAGATCGGCACGCCATCGAGCGTCAGCGTGGTAAAGCGCCCGGGGAGATTGTCCAGGGTGATGCTCCTGACGTTGCAAACAGAGCACTCCACCTGAATGTCGATACCAGGACGATGCGTCAACGCGTCAATTAAGCTCGTCGCGCCTATTTGTTCCATCTCCTGCGCGCTGATGGATTCGGTCATCACGACGTCTGTCCGCAGCGCGCCAGGCTGGGTCTCCCGCCGACCGGTGACTGTGACCTCGGCGAGTCCCTTCGTGGCGGCCGATGCACTCTCCGGCTTCACGTCTGTCACCAGCGATACGATAGGATTGCGGGCGTTCGCGACGGTCACGCCCTTGCGCACGACGGCGCCGTGCGTACCCGGCACCTCGATGATGTACTTTCCCGGGGCGACGCCCTGGAACCGAGCGATACCGTGGGCATCGGTAGTCGCCGTGCTGACTTGTGTACCGTCGCTCGACAGGAGGCGAACATCCCGGTTCTTCCACGGGTGTCCATGCGAGTCCTTGACTTCGCTCTGCAACGGCGCAGACAGGCAGGGTGTTGCGACAAACAGCCCGGCCAGGATGGTGGGCGCCAGAAAAAATGCTGAAATACGTGGCATTCAATGATCTCCCCGATTGTTCGTCGCGACGCACGCCTGACTACGGATCGGTGTCGACAGAGCGCCGAGGCCGATCACGAATTGCTCTGCGCGCAAAAGCGCGCATGAGCGCATGCAACAACGGCGACTTGTTATCTCATCGAAGCACGTGACACACCGGTCGCTTGACCGACGGATGCACGCGCAACGATTCAGTAGCCCACAAATCGAGTGGGCAGGGCGGGGTTAGGCCTTGGGCGGACCACGCGCGTCATAGGAGGCCGGGAAGAGGCACTCCGGACACGGAACCGAGTGGGGTCGCTGGTATTCGTGGAGCGGGGGAGGTGCCACCGGTAGCGTCGGCACGACCGGGGGTGCGGCATTGCCCCCTGCGTATTGGCACAGCAGGCAATGCAGGTCCTTGCCGCCAAAATCTCCCTGATCGTCCTTATGGTAGTGCGCGGCCTGGGCGATGCCCGCGAACAGAATCGCCGCGGCCATCACCAGGGCGATGCGCCGACGTGAATTAACTCCTGAGAAGGACCGTAGAGACAACGTCATACCGTCTCGGTTGCCGACTCAAAGTGCGCTGCCGACTGACAGCACAAGGCGCGCTCGTTCAAGCTTATTTCCCTGAGGTCATCGGTCCGTAACGCGACGTTATCACATATCATTTACCCAAAGGTAGAGAATTTCTTCCGCTACCTGGCCCTCGCTGGGTGGTCCATTCTGCCGCTTTCATTGCTTGCCGCCTGAGCCGTCGTGATCGCAACCATGGGCGGGGTGGCGCACGGGTCAACCAATCCGGCAGCGGTGCGCTAGTCAGCGTGCGAAGAAACGCCACCAACTCGGCTCTCTGACGCTCACTGAGGTGAGGGACGAGAGCGGCGGTGGTTTCAGGTTGGCCCACCAGTCGGGCGTGGCTTGCGGCTTTGCTTTGTGCGTAGAATTCCAGGACAGCGGCCAGCGTCGCGAATCGCCCGTCGTGCATGTAGGGCGAGGTGAGCGCGACATTGCGCAAATCCGGCGTCTTGAACGCACCGAGCTGGGAGGCGGGTGCTGGCAGGTAGGCGATACGGCTGCGGGCTGCGCCATCGCGCTCGTCGCTGAACGCACCCGTGCCATTGAAGGGATCCGCCCTCAGCAGCCCCAATCCGCCGGCCCGTCCGGTGTCGGCCGCCTCGCCGTCAAGCACGGGTAGCCCGAGATTATGGAACTGGCCATCACTGAAGGTGGGCCCGGCGTGACACAGCTCGCAATTGCCGGCACCGACGAACAGCTTGAGTCCGCGTTTGGCCACGGGCGAGAGAACGTTTTGCTGTGTGCTATCGCCGGATCTGAGCGCTGCAACGTAGCGATCAAACGCGGATCCGGGATCGATGAGCTCGCGCTCGTAGGCCTCGATGGCCTTGGCCAGGTTGCTGTACAGGCGATTGACGGCGGCCCGATCAGCCGGCGCCATGCCTACCCAGGCCCGTTCGAGGCCCAGGCGGGGGTTCCTATCGGGGCGGGCATGCGCCGGAAAGCGCTCGCGGTCGTGGAGGTCTGGGAGAGGCCCAAAAATCCGTCCATAGGCCCCGCGCAACGCCGGATCGCCATCAATGAGGTGGGCAATGTGCAGGCGGTCGGTGCCGGCCTCCCGCGGATTCTCGAACGGTTGCAGGGCCTGTGACCACAGCGAGTCGGCTCTACCGTCCCAGAAGAACCAATGATTGAACGCGACGTCGAGCAAGCTCGGCGCATTCCTCGTCCCCACGGCGATGCCACGCGCGAGCTTGCGTCCATCGGTGAACGCGCGATCGGGCTGATGGCAGGTGGCGCAGGCCACCCGCCCGTTGGCGGACAGGTGGCTATCGAAGAACAGAAATTGCCCGAGCCGTGCCGCCCCGGCGTTCTCCGCGTACGCGTTGGTCGGATCGGGCGGTACCGCAGGCAAGGGAGAGTGCCGATAAATCGCCGCCAATTCCTCGGGCGTGTAGAGAAAACGATCATCAACGCGGTTCGCGGCTCCAGCCTGCGCCGCGCCCCAGACGGTTGCATGGGCGAGCGCGAGCACGCCGATTGCGAGACCATGACGGTGTCCGTGCATTCCGGTACCGCTCATGACCCGCAGCAGGGCAGCGTGAAATAGGCCGTGCCACGCTGGTTGTTTCGCTCGACATCGACCTCGAGTGTCCAGGGTCCGGCCATGTGGAAGTAAAGGCCCGAGACGACGAAAACCCCGTCCGTCGCGACGATCTGGGGTGAGGACTGCATCGCGTGCGCAAAGCCCACCTTGAGGCCGTGCCGCATACCTGCCGTGACCGTCAGATGCGCATCGGCGAGCGCTTTGCCGGGGTGGCGCCCATCGTAGACGGCAAGCCGTAGGGAGAAATACTTCTCAAACGGTATGCGATCAGGGAGAGACTGGATCTTGATCAGGAAAGCATGATGGTTGGTGTAAGCCTCGCGAGTCGCCGCGCCGCCCGCCGGCTGACCTGCCATCGGCATACTCATCCCCGGCGTGTTCGTACCGGACATCGGTGCACCGGCCGTATCGGAATGCGCCGCCGTCGCGATATACATCCCGGCCCATGCGGCGACAACGGAAAGCGCTGTCTGGTGACGCATACGTTCTCCACGTCCATCAGAGAAAGATCAATGGCTGCGCGGTTAGTAAGCTCAATCGAAAGGTGACACGCACGAGCGAGGCCGCGCGAGGCAAGCACTTGCAAGAGGGCACGAGTCGATTCTGTATCCCGTCTCAGCGCGCGATGCAGCCGTCCCTTTACCGGCGGGTGCTCGAGCGATGAATCAGGAGCCCACGAAGCCTGTGGGCAGAGCGGGATCAGGCTTTGGGCGGTCCGCGGGCGTCATAGGACGCCGCGAAGATGCCTCCCAGGCAGGGAATCGAACGGGGAGAACGGTCGTCGCGATTCGGGGGAGGCGCGGCCGGCACCGCGGGCAAGACGGGTAGCGGGGCAGTGCCACCCGCATAGAGGCACAGCAGGCAGTGCACGTTCGTACCGGCGAGATGTCCCAGCTCATCCTTGTGGTAGTGCGCGGCCTGCACGATGCCCGCAAGCAGGACCGCCACGGCCAGCGCCAAAGCGACGCGCCGCCGCGACCGGACGCGTAAGAACGACCGCGAAGGCAAGCTCATTTGGTGCCTGCCGCCTCGAGGTGCGAGGCCGTCGGTCGGCGCGGATGGGATTCCTGCAACTTCACGTTTACGAGCGCCACGGCTCCATAGAAGACGTTATAACGTACCACAATTAGTGTGATTGCCAAAGAGACGTTACGAGCGGCTACCCTTCCGGCTCAGACGTCGGTGCACCAGTTACCCGGAATCTCGACTTCCGATCGGTTCGAGCACGGACCGTCCAAGAGTAGCTCCATGTTGTAACGAAATATTTGGACATAGGTCGGCGCCGGACGGCGATGCCTCCGCTTCGGCGGACGATCCGGCGGGCGCACGGAGGTCAATGCCGCCTGACCCGCGGAGAAGTGGAACGGTTCCCGCAGCCAAGCGAAGGGTGATCACGAGTTACGACGCCCTTTGCATCCGCCGCGAACGCCATTAGCCTTGCCTGCTCTGCCGCGGTGGCTGCGCCCGCATCCGCAACGCCCTGGGACAGCCTACCCCTAGACACTTGCAATCACGACCGCCACGTAGAGCACCGCTGCGCCTACCAAAGTCATGACGGTAGTTAACAGCTTCGGATGACTGTAATGGCTTTCCGGGATCAAATCGCTGGCGCCCACATACAGAAAGAATCCGCCGAATAGGGCAAGCAGGATACCGAACATCTCGCGTGGCACCCTGAAGAACAACGTAGAGCCAATACCAGCAGCTGGAGTCAACGCATCGATTAGCAGCCACGCCATCGTCTGGCGTCGAGTGCCGCCGTTCTTCAGAACAACGCTCGCCGTGTTGATGCCATCGGAGAAGTCGTGCGCCAGGACGGCCACGGTGACCACGACGCCGACCGCCGCGGAGACCTGCAGCGCGATGCCGATGGCCGCTCCGTCGAGAAAGCTATGAGCTGAAAGACTGGCTGCGCCCAACCTCCCGCGCTGCGGAAGCGGCAGAGAACCGCCCCCGTTCGCAGAAGTGCTCGGAGGTCGCAGTAGCTGGACGCGGTCGATGACGAGATAGAGCAGAAAACCGAGTGCGACCGATGCCAGTACCTCCGCCGGTGAACGAGGCGGCACTCCCAGAGCAATCGCCTCCGGAATGAGATCGAAGAATGCGACGGCGACGACCGCGCCGGCGCTGAAGCCGAGGATGAGGTGTAAGCGGTCCTGCAGTCGCAGCGCGAAGAGTCCGCCCATCAGGGTCACACAGAACGCCGCTACAGCGATCGCTGCCATCAGCATGATTCATCCTCACCTGCACTGTGCCATCCATGATGGGTGAGCTGCGCATGACCTGCTGTGGCTGCGCGCGGGGTGACTCAGGAGTCCAGATCGTATCGGCGGCGCGCGGACTTGAAGTCCGACGGGCAACTCGCTGGGTCGCCGATAACCCGATTTCACCTTGGTATCAAACCACTAAATGCCGATTCGCTCGCGCCGAGTCGAGGGTTCGAGTCTCCTCCCGGGCTGCAGTGGGCGGCTTTCGGGCGCGGATCTCACAATGAGAGTCTCGCGCTGCCTCCCATCTGCAATCGAGCCGTCAGCTCCGTCCGCATGTCGGCGATCCGTCACGCAGCCTTGGCGCACTCGGTGCAGATCGCCTTAATCTCGACAGCCGAGTCCTCGAGTCGGAACCCGAACGATTGGGCGCGCTCGCGAAACGTACGACTGATCACTGGGTCCTCGATTTCCTCTACGTGTTTGCACTGATTGCAGACCAGAAACTGACCAGCGTGCGGGGATTCCGGGTGGGCGCAACCGAGAAACGCATTGAGCGAATCGAGCCGATGCACCAGCCCGGCATCCTGCAGAAAGTCAAGTGCGCGATAAACCGTGGGAGGTGCAGCCCTCTCCCGCTTCTTGGCGAGGTCCGCCAGAATCTCGTACGCACCGATTGCCTCGTGCCGTTTCCAGACGAGCGTCAGAATCCGCCGACGCAGTGGGGTGAGCCTGATCCGCTTCGCCTCGCACAGCTTTTCTGCGGTTGCTACGGCCCGCTGCACGCAACGTTCGTGATCGTGTGCCCGTCGGATTCTGCTCGCTTCGTTGGTCATGGATTTTGCGTCGGGCTTGGGAGGTCAGTGGGGAACACTGCGCAATGATATCTCATACTGTTATAGCGTAACACCCCAGCGCACTGAGCACAGCCTGGGCCGCGGCGGTCGCAGGGGAATGCCGTGTTACACTGTGCACCGCGGCGCAATGTTATATAGTTACACTCCGTGTAATGAACGAACGCCCCGAGCAATTCCGACGCGTCCGCGCAACCTGAGTTTCGACCGCGTGCGCCGTGTCGGCGCGTGCATCGCTCTGCCGCAGCGCTCCGGGCGGCCCGGCCTCAGGTTCATGGAGCCGTATCTCCGCAACATAGCCGCACTCGTACGTAAGCGTCCGAACATTACAGGGCGGGGCCGAGTGCCTGTTCGGGTCGGTCAAGCAGCTGATGGAGGCTCTCGCCGCGACGGCGCACGAGAGCGGCGAGCATGTTGTGCTCATCGCTCGCAATGGCGGTATGTCGCGGCACTGGGAAGTGGCTGACGGCTCTGATGGAGATGTCGCCCTCGCCCGATTCGAAGAACGCTTCGATCGTCGGCCAGGGAGTGGAGGCGCCCGTCGGCCGCGGCGGCGAGAGGCGCTTCAAGCGGCGATGGCGCGTTGTTTTTCGCTTGCGTGAGCGAGGTTCCACGGCAGAAGCTCCTCGATGCGGTTGATCGGGTGCTCGGCGATGCGGGAGAAGACCTCTCGCAGGTACGCCTCTGGATCGAGTCCATTGAGCTTGGCGGTGCCGATGAGGCTATAGAAGGCGGCGGCGCGTTCACCACCGGCGTCAGAGCCTGCGAACAGATAATTTTTTCTCCCGAGGGCCACACAGC
>Ga0335073_10000203_pt1 | contig 73571 bp, 82 predicted proteins | sample Lox_Sample_22_FD_207093 | JGI IMG/M metagenome (GOLD analysis project Ga0335073, IMG submission 207093) | Soil microbial communities from Loxahatchee National Wildlife Refuge, Florida, United States - Lox_Sample_2.2 | ecosystem: Environmental > Terrestrial > Soil > Wetlands | place: USA... | reverse complement strand
AGCGGCACCCCGTCGATGCCGTGCCCGCTGGTCAGCGGGACGCCGCCGATCCGCGCGGTCGCGGCGAGCAGGTGGTCCAGGTGCACCTGGTTCGCGACGCCGGCGTCGGCGCGCTGCGCGGACCGGAACGTCTGCAGCACCTGCCAGGCATCCGGCGGCGGCGCGGCCTGGTCGGCGGACTCGTCCGGGGTGAGGTGCACCCGCGACAGCAGCGGCTGCGCGTCCTGCTCGGAGATGCCCAGCCGGCGGGCGAGGTCCACGAGCTGCTGCTCGGCCGGCGACACCGTGACCACCAGGTTGTGTTCGGCCGCGGCGGCCTGCAGCGCCGCGATGGTGTCGGTGCCGTCCGGGACCTGGCGCAGCAGCAGCGCGTCGCCGATGTAGACGGTCGGCTGCGGCGGCTGCTGGCCCGGCACCCGGAGCGCGGTGGACGGATCCAGCACGCGCACGTTCGGCAACACCTCGGTCACCGTCGGGCTGTTCTTGCGGACCACCTTGGTGTGGCGCGGGTTGGTGGGATAGCTGCGGCCGTCTGCTGGAGTCATGGGACCTCCGGGTCGAGGAGCGGCAAAAATATCGTGCCGGGACCGATCGCGGTGCTGAAACCGTTTGCGAGCATGAAGAGCGCCCGCCGGCCGGGCTGATACACCCGCTGTGAGTGGTATCGGGCAGGCCACCCCCGGTGCGGATTTGGCCGCGCGCGGCATTGTCCGTAGGCTGTTGCCGATCCACCCGTAGACCGCTGGTCGTCGCATGCGCACGTGTGACCCAACAGCCCCGGAGCGCCGGAGCGGCCCGCGCAGGATGGCGGAACGTGTCACGCACGCCCCGACGCCCTGCGCCGGGGCGTTGTTGCGTCCGGGCCTCTGTTCGGCCCTCATGCTGCGCTCGCGGTGCCAGCCCAGAGCGAGTATGAGAGGAGGAACATGCCGAACAGCGAGAAGGTCTCCGCGGTTGCCGAGATCGTCGATCACTTCAACGAATCGGCGGCCACCGTGCTCACCGAGTACCGCGGCCTGACCGTCAAGCAGCTGGGCCAGCTGCGCAAGGCGCTCGGCAGCGAGACGACCTACGCCGTCGTCAAGAACACGCTGACCAAGCGGGCAGCGGCCGAGGCGGGCGTCGCGCTGGACGAGGGCCTGCTGACCGGGCCCACGGCCATCGCGTTCGTCAAGGGCGATCCGGTCGCCGCGGCCAAGGGCCTGCGCGACTTCGCCAAGGCGAACCCGTTGCTGGTGATCAAGGGCGGCGTGTACGAGGGCAAGGCGCTGAGCGCGGCCGAGGTCAACAAGATCGCTGACCTGGAGTCCCGCGAGGTGCTGTTGGCCAAGGTCGCCGGCGTCCTCAAGGCGCTGCCGACCCGGGCCGCCGGCCTGTTCCAGGCCCCGCTGTCCCAGGTCGCCCGGCTGGCCGCCGCGCTGGAGGAGAAGCAGGCTGCCGGTGCTCCGGCCACTGCCGACACCGCCGCCGAGGCACCCGCCGCGGACGAGACCGAAACTTCCGCCGAGCCGGCGGAGTAGCTCCACCCAACCCCAGCCGGCTTTCCCGGCGATAGAAGAAAGGACGCCACATCATGGCGAAGCTCAGCACCGAAGAGCTCATCGACGCGTTCAAGGAGCTCACCCTGATCGAGCTCTCCGAGTTCGTGAAGCAGTTCGAGGAGACCTTCGACGTCACCGCCGCCGCCCCGGTCGCGGTTGCCGCTCCGGCCGGTCCGGGCGGTGCCGCCCCGGCCGAGGCCGCTGAGGAGCAGGACGAGTTCGACGTCATCCTCGACTCGGCCGGCGACAAGAAGATCCAGGTCATCAAGGAGGTGCGCACCCTGACCAGCCTGGGCCTGAAGGAGGCCAAGGACCTGGTGGACGGCGCGCCGAAGCCGGTCCTGGAGAAGGTCAACAAGGAGGCCGCCGAGAAGGCGAAGGCTGCCCTGGAGGGCGCCGGCGCTTCGGTCACCGTCAAGTAGTTCGCACCACCCCGGACGAGGGGCGGCCCGCTTCGGGCCGCCCCTCGTTCGCGTTCTCGGCGCCGGTTCGGTGGCCCTGCGCCGGAATTTTCGGACGGCTGCCGCCGGGTGGCCGCTGAATGCCGGCCAGGTATGCGCTGTGCGCCATACATCGGCTTGGTCACGGTCGTCCCGCTTACCCTTGCGCTGGAGACTGAAGTTCGCGTTTAGTCCGGCCCGGTGGTGTTTACCACCCGGTAACCATTGGGCATAGATGTCGTTGTATCCGGCAGCCGCCAGGACGTCCGCGAAAGTCGGCGCGCCCCGGGCTGCTGTGCCACACGCTGGCCGGAAGGAGCCGCATGGGTGTCGAGGTGACCGTCGAGGGTCTGACCAAATCCTTCGGCAAGCAGGTCATCTGGGGCGACGTGACGCTCACCCTGCCGCCGGGCGAGATCAGCGTCATGCTCGGCCCGTCCGGCACCGGCAAGTCGGTGTTCCTCAAGACGCTGGTGGGCCTGCTCAAGCCCGACCGCGGTTCGATCTTCATCCGCGACGTCAACCTGGCGCGGTGCAGCGAGCACCAGCTCTACGAGACCCGCAAGCTGTTCGGCGTGCTGTTCCAGGACGGCGCCCTGTTCGGCTCGATGAACCTGTACGACAACATCGCCTTCCCGCTCCGCGAGCACACCCGCAAGAGCGAGAGCGAGATCAAGCAGATCGTCTCCGAGAAGCTCGAGATGGTCGGCCTCACCGGCACCGAGAAGAAGCTGCCCGGTGAGATCTCCGGTGGCATGCGCAAGCGGGCCGGCCTGGCCCGCGCGCTGGTGCTCAACCCCGAGATCATCCTGTTCGACGAGCCCGACTCCGGCCTGGACCCGGTGCGGGTGGCCTACCTGAACCAGCTCATCGTCGACCTGAACGCCCAGACCGACTCCACCTTCCTGATCGTCACCCACGACATCGGCACCGCCCGCACCGTGCCGGACAACCTCGGCCTGCTCTTCCGCCGCGAGCTGGTCATGTTCGGCCCGCGCGAGGTGCTGCTGACCTCGGAGGAGGCGGTGGTCAAGCAGTTCCTGAACGGCCGCCGGGAAGGCCCGATCGGCATGTCGGAGGAGAAGGACGCCGGCCAGGTGGCCGCGGAGCTGGCCTCGATCGAGAACGACGGCCCGCCACCGCCCGGCACCGGTCCCAAGGGTGCCTCCGGGGTGGGCGTGCCGCCCCAGCTGCAGCCCTCGCCCGGCCTGCCCGAGCGCAAGGCCGCCGCCCGCCGCCAGCAGCGGGTGATGGAGCTGCTGCACACGCTGCCCGAGCAGGCCCAGGTGGCGATCAAGGAGTCGCTGACCTACGACAGCGGCTACTCCCCGGACAGTGCAGCCTCAGACCGTCCAGCCCCGGACGGCCAGAGCTCGAACGGTCACACCCCAGACGGCCGGGACCCGGACGAGACGTCCCGGCTGGAGCGCGTCCCGGACGGGGGCGCGCCGTGACCTCGTTCTCGGTCACCGCGGGGATCAGCAACGCCGGCCGGCTGTTCGCGCTGTTCCTCGACGTCGTCCGGCTGGTGTTCAAGCGGCCGTTCCAGGGCCGGGAGTTCATCGAGCAGGCCTGGTTCATCGCCAGCGTCACGATCCTGCCCACCTCGCTGGTGGCGATCCCGTTCGGCGCGGTGATCGCGCTGCAGCTCGGCACGCTGACCCGCCAGCTCGGCGCGCAGTCCTTCACCGGCGCGGCCAGCGTGCTGGCGGTGATCCGGGAGGCCAGCCCGATCGTGTGCGCGCTGCTGATCGCCGGTGCCGGCGGTTCGGCCATCTGCGCCGACCTCGGCAGCCGCAAGATCCGGGACGAGATCGACGCGATGGAGGTGCTCGGCATCTCGCCGGTGCAGCGGCTGGTGGTGCCCCGGGTGCTGGCCTGCATGCTGGTGGCCGCCGCGCTGAACGGCCTGGTCAGCGTGGTGGGCGTGGCCGGCGGCTATTTCTTCAACGTGATCCTGCAGGGCGGCACGCCGGGGGCGTACCTGGCCAGCTTCTCCGCGCTGGCCCAGCTGCCCGACCTGTGGGCCGGCGAGTTCAAGGCGGTGATCTTCGGGCTGATCGCCGCCGTGGTCGCCTCCTACAAGGGCCTGAACGCCGGTGGCGGCCCCAAGGGGGTCGGGGACGCGGTCAACCAGTCGGTGGTCATCACGTTCCTGATGCTGTTCTTCGTCAACTTCGTCCTGACGGCCGTGTACTTCCAGGTCGTCCCGCCGAAGGGGTCCTAGCCGATGGCCTTCACCACCGTGCGCCGGGTGGCCGGACGCCCGCTCTACGTCCTCGACGACCTCGGCGGCCAGCTGGCCTTCTACGTCAAGGCGCTGGCCTGGACGCCGCGGACGATCCGCCGGTACAAGAAGGAGGTGCTGCGGCTGCTGGCCGAGGTCACCTTCGGCTCCGGCGCGCTGGCGGTGATCGGCGGCACCGTCGGGGTGATCGCGTTCCTGTCCTTCTTCACCGGCACCGAGGTGGGCCTGCAGGGTTACGCAGCGCTGAACCAGCTCGGCACCGGGGCCTTCACCGGCTTCATATCGGCGTACTTCAACACCCGCGAGATCGCGCCGCTGGTCGCCGGGCTGGCGCTGTCGGCCACGGTCGGCTGCGGGTTCACCGCCCAGCTGGGCGCGATGCGGATCTCGGAGGAGATCGACGCGCTCGAGGTGATGGCCGTGCCGTCGCTGCCGTTCCTGGTCACCGCGCGGCTGATCGCCGGCTTCATCGCGGTGGTCCCGCTGTACGTGATCGGCCTGCTCTGCTCCTACCTGGCGACCCGCACCATCGCCACTGCCTACTACGGGCAGTCCACCGGCACCTACGACCACTACTTCCGGCTGTTCCTGCCGCCCACCGACGTGCTCTGGTCGTTCTTCAAGGTGCTGGTCTTCGCCGTGGTGATCGTGATGACCCACTGCTACTACGGCTATACCGCCAAGGGCGGTCCGGCCGGGGTCGGGGTGGCCGTGGGGCGGGCCGTGCGCACCGCCATCGTCGCGGTGAACGTGGTCGACTTCTTCCTCTCCCTGGCCATCTGGGGCGTCAACACCAGCGTCCGGATCGCGGGGTGAGCATGGCGCGCGAGACGAGGCTGGCCAGGTACCGCACCCGGGCGTACGGGCTGGTGTTCCTGGCCGTGCTGGCCGGCCTGGTCGGGCTGTCGATCGCGGCGTACCAGCAGGTCTTCACCAAGGTCACCATGGTCACCCTCGACACCGACCACACCGGCGCCCAGCTGCTGCCGGAGTCGGACGTGAAGCTGCGCGGCATCCTGGTCGGCAGCGTCCGTTCGATCAGCACCTACAACGTGCCGGCCAGCGACGGCCAGCAGCCGACGACCCGGGCCCGGGTGCGGCTGGCGCTGCAGCCGTCCCGGGCCAGGTTGATCCCGGCCGGGGTCACCGCGCTGCTGCTGCCCAAGACGCTCTTCGGCGAGCGGTACGTCGCCCTGCAGGTGCCCGAGGGGCTGACCGGTGCCGCCGCCCAGCCGATCAGGGCCGGTGACACGATCAGCGGCGGCAAGGATGCGATCGAGGTCGAGCGGGTGCTCGACGACCTCTACCCGGTGCTGCTCGCGCTGCACCCGGAGGATCTCAAGGTCACCCTGACCGCACTGGCCACCGCGTTACAGGGCCGGGGCAAGCAACTGGGCGACAACCTCGCCGGCCTGAACGACTACCTGACCAAGCTGAACCCGAAGGTGCCGGAGCTGGTCGAGGACATCGACAAGCTGGGCAAGGTCGCGGTGGAGTACGACGAGGCGGCCCCGGACCTGCTCGGCAGCCTGGACAACCTGCAGACCACCGCTCGGACGATCACCCGGCAGCCGCTGGCGCTGCAGCAGCTGCTGGGCGCGGCCACCGCCACCTCGAACACCCTGGACGACTTCCTCAACGCCGACGGCGACTACCTGATCCAGGTGTCGGCGTCGTCGGCGAAGGTGCTGGCCCTGCTGGCGCACTACTCACCGGAGTACCCGTGCATGGCCCAGGGCTTCGCCGATCTGGAGCCCCGCCTGGAGCAGGCGTTCGGCGGCGGTCAGCCGGGCCTGCACATCACGCTGGAGCTGGTGAAGAACCAGGGCAAGTACAAGCCGGGCGACGAGCCCCGCTACATCACCGCGCCGAGCCTGCGTGAGCCGCACTGCTTCGGGCTGCCGCAGCCGGCGGTGCCGTTCCCGGGCGTGCAGTTCCCGAACGGGGCCGGGGACGGGGCGGCGTACAACCCGCCGCAGTCGCTGACCGGCCAGCCGACCGCCGACCGCCAGGCCTACGACGCCTCGGGCTCGAACACCGCCGGGGTCGGCTCACCGGCCGAGTCCCGGCTGATCGACGCGCTGCTGTCCGGCCAGTACGGCGACGACCCGGCCAAGGTGCCGGCGATCGCGGCGCTGCTGGCCGGGCCGCTGCTGCGGGGAAGCGTGGTGACGGTCAAGTGAGGCGAAGCGACCGGTCGGGGGAGTGCGCATGAGGGGCCTGCTCTCGCCGCTGATCAAGCTGGTGGTGTTCCTGGTGGTCACCACCCTGGCCACGTACGTGCTGGCGGCCACCATCACCAACGCCGGCTACGGCAAGACGGTCAGCTACTACGCCTTGTTCCACGACGCGACCGGGCTGCTGACCGGCGACGACGTGCGGGTCTCCGGGGTCCGGGTCGGTTCGATCGAGGGCGTGAAACTGATCCGCGAACCGGGCACGCCCGATCCGGCGACGGCCCCGTTCGTGGCACGGGTGGAGTTCAGCGTCAGCACCAGCCGCACCCTGAGCACCTGGAGCACCGCGCGGCTGCGGTTCCGCAACCTGGTGGGCCAGCGCTACCTGGCCCTGGAGGAAGGCAGCGAGGTGCCCGGCGTGCAGCAGGCGACGCTGCCGGCCAAGGCCACCATCCCGCTCAGCCAGACCCAGGACGCACTGGACCTGTCCACGCTGTTCGCCGGCTTCAAGCCGCTGTTCGCCGGGCTGGACCCGTCCGAGATCAACGACCTGTCGATGCAGATCATCCAGACCCTGCAAGGCGAGGGCGGCACGGTGGACGCGCTGCTGCAGCAGACCGCCGCGCTGACCTCGGCGATCGCGGACAAGGACAAGGTGATCGGCGACCTGATCGACAACCTCTCCTCGGTGCTCGACACCGTCGGCCAGCGCGACGCCAAGCTCACCGAGCTGATCGACCAGTTGCAGCGCTGGGTGTCCGGCCTGGCCGCCGACCGGACCACGATCGGCGACTCGATCACCGGCGTGAACAACCTGGCCTCGGCGACCGCGGGGCTGCTGAGCAAGGCGCGGCCGCAGCTGAAGCAGGACGTGGTCGACCTGACCGGGCTGGCCCAGACCCTGAACGCCGGCGGCAGCACGATCGACGGCGTGCTGCAGCGGCTGCCCACCAAGGTCGCCACGCTGACCCGGACGGCCACCTACGGCTCCTGGTTCAACTTCTACCTCTGCTCGATGGGGGGCACCGTCACGCTGCCCGGCAACGTCACGCTGAACCCGAACCCGATCTTCCCGCCGGCCCGGTGCAACGGATGACGACGCAACGGATGAGCCGGCGGAGGGGGGTGCCCCGTGGCTAAGGGCATGAAGCGGGCCCCGCGCGGGCGGTCGTTCGCCTCGCGCAACCCGACCACCATCGGCGCGATCGGCCTGGTGGTGATCGGGGTGTTGCTCTGGGCCGCGTTCAACGCCGGCAAGCTGCCGATCATCGGCGGCGGCACCCCCTACGCCGCGATCTTCGCCGAGGCCTCCGGCCTGAAGCCCGACGACGAGGTGCGGATCGCCGGCGTCAAGGTCGGCACGGTCACCGGCGTCGGCCTGGACGGCCCGAACGGCAAGGACGTCAAGGTCAGCTTCCGGGTGAAGAACGCCTTCGTCGGCGACCAGACGCAGGCGATCATCAAGATCAAGACGGTGCTGGGCCGCAAGTACCTGGAACTGGATCCGGCCGGTGTCCAGCGGCAGAAATCCGGCTCCACCATCCCGCTCACCCGCACCATGACCCCGTACGACATCTACCCGGCTTTCTCCGACCTGACCAAGACGGTCGGCGCGATCGACACCAGCCAGCTGGGCAAGTCGCTGGAGACCATCGCCCAGACCTTCAAGGACACCCCGGCCTCGGTGCGCGGCACGCTGCAGGGGCTGTCCCGGCTCTCCACCACCATCGCCTCCCGCGACCAGGCGCTGCGGACGCTGCTGGCCCGGGCCAACGACGTCACCGGCGTGCTCGCCGGCCAGGATGCCCAGATCACCAAGCTGATCGGCGACGGCAACCTGCTGCTCGACGAGCTCAACCAGCGCAAGGAGGCGATCCGGACGCTGTTCCTCGACACCTCGCAGCTGTCGTTGCAGATCTCGGGCCTGGTGGCCGACAACCAGAAGACCCTGCAGCCGGCGCTCGACCAGCTGCACGGCGTGCTGGCCATCCTGGAGAAGAACCTGGACAACATCGACCGCGGCCTGGCCCTGCTGGCCCCGTTCTACCGGGTCTTCGCCAACACCCTGGGCAACGGCCGGTGGTTCGACACCTACATCCAGAACCTCTCCGCCGGCGGCCTGCTCGGCACGACGACCGGGGTGGGACAGTGACGGCACGGGTGCTGCCCAAGCGGGTGTCCCAGCTGATCGTGGTGCTGATCGCCGCGGCGGTGGTGCTGGGCGCGGTGGTCTTCGTGCTGCTCCCGTCGCCGACCAAGACGGTCACCGCCCGGTTCGACCGCGCGGTCGGGCTCTATCCCGGCTCGTCGGTGCGGCTGCACGGCGTGGCGATCGGCCGGATCACCAAGGTGCGCCCGGTCGGCACCGGGGTGCTGGTGACGATGAGCTACGACCGCAAGATCGAGCTGCCGGCCTACCCGGACGACGCCAAGGTGGTGCGGGCGGCCATCATCCCGCCGTCGCTGGTGTCCGACCGGTACGTCCAGCTGCTCGACAAGGCGTCCTGCGCCAGCTGCGGGGTGCTGGCCGACGGGGCCTCGATCGGGCAGGGCCAGACCGCGTCCCCGGTCGAGCTGGACGACATCTACGCCGCGCTGAACACCCTGAACACCGCCCTCGGGCCGAAGGGCGCCAACTCGAACTCGCTGTCGAAGAACGGCCCGCTGTCGGACCTGATCGACGTCGGGGCGGCCAACCTGGACGGCAACGGGGAGGCGCTCGGCAGCACCATCACCAACCTCTCCAAGGCGGTGCAGACGCTGGCCAACGGGCGGCAGGACCTCTTCGGCACCGTGCGGAACCTGCAGGTCTTCTCCGACGCGCTGGTCGCCAACGACGGCCAGATCCGCAAGTTCAACGACCAGCTGGACCAGGTGACGTCCGAACTGGCCGACGAGCGCGGTTCGCTGGGCGCCGCCCTGACCAACCTCAACCACGCGCTGGCCGACATCGCCGGTTTCATCAAGACCAACGGCGACGCCATCCACACCGACGTGGTCGGGCTGAAGGACGTCGTGAACGTGCTGAACAACCAGAAGGCCGCGATCAACGAGATCCTGGCGGTGGCGCCGGTGGCGGTCTCCAACCTGGCCCACACCTACAACCCGGTCTCGGGCACCCTCGACACCCGGGACAACCTCGGCGGCCTGCAGAACCCGCTCGACCCCGCGGTGATCTGCTCGGCGCTGGTCACCACCGGGCACCTGCCCAAGACCGGGGTCATCGCCGACACCTGCGCCCAGATCGCCAAGGTGCTCGGCGGCCTGCCGGTGCTGGGCGGCAACGGCCTGCCGAGCGGCAGCGGGCTGATCCCGCTGCCGCCGCTGGGAGGTTCGTGATGCGCCGCCACAGCCTGCGCCGGTTGCGGGCGCTCGTCCTCGCCCTGGTGGGGTCGCTGGGGCTGACCGGCTGCGGCTTCCACGGCCTGTACTCCGCCCCGCTGCCCGGCGGCGCCGACCTGGGCAGCCACCCGTACCACGTGCTGGTCGACTTCTCCGACGCCCTCGACCTGGTGCCGCAGTCGGCGGTGAAGGTGAACGACGTGTCGGTCGGGCGGGTCGAGTCGATCAAGCTGGTGGGCTGGATGGCCGAGGTGCAGGTCGCGGTGAACGGCGACGTGACGCTGCCGGCCAACGCCTACGCCCAGCTGCGGCAGACCTCGCTGCTCGGGGAGAAGTTCGTCTCGCTGTCCTATCCGCCGGACGGCGAGGTCGCCGACGCCACCACGCTGGCCGCCGCGCCCCATCCCGGCTACGCCTACCCGCACATCGGCATCGGCCGCACCGGCGCGACGCCCGAGGTCGAGGAGGTGCTCGGCGCGCTGTCGCTGCTGCTCAACGGTGGCGGCCTGGAGCAGATCAAGACGATCACCCACGAGCTCGACCAGGCGATGTCCGGGCACTCGGCCGACATCCGCAGCCTGCTCAGCCAGGCCACCTCGCTGACCGGCACGCTGAACACCCAGAAGGCGCGCATCCTGACCGCGATCGACAACCTGGACGCGCTGGTGCGCACGCTCGACCACCAGAAGCAGATCCTGGCCGGCGCCCTGGACACGCTGCCCCAGGCGATCAAGATCCTCGCCGACGACAAGGACCAGTTCGTGACACTGCTCACGAGCCTGGACCGGCTCAGCGGGGTGGCGGTGCAGGTGGTGCAGGGCTCGACCGACAACTTCGTCTCGGCCCTGAAGAGCCTGGACCCGGTGATGACGGAGTTCACCAAGGCGGGGAACGCGTTGCCGAAGTCGCTGGAGCTGCTGGCCACCTTCCCGTTCCCGAAGACCGCGGTGAACGGCATCAAGGGCGACTACACGAACCTGTACCTGACCGCGGACCTGAACCTGTCGGACCTGCTGGACAACCTGCTCACGAAGGTCCCGGTCGGCGAGCCGGCCAACCCGGCGCCCAGCCAGGCCGGCACGAGTTCGCTGACCGGGTTGGGAGGCGGCCGATGATCCGGCGCTCGACCAAGCTGCAGCTGCTCGCCTTCGTGGTGATCTCGCTGCTCGGCATCAGCTACGTGGGCTTCGACTACGTCGGCCTCGGGGCCCGGCTGTTCGGGGAGAAGGGCTGCCTGGTCAGTGCGGACTTCCCCGACTCCGGCGGCATCTTCACCAACGCCGAGGTCACCTATCGCGGCGTGACGGTGGGCAAGGTCGGCCAGCTGCACCTGGCCGACTACACCGACCACGGCCAGACCGTGCGCGGCGTGCGGGTCGACCTGCGGCTGAGCAGCTGCAGCCACCCGGCCATCCCGGCCGACGCCCAGGCCTACGTCTCGGACCGGTCCGCGGTGGGCGAGCAGTACGTCAACCTCGAGCCCACCACCGACTCGGGCCCGTACCTCACCCGGGGCGCGCTGCTGGCCAAGCCCGGCCAGGTGCCGGTCGCGACCCAGGTGCTGCTGCAGAACCTGGACGACCTGGTCTCGCACGTCGACTCGGCGAAGCTGAACACCGTGGTGCAGCAGCTGGGCACCGCGTTCAACGGGCGCGGGCCCGACCTGCAGGCGCTGCTGGACTCGGGCGACCAGTTGCTCGCCTCGGCCCGGCAGGCCCTGCCGCAGACGCTCAAGCTGATCGACGACGGCCGGATCGTGCTGCAGACCCAGCTGGATTCCGGCTCGGCGATCAAAAGCTGGGCGCACAACCTGAACCTGCTCACGACCCAGCTCAAGCAGAGCGATCCGGACCTGAACGGCCTGCTCGGCAACGGCCCGGACGAGCTGTCCGCGGTGAACCGGTTCCTGCAGAGCAACCGGTCCGCCCTCGACCTGCTGCTGGCCAACCTCACCTCGGTGAACCAGGTGCTGGTCTCGCACCTGGACGGCATCGAGGGCATCCTGCTGATCTACCCGGCAGCCGAGGCGGGTGCCTTCACCGTGGTGCCGGGCGACGGGACCGCGCACTTCGGGCTGGTCGTGAACGTCGACGACCCGCCGGCCTGCGTGGCCGGCTACGGCGGCACCCAGATCCGCAAGCCGAGCGACACCGGGCCGGCCACCACGAACACCGGTGCCCGGTGCAGCCTGCCGCTGAACTCGACCACCGAGGTCCGCGGCGCCGAGCACGCACCGGGCGGCGACCCGATCAGCACAGGCGGCGGCAGTACCGTCTACCCCCGCGCGGTGCCGCAGTCGAGCGGCGGGTCGCTGCAGGCCGTCCAGGTCGGCGGCTCGATGGGCAGCGGGAACGTGCTGGGCGACAACTCCTGGCTGCCGCTGCTCACCGGCGGCCTGCACTGATCGCGGCCCGCCGCGCGATCCACCGATGGAAGAGGTGTGCCATGACCGAACCACGGACCCGGAGCGCCGATGGCTAGGCCGGTGCCCAGGCTGCTGGTCGGCCTGCTGGCGGGGGCGTTCGTGCTGCTGCTGGCCGCTGCCGGGGTGCTCGCGGCGCTGCGGCTGACCGACCGGCACACCGGAGCGGCGCAGCTGACGGCCGCGGAGAACGCGGCGGTGAGCGCGGCCCGGCAGGAGAGCATCAACCTGCAGACGTACCGGCTCAAGAGCTTCGACGCCGACTTCGACGCCGCGCTGGCCGGGTTGACCCCCGCCAAGCGCACCCAGTGGGCGGCAAACAAGTCGACGCTGAAGTCCCAGCTCACCTCGCAGAAGATCGACTCGGCCGCGACCGTCTCCGGGGCCGGGCTGGTCAGCTTCGCCGCCAACGCGGCGGTGGTCGTCGTCGCCTCCGACACCCAGCGGGTGGACGCGCAGGGCAAGACCACGACCACGTCGCAGAACCGGTTCCAGGTGAACATGAAGCTGGTGAAGGGCACCTGGCTGATGGACGACCTGGCCTCGGTATCGGTCTCGTGAGCGGCCCCGCACCCCGCGCGGCGAGCGGGCCGACCGGCACCGGCCGGGCGCGGGCACCCCGTAGCCTGGTGAGCCGGACCGGCACACCGACCATCGACCCGGACGGGAGGGCAGCACGGTGACCCAGCAGGACAACCCCCAGGACGCCGAGCAGCCCCGGCGCCCCACGCCCGGGCCGTCCCCCACCTCCCGGGCCCGGCGGGCGGCCGCGGCCGGCGGGCAGCCGCCCCGCCGGCGACCCCGCCCGGCCGCCGCGCGTGCTGCCGGCGGTGGCCCGATGGGTGGCGAGCCGGCGGCCGCGGGCGTGCTGACCGAGCAACCGCCCGCGCCCGAGGTGGAGGAGCACCGGTCGGTCCGGGTCCGGGCAGCGGGCGCGCCGCTCTGGCTGGCGGTCGTGCTCGGCGTCCTGGTGCTGATCGGGGTGGCCGCCACCGTGCTGGCCGCGACGCTGCCGTCCGGCGCCGGCTCCACCGGCCAGCGGGACCAGGCGCTGTCGGCCGCCAAGACCGAGGTGCCGCTGATCCTGTCCTACAGCTACAAGACCTTCGACGCGGACGTGGCCAAGGCGAAGGCCCAGCTGACCGGCCGCGCGGTCACCGACTACGGCTCGGCCATGGCGAGCTCGATCAAGCCGACCGCGCTGAAGGCGAAGGCGGTCGTGCAGGCCCAGACCGACGGCGCCGGCGTCGAGTCGGTCTCGCCGGACGGCCAGCAGGTGACGGTCGTGGTGTTCGGCGAGCAGAAGGTCACCAACAGCTCGCTCAGCGCGCCGCGGACCGACCTGTTCCGGGTGCGGGCCACCTTGAACCTGGTGTCGGGACGCTGGCTGGTCGCCAAGTTCGACCAGATCTGAGCTCGGCTCCCGCGCTAACGGGGGCGGGCGGGGCCGGATCGATGATCGGGCCCCGAGCCGATCGGACGTTCGGCACGGCCGTCCGGAAGGCCGCCGGCCGGGCGAAACTTCGCGCCACTCAGCCCGAAACGCTTGACTGCGATGCTGTCCCGGGGCACCCTTTTCATGCAGCGCCGCGCGGCAGCGCACCGCGTTGAGAGCCTGATCGGCATCCGGAGCCCGCTCCGGCCGGGACGGTGCGAGGAACGCCGGACCGGTCACGGGCCGGCGCGTACCCGCGGCAGCACCTCCGCCGCAGGTGACCGGTTCGCCGGCCACCTGATGGCGTGACCACCGCCTCAGATGGCGGTGTGGACAGGCATGTCCGGAGAAGCTAGACTGCTAATTTGCGCTGCCCTCAAACCGTTGACGGCCCGTCCAGGGCCTACTTCCTGCTGTCCCGGCTGAGTCAGACCATCAGGCCGGTATCCGCGAGAAGGCGGCGGTCTGCCGGCCAGCGCGAAGATCAGGAGTTGCGCTGGTGGCGGGCTCCCCGTCCTCGACGGGGACACCGCGCGCGGCCGACGCAACGGTGGCACATAGTCCTCGGAAGGACGCATCTTGGCAGTCACTCGCCCCGGCAAGTCCGAAACCGGCACCGTTCAGGGGATCCCTGGAGCCCCCATCCGCACTTCCTTCGCCAAGATTCGGGAGCCGCTCGAGGTTCCCAATCTGCTGGCTCTGCAGACCGAATCCTTCGACTGGCTGATCGGCAATCAGGCCTGGCAGGCACGGGTTGCCAGTGACGACACGGGCGTGTCCGCCACCTCCGGCCTCGAGGAGATCCTCGGCGAGATCTCGCCGATCGAGGACTTCTCCGGTTCGATGTCGCTGTCCTTCTCCGCCCCGCGCTTCGAAGAGGTCAAGGCCTCCATCGAGGAGTGCAAGGACAAGGACATGACCTACGCCGCCCCGCTCTTCGTCACGGCCGAGTTCACCAACAACACCACTGGCGAGATCAAGAGCCAGACGGTGTTCATGGGCGACTTCCCGATGATGACCCGCAAGGGCACCTTCGTCATCAACGGCACCGAGCGCGTCGTGGTCAGCCAGCTGGTCCGCTCGCCGGGTGTCTACTTCGACCGCAGCCTGGACAAGACCTCCGACGTCGACGTCTTCTCGGTCAAGGTCATCCCGAGCCGCGGTGCCTGGCTCGAGTTCGACGTGGACAAGCGCTCGACCGTCGGCGTCCGCATCGACCGCAAGCGTCGGCAGCCGGTCACCGTGCTGCTCAAGGCGCTGGGCTGGAGTTCGGACCGGATCCGGGAGCACTTCGGCTGGTCCGAGACGCTGCTGGCGACCCTGGAGAAGGACCACATCCCGGGCCAGGACGAGGCGCTGCTGGACATCTACCGCAAGCTGCGGCCGGGCGAGCCGCCGACCAAGGAGTCGGCGCAGGCGCTGCTGGAGAACCTGTTCTTCAACCCCAAGCGCTATGACCTGGCCAAGGTCGGCCGCTACAAGGCCAACAAGAAGCTCGAGCTCGACGTCGACATCAACTCGGGCACCCTGACCGAGGACGACATCGTCCGCACCATCGAGTACCTGGTCCGGCTGCACGCCGGCGACGAGGGCTACGAGGTCGACGACATCGACCACTTCGGCAACCGCCGGCTGCGCACCGTGGGCGAGCTGATCCAGAACCAGATCCGGGTCGGCCTGTCGCGCATGGAGCGCGTGGTCCGGGAGCGGATGACCACCCAGGACGTCGAGGCCATCACGCCGCAGACCCTGATCAACATCCGGCCGGTCGTGGCCTCCATCAAGGAGTTCTTCGGCACCAGCCAGCTGAGCCAGTTCATGGACCAGACCAACCCGCTGGCCGGCCTGACCCACAAGCGCAGGCTCTCCGCCCTCGGCCCGGGTGGCCTGTCCCGGGACCGGGCCGGCATGGAGGTCCGTGACGTCCACCCGAGCCATTACGGCCGGATGTGCCCGATCGAGACGCCGGAAGGCCCGAACATCGGCCTGATTGGCTCGCTGGCCTCCTACGGCCGGGTGAACGCGTTCGGCTTCGTCGAGACGCCGTACCGCCGGGTCGAGAACGGCACCGTCACCGACCAGATCGCCTACCTCACCGCGGACGAGGAGGACCGGCACACGATCGCGCAGGCCAACGCGCTGATCGACGCGCAGGGCCGCTTCGTCGAGGGCAAGGTGCTCTGCCGGAAGAAGGGCGGCGAGGTCGAGCTGCTCGACCCGGCCGAGGTCGACTACATGGACGTCTCGCCGCGCCAGATGGTGTCGGTCGCGACCGCGATGATCCCGTTCCTCGAGCACGACGACGCCAACCGGGCGCTGATGGGTGCGAACATGCAGCGCCAGGCCGTGCCGCTGCTGCGCTCGGAGGCGCCGCTGGTCGGCACCGGCATGGAGTTGCGTGCGGCGGTCGACGCCGCCGACGCGGTGACCGCCGACAAGGCCGGCGTGGTCGAGGAGGTCTCGGCCGACTACATCACCGTGATGGCCGACGACGGCACCCGCAACACGTACCGGCTGTCGAAGTTCGCCCGGTCCAACCAGGGCACCAGCTTCAACCAGAAGCCGATCGTCGAGGAGGGCCAGCGGGTCGAGGTCGGCCAGGTCATCGCCGACGGCCCGTCCACCGACAACGGCGAGATGGCGCTCGGCAAGAACCTGCTGGTCGCGTTCATGCCGTGGGAGGGCCACAACTACGAGGACGCGATCATCCTCAACCAGCGCATCGTCCAGGACGACGTGCTGACCTCGATCCACATCGACGAGCACGAGGTCGACGCCCGCGACACCAAGCTGGGCGCCGAGGAGATCACTCGGGACATCCCGAACGTCTCCGACGAGGTGCTGGCCGACCTGGACGAGCGGGGCATCATCCGGATCGGCGCGGACGTCGTCACCGGCGACGTGCTGGTCGGCAAGGTCACCCCGAAGGGTGAGACCGAGCTGACCCCGGAGGAGCGGCTGCTGCGCGCGATCTTCGGCGAGAAGGCCCGCGAGGTGCGCGACACCTCGATGAAGGTCAGCCACGGCGGCGACGGCAAGGTGATCGGCGTCCGGGTGTTCTCCCGCGAGGACGGCGACGAGCTGCCGCCGGGCGTCAACGAGCTGGTGCGGGTCTACATCGCGCAGAAGCGCAAGATCCAGGACGGCGACAAGCTCGCCGGCCGGCACGGCAACAAGGGCGTCATCGCCAAGATCCTGCCGCCGGAGGACATGCCGTTCCTCAAGGACGGGACCCCGGTCGACATCGTGCTCAACCCGCTGGGCGTGCCCGGCCGGATGAACATCGGCCAGGTGCTGGAGACCCACCTGGGCTGGGTCGCCAAAACCGGCTGGGAGGTCGAGGGCACGCCGGAGTGGGCGGCCCGGCTGCCCGAGCCGGCCCGCGCCGGCGAGCCCGGCACCAACGTCGCCACCCCGGTGTTCGACGGTGCCCGCGAGGAGGAGATCACCGGCCTGCTCGACTCGACCCTGCGCACCCGCGACGGCGACCAGCTGATCGGCCGGACCGGCAAGGCCCAGCTGATCGACGGCCGTTCGGGCGAGCCGTTCCCGGACCCGATCTCGGTCGGCTACGTCTACATCCTGAAGCTGCTGCACCTGGTCGACGACAAGATCCACGCCCGGTCGACCGGCCCGTACTCGATGATCACCCAGCAGCCGCTCGGTGGTAAGGCGCAGTTCGGTGGCCAGCGGTTCGGCGAGATGGAGTGCTGGGCGATGCAGGCCTACGGCGCCGCGTACGCGCTGCAGGAGCTGCTGACGATCAAGTCCGACGACATCCTCGGCCGGGTCAAGGTGTACGAGGCCATCGTCAAGGGCGAGAACATCCCGGAGCCGGGCATCCCCGAGTCGTTCAAGGTGCTGCTGAAGGAGCTGCAGTCGCTGTGCCTGAACGTCGAGGTGCTGTCCAGCGACGGCGTCGCGGTCGAGATGCGTGACACCGACGACGACGTGTTCCGCGCCGCCGAAGAACTGGGGATCGACCTGTCCCGGCGCGAGCCGAGCAGCGTCGAAGAGGTCTAGCGATCGCGCGGCCGGGCTCGCTCCGCGCGGGCCCGGCCACCCCAGCTCACTCAGCAATACCCATAGGTTTTAAGGGCAAAGAAGGTAGGAACCTTGCTCGACGTCAACGTCTTCGACGAGCTGCGTATCGGCCTGGCGACCGCGGACGACATCCGCCAGTGGAGCCACGGCGAGGTCAAGAAGCCGGAAACCATCAACTACCGGACTCTCAAGCCTGAGAAGGACGGTCTGTTCTGCGAGAAGATCTTCGGTCCGACCCGGGACTGGGAGTGCTACTGCGGCAAGTACAAGCGGGTCCGCTTCAAGGGCATCATCTGTGAGCGCTGCGGCGTCGAGGTGACCCGGGCCAAGGTCCGCCGCGAGCGGATGGGCCACATCGAGCTGGCCGCGCCCGTCACCCACATCTGGTACTTCAAGGGCGTGCCGTCCCGGCTGGGCTACCTGCTCGACCTGGCGCCGAAGGATCTCGAGAAGATCATCTACTTCGCCGCCTACCTGATCACCAGCGTCGACGCCGAGACCCGGCACCGTGACATGCCGACGCTCGAGGCCGAGATCAGCGCGGAGAAGTCCACGCTGGAGAAGCGCCGGGACTCCGACATCGACGCCCGGGCCAAGAAGCTCGAGGCCGACCTGGCCGAGCTCGAGGCCGAGGGTGCCAAGAGCGACGTCCGGCGCAAGGTGCGCGAGGGTGGCGAGCGCGAGATGCGCCAGCTGCGCGACCGGGCACAGCGCGAGATCGACCGCCTCGACGAGGTGATGGACACCTTCCGCAAGCTCGAGGTCAAGCAGCTCATCTCCGACGAGATGCTCTACCGCGAGCTGCGCGACCGGTTCGGCGACTACTTCGCCGGCGGCATGGGCGCGGAATCGCTGCAGACCCTGATCGCCAACTTCGACCTCGAGGCCGAGGCCGAGCTGCTGCGCGAGACGATCCGCAGCGGCAAGGGGCAGAAGAAGATCCGGGCGCTCAAGCGGCTGCGGGTCGTCGCGTCGTTCCTCAACACCAGCAACTCGCCGCAGGGCATGGTGCTCGACTGCGTGCCGGTGATCCCGCCGGACCTGCGTCCGATGGTGCAGCTCGACGGTGGCCGGTTCGCCACCTCGGACCTGAACGACCTGTACCGCCGGGTGATCAACCGCAACAACCGGCTCAAGCGACTGATCGACCTCGGCGCGCCCGAGATCATCGTCAACAACGAGAAGCGGATGCTGCAGGAGTCGGTCGACGCGCTGTTCGACAACGGCCGGCGCGGCCGTCCGGTGACCGGCCCGGGCAACCGGCCGCTGAAGTCGCTGTCCGACCTGCTCAAGGGCAAGCAGGGCCGGTTCCGGCAGAACCTGCTGGGCAAGCGTGTCGACTACTCCGGCCGTTCGGTCATCGTGGTCGGCCCGCAGCTGAAGCTGCACCAGTGCGGCCTGCCGAAGCAGATGGCACTGGAGCTGTTCAAGCCGTTCGTGATGAAGCGGCTGGTCGACCTGAGCCACGCGCAGAACATCAAGTCCGCCAAGCGGATGGTCGAGCGGGCCCGGCCGGTCGTGTGGGACGTCCTGGAAGAGGTCATCCGGGAGCACCCGGTGCTGCTGAACCGGGCGCCCACGCTGCACCGGCTGGGCATCCAGGCCTTCGAGCCGCAGCTGGTCGAGGGCAAGGCGATCCAGATCCACCCGCTGGTCTGCACCGCGTTCAACGCCGACTTCGACGGTGACCAGATGGCGGTGCACCTGCCGCTGAGTGCCGAGGCGCAGGCCGAGGCCCGGGTGCTGATGCTGTCGACGAACAACATCCTCAAGCCCGCCGACGGCCGTCCGGTGACCATGCCGACCCAGGACATGATCCTGGGCCTGTACCACCTGACCACCCTCCGCTCGGAGCAGAACGGTGCCGGCAACGCGTACTCCAGCCCGGCCGAGGGCATGATGGCCCGCGACGCCAAGGCGCTCGGGTTGCAGGCGCCGGTCAAGATCCGGCTCAACGGGGTCACCAGCGTCGACAACGGCAAGGGCGAGCCCTGGGTCGCTCCGGAGGACTGGCAGCCGGGCGAGCCGCTGACCGTGGAGACCACCCTCGGCCGGACCATCTTCAACGACACGCTGCCGGCCGACTACCGGTTCGTGAACTACGAGGTGACCAAGAAGGAGCTCGGCCAGATCGTCAACGACCTCGCCGAGCGGTACCCGAAGGTCGCGGTGGCGCATGCGCTGGACAGCCTCAAGGCGGCCGGTTTCCACTGGGCCACCCGGTCGGGCATCACCATCGCGATCGACGACGTGGTGACCCCGCCGAAGAAGGCCGAGATTCTCGACAAGTACGAGAAGGACGCCGACAAGATCGAGAAGCAGTACCGCCGCGGTGTGATCACCGTCGACGAGCGCCGGCAGGAACTGGTCGAGGTCTGGACCAAGGCGACGAGCGAGGTCGCCAAGGAGATGGAGACCAACTTCCCGAAGACCAACCCGGTCTACATCATGGTGAACTCGGGTGCCCGAGGGAACATGATGCAGATGCGGCAGATCGCCGCGATGCGTGGTCTGGTGGCCAACCCGAAGGGCGAGATCATCCCGCGCCCGATCAAGGCCAACTTCCGCGAGGGCCTGTCGGTGCTGGAGTACTTCATCTCCACGCACGGTGCCCGCAAGGGTCTGGCCGACACCGCGCTGCGTACCGCCGACTCGGGTTACCTGACCCGGCGCCTGGTGGACGTCAGCCAGGACGTCATCATCCGCGAGGACGACTGCGGCACCGAGCGTGGCGTGAAGCTGCGCATCGCCACCGCGGCCGCAGACGGCACCCTGATCAAGGAGGCCAACGCCGAGACCAGCGTCTACGCGCGGATGCTGGCCGAGGAGGTCGAGGTCGACGGTGCGGTCGTCGCGCCGGCCGGTGCCGACCTCGGTGACGTGCTGATCGACGAGCTGGTGGCCCGCGGCGTGTCCGAGGTCCGGGTGCGCTCGGTGCTCACCTGCGAGTCGCAGCTCGGCACCTGCGCCAGCTGCTACGGCCGCTCGCTGGCCACCGGCAAGCTGGTGGACGTCGGCGAGGCGGTCGGGATCATCGCCGCCCAGTCGATCGGTGAGCCGGGTACCCAGCTGACCATGCGTACCTTCCACACCGGTGGTATCGCCGGTGACGACATCACGCACGGCCTGCCCCGGGTCGGCGAGCTCTTCGAGGCCCGGGTGCCCAAGGGCGTCGCGCCGATCAGCGAGGCGACCGGGCGGGTGCGCATCGAAGAGGTCGAGGGCACCGGCAAGGGCTCCGGCCGCAAGATGATCGTCACCCCGGACGACGGCTCGGAGGAGGTCGAGTACCCGATTCTGCGTCGTGCCCGGCTGCTCGTCGGCGACGGCGACCGGGTCGAGGTGGGCCAGCAGCTGGTCGCCGGTGCGGTCAACCCGCACGACGTGCTGCGGATCATGGGCCCGCGCGAGGTGCAGCTGCACTTGGTCCGCGAGGTCCAGGAGGTCTACCGCAGCCAGGGTGTCGCCATCCACGACAAGCACATCGAGGTGATCATCCGGCAGATGCTCAAGCGCATCACCGTGATCGACTCGGGTGCCACCGAGTTCCTGCCGGGTTCGCTGGTGGAGCGTTCGGTGTTCGAGGCGGAGAACCGCCGCGTGGTCGCCGAGGGTGGCGAGCCGGCGTCGGGCCGTCCGGTCCTGATGGGCATCACCAAGGCGTCGCTGGCCACCGAATCGTGGCTGTCGGCGGCCTCCTTCCAGGAGACGACCCGCGTCCTGACCGACGCGGCGATCTCGGCGAAGAGCGACTCGCTGGTGGGCCTGAAGGAGAACGTGATCATCGGAAAGCTGATCCCGGCCGGTACCGGCATCGCCAAGTACCGCAACGTCGAGGTCAACCCGACCGAGGAGGCGCGGGCTGCCGCGTTCTCGATGGCCGGCTACGACGAGAGCGACTACTACGGCTTCGGCCAGGGTGGCGGCCAGGCCGTCGCGCTCGACGACTTCGGGTACAACGACTTCCGCTGAGGTCGATCACACGCACGGTCGAGGGCCGGCTCCGTTTCGCGGGGCCGGCCCTCGGCGTCTGTCGGGGGGTCCTCTGCCTGACCACCAGCCGGTACCGGGCTGCCGGGGCTGTCCGGGCTGTCCGGGGCGTCCCGGCGTCCTGGACACGGCGGCCGGCTTCCTGGGCACCGCATGGGCCGCCGCGCGATGGCGGTCGGCGGCCCGTTGCTCACCGCCGGGCCGATCGCCCGCGGGAGGCGGGTTGTTCTACCTGCACCTCGGCGACCGGGTGTACGCGGTGCTGCGCGAGGCCGGTGCCTGCTGAGTGTGCCGGCCGGCAGCCGGTGCCGGTCCGGCATGGGCGAGCGCCCCGGCTGGGCCGCGATCCGCTTATCCCGTACCGCCGATGGCCGGATCGGGGACCTCACCGGCAGCGAGATCGCGTCCTGGCACCCGGGTCCGGCGGGCTGATGGCCGGACGTCGCGGCGCGGGCCGGTTCAGGAGGCGGCGGTCGCCGAGGTCTCGGCCATCGACCGGGACTCGATCACCCCGTCGATCAGGCCGTAGCCGACTGCCTCCTGGGCGGTGAGCACCTTGTCCCGCTCGATGTCCTCGCGCACCTGCTCGGCCGGCCGGCCGCTGTGCCGGGCGATCATCTGCTCGATCTGCTCCCGGACCCGGGCCATCTCCAGGGCGTGGATCATCAGGTCCGACACCTGCCCCTGACGGCCGCCGCTGGCCGGCTGGGTGAGCACGACGCGGGCGTTCGGCAGGGCGAACCGCCGGCCCGGGGAGCCGGCCGCCAGCAGCAGTGCGGCAACCGAGTTGGCCTGGCCGAGGCAGAAGGTCTGGATGTGCGGCCGGACGAACTGGATGGTGTCGTAGATGGCCATCATCGAGCCCGGTGCGCCACCGGGGGAGTTGATGTAGATCGAGATCTCGCGATCCGGATCCATCGACTCCAGGCAGAGCAGCTGGGCGATGACGTCGTTGGCGGTCACGTCGTCGATCGGAGTGCCGATGAAGACGATCCGCTCCTCGTAGAACTTCGAGAACGGGTCGTACTCACGGGTGCCGTTCGAGGTGCGTTCGACGAAGCGGGGCAGGTAGCTGCGGGCGACGGGCAACCGGCCGCCGGCGAGCGCGGCTGGCTCACGCACCGGGCACGCCCGTCCCGCCGCCGCCCGGGGTGTCCGCGGTCGAGCCGATGACCTCGTCGATCAGGCCGTAGTCGCGGGCCTCCTCGGAGGTGAACCAGCGGTCCCGGTCGGAGTCGCGGGTGATGGTCTCGAAGCTCTGCCCGGAATGCTGGGCGATCAGCTCGGCCATCTCGCGCTTGGTCTTGACCAGCTGCTCGGCGTAGATCCGGATGTCGGTGGCGGTGCCGCCCAGCCCGGCGGACGGCTGGTGCATCAGGATCTTGGTGTGCGGCAAGGCGAAGCGCTTGCCCTTGGTCCCGGCGGTGAGCAGGAACTGGCCCATCGAGGCGCAGAAGCCCATCGCGATGGTGACCACGTCGTTCTTGATGTACTGCATGGTGTCGTAGACGGCCATGCCGGCGGTGACCGAACCGCCGGGTGAGTTGATGTAGAGGTAGATGTCCCTCTCCGGATCCGCCGCGAGGGTCAGCAGCTGGGCGGTGATCCGGTTCGAGATCTCGTCGTCGACCTGCTGGCCGAGGAAGATGATGCGGTCCCGCAACAGGTTGTCGTAGATCGAGTCGTTGAAACCCATGCCGGAACCGCCCGCGGCGCGCGGGGAGAAATTCGGAAGGTGGGATCCAGGGCTACTCATCGGGGGTTCCTCCAGATCTGATCGGGCCGGCCGGCTCGCCGGTGAGGCAGCTTCCGGTCCAGCTGCGCGACAACCCGATACCGCCTGTGACTCTAGCCTGCCAAAGCGGGCAGAGCTGGCATCGGTCGCGTAGTTCGCTGACAGCAAAAGTGGCTGCGGTGTCCGGTGTCCGATCCGACGAATCGACAGGGGTGCCGGTCCCGGGCCTGGCCGGGTCGCGACCCCGCCGGCCGGAGACAGCGGGAAATGACAGCGGGGAAATGACAGCGGGGAAATGACAGCGGGGAAATGACAGCGGGGCCGGCATCCGATGGATGCCGGCCCCGCCGAAGCTGGGTGGTTACAGCGGGCGGACGTTCTCCGCCTGCGGGCCCTTCTGGCCCTGCGTGGTGTCGAACTCAACCCGCTGGTTCTCGTCCAGGCTGCGGTAGCCCTGGGAGTTGATGGCCGAGTAGTGAACGAACACGTCCGGGCCGTCGCCGTCCGGCGCGATGAAGCCGAAGCCCTTTTCGGCGTTGAACCACTTGACGGTTCCCTGTGCCATGTACTTCTCCTAGCTGAAATTCCTTCGGCGGCCACACCGTGTAGACCGCCGGGTTGTGGCCCTGCCGTCCGTGCCTGTCAGCCGGAAAAGACAACGCCTGCTGCGAGCAACGCGGGCGTCGTGAACGAACCTCGGCACTGCAACGTGCAACCGAGCGAAACGTTAGCACGGTCACGGTGGCCCCGGGAACCCGTCGATCTGCGGCGCCGGGACACCTCTCAGGGGAGAATCTGAATCTTCCGCCCGATCCCCGCCCGGAACCGCTCCACGGCGGTGGCGTAGTCGGCCAGCGGCAACCGGTCGGAGATGAACACCTCGGGGTCGATCACCCCGTCGGCGAACAGCGCCGCCGCCCGCTCGTAGGAGTGCAGCACCGCCATCGAGCCGGTGATGGTGATCTCCTGGTCGTAGATCCGGTAGGGCTCGATGGTGGCCCGGGCGGCGTAGTCGGAGACGCCGAACTGCAGGAACGTGCCGCCCTTGCCGACCCGGCCCAGCCCGTCCTGGATGGCCTGGGCGTTGCCGGTCGCGTCGATCACCAGGTCCCAGCCGCGCGGCCGGTCCAGTTCGTCGGCGCGCTGTGCCGCATGGCTCACCCCGAGCAGCTTCGCGGTCGCGAGCCGGTCGGAGTTCAGGTCGACGACGCCGACCGACGCCGCGCCGACCCGCTTGGCCAGCTCCAGCATCATCAGCCCCATCGTCCCGGAGCCGTAGATGAGCACGGTGCTGGCCAGCTGCGAGCGCAGCACGTCGTAGCCCCGGACCGCGCAGGACAGCGGCTCGATCAGCGCCGCGTCCTCGGTCCGGACGTGCTCGGGCAGCACGACGCAGTCGGCGAACGGCGCGACCGCGTACTCCGCGGCCCCGCCTGCGGTCGAGACGTCGATCGCCGCCCAGTTCTCGCAGAGGTTGTTGCGGCCCTGGCGGCAGCAGTAGCACTCGTGGCAGTACAGCGACGGCTCCACCGCCACCCGGTCGCCGACCCGCAGGCCGCGCACGTCGCTGCCGAGTTCCACGACCTCGCCCGCGAACCCGTGGCCCGGCACCACCGGCGGGGTCGGCGCGAACTCGCCCTGCAGGATGTGCAGGTCGGTGCCGCAGATGCCGCAGGCCGCGACGTCGACCACGACCTCGCGCGGGCCCGGTCTCGGGTCGGGCACCTCGGCCACCTCGCACGCGCCGACCTCGGTGATGACTGCTGCCTTCACTGCCGCACCTCTCCCGTCCCTTGAAATCACGTCCCTTGAAAATCCCGTACCCGCGGGCCGTCCCGGGCTTGCCACTTCACCGCGCCGAGCGACAGGCCCTGCACGAGCTTGTCCTGCGCGGCGAAGCCGGCCACCAGCACCGGCAGTGAGATGACGGTCGCGGCTGCGCACACCTTGGCCAGGGCCCGGCCCAGCGACGGCCACGGGCTCTGGCCGATCACCACGATCACGCCGGCCGCCGAGGCCTGGCCGTAGTCGTGCGCGGTGAAGAAGATGTTGTAGATCGAGTAGGGCAGGTTGGCGGTGCCCTGCGATCCCGAGGTGATGGTGAAGACGGCGTCGAAGTTCTGCACGACGTAGATCGAGCCGAGCAGGCCGCCCAGTTCCAGGTACTGGCGCAGGTGCGGCAGCGTGATGAAGCGGAACATCTGCCAGGACGAGGCCCCGTCCATGCTCGCGGCCTCGATCGCGTCGCCCAGCCGGCTCTGCAGCCCCGCGAGCAGAATCAGCATCATGAACGGCGTCCACTGCCAGATCAGCGACGCCTCGACCGCCAGCCGAGGGTGGTCGGTGATCCAGTCCGGCTGTGGTGGTCCGCTCGCCCCGAACAGCTTCCACACCGCGGCCAGCAGCCCGTTGACCAGCCCGTAGACCGGGTTCGGCAGCGCGTGCTTCCAGAGCAGCGCCGAGGCGACCGGCACGATCAGGAACGGCGCGATCAGCAGCGTCCGCACCGCCGCTCGGCCGCGGAACGGCCGGTCGAGCAGCAGCGCCAGCAGTGGCCCGGGCACCAGGCTGATCACCACCACCGTGATGGTGAGGACGACGGTGAAGGAGATCGACTGCCGGAAGTCGGGATCGGCCAGCACCGCCCGGTAGTTCGACAGCCCGGTGAACGACCTGCCGAGATCCGGACGCAGCGCGTTCCACTGCACGAACGAGATCACCAGCGTCGCCACGAACGGCAGTTGGGTGATCACGAACATGAAGATGAGTGCCGGCCGGGGCGGTGTCGAGGACGCTCATCAGTGGCTCCGATAGGTCCGGGTGTCGAGGGTGGCGACCTGCGGACCCTCGGACAGCGCCCGCTGCACGCTCATCCCGCCTGCGATGGCGGTGCTGACGTACTGCGAGGCGGTCGTGGCGAGGGCGCTGAACTCGGGGAAGTCCATGAACTGGATGCCGCCGGCCGGCCGCGGCTGCACGCCGGGAATCTCCGGGTCGGCAGCCTGGATCGCAGCCTTGGTCGGGCCGGTGAACGAGCTGGCCGCGGCCGCGTACTGCGGGTTGGCGTAGGTGGACAGCCGCTTGCCGGCCGGCACGTTCGCCCAGCCGAGCCTGCTGCCGACCAGGTTCTCGTAGTCCTTGGACGAGGCCCACGAGATGAACTTCCAGGCCGCGTCCTTCTTCGTGCTGGCATGCTCGTCAGCCCTTCGCCGCGAAGAGTCCTTGCGGTACATCAGGAACGAGGACTCCCCGTAGAACGGCTCGGCGTAGGGCTTGCCGTCGGCGGCGGTCAGCGACCTGGTCATGCCGGCGAGGATGTCGGCCTGGTCGAAGCCCGGGTGACCTGGTGAACGGCCTGGTCACGCACGCGAGCCTCGCCCGCGCGGTGCTGGCGAGGCCCCGGGGCGGCGGGTCCACCGGCCGGCGGCGCGCCGGACCCGGCGGCTCAGCCACAACGACCTGCACCCGGGCAACATCATCTTCTCGGGCGGTCTCGCGGTCGGACTGATCGACTTCGACCTGGCCGGCCCCGGCGGCCCGGGCACGGGACTGGCTGGCCGCGCACCTGCCGGAACTGCGGGCTGCCGTCGGCTGACGCCAGCGCGCCCGCCGGGTACGCTGGACAGCGTGGTTCGCCCGGGTCGAATCGGGAGAACCGACCCCGATTTTGATACAGGCGGAGCCGCCGGTATCGTTTGACCTTGTGCCCGGAGGCTCCGGGTGCCCGCTCGCGCCCGTCACGGGCGCCACTGCCGAGCAGTAGCAGTGGTGCATCGACAGGTTCGAGATCTGGCAAGCAAGCCGTCCGGTGGGGACTGCGGCATGACGCCGCCGGTTTCCTCTGGGGTTGGGCGCGACACGCCCGACCGCGGGGACCGGAAGGGAACAACAGCAGAGCAGACGACCGCCATCAGCCCGCGTAACCGCGGGATGTACCGCAGACGAACGAGGAGATTGCAGGCCGCATGCCTACGATCCAGCAACTGGTCCGCAAGGGCCGGCAGGACAAGATCGGGAAGACCAAGACCCCGGCGCTGAAGGGTTCGCCGCAGCGGCGTGGCGTCTGCACCCGTGTGTACACAACCACCCCGAAGAAGCCGAACTCCGCGCTGCGCAAGGTCGCTCGCGTGCGGCTGACCAGCGGCATCGAGGTCACCGCCTACATCCCCGGCGTCGGGCACAACCTGCAGGAGCACTCCATCGTGCTCGTCCGCGGTGGCCGGGTGAAGGACCTCCCCGGCGTCCGCTACAAGATCATCCGCGGTTCGCTGGACACCCAGGGTGTCCGCAACCGCAAGCAGTCCCGCAGCCGTTACGGCGCGAAGAAGGAGAAGAGCTAATGCCTCGCAAGGGCCCTGCTCCGCGTCGCCCGCTCGTGGTCGACCCGGTCTACCAGTCGGCGCTGGTCACCCAGCTCGTCAACAAGATCCTCACCGACGGCAAGCGCTCCACTGCCGAGTCGATCGTCTACGGCGCCTTGGAGGGCTGCCGGGAGAAGAACGGCACCGACCCCGTGGTCACCCTCAAGCGGGCGCTGGACAACGTCAAGCCGACCCTCGAGGTGCGCAGCCGCCGCGTCGGTGGCGCCACCTACCAGGTTCCGGTCGAGGTCCGCACCTCCCGGCAGACCACGCTGGCCCTGCGCTGGCTGGTCGGGTACTCCCGGGCCCGGCGTGAGAAGACCATGACCGAGCGTCTGATGAACGAGCTGCTGGACGCCAGCAACGGCCTCGGCGCGAGCGTGAAGCGCCGGGAGGACACCCACAAGATGGCCGAGTCCAACAAGGCCTTCGCCCACTACCGCTGGTAACGAGCCACGAGCTGTGGCGCGGGGCCTGACCGGCCCCGCGCACGCCAGCCGCCACACACGATACGAAGAAGGAAAGATGGCCAGCACTGCCGAACTCGCCAAGACCCGCAACATCGGGATCATGGCGCACATCGACGCGGGCAAGACCACGACGACCGAGCGCATCCTCTTCTACACCGGTATCTCGTACAAGATCGGTGAGGTCCACGATGGCGCAGCCACCATGGACTGGATGGAGCAGGAGCAGGAACGCGGCATCACGATCACTTCCGCTGCCACCAAGTGCAGCTGGAAGGGTCACACGATCAACATCATCGACACGCCCGGGCACGTGGACTTCACCGTCGAGGTGGAGCGGTCGCTGCGGGTGCTCGACGGTGCGGTCGCCGTCTACGACGGTGTCGCCGGCGTGGAGCCGCAGACCGAGACGGTGTGGCGGCAGGCCGACAAGTACAACGTGCCGCGGATGTGCTTCGTCAACAAGCTCGACCGCACCGGCGCGGACTTCTTCCGCTGCGTGCAGATGATGAAGGACCGGCTGAACGCCACCCCGTTGGTGCTGCAGATCCCGATCGGCAACGAGGCGGACTTCATCGGCGTCGTCGACCTGCTGGGCATGCGCGCGCTGGTCTGGCGCGGCGAGACCCAGAAGGGCGAGGACTACACCGTCGAGGAGATTCCGGCGGACCTGCTCGACTCGGCCAACGAGTGGCGCGAGACGCTGCTGGAGACCCTGGCCGACGTCGACGATGAGGTCGCCGAGGCCTACCTGGAGGGCCAGGAGTTCACCGTCCCGCAGCTCAAGTCCGCCATCCGGCGGGCCACGCTGGCGGACAAGCTGAACCCGGTCCTGACCGGTTCCGCCTTCAAGAACAAGGGCGTCCAGCCGATGCTGGACGCGGTCGTGGACTTCCTGCCGTCGCCGCTGGACGTCGACCACGTGACCGGCACCCTGATGGACGGCGAGACCCCGGCCGAGCGCAAGGCCGACGAGTCCGAGCCGCTGGCGGCGCTGGCGTTCAAGATCGCCACCGACCCGCACCTGGGCAAGCTGACCTTCGTCCGGATCTACTCCGGCGTCCTGGAGAACGGCACCCAGGTGCTGAACTCCACCAAGGACCGCAAGGAGCGAATCGGCAAGATTTACCAGATGCACGCGAACAAGCGTGAGGAGCTGCCGCGTGCCGGCGCCGGCGACATCATCGCCGTCGCGGGCCTGAAGCAGACCACCACCGGCGACACCCTGTCCGACTCGGCCAAGCCGGTCGTGCTGGAGTCGATGACCTTCCCGGAGCCGGTCATCTCGGTGGCCATCGAGCCGAAGACCAAGAGCGACCAGGAGAAGCTGGGCGTCGCGATCCAGAAGCTCGCCGAGGAAGACCCGACCTTCCAGGTCAAGAACGACGAGGAGACCGGTCAGACCGTCATCTCCGGCATGGGCGAGTTGCACCTGGAGATCCTGGTCGACCGGATGCGCCGCGAGTTCCGGGTCGAGGCCAACGTCGGCAAGCCGCAGGTCGCGTACCGCGAGACCATCCGGCGTGCCGTCGAGCGCGAGGACCTGACCTACAAGAAGCAGACCGGCGGTTCGGGCCAGTACGCGAAGGTCCAGATCGCGGTCGAGCCGCTCGACATGAGTTCGGACGGCCCGACCTACGAGTTCGAGAACAAGGTCACCGGCGGTCGCATCCCGAAGGAGTTCATCCCTTCGGTGGACGCCGGTGCGCAGGAGGCCATGCAGTACGGCGTGCTGGCCGGCTACCCGATGGTGGGCGTCAAGCTGTCGCTGCTCGACGGCGCCTACCACGAGGTCGACTCATCGGAGATGGCGTTCAAGATCGCCGGTTCGATGGTCATGAAGGCGGCTCTGAAGAAGGCCAACCCGGTCCTTCTGGAGCCGATGTTCGCGGTCGAGGTGACCACGCCCGAGGAGAACATGGGCGATGTGATCGGCGACCTCAACTCCCGGCGCGGCCAGATCCAGGCGATGGAGGAGCGCGGAGGCGCCCGAGTCGTCAAGGCCCTGGTCCCGCTGTCGGAGATGTTCGGCTACGTCGGTGACCTGCGTTCCAAGACGCAGGGCCGGGCGAGCTACTCGATGCAGTTCGACTCCTACGCCGAGGTTCCCGCGAACGTGGCGAAGGAGATCATTGCGAAGGTGACGGGGGAGTAACCCTCCGCACCCCAGCAGCACCCGGCATCACCACCAAGTCAGACACACAACAGACGGCCAACAGCCCGAACAAGGGAGAGGATCCACAGTGGCGAAGGCGAAGTTCGAGCGGACCAAGCCGCACGTCAACATCGGCACCATCGGTCACATCGACCATGGCAAGACGACGCTGACCGCGGCGATCACCAAGGTGCTGCACGACAAGTACCCGAACCTGAACCAGGCTTCGGCGTTCGACCAGATCGACAAGGCGCCGGAAGAGCGCCAGCGCGGTATCACCATCTCGATCGCGCACGTCGAGTACCAGACCGAGAAGCGCCACTACGCGCACGTCGACTGCCCCGGTCACGCCGACTACATCAAGAACATGATCACCGGTGCCGCGCAGATGGACGGCGCGATCCTGGTGGTGGCCGCCACCGACGGCCCGATGCCGCAGACCAAGGAGCACGTGCTGCTGGCCCGTCAGGTCGGCGTGCCCTACATCGTGGTCGCCCTGAACAAGGCCGACATGGTGGACGACGAGGAGATCCTGGAGCTCGTCGAGCTCGAGGTCCGCGAGCTGCTCAACCAGTACGAGTTCCCGGGCGACGACGCGCCGATCGTGCGCGTCTCGGCGCTGAAGGCCCTCGAGGGCGACGCCGAATGGGGCGAGAAGCTGCTCAGCCTGATGGACGCCGTCGACGAGTCCATCCCGGAGCCGGTCCGTGAGACCGACAAGCCGTTCCTGATGCCGGTCGAGGACGTCTTCACCATCACCGGTCGCGGCACGGTCGTCACCGGCCGTATCGAGCGTGGCGTGCTGAAGGTCAACGAGACCGTCGACATCATCGGCATCAAGGAAGGCAAGCAGACCACCACGGTCACCGGCATCGAGATGTTCCGGAAGCTGCTGGACGAGGGCCAGGCCGGTGAGAACGTCGGCCTGCTGCTGCGTGGCATCAAGCGCGAGGACGTCGAGCGCGGCCAGGTCGTCATCAAGCCGGGCACCACGACCCCGCACACCGACTTCGAGGCCAACGTCTACATCCTGTCCAAGGACGAGGGTGGCCGGCACACGCCGTTCTTCAACAACTACCGTCCGCAGTTCTACTTCCGGACCACGGACGTGACCGGCGTCGTGACCCTGCCCGAGGGCACCGAGATGGTCATGCCGGGCGACACCACCGAGATGACGGTCGCGCTGATTCAGCCGATCGCCATGGAGGACGGCCTGAAGTTCGCGATCCGCGAGGGTGGCCGCACCGTCGGCGCCGGCCGGGTCACCAAGATCATCAAGTAGCACCACGCGCGCGCCGTGGCGGCCGGAACTCACGGGTTCCGGCCGCCACGGGCGAGCACCCCATCGTCGGCGCCCTGGCGCACGGGATGGATCAGCCCGCGAGTGCGGGCGTGCTTCGGTCCGCTGACCGCGGTCCGCGAGCTTGAACCCGCAGTACGCAGCATCGATCAACAGTGAGGACGAACGAGCCACCATGGCTGGACAGAAGATCCGCATCCGGCTCAAGGCCTATGACCACGAGGCCATTGACGCCAGCGCGCGCAAGATCGTCGAGACCGTGACGCGGACCGGCGCGCGCGTCGTCGGCCCGGTGCCGCTGCCGACGGAGAAGAACGTGTACTGCGTCATCCGCTCGCCGCACAAGTACAAGGACAGCCGCGAGCACTTCGAGATGCGTACCCACAAGCGACTCATCGACATCCTGGACCCGACGCCGAAGACGGTGGACGCGCTGATGCGCATCGACCTGCCGGCCTCGGTCGACGTCAACATCCAGTAGTAGCGGACAGCGAGAGAATCCAATGTCTAAGAACTTGAAGGGGATTCTGGGCGAAAAGCTCGGCATGACCCAGGTCTTCGACGCCAACAACCGGATCGTTCCGGTCACGGTGGTCAAGGCGGGGCCGTGCGTCGTCACCCAGATTCGCACCCAGGAGAAGGACGGCTACACCGCTGTTCAGCTCGCCTACGGCCAGATCGACCCGCGCAAGGTGACCAAACCGGTCGCCGGCCACTTCGCCAAGGCGGGTGTCACTCCGCGCCGCCACCTGGTCGAGCTGCGGACCGACTCCGTCGAGGGCTACGAGGTCGGCCAGGAGCTCGGTGCCGACGTCTTCGCCGACGGCGTGGACGTCGACGTGACCGGCACGACCAAGGGCAAGGGCACCGCGGGTGTCATGAAGCGGCACGGCTTCGCCGGCGTCTCGTCCTCGCACGGCTCCCACCGCAACCACCGCAAGCCCGGTTCGATCGGCGGCTGCTCGACGCCGGCCCGCGTGTTCAAGGGCCTGCGGATGGCCGGCCGGATGGGCCACGACCAGCAGACCACGCAGAGCCTGCGGGTGGTCCGGGTCGACGCCGAGCGCGGGCTGCTGCTCATCGAGGGCGCCGTTCCGGGCCCCAAGGGCGGCCTGGTGCTGGTGCGCTCCGCCGCCAAGTCCAAGGCGCTGGAGGCCTGATCACCATGACCGTGACTGTTGACGTTCTCAACCCGACCCAGTCCGAGGCCGCCACCCGGTCGATCGAACTGCCGTCGGAGATCTTCGACGTGCCCACCAACGTGGCGCTGATCCACCAGGTCGTGGTGGCGCAGCTGGCCGCGGCCCGGCAGGGCACCGCCGCCACCAAGACCCGCGGCGAGGTCCGCGGCGGTGGCAAGAAGCCGTACCGGCAGAAGGGCACCGGCCGGGCCCGTCAGGGCTCGACCCGGGCGCCCCAGTTCGCCGGTGGTGGCGTGGTGCACGGCCCGCAGCCGCGCTCGTACAGCCAGCGGACCCCGAAGAAGATGAAGGCGGCCGCGCTGCGCGGCGCGCTGTCGGACCGGGCCCGCTACGGCCGGGTGCACGTGGTGACCGGCCTGGTGGACGGCGACACCCCGTCGACCAAGGCGGCGAGCGCCGCGCTGGCCACCGTGAGCACCAATCGCAACCTGCTGGTCGTGGTGGAGCGCACCGACGAGCTGACCTGGAAGAGCCTGCGCAACAACGTCTCGGTGCACCTGCTCGACCCGGGCCAGCTCAACACCTACGACGTGCTGGTCTCCGACGACGTGGTCTTCACCGAGGGTGCGCTGAACGCGTTCCTCGCCGGGCCCGCGACCGGCAAGTCCGGCAAGGGTGCGGCGACCTCGTCCGAGGCGGCCGCCACCGAAGGGGAGGCCCAGTAATGTTCGACGATCACCGCGACGTGCTGCTCGCTCCGGTCATCTCGGAGAAGAGCTACGGGCTGCTGGACGAGAACAAGTACACGTTCGACGTCCACCCGGATGCGAACAAGACCCAGATCAAGATCGCCGTCGAGAAGATCTTCAACGTCAAGGTCACCGACGTGAACACCCTCAACCGACAGGGCAAGCGCAAGCGGACCCGGTCCGGATTCGGCACGCGCAAGAGCATCAAGCGTGCCGTCGTCACCCTCCGCGAGGGCGACCGGATCGAGGTCTTCGGCGGCCCGGCGGCCTAGCGGGATACGGGACAGGAACGGACTGAATTCTCATGGGTATCCGTAAGTACAAGCCGACGACCCCGGGTCGCCGTGGCTCCTCCGTGGCCGACTTCGTCGAGGTCACCCGGACCACGCCGGAGAAGTCGCTGGTACGCCCGCTGCACAACAAGGGCGGCCGCAACAACACCGGCCGGATCACCACCCGGCACCAGGGCGGCGGTCACAAGCGGGCGTACCGGGTGATCGACTTCCGGCGCAACGACAAGGACGGCGTGCCGGCCAAGGTCGCGCACATCGAGTACGACCCGAACCGCACCGCCCGGATCGCGCTGCTGCACTACGCCGACGGCGAGAAGCGCTACATCCTCGCGCCGCGCAACCTCAGCCAGGGCGACCAGGTGGAGAACGGCCCGGGTGCCGACATCAAGCCGGGCAACGCGCTCCCGCTGCGCAACATCCCGGTCGGCACCACGGTGCACGCCATCGAGCTCCGGCCGGGTGGCGGCGCGAAGATCGCCCGGTCCGCCGGTGCCAGCGTGCAGCTGGTCGCCAAGGAAGGACCGTTCGCGCAGCTGCGGATGCCGTCCGGCGAGATCCGCAACGTCGACGTGCGCTGCCGCGCCACCGTCGGCGAGGTGGGCAACGCCGAGCAGTCGAACATCAACTGGGGCAAGGCCGGCCGGATGCGGTGGAAGGGCAAGCGCCCGACCGTCCGTGGTGTGGCCATGAACCCGGTCGACCACCCGCACGGTGGTGGTGAGGGCAAGACCTCCGGTGGTCGCCACCCGGTGAACCCGGCCGGTAAGCCCGAGGGCCGTACCCGTACCCGCAAGGCGAGCGACTCCTTGATCGTGCGCCGTCGCAAGACCAACAAGAAGCGCTAAGAAGGACTAGGACATGCCTCGCAGCCTGAAGAAGGGTCCCTTCGTCGACGACCACCTGCTCAAGAAGGTGGACGCGCAGAACGACAAGGGCACCAAGAACGTGATCAAGACCTGGTCGCGTCGCTCCACGGTCATCCCCGACATGCTCGGTCACACGATCGCGGTGCACGACGGCCGCAAGCACGTCCCGGTCTTCGTCACCGAGGGCATGGTCGGGCACAAGCTCGGCGAGTTCGCGCCGACCCGCACCTTCAAGGGCCACATCAAGGACGACCGCCGGTCCCGCCGGTAGTCGAGAAGCAACTTCGAGCAGAGCTAAGGGATATCGCAGATGGCAGCCACCGAACCCGACGCCGACGTGCGGACCGCCTTCGCGCGTGCGTCGCGGGTCAACGTCACGCCGATGAAGGCGCGTCGAGTCATTGACCTGATTCGTAACAAGCCGGCATCCGACGCGCTCGCGGTGCTGAAGTTCGCGCCGCAGGCCGCGTCCGAGCCGGTGGCGAAGGTGCTCGCCTCCGCGATCGCGAACGCCGAGAACAACTTCAACCTCGACCCGGAGACGCTGGTCGTCTCGCGTGCCTTCGTCGACGAGGGGCCGACGCTCAAGCGGTTCCAGCCGCGGGCGCAGGGCCGGGCGTTCCGGATCAACAAGCGCACCAGCCACATCACCATCGAGGTCGAGAGCGTCGATCGGCCGGCCCGTGGTGCCGGCAAGAAGGGGAGTGCCCGCTAATGGGGCAGAAGGTTAACCCGAACGGGTTCCGGCTCGGCATCACGACCGACTGGAAGAGCCGCTGGTTCGCGGACAAGAACTACGCCGAGTACGTCAAGGAAGATGTGGCGATCCGGCGCCTGATGTCCAAGGGCATGGAGCGCGCCGGCATCGCCAAGGTGGAGATCGAGCGCACCCGTGACCGGGTTCGGGTCGACATCCACACCGCCCGGCCGGGCATCGTGATCGGCCGCCGGGGCGCCGAGGCCGACCGCATCCGCGGCGAGCTGGAGAAGCTGACCGGCAAGCAGGTGCAGCTGAACATCCTCGAGGTGAAGTCGCCGGAGTCCGACGCCCAGCTGGTGGCGCAGGGCGTCGCCGAGCAGCTGTCGAACCGGGTCAGCTTCCGCCGGGCGATGCGCAAGAGCATGCAGTCGACCCTGAAGAGCCCGGGCGTTAAGGGCATCCGGGTGCAGTGCTCCGGCCGCCTCGGTGGCGCCGAGATGAGCCGCTCGGAGTTCTACCGCGAGGGCCGGGTGCCGCTGCACACGCTGCGCGCCAACATCGACTACGGCTTCTACGAGGCCCGCACCACGTTCGGCCGGATCGGCGTCAAGGTGTGGATCTACAAGGGCGAGGTGCCCACCGGCTCCCGAAGCGAGCGTGAGGCCGCCGTCGCCGCCGAGGCGCTGCGCCAGCGCCGGGACCGGCCGGCCCGCCCGCGCCGTTCCGGCTCGCAGGGCACCACCGGCACCGGCGTGTCGGAGTCGGCCCGCACCGCCGAGTCGACCGCCACCGGCAGCTCGCCGGTCGCGGAGAGCCCGGCCGACGCGCCGATCGCCGACACCGCCAATGTCGAGGCCACCGCGGCCGAGGCGACCACCGCGGTCACCGAACCGAATTCCGAGAACACCGAGGGCTGATTCATGTTGATCCCACGGCGGGTTAAGCACCGCAAGCAACATCACCCGGACCGCTCCGGGGCTGCCAAGGGCGGCACTCGCGTCACCTTCGGTGAGTACGGCGTCCAGGCGCTGGAGCCGGCCTACATCACCAACCGGCAGATCGAGTCGGCTCGTATCGCCATCAACCGGCACATCCGCCGTGGTGGCAAGGTCTGGATCAACATCTACCCGGATCGGCCGCTCACCAAGAAGCCGGCCGAGACCCGGATGGGTTCCGGCAAGGGTTCGCCGGAGTGGTGGATCGCCAACATCAAGCCGGGCCGGGTGCTCTTCGAGCTGGCCTACCCGGACGAGAAGATCGCCCGCGAGGCCCTGACCCGCGCGATCCACAAGCTGCCGATGAAGTGCCGCATCGTGAAGCGAGAGGAGTTCTAAATGGCAACCGCCGCGAACGAACTGCGCGAGCTTCACGACGACGAGCTGCGCAACCGGCTGCGTGAGTCGAAGGAAGAGCTGTTCAACCTGCGCTTCCAGATGGCCACCGGGCAGCTGGACAACAACCGCCGACTGCGCGTCGTGCGTCACGACATCGCCCGGATCTACACGATCCTGCGCGAGCGTGAGCTCGGCCTGTCGGTCGCACCTGAAGGAGGGGCCGCATGAGCACCGACGCAACGAACGGCGCGACCGCCGGTTCCCGCACGAGTGACCGCAAGGTCCGTGAGGGTCTGGTGGTCAGCGACAAGATGGACAAGACGGTCGTGGTGGCTGTCGAGGACCGGGTCAAGCACCCGCTCTACGGCAAGGTCATCCGCCGCACGAGCAAGCTCAAGGCGCACGACGAGGCCAACGCCGCCGGTGTCGGCGACCGCGTGCTGCTGATGGAGACCCGCCCGCTGTCGGCCACCAAGCGCTGGCGCGTCGTGGAGATCATCGAGAAGGCGAAGTAACCGCTTCGTCGGCATAGTAAGAGTCAGGTACCTGCAGGCGCAGCCCTGGCTCGGTTAGCCAACACGGATTTGGAGTAAGGCTGTGATTCAGCAGGAGTCGCGACTGCGGGTCGCCGACAACACCGGTGCCAAGGAGATCTTGTGCATCCGGGTGTTGGGCGGCTCCGGGCGTCGCTATGCCGGCATCGGCGACATCATCGTCGCGACGGTCAAGGACGCGCTGCCGGGCGCCGGCGTCAAGAAGGGCGACGTGGTCAAGGCCGTGATCGTGCGGACGGTGAAGGAGCGTCGGCGTCCCGACGGTTCCTACATCAAGTTCGACGAGAACGCGGCGGTGCTGATCCGGCAGGACGGCGAGCCGCGCGGCACCCGCATCTTCGGCCCGGTCGGCCGCGAGCTGCGCGACAAGCGGTTCATGAAGATCATCTCGCTGGCGCCGGAGGTGCTCTAGATGCGTGAGGATCGCAGCGGAGCGAGGACCGGAGCGCGTCGCGGGATGAGCGCCTGCACGAAGAGCAGTGAGGTATCGGCATGAAGATCAAGAAGGGCGACGAGGTCGTCGTCATCGCGGGCAAGGACCGCGGCCAGAAGGGCAAGGTCCTGGCGGCCTTCCCGCGCGAGAACAAGGTGCTCGTCGAGGGCGTCAACCGGATCACCAAGCACACCCCGGTGTCCGCGAACGCCCGCGGTGCCCAGACCGGCGGCATCGTCACGCAGGAAGCGAAGATCGACGCCAGCAACGTGATGATCGTCGACGGTGATGGCGCCACCCGCGTCGGCTACCGCCGCGACGAGGAGACCGGCCGCAACGTTCGCGTGTCGCGTCGCACTGGAAAGGACCTGTAAGTCATGACTTCGGCTACCGAAGTGCCCGTGCCGCGCCTGAAGACGCGCTACAAGGACGAGATCCGCCCGGCCCTGCAGGGCGAGTTCAACTACGCCAACCCGATGCAGGTGCCCGGCGTGGTGAAGATCGTCGTCAACATGGGCGTCGGGCAGGCTGCCCGCGACGCCAAGCTGATGGACGGCGCGGTCCGCGACCTCACCCTGATCACCGGCCAGAAGCCGCTGGTGCAGAAGGCCCGGCTGTCGATCGCGCAGTTCAAGCTGCGCGAGGGCATGCCGATCGGCGCCAAGGTGACCCTGCGGGGTGACCGGATGTGGGAGTTCCTCGACCGGCTGCTGTCGCTCGCCCTGCCCCGCATCCGTGACTTCCGCGGCCTGTCGCCGAAGCAGTTCGACGGTAACGGCAACTACACCTTCGGCCTCACGGAGCAGTCGATGTTCCACGAGATCGACCCCGACACCATCGACCGTCCGCGCGGCATGGACATCACCGTGGTGACCACCGCCAAGACCGACGACGAAGGCCGCGCGCTGCTGCGTGCACTGGGCTTCCCGTTCAAGGAGAACTGAGCCATGGCAAAGAGTGCGCTGAAGAACAAGGCGGCCGCCAAGCCGAAGTTCGCGGTGCGCGGTTACACCCGCTGCCAGCGCTGCGGCCGGCCGCACTCGGTGTACCGGAAGTTCGGCCTGTGCCGCGTCTGCCTGCGCGAGATGGCGCACGCCGGCGAGCTGCCCGGCGTGACCAAGTCGTCCTGGTAGCCCGTCCGGCTCCTGGCGGCCGTTGGATTTCGTTTTTGCGGTAGCGGTCAGGCAAACTTGCCTGGTTGTCCATTGCTTCGAGGTAGGCCCGCGCCCGGTGGACCGGGTGCGGGAACCGCTCCGAGAGAGGTAGTTCGTCTTTCATGACAATGACAGACCCCATCGCGGACATGCTGACGCGTCTGCGCAACGCCAACTCGGCGTTCCACGACACGGTGGCCATGCCGCACAGCAAGCTCAAGGCGCACATCGCCGAGATCCTGCAGCAGCAGGGTTACATCGCCGGCTTCTCGGTGGCCGAGGCCGAGGGCGACATCCCCGGCAAGGTGCTCACCCTCAACCTGAAGTACGGCCCGAACCGTGAGCGGAGCATCGCCGGCGTCCGGCGCGTCTCCAAGCCGGGCCTGCGCGTCTACGCGAAGTCGACCTCGCTGCCGCGCGTCCTGGGCGGTCTCGGCATCGCCATCATCTCGTCCTCGTCCGGTCTGCTGACCGACCGGCAGGCCGCCAAGCGTGGAGTGGGCGGGGAAGTCCTCGCCTACGTCTGGTAGGGGAGGCAGAACATGAGTCGCATCGGAAAGCTGCCGATCCCGGTCCCGAGCGGGGTGGACGTGGCCATCGAGGGCCGCAGCGTCACCGTCAAGGGTCCCAAGGGCAGCCTGACCCACGTCGTCGCCGAGCCCATCACCGTGGCGCACGAGGACGGTTCCCTCACCGTGGCCCGGCCGGACGACGAGCGTGAGTCCAAGGCGCTGCACGGCCTGTCCCGGACCCTGATCGCCAACATGGTCACCGGGGTCACCGCCGGTTACACCAAGACCATGGAGATCGTCGGCACCGGTTACCGGGTGACCGCCAAGGGTAGCGACCTCGAGTTCGCCCTCGGCTTCTCGCACCCGGTCGTGGTTCCCGCGCCGGACGGCATCTCCTTCAGGGTCGAGACGCCCACCCGGTTCGCGGTGGAGGGTATCGACAAGCAGAAAGTCGGCGAAGTGGCCGCCAACATCCGCAAGCTGCGCAAGCCCGATCCCTACAAGGGCAAGGGTGTGCGGTACCAGGGTGAGGTCATCCGCCGCAAGGCCGGAAAGACGGGTAAGTAAGCCATGTCAGCCTCTACGATCGCAAAGCGCGCCCGGCGCTCGGCCGGCATCTCGGCCAGCCGCCGCACCGGCAAGGCCCGCCGCCACTTCCGGCTCCGCAAGAAGGTCGCCGGCACCGCCGCCCGGCCGCGGCTGGTCGTGACCCGCTCCGCGCGGCACCTGTTCGTCCAGGTCGTCGACGACAGCAAGGGCATCACGCTGGCGTCCGGCTCCACCTTCAAGCTGACCGAGGGTGACAAGACCGCCCAGGCGCGCCAGCTCGGCACCAGCCTGGCCGAGTCGGCCAAGGCCGCCGGCGTGACCCAGGTCGTCTTCGACCGCGGTGGCAACCACTACACGGGTCGGATCGCGGCCTTCGCCGACGCCGCTCGCGAAGCCGGGCTGGAGTTCTGAGATGAGCATCGACAACAACAGTGAGGTAGACGCCTGATGGCTTCCGCATCCCAGGGAACGCAGCGCGGCCGCAGTGGCGGCAACGAGCGCGGCGGCAACGAGCGCGGTGGCCGCGACCGCCGGGACGGTCGGGGCGCGCCGGAGAAGAGCGCACTGCTCGAGCGCGTGGTGACCATCAACCGGGTCGCCAAGGTCGTCAAGGGTGGCCGCCGGTTCAGCTTCACCGCGCTCGTCGTGGTGGGCGACGGTGATGGCACCGTCGGCGTCGGCTACGGCAAGGCCAAGGAGGTTCCGGCCGCGATCGCCAAGGGCGTCGAGGAGGCCAAGAAGAACTTCTTCAAGGTCCCGCGGATCGCCCAGACCATCCCGCACCCGGTGCAGGGTGAGAAGGCGGCCGGCGTCGTGCTGCTCAAGCCCGCCAGCCCCGGTACCGGCGTCATCGCCGGTGGCCCGGTGCGCGCGGTGCTCGAATGTGCCGGCATCCACGACGTGCTGAGCAAGTCGCTCGGCTCGGACAACCCGATCAACATCGTGCACGCCACCGAGGCGGCCCTGAAGCAGCTGATCCGTCCGGAGGAGGTCGCGGCTCGTCGCGGCCTGCCGCTGGAGGACGTCGCGCCGGCCGGCCTGCTGCGGGCGCGTGCCGGGCAGGGGGTGTGAGCACCGCCATGGCTCGCCTGAAGATCACCCAGACGCGCTCCGAGATCGGCTCGAAGGACAACCAGCGCCAGACGCTGCGTTCGCTCGGGCTGAAGCGGGTGCGTGACGTCGTCGTCAAGGAGGACCGGCCCGAGATTCGCGGCATGGTCCAGACCGTGACCCACCTGGTCACGGTCGAGGAGGTCGAATAACAATGGCCGGACCGCTCAAGGTTCACCACCTCAAGCCCGCCCCGGGTGCCAAGACCGCCAAGACCCGCGTCGGTCGTGGTGAGGGCTCCAAGGGCAAGACCGCCGGTCGCGGCACCAAGGGCTCCAAGGCCCGCTACCAGGTGCCGGCCGGCTTCGAGGGTGGCCAGATGCCGATCCACATGCGACTGCCGAAGCTCAAGGGCTTCCGCAACGCGTTCCGGACCGAGTACCAGGTCGTCAACGTCGCCCGGCTCGCCGAGCTGTTCCCGAACGGCGGCACCGTCTCGCCGGAGACCCTGGTCGAGGTCGGCGCGGTCCGCAAGGGCGCGCCGGTCAAGGTGCTCGGCACCGGCGACCTGGGAGGCGTCAAGCTCGAGGTGACCGCGCACGCCTTCTCCTCCAGCGCGTCCGAGAAGATCTCGGCCGCCGGTGGCAGCGCGACCACCCTGTAACATCCGCTGAACCAATGCTCGGGCCGGACGCAGGCATAGGCGTCCGGCCCGGCTTCATATCATTACTGTTCGCTTCTGCTGCGCCAGTGCCCGACACCTGCTGTTAGGCTCGCAGCACCACCGGGCTGTTCGGCATGGCAAGTCCTGCTTTGCCGGCATCGGGGGTAAACGTCGCACAACGCCAACGGGCGAGGTGGACGGACGACCAAGTTTCTCGCAGGAGGATGTGTGCTCACCGCGTTCGCGTCTGCATTCCGGACGCCCGACCTGCGCCGGAAGCTGGTGTTCACCCTCGCGATGATCGCGCTGTACCGGCTCGGTGCATCGCTGCCGACGCCGAACACCAACAGCCAGGCCATCAACGCCTGCATCAAGTCCGCCAGCGGCAGCAACCAGACCACCTACGCGCTGATCAACCTGTTCTCCGGCGGTGCGCTGCTCAAGCTGTCGGTGTTCGCGCTGGGCATCATGCCCTACATCACCGCCAGCATCATCGTCCAGCTGCTGGTCGTGGTGATCCCGCGGTTCGAGACGCTGAAGAAGGAAGGCCAGGCGGGCCAGCAGAAGCTGACCCAGTACAGCCGCTACCTGACGATCGGCCTGGCCATCCTGCAGTCGGCCGGTTTCATCGCGCTCGCCCGGTCCGGGCAGCTCTTCCCCGGTGCCAGTGACTGCCACCCGCTCTACCGCACCGGCGTGTTCGAGCTCTCCACGATGGTCATCATCATGACCGCCGGTACCGGTGTGGTGATGTGGCTCGGCGAGCTGGTGACCGACCGGGGCATCGGCAACGGCATGTCCATCCTGATGTTCACCTCGATCGCGGCCCGGATCCCGAACGAGGGCAACACCATCCTGCAGACCGCAGGCGGCTTCGCCTTCACCCTGATCCTGCTGCTGGGCATCGCGATCATCGCGGCCGTGGTCTTCGTCGAGCAGGCGCAGCGACGGATCCCGGTGCAGTACGCCAAGCGGATGGTCGGCCGGCGGATGTACGGCGGCACGTCGACCTACCTGCCGCTGAAGGTCAACATGGCCGGTGTCATCCCGGTCATCTTCGCCTCGTCGCTGCTCTACATCCCGCAGCTGATCTCGCAGCTGAACGGCAACAGCACCTCGGGCCTGCAGCTGTGGGTGACCAATCACCTGATCAACCAGCAGGACTGGGTGCACATCGTCATCTACTTCCTGCTGATCATCTTCTTCACCTACTTCTACGTCGGCATCACCTTCAACCCGGAGGAGCGGGCCGACGACATGAAGAAGTACGGCGGCTTCATCCCGGGCATCCGCCCGGGCCGGCCGACCGCGGAGTACCTGCAGTACGTGCTGTCCCGCATCACCTTGCCGGGCGCGCTGTACCTAGGCATCATCGCGGTACTGCCGAACTTCTTCTTCTCCATGACCGGGGGCAACAACCAGAACTTCCCCTTCGGGGGTACCGCGGTGCTGATCATGGTCGGCGTAGCGCTCGACACCGTGAAGCAGATCGAGAGCCAGTTGATGCAGCGCAACTACGAAGGGTTCCTGCGGTGAAGGTGAGCAGCAACACGACGGTGGGGGCCTAGGAGTGCGCGTCGTCCTGGTCGGCCCGCCAGGCGCGGGCAAGGGTACGCAGGCCGAGTTCATCGCGGAACGCTTCTCGATCCCGAAGATCTCGACCGGTGACATCTTCCGGGCGAACGTCGCCGGCGGCACCAAGCTCGGCGTCCTGGCCAAGAAGTACATGGATGCCGGCGACCTGGTGCCGGACGAGGTGACGGTGGCCATGGTGCGCGATCGGCTCGGTGAGCCGGACGCGGCGGGTGGCTTCCTGCTCGATGGCTTCCCGCGCAATGTGGCCCAGGCCTACGAGCTGGACTCGGCGCTCAGCGACCTCGGCAGCTCGCTGGACGTGGTGCTGGAGCTGCAGGTCGACAACGACGAGGTGGTCCGGCGGCTGTCCGGCCGGCGGACCTGCCGCGCCTGCGGCCACATCTGGCACATCGACTACGACCCGACCAAGGTCGAGGGCGTGTGCGACCGGTGCGGTGGGCAGCTCTTCCAGCGCGACGACGACCTGGCCGAGACGGTCCGGCACCGGCTGGACGTCTACGCCGAGCAGACCTCGCCGCTGATCAACTTCTACGGCAAGCGCGGCCAGCTGGTCGTGGTGGACGCCCTGGGCGCGGTCGAGGACGTGACCGAGCGAGCCATCACGGCGTTGATGGCCGCGGCCGACGCCTGAGCCGTGCGCCGTCGTCGCAAGATCGAACTGCAGTCACCGGAGCAGGTCCGGCTGATGCGCAGGGCTGGCCTGGTCGTGGCGCGCGGCCTCGCGGCCATGACCGAGGCCGCCGAACCAGGCGTCTCCACGCTGGAACTCGACCGGATCGCCCGCGAGGTGCTGGCCGAGCACGGGGCGGCATCCAACTTCCTCGGCTACGCCGGGCCGCCGCCGTTCCCCGGGGTGATCTGCTCCTCCCGCAACGACAGGATCGTGCACGGCATCCCCAGCTCCGATGACGTGCTGGCAGCGGGCGACGTCATCTCGCTCGATTTCGGGGCGATCGTGGACGGGTGGCACGGCGATGCCGCTGTGACGGTCGAGGTCGGTGCGGTCCCGGCCCCCGTGCGGGCGATGTCGCAGGCCTGCCGTTCGGCGCTGTGGGACGGCATCGCGATGGCCCAGGTCGGCGGTCGGCTCACCGACATCTCGCACGGCGTGCAGTCGTCGGTGGAGGCTGCCGGCCGCTACGGCATCGTGACGCACTACGGCGGCCACGGCATCGGGCGGCAGATGCACATGGAGCCGCACATCCTCAACTACGGCCGACCTGGCAGCGGGCCGAAGCTGGTGGCCGGCATGACGCTGGCGATCGAGCCGATGATCACCCTCGGTTCGCCCGAGACGGTGCTGCTCGAGGACGACTGGACCGTCTCGACCGCGGACCGGTCGCCGTCGGCGCACTGGGAGCACACCGTCGCGTTGCTGGAGGACGGCCTCTGGGTGCTGACCGCCGAGGATGGCGGCCGGGCGGAGCTGTCCGCCCGCGGGGTGCCGATCAGCGCGCTCGCCGACTGAGGCAGGCCGGTGGCTGGCCGTTGTCGTACCCACCGGCTAGGTTCGGGGGTGACCGCAAGTCCGACGGCGAAGGGTAGTGGCGTGAGCCATCTGCTGGCCGATGTCAGTTCGGCAAGCCCGGTGCGCACGGTTGCGGAGGCAGGCACCTACATCGCGCGGGTCTGCTTCAAGCACGGCCCACCGCGGCTGACCGGTATCGAGCTGGAATGGCTGCTCGCCGATCCGGCGGAGCCGGACCGCCGACCCGATCTCGCAACCCTGCGGATCGCCCTGGGGCCGCATGCCCCGTGCACTCTCACTCCGGACAGCCCCGCCGCCCCGTTGCCGGCCGGCGGAACGGTCACCGTGGAACCCGGTGGCCAGGTCGAGATCTCCTCGATCCCCGCACGATCGTGTGCCGAACTCGTCGCCGCGATGCGCACCGATGTTGCGGCCCTCACCGCCCTGCTCGCCCCCACCGGCTTCGTGCTGGCCGATGCCGCCTGCGACCCGGCCCGGGCGCCCCACCGCCTGCTCCGGACACCCCGCTACGACGCGATGGCGGCCGGTTTCGAGCGCATCTCGCCGGCCGGCGCCACCATGATGTGCGCCACCGCGGCGACCCAGCTGTGCGTGGACCTCGGCGACCGGGACGAGGCGGCAACCCGCTGGCAGGCCGCCCACCTGCTCGGCCCGGTGCTGCTCGCCGCGTTCGCCAACTCGCCGACGGACGATCGGCTGTCCGGCCGGATGGCGGCCTGGTGGGAGCTGGATCCCGCGCGTACCTGCCCGCCCGGTTCGCTGGAGCCGGGCGACTACGTCGAGCGGGTGCTCGACACCGAGGTGCTGGCCCGCCGCCGCCTTGGCGGTGATTGGCTGCCCGAACGACCGATGACGCTGCGTGGCTGGATCGAGTCCGGCGATACGGTGCTGACCAGCGACCTCGACCTGCACCTGTCGATGCTGTTCCCGCCGGTGCGGCCGCAGGGCTATCTCGAACTGCGCTACCTCGACGCCCAGCCGGCGGGGGAGTGGATCGCGCCGCTGGCGCTGGTCGCCGCGCTGTTCGGCAGCCGGGGCACCCTCGCCCGTGCCACCGAGGTGTGCCGCCCCGCGGCGGACCGGTGGTGGCAGGCGACCTCGATCGGGCTCGACGATCCGGTGCTGGCCGGCTGCGCCCGGCAGCTGGCCGAACTCGCCACCGCCGCGCTCCCCGGCGCGGGCCTGGACGACGCGGACTCGGCGCTGGTGCAGGCAATACTCGAACGCCGGCTGCGGGAGGGCATCTGCCCGGCCCGCGACTCCCGGCCGGTCGGGGCGCCCCCACCGGCTGCGGTGGCCGCCGGCCAGGAAGGTGGTGCCCGCCCGTGACGGCGACCTTCGACAGCTACGTCGACCCCGCAACCCTGCCGGCCGAGGCGCTGCGCGAGCACATCGCGCGGGAACTGGCCCGGGCGCGGGCCCGGACCGGCGAACTCACCGGCGCGGTGGACGAGGAGGATCTGCTGCGCCAGCACTCGCCACTGATGTCGCCGCTGGCCTGGGACCACGCGCACATCGGCAACCAGGAGGAGATCTGGCTGCTGCGCGATGTCGGCGGCCGGACAGGCGTGCGGACCGACATCGACGAGATGTACGACGCCTTCCGCAACGCTCGCGCGGACCGGCCCGCGCTGCCGCTGCTCACACCCGGGCAGGCACGGGGGTACGTCCGGCAGGTGCGCGAGGAGGTGCTCGAGGTCCTCAGCAGCACCGACCTGGCCGCCCGGCCGCTCACCCGGGCCGGCTTCGTCTACGGCATGGTCGTGCAGCACGAGCAGCAGCACGACGAGACCATGCTCGCCACCCACCAGCTGCGCCGGACCGGTCCGCCGCTGCGGGCCCCGGCACCGGACGCGCCCCGCGTTGCCGGGCTGCCGCGCGAGGTCCTGGTGCCCGCCGGTGGATTCGGCATGGGAACCTCGACCGAGGCGTGGGCGCTGGACAACGAGCGGCCAGCCCACCCGGTGGAGCTGCTTGCGTACTGGATCGACACGGTCCCGGTCAGCAACGCCGACTACCTGGCCTTCGTCGAGGCCGGTGGCTACGCCGACCAGCGCTGGTGGAGCCCGGCGGGCTGGGCGTACCGGCAGCGGGCGGACCTGACCGCTCCGCTGTTCTGGCACCGGGACGCCGACGGTTCCTGGTGGCGGCGCAGCTTCGGGGTGGACGCGCCGGTCGACCCGGCCGAGCCGGTGCTGCACGTGTGCCAGCACGAGGCGGCGGCCTACGCGGCCTGGGCCGGCCGGCGGCTGCCGACCGAGGCGGAGTGGGAGAAGGCCGCGCGCTGGGACCCGTCCACCGGACGGTCGCGGCGCTACCCGTGGGGTGACGCCGATCCGACGCCCGAACTCGCCAACCTCGGGCAGCGTCACCTGCGGCCGGCGCCGGTGGGCAGCTACCCGGCCGGGGCGTCGCCGCTCGGTGTGCATCAGCTGATCGGCGACGTCTGGGAATGGACGTCCTCGACGTTCCAGCCGTACCCGGGCTTCCGGATGTTCCCGTACCCGGAGTACTCCGAGGTCTTCTTCGGCCCCGAGTACCACGTCCTGCGGGGCGGTTCGTTCGGCACCGACCGGTCGGCCTGCCGGGCGACCTTCCGCAACTGGGACTACCCGATCCGGCGGCAGATCTTCGCCGGCTTCCGGACGGCCCGCACCGCGACCGGGGTGGAGGCCGGGCACCGGGGGTCGGCCGGCTAGATGTGCCGACATCTGTGCTACCTGGGACGCACGCCGATCACCCTGCGTGAGCTGCTGTTCGATCCGCCGAGGTCCCTGGTGCATCAGTCCTACTCGCCCTGCGACATGCGCGGGGGCGGCACCGTGAACTGTGACGGCTTCGGTGCCGGTTGGTACGCCGGCGGGGACGCGGTCCGGTACCGGCGGGCCGGCCCGATCTGGCAGGACGCCGGCTTCGCCGAGCTGGCCGGCCGGGTCAGCAGCAGCACCGTGCTGGCCGCGGTGCGCAATGCCACGGTGGGCATGCCGGTGACCGAGACGGCTGCCGCGCCGTTCACCGACGGGCGGTGGTTGTTCAGCCTGAACGGCCGCATCGACGGCTGGCCGGATGCCGCGTTGCCGGTGGCCGGCACGGTGCCGGTCCGCTCGCTGCTGACCATGGACGCCCCCACCGACGCCGCGCTGCTCTGGTCGGTGCTGCGGCACCGGCTGGGTCGGGGCGCCGAGCCGGGCACCGCCCTGGCCGAGCTGGCGAGCGAGGTGCTGGGGGCCGCGCCGGACTCCCGGCTGAACCTGCTGCTCACCGACGGGCACCGGGCCTACGCGACCACCGTGACTCACTCGCTGTCGGTTCGGCAGCGGCCGACGGTGATCGCCAGCGAACCGCTCGACGGGGACCAGGCCTGGCAGCCGGTGCCGGATCGCCGGCTGGTGGTCGCCGACCGGGACGGCTACCGGGTCGAGGAGCTGGTGGCCTGAGCACCGAGCGCCGCAGGCCAGAGAGACCGCCCTGACCGCCGTCGCCTGATCCGCCACCCCACCACGCCGCCGGCTGGCCGCCCCGCCAGCCGGTTACCGGAGAGGAAGTCCGATGTCCATCACCGTCGATGACAGGTTCCTGGATGCCACGGCATCGGTCGACGAACTCGCCGAGGACGCCCGCCGCGGCCTGACCGCCGAGCCGAAGTGGCTGCCGCCGCGGTGGTTCTACGACCAGCGGGGCAGCGAGCTGTTCGAGCGGATCACCGAGCTGCCGGAGTACTACCCGACGCGGACCGAACGCCAGATCCTGGCGGAGCACGCGGACCGGATCGCGGCCGCCGCACCGGTCGAGACGGTCATCGAGCTGGGCTCCGGCTCGTCCTCGAAGACCCACCTGCTGCTGGACGCCTGGCAGCGGGCCGGCACCCTGCGGCGGATCGTCACGCTGGACGTCTCGGTCAGTGCCCTCACCGAGGCGGCGGAGGTGCTGCGACAGCGCTACCCGGACGTCGAACTGCAGCCGGTGCGAGCCGATTTCACCCGGCACCTGGGGCAGTTGGACCGGCAGGGGCGCAGCGCGATCGTCTTCCTCGGCTCGACCATCGGAAACCTGGATCCGGCCCAGCGCGGGCAGTTCTTCGACCGCGCCCGGTCCGTGCTCGGCGAGGGTGACGCGCTGTTGCTCGGCGCCGATCTGGTGAAACCGGCCGAGGTGCTGGTTCCCGCCTACGACGACGCGGCCGGGGTGACCGCCGAATTCAATCTGAACGTGCTGCGGGTGCTCAACCGGGAACTCGGCGGCAACCTGCCGGTGGACAGCTTCGGCCACCGCGCGGTCTGGAACGCCGAGGACGAGCGGATCGAGATGCGGCTGCGGGCCGAACGCGCGGTGGTGGCCCGGTTCGAGGCCATCGATCTGGAGGTGCGATTCGAGCAGGGTGAGGAGCTGCTGACCGAGATCTCGTCCAAGTTTCGCCGGGACGGCCTTGCGGCCGAGCTGGCCGGGGCCGGCCTGGAACTGCAGGATTGGTGGACCGATCCGCGGGACTTCTTCGGGGTCGGTCTCTCGGTACCGCGTTAGCCTGACCTGCGGGGTCGCCCGCGAGCCCGATCGGTTACGGGGGCGGCATGGCGAAGCGGTGCGCGAAAACCGCTCCCGCGGCGGTTGTCCGGACCGCCGACTGCCATGCCGCCCCCACCCTCCCCCGAGGAGCCACCGGCACGTCCGCAGGTGCCGGGTTCTGCTGGTCGCGCCCGAGCCGGCGGCAGCGTGGTGAGGCGGGGATTCCGCACCATCGTCTGTCATCTGGTCAGACATGCGACAACAGGAGAATGCCGGGACGGGGTCGGTTTGTCAACTGCTGTTAGGGACGGGGCCCGGGTGCGGGGATGATCCGGGCCCCGGCGCAGAGCGGTGGTGGTCAGGCGACCGACCAGAGCGGCACCGAGCGGGTCAGCGCGCGGCGGATGGCGCGACGTTCCTCGGCTCCGAGCAGTTCCAGGCGCATCGACAGGGTCTCGGAGTCGACCTCGAGCGCGTGGGCCAGCGCGCCGCGATCGTCCGCACCGCCGAGCGCACGGATGGCCGCGACGAGCTCGGCCGTGGTGGCGAGCCGCCGGGCCGCGGTCAGGTGCACCGCCAGCTCCTCGCGATGCAGCCACCGGCCGCAGTCCCGGACGCCCCGCTCCAGGTGGACGATCTCGTGCGCCAGCGTGCACCGGCTCTGCGCCCTGCTGGTGCCGGCGCGCAGCGCGATGATCGTGCCGGCGTCCCGAAGCTCGCCGAGCAGATCGCCGCTCATCGGCTCGACCACCACCCGCACGCCCGGCCAGTTCAGCCGCACGTCCCGCCACGGGTCGTACCGGCCGGGCGGCCGCAGGTCGGAGCGGTGCGAATCGGTGCTGGCGCGCATGTCCCGATGATGGACCCCACCTCCGACAGTTCCACCGGCAGGCGATGCCGGTTACTTGACGGGTGGCTCCGCTCCGCCGCGCCGTGCTGCCCGGGGGGTGGCCGCCCGGGGGCTGGCCGCCCGGGGTGCAGCGTCCGCCGCCGTCCGGGTCGTGCCCCGGCGGCGGCCCGCGGCCCGCTCGGCGGAGAGGTCGTTCACCGGCGTGCTGCTCGGCGCCTCCAGCATGGCGCGGATGATCTCGTCGATCGCCCGTCGCTGCCGGCGGCTCAGCCGGCTGGCCTCGGCCGGCGGCCGGTACGGCTCGGTCTCCTCCGCGGGCAGCTGGGCCGCGGCGCGCAGGTCCGCCAGCCGCACCGGGAGCACGCTGGCGAACGCGCGCAGGGTGTCCTCGTCCGGCCGGCCATGGTCGCCGCGGAGGTACCGCGCCGCGGTGTCGTGGTTGATGGTGAAGCCCTGTTCCTGTGCCTGCCGGGCGATGGATCGCGCACTCAGGCCGGCCGCGTTGGCTGCCACGAGCAGCTCAGACAAGGCCGTCACACCGGCCATCCGGCGGGCTGAATCGCAGACATGGTGTGCACACTATCGGCAAACCGGGCCCGCAATACCGGTTCTGTCAGACTCTTCGCGTCACCACCGTGCAGGCAGTCCGGCGCGCCTGCCGGCGTCAGCCGCGCGGTGGCTCCACGGCTCCCCGCCGGGCCGCGCGAGCCGGCCGGGGGGCAGCCTTCGCCGGAGCCGCCTTGGTCGCCTTGGCCGCACCCGAACCGGCCCGCCTGGTGCGCCGCGGAGCCAGTTCGTCGGGAGTCGCGGTGCCCGGTGCCTCCAGCATGGCTCGGATGATCTCGTCGATCGCCCGCCGTTGCCGCCGGGTCAGCCGGCTGGACTCGGCCGGTGGCCGGTACGGCTCGGTGACCTCGGCGGGCAGCGAGGCCGCGGCACGCAACTTGCTCAGCGGAATCCGCAGCACCTTCGACAGGGCGAGCAGCGTGGCCTCGTCCGGCCGCCCGTGATCGCCGCGCAGGTACCGCGCGGCGGTGTCATGGTTCAGGCTGAAGCCCGCCGCCTGGGCGCTGCGCGCCAGCGACCGGGCGCTCATGCGGCCGCCGTTGGCCTCGGTGAGCAGGTCGGACAGGGCACTCATCCGGACACCTGACCCGGAACTGTCGGTGCCGTGGGCGACCATCCAGGACACAACCGCCGGCGCGACACGCGGGCCGTACGAGAGGGTGCAGACATATCGCAGACATTAAACCCATCCGGGCGCAAGGATCCGGCTTTTCTGCTTCTTCGGTACAGACTGATGGATCCACGCCCCGCAGACAGCCGAACGTACTTTTCGCTTCTTGCCGGTACCGCGTCTGACTTCTGAGGCGACGTCATACATTCCGGGTAGCTTGGGGCGATCCGGCCAGGAGCCGGCAGCCTTATCGAACGGGGGATGTATGCGGCTTCGTAGCCGTCGGGCACTGGGCGACTACATCGATCTGCTGGGGATCTCCGAACGCCAATTGGCGCGCAACGCTGGCCTGAGCCATTCGACCGTGAACCATCTGGTCACGGGTCGCCGCAACACCTGCTCGCTGAGTACCGCGATCGCCATCGAGCGGGCGCTGGACTGCCCGCCCGGCTTGCTGTTCGCGGCGGACAACGAGGCCGACCGGCTGGCGCTCTATCGCCTGACCATGAAGGGAAGTGGTCGCTGACCCGGCCACGGCCGGGCTCGATCTGGCGGTGGTGTCAGCCGGGCACGCCGGCCGCCGCGGCGGGCAGGTCGAGTGAGCTGACCAGTTCGTAGGAGCGCAGCCGGTCCGGCAGGTCGTAGATCTGGCTGGTGATCATCAGTTCGTCGATCGCCGTGCGATTCGTCAACTCGACCAGTTGTTCCCGAACGGTCTTAGGTGAACCGAGGCCCTGGCCGGACTTGCGCTGCTCGACGAATGCGAGTTCGTCCGGACTGAAATCGTACGCGGCTGCCTCCTCCGGCGTCGGGAGGGGGATCGGTCGCCCCATCCGCAATCGCAGGAACGAAAGCAGCCCCGGCTTCGCCAGGTATTCGGCGCGTTCGTCGGTGTCGGCGCAGACCACATTGACCGCGATCATCGCGTGCGGCCGGTCCAGCCATTGTGAGGGCCGGAACGACCGGCGGTAGAGCTCCAACGCCGGTTCGGTATTGGAGGCGGAGAAATGGTGCGCGAACGAGAACGGCAGCCCGAGCATCCCGGCCAGCTGTGCGCTGAAGCCACTGGAGCCGAGCAGCCACACCTGCGGCAGCCGGGCCGGCGTCGGCACCGCGCGCAGCCGGCCCGGGTCGCCGGACAGCATGCCGATCATCTCGGCCAACTCCTGCGGGAACTGCTCGGCCGACAGGCCCTCGACGGTGCGGCGGAGGGCGAGGGCGGTCCGCTGGTCGGCACCCGGCGCCCGGCCGATGCCCAGATCGATCCGGCAGGGGTGCAGGGAGGCCAGGGTGCCGAACTGCTCCGCCACCACCAGCGGTGCGTGATTGGGCAGCATGACACCGCCGGAGCCAAGCCTGATCCTGGTGGTGCTGGCGGCGAGATGGGCCAGCAGCACGGCCGGTGCGGAGCTGGCGATGGCGGGCATGTTGTGGTGCTCGGCCACCCAGAACCGCTGGTAACCCAGCTGCTCGGCGCGCCGGGCCAGTTCGGTGGTGAAGCGCAGGGCCTCGGCCGAGTCGCCCTTCGAGTTCACCGGTGCCAGATCCAGGACGGACAGAGGTACGGTCATACCGCACGTCAACCGGCCCGGTCCCGGTGATCTTCCGTGGCCCGTCGCGGCGCCCGGCCGGGTAGTGACCCGAACCCCGCCGACCCTGGCGGAGAGGCTGATCTGGGGCGGTTTTGGTATCGCCCGCTCGGTCGCATAGACTTCTTCACTGGCGCATGCCGCCGGAATCTTTCCTGCAGCCGGTAGCCACGGTCCCGCCGTGGATGACGACTCGGGTCTCGCTGTGGCCGCGAGAGGTTTCCGGCCCTCATCGGTAGCGCCGGACGTGGTCAGTCGGACCGGCTCAGCCGGACCCCGGTGGACCGCGGCCGCTGAAGCCATTGGTGAATGAGTCGAAATGCGGAGGATATGGCCAAGAAGGATGGGGCCATCGAGGTCGAAGGCAAGGTAGTCGAGCCGCTGCCCAATGCCATGTTCCGGGTGGAGCTGAGCAACGGGCACAAGGTGCTAGCGCACATCAGCGGCAAGATGCGGCAGCACTACATCCGCATCCTCCCGGAGGACCGGGTGGTGGTGGAGTTGTCCCCCTACGACCTGACCCGCGGACGAATCGTCTACCGGTACAAGTAAGCCGATCCCGATGATCGGGTCGCATCGCGACCGTCGAGTACGAATTCAGGAGCAGGACCGTGAAGGTCAATCCCAGCGTCAAGCCGATCTGCGACAAGTGCAAGGTCATCCGTCGCCACGGTCGGGTCATGGTCATCTGCGAGAACCTGCGCCACAAGCAGCGCCAGGGCTAGCAGCCGGCTGACACAGCAGTACCCCAGCACGCGCACTCCTCCTCGCCGGCAGGTCCGGCGGGGTCACCCCCGGTCGGAGGCCGGGGCCGGTGCAGTTCCGCCGCCCGAACCGGGCCGCGGAGCACGGGCAGCACCGGATGGATGCGCACCAGACCTCCGAAGGAACGAAGGAGTACGCCCCGCATGGCACGTCTTGCCGGCGTCGATCTCCCCCGCGAGAAGCGGATGATCGTCGCGCTCACCTACATCTACGGCGTCGGGCCGACCCGCGCGAAGGAGACCCTGGACGCGACCGGCATCAGCCCGGACCTGCGGGCCCGGGACCTGAGCGACGAGGACCTCGTCAAGCTGCGCGACCACATCGATGCGAACTACCGCGTCGAGGGTGACCTGCGCCGTGAGGTCGCCGCCGACATCCGCCGCAAGATCGAGATCGGCTGCTACCAGGGTCTGCGGCACCGCCGTGGCCTGCCGGTGCACGGGCAGCGCACCAAGACCAACGCCCGCACCCGCAAGGGCCCGAAGAAGACCATGGCCGGCAAGAAGAAGGCCAAGAAGTAACACCTCCGGCCGCTCCGGGCTCCCGGAGCGGCCGCCTCGACTTCGTTTCCGCAGATTCAGGAGTAACGCAGCAGATGCCTCCCAAGACTCGCGGCGCAGGCGCCGTGAAGAAGGTCCGTCGCAAAGAGAAGAAGAACGTCGCGCACGGCCACGCTCACATCAAGAGCACCTTCAACAACACCATCGTCTCGATCACCGACCCGTCCGGCAACGTGATCAGCTGGGCCTCCGCCGGCCACGTCGGCTTCAAGGGCTCGCGCAAGTCGACCCCGTTCGCGGCCCAGATGGCCGCCGAGAACGCCGCCCGCAAGGCGCAGGAGCACGGCGTCAAGAAGGTCGACGTCTTCGTCAAGGGCCCGGGCTCGGGCCGCGAGACCGCGATCCGGTCGCTGCAGGCGACCGGCCTCGAGGTCGGCACCATCTCCGATGTCACTCCGCAGCCGCACAACGGCTGCCGTCCGCCCAAGCGTCGCCGGGTCTGAGCGCGGACTGACGAGAGAGATAGAGGAGAAGGACAGACATGGCTCGTTACACCGGACCCGCCACCCGCATCTCGCGCCGGCTCAACGTCGACCTGGTCGGCGGTGACGCCGCCTTCGAGCGTCGCCCGTTCCCGCCCGGCCAGCACGGCCGCGCCCGCATCAAGCAGAGCGAATACCTGCTGCAGATGCAGGAAAAGCAGAAGGCCAAGTATTCCTACGGCGTGCTCGAGAAGCAGTTCCGCCGGTACTACGAGGAGGCGGTGCGTCGCCAGGGCAAGACCGGCGACAACCTGCTGCAGATCCTCGAGTCGCGGCTGGACAACGTCGTCTACCGGTCCGGCCTGGCCCGCACCCGCCGGCAGGCCCGCCAGCTGGTCAGCCACGGCCACTTCCTGGTCAATGGCCACAAGGTGAACATCCCCAGCTACCGGGTGACCCCGCTCGACATCATCGATGTCAAGCCGAAGTCGCTGGAGACCACGCCGTTCATCATCGCTCGCGAGACCCTGGGCGAGCGCCCGGTTCCGGGCTGGCTGCAGGTCATCCCGTCCCGGCTGCGCATCCTCGTGCACCAGCTGCCCGAGCGCGCCCAGATCGAGATCCCGCTCTCCGAGCAGCTGATCGTCGAGCTTTACTCGAAGTAGCCGCGAACGGGCTGCCCCCAACCGGGGCAGCCCGGCGCGCCGGACCCGTCATGAGACGTCCCGGCCACCACAACTGAATACCTGTCTGCGGACGTCATATAGCGGGCGTCCCCGAGTCAAGGAGAACCACCTTGCTTATCTCCCAGCGTCCGACGCTGACCGAAGAGGTCATCGCCGACAACCGGTCCAAGTTCGTCATCGAGCCGCTCGAGCCCGGCTTCGGCTACACGCTCGGCAACTCGCTGCGTCGCACCCTGCTCTCCTCCATCCCCGGCGCCGCCGTGACCAGCATCCGCATCGACGGCGTGCTGCACGAGTTCACCACCGTCGAGGGTGTGAAGGAGGACGTCACCGACCTGATCCTGAACCTGAAGGAACTGGTCGTCTCCTCCGACTCCGACGAGCCGGTCGTGATGTACCTGCGCAAGCAGGGCCCGGGTGAGGTCACCGCCGCCGACATCGCGCCGCCGGCCGGTGTCGTGGTGCACAACCCGGACCTGAAGATCGCCACGATCAACAAGAAGGGCCGGCTCGAGATCGAGCTGGTCGTCGAGCGGGGCCGCGGGTACGTGACCGCGGCGCAGAACAAGCAGCCGGGCCAGGAGATCGGCCGGATCCCGGTCGACTCGATCTACTCGCCGGTGCTCAAGGTGACCTACGCCGTCGAGGCGACCCGGGTCGAGCAGCGGACCGACTTCGACCGGCTCGTGGTGGACGTCGAGACCAAGTCCTCGATCAGCCCGCGCGACGCCGTCGCGTCGGCCGGCCACACGCTGGTCGAGCTGTTCGGCCTGCTGCGGGAGCTGAACGAGGAGGCCGAGGGCATCGACGTCGGCCCGTCGCCGACCGAGGTCGCCGACATCGCCGCCTTCTCGATGCCGATCGAGGAGCTGGACCTCACGGTCCGGTCGTACAACTGCCTCAAGCGCGAGGGCATCCACACGGTCGGCGAGCTGGTCGGCCGTAGCGAGGCCGATCTGCTCGACATCCGCAACTTCGGTTCCAAGTCGATCGACGAGGTCAAGATCAAGCTGCACGGCCTCGGCCTGTCGCTCAAGGACAGCCCGCCCGGATTCGACCTGAATGCCGTGGTCGACTCCTACGGCACGGACGAGTTCGGTGAGGAAACCGACTACGCCGAGACCGAAGAGCTCTAGGACCACACCATCACCGCGCCGGTGGTCAGCCCCGCCGGCGCCCGACACCTTCCTTAGCTAGGAGCACGACATGCCCACGCCCACCAAGGGTCCTCGCCTCGGCGGCGGTCCGGCCCACGAGCGGCTGCTGCTCGCGAACCTCGCGACCGCGCTGTTCGAGCACGACCGGATCACCACCACCGAGGCGAAGGCCAAGCGGCTGCGCCCGCTGGCAGAGAAGCTGATCACCTTCGCCAAGCGCGGCCAGCTGCACGACCGGCGCCAGGTCCTGAAGGTGATCCGCGACAAGGACGTCGTGCACAAGCTGTTCGCCGAGATCGGCCCGAAGTTCGCCGAGCGGCCGGGCGGCTACACCCGCATCATCAAGACGATGCCGCGCAAGGGCGACAACGCCCCGATGGCGGTCATCGAACTGGTGGAGGAGCTGAGCGCGGCGGCCAAGGTCGTCCGTGAGGCCGAGCGGGCCCGCGGCACCAAGGTCGCGCCGTCGAAGGCGCCGACCGGCCGCACCGCCGAGATCGCCGAGGACGCGGCTGCCGAGTCGGCGACCGCCGCCAAGGTCGCCGAGGAAGCCGCCGCGGCGGAGTCCGACGAGGCCGTGGCCGCCGAGTCCGACGTCACCGAGGCGCCGGTTGCCGAGTCGACCGAGGCCGTCTCGGACGAGGACGCCAGCGACGAGAAGTAGCCCTCGTGGCACCAGCATCCGACGAGCCCGTCTCCCCGTCCCGGGGAGGCGGGCTCGTCCGGTTGCGGCTCGATCTCGCCTACGACGGCACCGGCTTCTCCGGCTGGGCGGCTCAGCCCGGCCGCCGCACCGTGCAGGCGGTGCTGACCGAGGCGCTGGGTGTCGTGCTCCGGCTGGCGGCACCGCGGTTGGTGGTGGCCGGGCGCACCGATGCCGGCGTGCACGCCAGCGGCCAGGTCGCGCATCTCGACGTTCCGGTGCCGGCCTGGCAGACCCAGGACGGCAAGCTGCTGCGCAGGTTGGCCGGCGTGCTGCCGACCGACGTCCGGGTGACGGGAGTGCGTCCGGTGAGCCCGGACTTCGACGCGCGCTTCGGGGCGCTGTGGCGTCGTTACACCTACCGGATCACCGACGCCGACTGCGGCCCCGACCCGTTGCGCAGGCTGGACACCGTCGGCTGGCGGCGGCGGCTGGATACCGACGCGATGCGGCAGGCCGCGGACGGGTTGCTCGGCCTGCATGACTTCGCCGCGTTCTGCCGGCGGCGGGAGGGCGCCAGCACCATCCGCACCCTGCAACAGCTGGACGTGCTGCGGGCCGGTGATCTGATCGTGCTGACCGTCCAGGCCGACGCGTTCTGCCACTCCATGGTCCGGTCGCTGGTCGGCGGCCTGGCCGCGGTGGGGGAGGGCCTGCGCCCGGCCGGCTGGCCGGCGGCGCTGCTGTCTCGGGACCGCCGCTCCGACGAGGTGGCGGTGGCCCCGCCGCACGGGCTGAACCTGGTGGCGGTCGGGTACCCGGCCGCGGAGGAGCTCGCCGCCCGCGCGGCGCAGACCCGGGCGGTCCGGCAACCGCTGCGGCCGGCCGCCGGCTGAGCCTCGGGCTCAGGCGCGGAAGGCCAGGTTGTCCCGGCCGCACCAGTCCAGCACCGCCGGCCACGGGCCGTACCCGTCGGCGGCGGTGAAGCTACCCGCGCCGGTCACCACCGTGGTGGCCATCTTCAGCGGGGCTCCGTACTCGGCGGCCACCCCGGCCGGGCAGGCCAGGTCGTTGTCGCTGCCCACCAGCACCGTCCCGTCGGCCGCCCGGCGCACCGCGTCCACGTCCAGCGCTACCGGCCCGTAGCCGGCCGGTGGCGCCACCAGCGCGACCCGGGCCGGCCGCGGCCCCACGGCCGCGGAGTGGGCGTGCCGGAGCCAGGCCAGGCAGCCGACCGAGTGGGCCACCACGTCGAATCCGTCGGGGGGCAGGTCGGCCAGTGTCGCGGTCAGCTGGGCCGGATCCGGCTCGGTGAGCGCGCGATGGCGCACCGTCCGGCCGGCCGCGGTCAGCTCGGCGGCCAGCCAGGCCGGCCAGTCGCCCTCGGCCAGCTGGCCGGTGAGCAGCACGGTGGGCACGGTGCGGGTGGGACGGCGAGGCATGCCAGCAGCTTAGGGGGCTGCCGGCGGCGCGGATCAGCTGACCAGGCCGAGCAGCAGCAGCGCCTGGGCCAGGTGGTAGGTGACGATCACCGACATCCGGGCGCCCGGCCACGGCCGGACGAACCGGTCGGAGGCGAGGACCAGGTCGGAGACGCCGAACAGCACGGCGCCGGCGGCGATCCAGAGCTGCTCGGTGCCGACGCCCAGCACCACCGCCGAACCCAGCACGACCATGTAGAGCGTCACCCCGACCGTCAGCCCGTTGCCACCCGCCGTCTGCGCCCCGGCCAGGATCCGGTAGCCGAAGGTGAGCACCGCGATCAGGACCAGCACCAGGCCGAAGACGATCGACACCTGGTCGGTGCCATAGCGCACCATCGCCCGCAGGTAGCTCAGGTGCCCGAGCAGGAACGCGGCCAGCCCGAGGGCGAAGCGCAGCCCGCCGCGTGGCCGGGCCGCATCGGGGTCACCGCCGGCGGGACGTTCGGCGACCAGGGCGACGTCGCCGGCCAGGCCGAGCGCCAGCGCCGCGACCAGCCAGCCCTGCACGCCCGGCCGGGTCGGAGAGGATGCCAGGGCGGCGCCGAGCAGGGCCACCATCACCAGCGGTTTCGCGATGCGTTCCAGCGGCCGGGCTCCCCGCGCCACCGCGAGCCAGTCGAGGACGGCCAGGATGCCGGCGCCGGAAAGCCAGGCCCACCCAGTCGCGGTCATCGGGGAGGACTGTATCCAGGCCCGGGTCAAGGCGGCTTACGGAGCGCCGAGCCTCGTCGCAGCGCACAGTCAGTGCATCACGTCCGCGCGGTCAGAGCACGGCGCCCGGGTTCAGGATGCCGAGCGGGTCGAGCGCGTCCTTGATCCGGTGGCTGAGGGCCATCACGTCCGCGCCGAGCTGCTCGGGCAGGTGCGCCTTCTTCAGCCGGCCCACCCCGTGCTCGCCGGTGATGGTGCCGTCGAGCGAGATGGCCAGCCGCATGATCTCGCCGAAGGCCGTCGCGGCCCGGGCGGTGGAGTCCGGGTCGGCGGCGTCGTACACCACGATCGGGTGAGTGTTGCCGTCTCCGGCATGGGCGACAACCGGGATCTCGACGGCGTTGCGGGCCGCGATCTGCTCGATGCCGGTCAGCAGCTCGGGAAGCCGCGGGATCGGCACCCCGACGTCCTCCAGCAGGATCGACCCACGCTTCTCGATCGCCGGGAAGGCGGCGCGCCGGGCCGCGGCGAAGGCCTCACCCTCGGCCGCGTCGTCGGTCCGGAACACCTCGACCGCGCCGCTGTTCTGGCATCGCCGCACCATCCGGCCGACCTCGGCCGCGCCGGCCTCCCCGCCCGCGTCGGACTGGGCCAGCAGCAGTGCGCCGGCCCGCCGGTCGAGCCCCATCGAGACGTAGTCCTCGACGGCGTTGATCGAGGCCTGGTCCATCAGCTCGAGCATCGCCGGCCGGGTGGCCCGGGTGATCGCCACGACCGCCTCGGCCGCCGCGTGCACGGTGGGGAAGCTGGCGACCATGGTGCAGGCGGGCTGCTTGGCGGGCACCAGCCGCAGCACCGCCCGGGTCACCACGGCCAGCGTCCCCTCGCTGCCGACGAAGAGCTTGAGCAGCGACAGCCCCGCCACGTCCTTCAGCCGCGGGCCGCCCAGCCGCAGCGCGGTGCCGTCGGCCAGTACCACGTCCAGGCCGAGCACGTAGTCGGTGGTGACGCCGTACTTGACGCAGCACAGCCCGCCGGCATTGGTGGCGATGTTGCCCCCGATCGAGCAGATCTCGAACGAGGACGGATCCGGCGGGTACCACAGCCCGTACTCCGCGGCCGCGGCCTTGACCTCGGCGTTGAGGGCGCCCGGCTCCACCACGGCCACCCGGCAGTCCGGGTCGATCACCACCGCGCGCATCCGGTCCAGGCTGAGCACGATGCCGCCGGCCACCGCGGACGACCCACCGGACAGCCCGCTGCCCGCTCCGCGCGGCACCACCGGCACCCGGTGCGCGCTGGCCCACCGCAGGGCCGCCTGGACCTCGGCGGTGGTACGCGGCCGGACCACCGCCAGCGGCACGCCGGCGCCCGGATCCCGGGCCCAGTCGTACCGGTAGTTCTCCACCAGGGCCGGGTCGGTGACGACCGCGTCGTCCGGCAGCTCGGCCACGAGCGCATCCAGGGAGGGCATAGCTGATGGTAGTTCCGGCCGCCGCCGCGGGCCCGTCGGCGGCAATCCCGTCGCGGCTGCGGGCGGGCGCCGGGCACACTGTGCGCCGTGGGTTATCTCGACGTGCAGTCCGTCCGGCACCAGCTCTCCGACGGGCGGATGCTGCTGGACGAGGTGAACTTCCGGATCGGCGAGGGTGCCAAGGCGGCGCTGGTCGGCGCCAACGGGGCGGGCAAGACGACCCTGTTGCGGATCATCGCGGGCGACCTGCCGGCCCAGCAGGGCGCGGTGGCGCGTAGCGGCGGCCTGGGCGTGATGCGCCAGTTCATCGGCTCGGTGCGCGACGACACCTCCGTGCAGGACTTCCTGATCGGCCTGGCCGCCCCGGCGATCGGCCGGGCCTGGGCGGAGCTGTCGGCGGCCGAGCTGGCGATGATGGAAACCGACGACGAACGCACCCAGCTGCGCTACGCCCACGCCCTGGCCGACTGGGGCGATGCCGGTGGCTACGACGCCGAGGTGCTGATGGACACCGTGACGGTGGCCGCGCTCGGCATCGAGTACGACCGGTGCAAGTACCGGGAGCTGGCGACCCTGTCCGGCGGTGAGCAGAAGCGGCTGGCGCTGGAGGCGCTGCTGCGCGGGTCGGCAGAGGTGCTACTGCTCGACGAGCCGGACAACTACCTCGACGTGCCGGGCAAGCGCTGGCTGGAGGAGCGGCTGGCCGCGACCCCGAAGACGGTGCTGTTCGTCAGCCACGACCGGGAGCTGCTGGCCACCGTGGCCGACCGGGTGGTCACCGTCGAGGGCGGCACGGTCTGGGTGCACGGCGGCGGGTTCGCCTCCTACCACGAGGCCCGCCGCAACCGGCACGAGCGGATGGCCGAGCTGCGCCGCCGGTGGGAGGAGGAGCACGCCAGGCTGAAGGAACTGGTGCGCACCCTGCAGCAGCAGGCCAAGATCTCGCCGGACATGGCCTCCCGGTACCGCGCGATGCAGACCCGGCTGGCCAAGTTCGAGGCCGAGGGCGCCCCGCCGGAGCGGCCGGAGGAGCAGAACGTGACGATGCGGCTGCGCGGCGGCCGGACCGGGGTGCGGGCGGTGGTCGCCGAGGACCTGGAGCTGACCGGGCTCATGCGGCCGTTCTCGGCCGAGATCTTCTACGGCGAACGGGTCGCGGTGCTCGGCTCGAACGGGGCCGGCAAGTCGCACTTCCTGCGGCTGCTCGGTGGTGACTCGGTCGCGCACACCGGGGAGTTCCGGCTCGGCGCGCGGGTGGTGCCGGGGCTGTTCGCCCAGACCCACACCCACCCGGAGTGGGTGGACCGGACGCTGGTCGACCTGCTCTGGCACGGAGAGCCGAGCGAGCATCGGCCGAGGCACGAGGGCGGAGCGGAGCGAGGTGGCTACTCGCCGGGGCGTCCCGGGGTGGACCGGGGCCGGGCGATGGCGGCACTGCGCCGGTACGAGCTGCACGGGCAGGGCGACCAGAACTTCGGCACCCTCTCCGGCGGCCAGCAGGCCCGGTTCCAGATCCTGCTGCTGGAACTGTCCGGCGCGACACTGCTGCTGCTCGACGAGCCGACCGACAACCTCGACGTGCTCTCGGCCGAGGCGCTGGAGGAGGCGCTGGACTCCTTCGACGGCACCGTGCTGGCGGTGACCCACGATCGCTGGTTCGCCCGCACGTTCGACCGGTTCCTGCTCTTCGGCGCCGACGGCCGGGTGGTGGAGACGCCGGAGCCGGTCTTCGACGCCGCCCGGGTGGCCCGCGAGCGCTGATTTGGTTCGCTACCGGCGGCACCGGTAGAGTCCTCGCTTGGTGCTCGGCACGGCTGTGCCGACGCCGACGGCCATGCCCCAGGGTCGACTGCCGGATGAGTGCCGGCGGACCGTGGGGGCGGCGGACCCGCCTGCACAGCGTGGTTCCGTCGTGAAGACCGACGAGGGAGAGACGAACGTGCCCACGTACAACCCCAAGCCCGGCGACATCACCCGCGAGTGGCATGTCATCGACGCCCGCGACATCGTGCTCGGCCGGCTGGCCAGCACCGCGGCCACGCTGCTCCGCGGCAAGCACAAGCCGACCTTCGCCCCCCACCTGGACACCGGTGACTTCGTGATCGTGGTCAACGCCGAGAAGGTGGCCGTGTCGCCGACCAAGCTCGGCGAGTTCCGGTACCGGCACTCCGGTTACCCGGGCGGTCTGTCCAAGCGGACCGTGGGCGAGCTGCTGGAGACCAAGCCCGAGCGGCTGGTGGAGATCGCGGTCAAAGGCATGCTGCCCAAGACCACCCTCGGCCGTCGGCAGCTGAAGAAGCTCAAGGTCTACAGCGGCCCGAACCACCCGCACGCCGCCCAGACCCCGAAGCCCTACACGATCGGCCAGGTCGCGCAGTAAGCGCGAAGCCCGGACTCACACTCAGGAGAATTCGCGTTGACTAGCCCAGTACCTGTTGTCGGCCGCCGCAAGGAGGCCATCGTCCGGGTCCGGCTCGTGCCGGGCTCCGGCAACTTCAAGCTCAACGGCCGCACCCTCGAGGACTACTTCCCGAACAAGGTGCACCAGCAGCTCATCCGTGAGCCGTTCGTGACCCTGGACAAAGACGGCCAGTTCGACGTCATCGCCATCCTCGGCGGCGGCGGCGTCACCGGCCAGGCCGGCGCACTCCGGCTGGCCATCGCCCGGGCCCTCATCGCCATCGAGGCCGACGACCGGCCGGCGCTGAAGAAGGCCGGGTTCCTCACCCGCGACGCCCGGGTCAAGGAGCGCAAGAAGTACGGCCTGAAGAAGGCGCGCAAGGCGCCTCAGTACTCCAAGCGCTAGTCGCGGGGCTCACCGCCCCTCTGCCGGTCCACACGATCACGATCGAGGGGTGGCGAGCCGAGTGGGAAAGTATTTCGGCACCGACGGGGTGCGCGGCAGGGCGAACGACAGCCTGACGCCGGAACTGGCGCTGGCCGTGGCCAGTGCCGCCGCCCGGGTGCTCGCGGCCCATGACGGGTCGCACCGTCCGGTGGCGGTGGTCGGCCGGGACCCCCGGGTCTCCAGCGAGATGCTGGAGGCCGCGGTGGTCGCCGGCCTCACCGCGGCCGGGGCGGACGTCCGGCTGGTGGGCGTCGTGCCCACGCCGGCGCTGGCGTTCCTGACCCAGCACTACGGCGCGGACGTCGGCGTGATGCTCTCCGCCAGCCACAACCCGATGCCGGACAACGGCATCAAGCTGTTCGCCCGGGGCGGGGTGAAGCTGCCCGACGACATCGAGGCCGAGATCGAGTCCGAGATCGAGTCCGGTTGGCGCACCGATCGTCCCACCGGCGCCCAGATCGGCCGGGTCAGCCAGGCCGGGGACGGCGCCGCCGCCTACACCGCGCACCTGCTCGCGGTCTCGCCCGTGTCGCTGGCCGGGCTGCGAGTGGTGCTGGACTGCGCGCACGGTGCCGCGTCCGGGGTGGGCGGCGACCTGCTGCGAGCCGCCGGTGCCGAGGTGACCGTGATCGCCGGGTCGCCGGACGGCGTCAACATCAACGACGGCGTGGGCTCCACCCACATCGGGCACCTGGCCGGGGTGGTGGTCGAGCAGGGCGCCGACCTGGGCATCGCGCTGGACGGCGACGCCGACCGCTGCCTGGCCGTCGATCACCTCGGCGCCGTGGTGGACGGCGACCAGATCCTGGCGATCTGCGCGCAGGCGCTGCAGGCCGACGGGGCGCTCGCCGAGGACACCGTGGTCGCGACCGTGATGAGCAACCTCGGCTTCCACCAGGCGATGGCCGCGGCCGGCATCAAGGTGCTCACCACGGCGGTCGGCGACCGGTACGTGCTGGAGGCGCTCACCGGCCACGGCCTGAGCCTGGGCGGCGAGCAGTCGGGGCACGTGATCTTCACCGACGCCGCGACCACCGGCGACGGGCTGCTCACGGCGCTGCGGCTGATGGCCCAGGTGGCCCGGACGGGACGCCCGCTGGCCGAGCTGGCCGCGGTGGTGCACCGGCTGCCACAGGTGATGGTCAACGTCCGGGTCGCCGACAAGGATGCGGTGGCCCGCTCGGCCGAGGTCCAGGCCGCGGTCGACGCGGCGGTGGCCGAACTCGGTGAGTCCGGCCGGATCCTGCTCCGGCCGTCGGGCACCGAGCAGCTGGTCCGGGTGATGGTCGAGGCCGGCACCCAGGACGGCGCCGAGCAGCTCGCGCACCGGGTGGCCGAGGTCGTCCGGTCCGCCTGAGCCGGTCCGCCTGAGCCGGTCCGGCCGGGCCGGCGCACGGCAGGTTCCGCATGGCGCATCGTCGCGCCCGTCTTCCGCCCGGTGGCTGGCAACCGCCTGATACCCGGACACCGCGGTGGAACCGGCCCGGTCACCGGGGCGTTCCCGTTCCAGAGATGACACCGATGAGTCGATTTTGCCTATGACAGCAACGAAACCTTCCACCTCCACACCTTCCGACGAACCGGCCGCGCCGGAGCGCGAGCGGTTCACCCTCTCGGCGACCCAGCTGATCGCCAGCGGGCTCGCCGCGATGAGCGCCACGGTGGCCGCCTCGTTCTTCGGCGTGGCCGGCACCGTGATCGGCGCGGCGCTGGGCAGCGTGACCAGCGTGGTCGGCAACGCCGTCTACAGCTATTCGCTGCGCCGGACCCACCGGCGCGTCCGGCAGACCCTGGACGTGGCCGTCGCGCACCGGTTCGCCACCCAGCCGGCCAGCGTGCTCGCGGGCACCTCGGACGCCGCCGGCGAAGCCGCCCTGGTGCGCGAGCCGTCGGCCGTGCGCGGTGCGCTGGTCGAGTTCGCGCTGCACCCGAAGCGGTTGGCGATCGCGGCCGTGACGATGTTCGTCGCGGTCATCGCGGTGACCACCGTCTTCGAGTTCGCCTCCGGCCAGCCGCTGTCGTCAACGGTGACCGGCAAGCACGGCTCCGGGGTCAGCATCGGCGGTGGCAGCTCGCACCGGACGCTGCCCACGCCGAGCTCGCCGCGGACCGCCACCCCGTCGCACCCGGCCGGATCGAGTCACAGCCCGTCCAGCACGCCGAGCGGCCCGAGCCCGACCGTGACGGTCACGGTGACGCCGAGCGGCAGCGAAGCCCCCAGCCAGAGCGCCCCGGGCCAGAGCCCGGCGCCGAGCCAGAGCGCGCCCGGCCAGGGTGCCAGCTCCGCGCCGGCACCGACCGGCTCGGCCTCCGGTGGGGTGACGCCGGCCGGGTGAGCCGGCGCGTGACACAGCCTGGGCGGTTCGCTCGCCAAGGTCACGGCAGTCGCATAGGTTGCCTACGTGAGCACAGTGGCGGAGGAGACCTCGGTCGACGTGTTGATCGTCGGCGCCGGACCGGTCGGATTGTTCGGCGCGTACTACGCCGGGGTGCGCGGGCTGACCACCGCCGTGCTCGACTCGCTGCCCGAGCCCGGTGGGCAGATCACCGCGATGTACCCCGAGAAGGCGATCTTCGACGTCGCGGGCTTCCCGGCGATCCGGGGCCGCGAGCTGGTCGCGAACCTGGTCGCCCAGGCGGCCCCGTTCGAACCCGGCTACCTGCTGGGTGAGCAGGCGGTGGGCATCGAGCGGGGCGACGCCCTGGTGGTGACCACCTCGTCCGGCAAGCGGGTACGAGCCCGGGCGATCATCGTGACCGGCGGGATCGGCACGTTCACCCCGCGGCCGCTGCCCACCGGCGAGGAACTGCTCGGCCACGGCGTGGTGCACTTCGTCCCCGACCCGGCCGAGTACGCGGGGCTGGATGTCGTCATCGTCGGCGGCGGCGACTCGGCCGTCGACTGGGCGCTGCTGCTGGAGCCGATCGCGAAGTCGGTGGCCCTGGTGCACCGCCGCGCGGCCTTCCGGGCGCACCCGCACTCGGTGGAGGTGCTGCGCGAGACCTCGACGCGCATCATCACCGACGCCCAGGTCAGCGACGTGCTCGGTGACCCGGTGCACGCGGTGCGGGTCGCGGTGCGGGACGAGTTCCACGAGCTGCCCTGCGACCGGCTGGTCGCGGCGCTGGGCTTCATCGCCAACCTCGGCCCGCTGCTGGAGTGGGGAATGGAGATCGTGCAGAAGCGGCACATCGTCGTCGACACCACGATGGCCTCCAGCGTGCCGGGCATCTACGCGGCCGGTGACATCTGCGAATACCCCGGCAAGGTGCGGCTGATCGCGACCGGATTCGGCGAGGTGGCGACCGCGGTGAACAACGCGGTGGCCTACCTCGACCCGTCCGCGTCGGTGTTCCCGGGTCACCTGTCCGACTACGCCCCGCCGGGTGAGATCGGCGCCCCGGGCACGCCCACCACCGTGCCGGCCAGCACGTCGTGATCATCGGGGTTGGCATCGACGTCGTCCCCATCGAACGGTTCGAGTCCGCCTCGGAGCGGACCGCCCAGCTCATCGAGCGCCTGTTCACCGCCGCCGAACGGGTGACCGGGCACGGCGCGCCCCGCAGCGCGGAGTCGCTGGCCGCCCGGTTCGCGGCGAAGGAGGCGGTGGCCAAGGCGCTCGGCTCACCGGGCGGCATGTCCTGGCAGGACTGCGAGGTGCTGGTCGACGATCGGGGGGCGCCGTCGCTGACGGTGCGCGGGACGGTGGCTGCCCGCGCCGCCGAGTGCGGTGTGACGCGCTGGCACGTCTCGCTGTCGCACGACGGCGGCATCGCCTCGGCCGTGGTCGTCGCGGAGGGTTGAGCGGATGCGGGGGATCTGGACCACCGAGGAGATCCGGGCGGCCGAGCGGCGGGTGATGGCCGGGTTGCCGGCCGGTGCGCTGATGGCACGGGCCGCCCGGGCCGTCGCGGTGACCGCGTGCGGCCTGCTCGGCTTCTCCTACGGCGCCCGGGTGCTGCTGCTGATCGGTGCCGGCGACAACGGCGGCGACGCGCTGTACGCCGGCGCGGAGCTGGCCCGGCGCGGGGTGGCGGTGCAGGCGGTGCTGGCGACCGAGAAGACCAGCCCGGCTCCGCTCGCCGCGTTCCGGGCCGCCGGCGGCCGGGTGGTCCCGCTGGCCGGGGCGGCGCCGGCCGACCTGGTCATCGACGGGTTGGTCGGCATCGGTGTGCGAGGCCCGCTGCGGGAGCCGATGCTGCCGCTGGTGGCCCATGCCCGGGATCGCCGGGTGCTGGCGGTCGACCTGCCCTCGGGGGTCGACCCGAACACCGGCGCGGTCGCCGGGCCGGCGGTGACGGCGGAGGTCACCGTCTGCCTGGGCGCGTACAAGCCCGGCCTGCTGGTCGGTCCGGGCCGGCTGCACGCCGGGCGGATCCACCTGGTGGACCTCGGCATCGCCGGCGAGCTGGGTGAACCTGCGCTGCGCCAGCTGGAACCGGCCGACGTCGCGGTGAAACAGCCCGGGCCGACCGACGACAAGTACACCCGCGGCGTGGTCGGGGTGGCGGCCGGCTCGGCGGCCTACCCGGGGGCGGCGCTGCTGTGCACCGGCGCGGCGCGGCTCGGTGGGGTCGGCGCGGTGCGCTATGCCGGGCACGCGGCGGCCGAGGTGGTGCGCCGGCATCCCGAGGTGCTGGTCACCGACACGGTGGCCGCGGCCGGCCGGGTGCAGGCCTGGACGGTCGGACCGGGCCTCGGCGACGGGCCGGACGCGGTGGCCTCGCTGGAGGCGGCGCTGGGCGCGGACGTCCCGGTGGTGGTCGACGCGGACGGGCTGAACCTGCTCGCCGAGCGGCGGGAGTGGCTGGAGCGGCGCACCGCGCCCACCGTGCTGACCCCGCACGATCGGGAGTACGAGCGGCTGTTCGGCGAGGTCGGCGACGACCGGATCGCCGCCGCGCGCCGGGCCGCCGAGCAGTCCGGTGCGGTGGTGCTGCTCAAGGGCTACGCGACGGTGGTGGCCGAGCCGGACGGCACCGGCTACCTCAACCCGACCGGCGAGCCGGCGCTGGCGACGGCCGGCAGCGGGGACGTGCTGGCCGGGCTGACCGGCTCGCTGCTGGCGACCGGCCTGCGGCCGGGACTCGCTGCGGCGATGGCCGCGTACCTGCACGGCCGGGCCGCGGCCCGCGCGGCGCTGGAGGGACCGGTGGTGGCCGGGCATCTGGTCGCCGCGCTGCGCGCCGAGCTGGCGGCCTGAGGTTCAGCCGCCGGCGAGGGTCGCGCCGATGTCCGACATCGTCAGCACAAGGCGCTGCTGGGCCACCGGTGACCGGCCGGATTTGAGAGACTGGACGGCGTGCTCCGATCCGAGGCTGTCGTCGACCTGTCCGCGATCACCGGCAACGTGGCGACCTGCCGGGCGGGCACCACGGCCGAGGTGATGGCGGTGGTCAAGGCCGACGGCTACGGCCACGGCCTGGTGCCGTCCGCCCGCGCCGCGGTGGCCGGCGGCGCGAGCTGGCTGGGCGTGGCGATGCTGGAGGAGGCGCTGCAGCTGCGGGCGGCCGGCCTCGGCCAGCGGCTGCTCGCCTGGCTGTGGACCCCGGCCGAGGTGGAGCAGTTGCGGGCCGCGCTGGCCGCCGACGTCGACGTGTCGGTGTCCAGCCTCGGTGCGCTGGAGCTGGTACGGGCGGTCGCGGCCGAGCTCGGCACGCCGGCCCGGATCCACCTCAAGATCGACACCGGGCTGTCCCGCAACGGGGCCACCCGGGCGGACTGGCCGGAGCTGGTCGAGTCGGCCGCGAAGGCCGCGGCGGCGGGGCTGGTCGTGACCGCCGGCGTCTGGAGCCATTTCGTGCACGCCGACTCGCCGGGCCACCCGACGACCGCCCGGCAGATCGAGCGCTTCACCGAGGCCCTGGCCACGGCCGAGCGGATCGGCGTGGTGCCCGAGGTGCGGCACCTGGCCAATTCCGCGGCCACCGTCACCCTGCCGCAGGCGCACTTCGACCTGGTCCGCCCCGGCATCGCGGTGTACGGGCTGTCGCCGGTGCCGGAGCAGGGTGACTTCGGGCTCCGGCCGGCGATGACGCTGCGCAGCCGGCTGGCAAACGTCAAGCGGGTGCCGGCCGGCGAGGGCGTCAGCTACGGCCACCAGTACCGGCTCGAGACCGACAGCACCCTGGCCCTGGTGCCGCTCGGCTACGCCGACGGGGTGCCGCGGGCGGCGACCAACCGGGGCCCGGTGGCGATCGGCGGCCGCCGCTACACGATCAGCGGGCGGGTCTGCATGGACCAGTTCGTGGTAGATCTCGGCGACGACGGGGCGGCCGAGGGCGACGAGGTGGTGCTGTTCGGGCCCGGCGCCGCCGGTGAGCCGACCGCCCAGGACTGGGCCGACGTGCTCGACACCATCCACTACGAGATCGTCACCCGGGTCGGCGCGCGGGTGCCCAGGACGTACGTCGGCGGACCGGCCTGATGCGGGTGCGCACGGTGCCCGCCGTCGTCGGCGGTGCGGTCGGGCTGCTCGGTGCGGCGACGGCGGCGGGCCTGACCCGGCAGCGGCGCGCGGTGGCCAGGGACCGGGCGCAGATCACGCCGCGCTCGGCGGCGACCCTGCACGCCCCGCCGACCGATCGCGAGCGCCGGGTGCAGACCGACGACGGGGTGGCGCTGCACACCGAGGAGGTAGGGCCGGCCGATGCCCCGCTCGCGGTGCTCATGGTGCACGGGTACGCACTGAGCCTGCAGTCGTTCGTCCTGCAACGCAAGGCGATTCACGATTGCTTCGGCGACCGGGTGCGGATCGTGCTCTACGACCAGCGCTCGCACGGCCGGTCCGGCCGGTCGCCGGCCTCGGCCTGCACCATCGAGCAGCTGGGTCGCGACCTGTACGGCGTGCTCGACCAGCTGGTGCCGGCCGGGCCGGTCGTGCTGGTCGGGCACTCGATGGGCGGCATGACGATCATGGCGCTGGCCGAGCAGCATCCCGAGCTGTTCGGTGACCGGATTGCCGCGGTGGCGCTGATCAACACCTCCTCCGGCGAACTGCGCACCGTGACCCTGGGGCTGCCCGGCCTGCTCGCCCGGCTGCGCGGGCCGGTGCTGCGCGGCGCGGCCCGCAACGTCGCGCTGGTCGAACGGGGCCGAGCGCTGGGCAAGGACCTGGCCTGGGTGATCACCAAGCGGCTGAGCTTCGCCGACCCGGACGTCCCGCCGGCGGTGGTCGCGTTCTGCACCAACCTGATCGCCGGCACCCCGGTGGACGTGGTCGCCGACTTCTACCCGACCCTGATGGCGCACGACGGGCGGGAGGGGCTGCGCGGGCTGGCCCGCTGCGAGGTGCTGGTGATCGGGGCCGAGCACGACGTGCTGACCCCGCTCGGCCACTCCGAGGCACTGGCCGCCGCGCTGCCGCACGCCCGGCTGGTGGTCGCGCCGGGCTCCGGCCACCTGCTGATGCTGGAGCATCCCGGCATGGTCGACCGGCCGCTGCTGGACCTGGTGGAATCTGCCTATCCGGCGACGGCGGTCGCCGCGAAGGCCAGGACGAGAAGGGCGGTGCAGCGGTGATCGTGCTGCCGACACCGGCGGACACCCACGCGTTCGGCCGGCGGCTGGCCGAGGTGCTCCGGCCGGGTGACCTGCTGGTGCTGGTCGGACCGCTGGGCGCGGGCAAGACCGCGCTGACCCAGGGCATCGGCGCGGGCCTCGGGGTGCGTGGCCACGTGGTGTCGCCGACGTTCGTGATAGCCCGGGTGCATCCCGGCGGCCGGCTGCCGCTGGTGCACGTCGACGCCTACCGGCTCGGCTCGCTGGACGAGGTGGACGACCTCGACCTGGACGTGTCGGTGACCGACTCGGTGACCGTCGTCGAGTGGGGCGCCGGCCTGGTCGAACAGCTTGCGGACGCCCGGCTGGAGATTGTCCTGCAGCGACAGCCCGACTCGGAGGTGAGGACGGTCGAGCTGCGCCCGTTCGGTGGCGATTGGGCCGAGCGGATCGGCGCAATACCGGCCGACGCGGCGACGGCCTGACCGCCCTACTACGCTGGTCGGCGTGCCTGCCCTGGTCATCGACACGTCCTCCGCCGCGGTCACCGCGGGCGTGGTGGACGGCGATCGGGTGCTCGCCGAGCGGGTGACGGTGAACGCCCGCGCGCACGCCGAGCTGCTGGCGCCCTCGATCCGGGACTGCCTCGACGAGGCCGGCGTCGGCCTGCGCGACCTGGCCGCGGTGGTCGCCGGGGTCGGTCCGGGGCCGTTCACCGGGCTGCGGGTCGGACTGGTCACGGCGGCCTCGATCTGCGATGCGCTGGGGATTCCGGGCTACCCGGCCTGCTCGCTGGACGCGATCGCCGCGGTGCACGCCGACCGGCCGCGGCTGCTGGTGGCCGGTGACGCCCGGCGCAAGGAGGTCTACTGGGCGCTCTACGAGCACAGCCGCCGGCTCACCGAACCGGACGTGAGCAAGCCGGCCGAGCTGCCGGCCGGGCTGGCGGCCACCGCCGCCGTCGGTGCCGGCGCCGAGCTGTACGCCCAGGTGCTGGCAGTTCCCGTCCTGGCCGGGGGATTCCCGACCGTGCGCGGCCTCGCCGCGGTCGCCGCCGACCGGCTGCTGGCCGGCGCCGAGGGTGAGCCGTTCGTCCCGCTGTACCTGCGCCGGCCGGACGCGCAGGTGCCGGCCGCGCCGAAGCCGGTCGGTGGCTGATGGTGACGCTGCGACCGATGCGCACCACCGACCTCGACGCACTTCTGCCTTATGAGAAGGACATGTTCGGCACCGAATCGTGGTCCCGGCAGGGCTACCTCGACGAGCTGTCCGACACCGAGCTGCGCTACTACCTGGTGGCCGAGCGGGACGGCCGGCCGGTCGGCAGCGCCGGGTTGATGACGGTGGGCGAGACCGCGCAGATCCTCACGGTCGGCGTGCTGCCGGCCGAGCGGCGGCGGGGCATCGGCGAGCAACTGGTGGTGGCGCTGGTGGCCGAGGCGCGGCGGCGGGCGGCCGGCGAGGTGTTGCTGGAGGTGCGGATGGACAACGACGCGGCGCGCAAGCTCTACGAGAAGCTGGGCTTCGCGGCCATCGGAACCCGGCGCGGCTACTACGACCAGGGCCGGGTGGACGCGGTGGTGATGCGCTGTGCCCTCTGAAAAGACACTGCGCTCTGATCAACCCTTGGTGCTCGGCATCGAGACCTCCTGCGACGAGACCGGGGTGGGCATCGTCCGGGGCACCGAGCTGCTGGCCGACGCGGTCGCCAGCAGCGTCGACGAGCACGCCCGGTTCGGTGGCGTGGTGCCCGAGGTGGCGAGCCGCGCCCACCTGCAGGCGATGGTGCCGACGGTGCACCGGGCCTGCGCCGAGGCCGGCGTCCGGCTGGCCGACCTGGACGCGATCGCGGTGACCGCCGGACCGGGGCTGGCCGGCGCGCTGCTGGTCGGCGTCGCGGCCGCCAAGGCGTACGCGCTCGCGCTGGACAAGCCGCTCTACGGGGTCAACCACCTCTCCTCGCACGTCGCGGTGGACCTGCTCGACAACGGCCCGCTGGACGGGGCGTGCATCGCGCTGCTGGTCTCCGGCGGGCATTCCTCGATCCTGCAGGTGCCCCGGGTGGGCGGCGAGGAGCTGACCGAGCTCGGCGCCACCATGGACGACGCGGCCGGCGAGGCTTTCGACAAGGTAGCCCGGTTGCTCGGGCTGGGTTTCCCTGGTGGACCGCTGATCGACCGGGCCGCCCGCGAGGGGGACCCGGCGGCGATCGCCTTCCCGCGCGGGCTGACCGGCCCGCACGACGCACCGTTCGACTTCTCGTTCTCGGGCCTGAAGACCGCGGTCGCGCGCTGGGTCGAGGCCCGGCAGCGCGCCGGCGAGCCGGTGCCGGTGGCCGACGTCGCCGCCTCGTTCCAGGAGGCGGTGGTGGACGTGCTGACCGGCAAGGCGATCCGGGCCGCCCGCGAGGCCGGCATCGATCAGCTGCTGCTCGGCGGCGGGGTGGCCGCCAACTCGCGGCTGCGCGCGCTGGCCGCCGAACGCTGCGAGAAGGCCGGCATCCGGCTGCGGGTGCCCCG
>Ga0335073_10000202_pt1 | contig 73674 bp, 56 predicted proteins | sample Lox_Sample_22_FD_207093 | JGI IMG/M metagenome (GOLD analysis project Ga0335073, IMG submission 207093) | Soil microbial communities from Loxahatchee National Wildlife Refuge, Florida, United States - Lox_Sample_2.2 | ecosystem: Environmental > Terrestrial > Soil > Wetlands | place: USA... | reverse complement strand
TCGGGGTCCGCCTATTCGATATGGATTCGCCGGAGCAAGGCATCGTGCATGTGATCGGTCCGGAGTTGGGGATCACGCAGCCGGGGATGACGATTGTGTGCGGTGATAGCCATACAAGCACGCATGGAGCTTTCGGAGCGCTGGCGTTTGGGATTGGAACATCGGAAGTAGAGCACGTGCTGGCGACGCAATGCCTGGCTCAGCAGAAGCCGAAGACGATGAAGATCGAAGTGCGGGGACGGTTGGCGGATGGCGTGACGGCCAAAGATCTGGCGCTGGGCATCATCGGGCAGATTGGCACCGACGGCGCGACCGGATACGTCATCGAGTATGCGGGTCCGGCGGTGCGGGCGCTCTCAATGGAAGGGCGCATGACGCTCTGCAACATGAGCATCGAGGCTGGCGCGCGGGCGGGAATGGTGGCGCCGGATGAGACGACCGTCGCGTATGTGAAGGGTCGGCGATTCGCTCCGGCTGGAGACGAATGGGGGAAGGCCGTCGCGTACTGGCGGACTCTACCTTCCGATGAAGGGGCGGCATTCGACAAAGTCGTGGAAATTGATGCCGCGCAGCTTTGTCCGTTCGTGACTTGGGGAACGAATCCGGGAATGGTCGCGCCGGTGACGGGCCGTGTTCCGGAGGTGAAGGGACTGCAAGAAGGAGAGCGACGGGCGGCCGAACTGGCTTTGCAATACATGGCGCTGGAACCGGGGCGTCGAATTGAGGATATTGGGATCGATCGAGTCTTTATTGGGTCGTGCACCAACTCGAGAATCGAGGACTTGCGGGCTGCCGCTCGAGTGGCGAAGGGGCACCATGTGAGTTCGAAAGTGCGGGCGATGGTGGTTCCGGGATCCCAGGCCGTGAAGCGGGCCGCTGAGCAGGAGGGGCTGCATCGGATCTTTCAGAACGCGGGGTTTGAGTGGCGCGAGTCGGGATGCTCGATGTGTCTGGGGATGAACCCGGACATCTTGCAGCCGGGAGAAAGATGCGCGTCGACGAGCAACCGCAATTTTGAAGGTCGGCAAGGACGCGGAGGCCGGACGCATCTGGTGAGTCCGATGATGGCAGCAGCCGCGGCGATTGAAGGGCACTTCACGGATATTCGGAATTGGAAGTTCCAGTAATAATAATATGGAAGTCTTGGACCGATCCGCGCAGGATCCGTTGCTGCGTCTGAAGAACGACCACGGCCGGGGTGACTCCGTTAAAGAGAGGGGAATGGAGTGAAAGCATTTACAGTGCATCGCGGGAGAGTGGCGCCGCTGGATCGGGTGAATGTGGATACGGACCAGATTATCCCAAAGCAGTTTCTGAAGCGGATCGAAAAGACCGGTTTTGGCCAGTTCGTATTTTACGACTGGCGTTTTGGAGCGGACGGGAGGAAAATTCCCGACTTTGTGTTGCACGAGGCGCGCTACGAAGGCGCGAGCATTCTGGTTGCGGGAAAGAACTTTGGCTGCGGATCGTCGCGCGAGCACGCGGTGTGGGCTCTGGCGGATTTTGGATTCCGGGCAGTGATCTCGTCTTCGTTCGCCGACATCTTCGCCAATAACGGCACGAAGAACGGGTTCCTAACCGTACGGCTGAGTGACGACGACGTTGCGACGCTTATGCTGCGCGCGAAGGAGATCGACGACTATCAGGTCACGGTCGATCTCGAGAAGTGTGAAGTGCGCGACGAACAGGGCTTCCAGGGGAAATTTCCCATCGACGAATTTGTGCGGCACTGTTTGCTGAACGGATTGGACGACATTGGGCTCACTCTGCAGCACGAGGGAGAAATCTCAGCGTATGAGCAGCAGCATCCCGCCCCGACAGCACTGAGACAGTGACCGTAATAGAAGGTCAACGGGAGTAAAGATTTGTAAAACCTTAGAGCCGGTCTTGACTGACGCGGGGCCGCAGTTGATGCTGGTTTGGCAGGGTTTGTACGGCCACAACTGCATTCTGGTTTCCTGCCCAAGCTTCTCAAGCGAGAGGGCCCCTGGTAACGGGACTTGTCCTGCCTCCCGGGGTAAAGTTTCCGAAACGACACGATAAGTTTTACGTCTAATCCTATAACTCATGCTGGACCTTTGCGACTAACGAAGGCAGTGGACCAAACCTGTGAATATGACTGATCGATCTAACTCGGTAAGCAAGCCCCGCGGACCGCGTGCTCTGGTTTCGCGGCGGGTAGCTCTTCTTGTGATTGCGGCGGTTTGCGCGTTTTCTCTTTCTTTTCTTGGGTGCAGCAGTGGCGATTCGAGGCAGCAGAAAGCGCAGGCCGCAGGCCCGCGAGCGGTTTCCGTTGCCGTTGCGACGGTGCAGAAGCAAGATGTGCCCGTATATCTGACGGGCCTGGGAGCCGTGACCGCTTTCTATACGGCCAACATCAAGAGCCGCGTCGACGGTCAGATCATGAAAGTGAATTTTCAGGAGGGCCAGGTTGTTCACGAGGGAGATCTCCTGATTGAAATTGACGCTCGTCCATACCAGGTTCAACTGGAGCAGATGGAGGCGCAGCTATTCAAAGATCAGGCTACGCTCCGTGACGCGAAGTTAAATCTGGATCGTTACACGACCCTGATTCCCTCCGGCAGCATTGCCCAGCAACAAGTGGATACGCAAAAGGCCACGGTTGACCAACTGGACGGCCAGGTGAGGACGGATCAAGCGCAAATCGATAACGCGAAGCTGCAGATTGTCTACTGCCACATCACGGCTCCGTTCACGGGTCGAGTCGGGCTGCGGCAGGTAGATCCTGGCAACATTGTGCATGCGACCGATACGAATCCCATGCTGATTCTCACGCAGTTGCAACCCATTGCGGTCGTCTTTACCCTGCCGGAGGATGTGTTACCGACGGTGGCACGGCATATGAAGGAGGGAACGCTTGAAGTGGATGCCCTCAGCCGTGACGATCAGACAAAACTTGGAACGGGAAAGCTGCAGACCATCGACAATCAGATCGATCCGACGACGGGTACGGCAAAGCTGAAGGCCGTCTTCGACAACAAAGATAGTCAGCTGTGGCCGAACCAGTTCGTAAATGCCAATCTGCTGCTGGAAACGCGAAAGAATAGCACAGTCGTGCCGACGGCAGCGGTTTTGCGCGGTCCGCAGGGCACGTTCGTGTATGCGGTAAAACCAGACAAGACGGCTGACGCGCGGCCAGTGACCGTTGCGCTGACGCAGGGCGATACCACCGTGATCGCGGACGGCTTGAATCCGGGAGACGTGGTAGTCACTGACGGTCAAGACAAGCTGCAGAGCGGCAGCCTGATCACGCCGAGGGCCACCGGGCCAAGCGGCAAGAACGGCGCAAAAAGCGAAGTATCGGAAACGCCGGGGTCATGAGTCCTTCACGATTATTCATTCTCCGGCCGGTGGCAACCACGCTGCTCATGTTCGGCGTGCTCCTCGTGGGATGGGTTGCGTTTATGCAACTGCCCGTGTCGGCACTTCCGGAAGTAGATTACCCAACCATTCAAGTCGTGACGTTCTACCCGGGTGCTGACCCGGAGGTGATGGCGTCCTCCGTGACCTCGCCGCTGGAGCGGCAATTCGGCCAGGTGCCGGGACTGAGCCAAATGACCTCGACGAGTTCGTTTGGCAGTTCGGTGATCACGCTGCAGTTCGGCCTCGATCAGAACATCGACGTCGAAGAACAGCAGGTGCAGGCAGCAATTAACTCCTCCTCGACGTATTTGCCCACCGACCTGCCGAATCCACCTATTTATAACAAGGTCAACCCCGCGGACGCGCCAATCCTCACGCTGGCTCTAACTTCCGATTCCCTGCCGCTGTCGAAGGTGGAGGATCTTGCCGACACCTCTCTGGCGCAGAAGATCTCGCAACTGCCGGGCGTTGGATTGGTATCGATCAGCGGCGGGCAGAAGCCGGCGGTTCGCATTCAAGCAAACCCCACGGCGCTGGCCTCCTATGGATTGAGTCTTGAGGATTTGCGCGCGGCGTTGGTGCAGGCGAACGTGGATGAGGCGAAGGGCGTGATCGATGGAGTGAGGCAGTCTTACACCATCGGGGCGAACGATCAGCTGTTATCCAGTGATCAATATAAGCCGATCGTGATTGCCTATCACAACGGCGCGCCGGTGAGGGTCGCCGACGTCGCGAATGTGATCGACGGTGTGGAGAACAACCGGCTTGCCGCATGGATGAACTTGACACCGGCCGTCATCGTAAACATCCAGCGGCAGCCGGGCGCCAACATCATCAGCGTAGTGGACCGGATCAAGAAGCTTCTTCCGCAGTTGCAGGCCTCTTTGCCGACCGCGGTGAAGGTCCAGATTCTCACCGACCGGACCACGACGATCCGCGCCTCGGTGAAGGACGTGGAATTTGAGTTGATGCTGGCCATCGCTCTGGTGGTGCTGGTTGTGTTTCTGTTTCTGCGGAACCTCGCGGCGACGGTCATTCCCAGCGTGGCAGTACCCCTCTCGCTCATCGGAACGTTCGGAGTGATGTACCTGCTCGGCTACAGCTTGAATAACCTGACGCTGATGGCGTTGACCATTTCCACCGGCTTTGTGGTGGATGACGCCATCGTCATGATCGAAAACATCGATCGCTTTCTGGAAGCGGGAGACTCCCCTCTGGAGGCCGCGCTGAAAGGATCAGGCCAGATTGGTTTTACGATTGTTTCGCTGACTGTTTCGCTGATTGCCGTCCTGATTCCGCTTTTGTTTATGGGCGACATTGTCGGCCGTTTGTTTCGTGAGTTCGCGGTCACTCTGGCGGTAACGATTCTGGTTTCTGCGGGAGTTTCGCTCAGCCTGACTCCGATGATGTGCGCGAAACTCCTGAAACATCGGAGGGAAGGCGAAAAAGGACGGTTCTACGACGTTACGGAGGACTACTACAACCGCATCATCGCGTTCTACGGCCGGACGGTGAAATGGGTGTTGAAGCACCAGACGGCGACCTTACTGGTGACGTTCGCGACGCTCGTTTTAACGCTGTTCCTCTATGTGGTAGTGCCAAAAGGATTTTTCCCGGTGCAAGATACCGGCGTGATTCTAGGAGTTTCCGAAGCGCCCGATTACGTGTCCTTCGAAGCGCTGGCACAGCGACAGCAGGAGCTGGCGAAGATTATTCTGAAGGATAAAGATGTGGACAGTTTGTCGTCGTTCATCGGAGTCGATGGCACGAATACGACACCGAACGCGGGCCGCATCCAGATCAATCTGAAGCCGCGGGACGAACGCTCTGACGACGCCTCGGCGATCATACGGCGCCTGCAGCCGGAGTTGGCCAAGGTAGACGGAATCACGCTGTACATGCAGCCGGTACAGGACTTGACGGTGGAAGATCGTGTCAGCCGAACAGAGTTTCAGTATTCGATTGAAGATGCGGACGCCAGGGAACTGGCGCAGTGGACCCCGAAGCTGGTGGCCAAGTTAAAGACGCTGCCCGCATTGACCGATGTGGCCACAGACCAGCTCAATAATGGCCTGCAGACGAATGTCACGATTGATCGCGACACAGCGTCGCGACTGGGAATCTTCCCGCAGGCGATCGACAATACGCTGTACGACGCTTTCGGACAGCGTCAGGTTTCAACCATCTTCACCCAGCTGAACCAGTATCACGTAATTCTGGAAGTTCTACCGAGCTTCTCGCTAACTCCATCCGATCTCAAAGATATCTACATTCGCCCCAGCACCGTGACACCGAACACGGGCGCTCCGACCGCAAATGGCGCGTCGGTGACGACCAGCGGCGCTCCGGTTCCGATTTCGACGTTTACGCGAATGCAAGCCGGCAGCGCCTCTCTGGCGGTAAACCACCAGGGCCAGTTTCCCGTGGTGACGCTGTCGTTCAACCTGGCGCCGGGAGCGTCACTGGGCGATGCCACCAAGGCGATTCAGCAGGCCGAGAGGGACATTCAGTTGCCTCCCAGCATTCACGCAGCTTTTCAGGGAACCGCTGCTGCATTTCAGAATTCTCTGGCCTCCGAACCTTACCTGATTCTCGCGGCTGTGATTACGGTCTACATCGTGCTGGGGGTACTGTATGAGAGCTACATTCATCCGGTCACGATTCTTTCGACTTTGCCTTCAGCCGGCGTGGGAGCAATCCTGGCGCTGATGATCACCGGGAATGACTTAACGGTGGTCGCGTTAATCGGCATCATTTTGCTGATCGGAATCGTGAAGAAAAACGCCATCATGATGATTGACTTCGCGCTGGAAGCCGAGCGCGAAGAGCACAAGCCGCCCGAGGAAGCGATTTATCAGGCTTGCTTGCTGCGTTTCCGGCCAATCATGATGACGACGATGGCGGCACTGCTCGGCGGTCTTCCTCTCGCACTAGGATCGGGGACAGGGGCAGAGCTGCGGCGGCCGCTCGGCATCACGATTGTGGGCGGATTGCTGCTGAGCCAGTTGCTTACGCTCTACACGACGCCGGTTGTTTATCTGTGGTTTGACCGGCTGGCACAACGCTTTGCACGATATCGAATTGGCAATCCCATTCCGCATGATGAACCGATGTCGGCGGATTAGACGGAGCTGTTCAGAATCTGGCTAGAACATGAGTATTTCAGCTCCATTTATTCGGCGTCCGGTGGGCACGTCGCTGTTGGCGGCGGCACTGTTGCTTTCCGGAATTCTTGCCTTCAATTTCCTGCCAGTGGCCTCGCTGCCTCAAGTGGATTTTCCGGTCATCAGCGTGGGCGCGAGTTTGCCAGGCGCCGATCCGCAGACGATGGCGTCGTCGGTCGCGACGCCACTGGAACGGCAATTCGGACGGATTGCCGCTATCAATCAGATGACTTCGTCGAGTCAGTTGGGCTCGACCAGCATCACGATGCAGTTCGATTTGAACCGCAATATCGACGCCGCGGCGCGCGACGTGCAAGCTGCCATCAACGCAGCCAGAAGCCAGCTTCCCGCCAATCTGCCGAGCAATCCGACGTACCGTAAAGTAAATCCCTCAGATTCACCCATTCTGATTCTGGCTCTGTCGTCAGATACCGTTCCGGTCGCGACGATGTACGACGTGGCCGATTCAATCCTGTCGCAGAAACTATCGCAGGTGAACGGCGTGGGCCAGGTGTTTGTCTGGGGATCGGCGCAGCCTGCGGTTCGCGTCGAAGTGAATCCCACTCTGCTTAACAAATTGGGCGTCGGACTCGACACGGTCCGCAATGCTCTGAACGCCGTCAATGCGAATGCTCCCAAGGGATCGGTTTCCGACTCGGATCGAGCCATGTCGTTCAACGACAACGACCAGCTGTTCACCGCAGATCAGTACCGGCCACTGATTGTTTCCTACAAAAATGGTGGGGCCGTGAGGCTGAGCGATGTCGGCGAGGTGGAGGATTCCGTTGCTGACGTTCGCAACATCGGACTGGCCAACGGGAAGCCGGGCATTCTGATCCCGATTTTCCGGCAGCCCGGCGCCAACATCATCGATACCGTGGACCGCGTTCGTGCTCTGATGCCGTATCTGCAGTCTTCGATTTCTCCGGCCATCAGCTTGACCGTTGCATTGGATCGCACCGTAATGGTGCGCGCGTCAGTGAAGGACATCGAAACCACCCTGCTCATTTCGATCTTCCTCGTCATTATGGTGGTGTTCGTTTTCCTGCGGACGGTGCGGGCGACGATCATCCCCAGTATCGCCGTGCCCATGTCTTTGATCGGAACATTCGGGGGAATGTATCTGCTGGGATACAGTCTCGACAATCTATCACTGATGGCGCTGGCGATCTCGACGGGATTCGTCGTGGACGACGCGATCGTCGTGCTGGAAAACATCACGCGTTACATCGAGAAGGGGATGGGGGCGGTACCGGCGGCCTTCAAGGGCGCGGCGGAGATCGGATTTACGGTGGTCTCGATGAGCGTGTCCCTGGTCGCCGTGTTTATACCCTTATTGATGATGGGCGGCATCGTGGGAAGGCTCTTTCGCGAATTCGCGGTGACTCTGAGCATAGCGATTGGGGTTTCTCTGCTGGTTTCGCTGACGGTTACGCCGACCATGTGCGCCAAGTTCCTGCGCACGGAAAAAAGCGAGAAGCACAACGTATTTTATCGCGCGAGTGAATGGTTCTTCGAAGGGATGCTGACTACTTACCGTCACTCACTCCGATGGGTACTGGATCATCAGCCGCTCACACTGACGGTAACGGTTCTGGTAGCGTGTTTGAGCGTTTACCTCTACATCCAGGTGCCCAAGGGATTCTTTCCGCAGCAGGATACAGGCCGCATCGCAGGCTCCGTGATGGCTGCTCAAGACACTTCCTTTCAATCGATGAGCAACAAGATGCACCAGTACGTCGGCATCGTGATGAAAGATCCAGCGGTCAATACCGTCGTCGGATTCGCAGGCGGCGGGTCCCCGTTGAATCAGGGCCGGTTCTTCATGATGCTGAAACCCCTGGAGGACCGAGGCCCGTGCACGAAGCAGCATTTCTGGGAGCAATGCCACTACGTTAGCGCCGACGACGTGATCAATCGCTTGCGCGGCAAACTCGCGGTCGTGCCGGGAGCCACTCTGATCATGCAATCGGCGCAGGATCTGACCATTGGCGGAAGATGGGGTAACGCACAATATCAGTACACGCTGCAGAGCGCGAACCTCGACGATCTGAACAATTGGTCACCGCGCATCCTGGAGAAGCTGAAAGCGCTTCCCGAACTGCGCGACCAGAACTCGGATCAGCAGGATAAAGGGCTCGAAGCAAAACTGGTGGTGGATCGCGATACGGCGAGCCGCATGGGAATTACGGCGCAGACGCTGGACAACGCTCTGTATGACGCGTTCGGACAACGGCAGGTCTCGACCATGTACCGACCGCTGAACCAGTATCACGTGGTCATGGAAGTCTCCCGACAGTTTCAGCAGACGCCCGAGGCATTGCAGAATATCTATTTGCGCTCGACGGCGGGAACGGCGGTGCCGCTGGCGGCGTTCACGCATTTCGAGCCTTCGAACACGCCCCTGGACGTGAATCACCAGGGTCAGGTGCCGTCGGTGACGATCTCGTTCAACCTGGCGCCGGGAGTTTCCCTGGGCCAGGCGACGCAGGCCATCGAGAATGTCCAACGTTCCATGGGATTACCGGCTACGATTCAGGCCAGTTTTCAGGGAACGGCAGCCGCTTTTCGGGACTCGCTTTCGAGTGAATGGATATTGATACTGACGGCTCTCATTGCCGTTTATATCGTGCTTGGAATGCTCTATGAAAGCTATATTCATCCCATCACGATTTTGTCGACGTTGCCTTCCGCGGGGGTAGGCGCGCTGCTGGCTCTGATTATCACGCACAACGAGTTGAACGTGATTGGGACGATTGGAATCATCCTGCTGATCGGGCTGGTAAAGAAGAACGCCATCATGATGATCGACGTGGCTCTGGACGTGGAACGCACGCAGGGCAAGAAGCCGGTCGATGCAATCTACGACGCATGCTTGCTTCGTTTCCGGCCGATCATGATGACGACTATGGCTGCTTTGCTCGGTGGTCTGCCGCTGGCGTTGGGCACTGGAACCGGTTCTGAGCTGCATCGGCCGCTGGGCATCACGATTGTGGGAGGATTGATCGTGAGCCAAATGCTGACGCTGTTTACTACGCCGGTGGTTTATGTATATCTTGACCGTTTACGGTTGGCGCTTCGCGGGGGCGAAGACCACGCCCTTCCGGAAACATCTTCGCCGGGCGTTCCCCGTCCCAGCCCCGCGCACTGATCGTTGGTTTGGCCCATGGCAGAGGCTCTCTATTCCTGACATCTAAGCATGCTCTCGCTTCGCGGGGCAGAAGTCGTCTACACTATGAGGCTTGTGCAACCAGTCTGGAGAACTTCTGCATCGCATGAGCTTGAGACCAGTGCCTGGTGGATCGGGCAGCAGTGATCCGTTTCGTCGAGGAAGCCACTTGACGGTGCCACGTGGCTGCGCAGGAGCCGCGAGTCCCGTATGATAGAGGACAACGGCAAAACTACTTGAGAAATACATTTCGCCCGGGTGCTTGCCGGGCAGACCAGCGATTTCCAATTTCGTTTAGAAAAAGTTGTCAGGAGTCACGGATGCTAAAGAAGGCAGCGGCTCTGTTGCTTGTTTGTGCGAGCACGGCCATTTCGCTCAGTTGTGTCACCAATTCAAACCACTATGTGTATGCCGCAGTCCCAAATCTGAATGAGATCTTAGCCTACCGGGAAGATCCGAACTCAGGGGTTCTTACGCAATTGGCGTTCAGCCCGTTTACCGCGGGCCAGTCGGTTGAGTCGATCGTGGTTCATCCATCCAACAAGTTTCTGTACGCTGCAAATGCCGGCGAAGGCGATGTTTCATTGTTCACCATTGCGAATGGGATACTTACCGAGCAGTTTCCACGGATGAAGGTGGGTGTTGCTCCGAACCTGCTGGCCATGGACGCGGCGGGAAGCACTCTTTACGTCGCGGATGTCGCCACGAATAGCATTACGCTCCTTTCGATCGACGCCAGCACTGGCGTGCTGTCGACTTCCGGCTCTCCTGTGACGATCGGGACAACTCCGCTCAATATGAAGGTGTCGCCATCGGGCATTATCTACGTGACCGGATCGACTGGCACGGGGACGACTTCACAGGGCGTGATTGAGGTGTGGAATCTGACCGCACAGAGCCCCCTTGTGCAGCTCATTCAGACCGGCGGATTGGCTCCTCAGGGCTTGGCAATCACTCCCATGGGAGGTTTCCTCTACATCGGAAATTTTCAAAGTAACACCATTTCGGGGTTTTCCATCGGATCGGATGGCTCGCTGACTGGGCTGAGTGGATTTCCCTTGGCCGAAGCGTATTCAGGCCCGATTAATCTCCTCGTGGACAACAGCGGCAAGTTTCTGTATGTGGCGAACAAGACCTCGGGCAATGTGGCTGGGTACAACATTGGGGCAGGCGGAGGTCTGACGCTGCTTTCGGACTCGCCGTTCGCTGCGGGAACGGGCACGAGCTTCATTGCTAGTGATCCGAATGGCAAACACCTCGTTGTCGGAACGCAGGGGAGTACGACTGCGGGCTCGCAGCTTCTGCCTTTCAGTCTTGACACTGGCAGCGGCACTCTGGCGCCCGTAACAACCTACAACCTCGGAAATGCGCCCAGTTCCATTGTCGTATCGGAATAGAAAAGAGGGCGGGGCAAGCAAGCCCGCGAAGCCTGACTGATTTAACAAGAGTGTGACAAATCAGGGACGCGAGCATTGGCAGAATAGACCGGAAGCCGAGCAGCGTAATGGAGTTAGCACTGCGGTGCTTGGCTGACGACCGTTTGTGAGCGAGAACAGGAATCAGAAGCATGAGAATCGCCAGTGCTGCCAGCGCATTCCCCCGGCATTACTATTCTCAGAAGTTTCTGCTGGAAAAGCTGCAGGAGTATTGGGGAGAACGTCTCCGGAACCCACAGTTGCTGGCGCGACTGCATCGTAATGTCACCGTCGAAGGGCGCTACCTCGCGCTGCCCACCGAAAAGTATTACGACATTGCGAACTGGGGCCAGGCCAACGATATCTGGATCGAAGTGGCGCAGGAATTAGGGGAACAGGCGCTCTGCCGCGCCCTGCATCATGCCGCCCTCGAATCGAGTAGCCTGGGCGCATTATTCTTCACCTCCGTGACCGGCATCTCAAGCCCTTCGATCGATGCGCTGCTGATCAACCGGATGGGATTGCCGACCAACATTCGACGCGTCCCAATTTTTGGGCTGGGTTGCGTTGCTGGCGCCGCTGGAATTGCGCGGGCGGCGGATTATGTGCGCGCCTATCCTTCGCAGGCCGCAGCATTGGTCTCGGTTGAGCTTTGCTCGCTAACTATCCAGCGCGATGATCTTTCCGTGGCGAATTTGATCTCGTCGGGACTCTTCGCGGATGGCTGCGCCGCCGTGGTGGTCACCGGCGACGATCTGAACGCAGCCGGACCGGAGATTCTGGCGACTCGATCGATCTTCTATCCCGACACCGAAGGGATGATGGGCTGGAAAGTAACTGAGAAGGGCTTTCGCATCACGCTGTCGCCGGAAGTCCCGGTGCTCATTCGCGAGCACCTTGGCCCGGACGTGGATGCGTTTCTGGCGGATCACGGCCATAAACGGAGCGACATTAACAGTTGGGTAGTGCACACGGGTGGTCCGAAGGTGCTGGAGGCAACTGCAGCCGCGCTTGATCTGCACGATGGCGAATTGGATGCCTCTTGGGACTGCCTGAGAAGAGTTGGGAATCTGTCGTCGGCTTCGGTGCTGGTGGTGTTGGAAGACGTAATGAAGAATCGGCGGCCAAAGCCAGGATGCTTGGGTATCCTCGCCGCGATGGGGCCCGGTTTCTGTTCGGAGATATTGTTGCTCCAGTGGTAGGTTTGGCGAATGAATCAGGGTACGCCCAATATCGCCGATGTCTTTGTGATTGGGGGTGGTCCAGCCGGGCTCGCCGCTGCCATCGCAGCTCGACAAAGAGGGCTTCGTGTCGTAGTGTCCGATGGCGCGGAGCCGCCGATCGACAAAGCCTGCGGCGAGGGCTTATTGCCGGACGGGTTAGTTGCACTCGAACGACTGGGAATCCAGTTGCCCTTCGAAGTGGCCCGTCCATTCCACGGCATTCGTTTCTTAAGTGGCTCGTCCGAGGCCAATGCGAGCTTTCCCGGAAGAAGCTGCGGTCTTGCGGTACGCCGCACGTCACTGCATCGAGTGATGATAGAGCGAGCAACCCAGATGGGTGTGGAGTTGATGTGGCGAACCGCTGTCACAGGAATCTGCTGCGATGGAGTCCATCTTGGCAAGAGCGTGGTTCGCACTCGCTGGATTGTCGGCGCGGACGGTTCCAACTCGCGGGTGCGGCGCTGGGCCGGGCTTGACCAAGGATCGCGTTTTCGATATCGATATGCGTTTCGGCGCCACTATCGAGTGGCGCCTTGGACGGACCACATGGAAGTGTATTGGGGAGATTGCTGCCAGGGCTACGCGACTGCGGTCAGCGATGAACAAGTCTGCGTCGCACTTGCGTCGCACGATCCCAATCTGAGAGTCGACCAAGGGCTACAGACACTGCCTGGCCTGCGCGCACGGTTATGCGGAGCTGAAGCGGCGTCTCCGGAACGAGGAGCGCTAACTGGAAATCGACGACTGAACCGCGTCTGGCGAGGAAACGTTGCTTTGATCGGGGATGCTTCTGGAACGGTCGATGCAATTACGGGTGAAGGGCTCGGCTTGGCTTTCAGTCAGGCCGTTGTCCTGGCGGAATGCCTCCAATCCGGCGACTTGCATCCTTATCAGTCCGAACATCGGCGGCTCGCGCTGCGTCCGCAGGCGATGGCGCGGCTGATGCTGACTCTCGACGGCCGCCCCCGGCTTCAATGCCGTACGCTGCAAGTCTTTCAGAAGCGTCCGGAAATCTTCCGGCGGTTAGTGGCGCTTCATGTGGGAGCTTTGCCGGCTACGCAATTGGTGTGGGACGGTTTGACTCTGGGATGGGGCCTGTTGACCGCATCATGATGACCGAGGCGAGGCGTTGGGCAGGGCAAACAACGTTCGTTCTTCTGTTAGTCGGCGCCATCATCTCTCCCGCACGGGCCCAACAAGCAACTCTTCAACTCGATCCCGTTCAGAGTTCCGTCAACTTTACCCTCAGCGATGTGCTCCACACGGTGCACGGAACGTTTCGCTTAAAACACGGTGAGTTGCAACTCGAGGCATCGTCCGGGAAGCTTTCGGGGGAGATCGTGGTTGATGCCAGGAGTGGCGAAAGCGGTAGCGGCATGCGAGACCGTAAAATGCATAAAGAAGTTCTGGAGAGCGAGAGCTATCCAGAAATTTCCTTCCGTCCCGGTCACGTTGAAGGGAACCTGGCCAGCCTTGGAAAATCGTCAGTCAAAGTACACGGAATATTTCGCATTCACGGGATCGACCGTGAGATCACGGTCCCGGCGGATGTTGAATTGTTAGCCGATCATTGGACCGCAACGGTTCACTTCACCATCCCTTACGCGAAGTGGGGAATGAAGAATCCGAGCACTCTGTTCTTGCGGGTCAGCGATTCGGTGGAAATCGACATGACGGCAAGCGGAAGTCTAAGCCAACCAGCGACGGAAACGCCAGCTGCTCAATAGCCGTTTTGTGGCACAATCCCTTTTGCTTCCGTGCATTTGTAGGAGCGCCCGGCGGAAAGATTCTTGTAGTCTTCCGTTCTGCCGCTCGGCCACTCGATCACAACCTGGTCGATCCGATCCAGCTTTTCCAGTCCAAATGTTACCGGCAGCTCGGATTGCGACAGGTAACTGGAACCGCCCTTGACCATTCGCGACTGCGTCATGCCGCCGGAAAGGATACGCACCGTAGCTCCGATCGCATCGCGGTTGGATTTCGTTCCGGCGAGTTGAAACCGAACACTGCGGTTCCCGGTCAACTGGTCATTGCGGTACAAGTAAGCGGGCCCGTTATTGGTGGTGAGAAGCAGATCGAGGTCCCCATCGCGATCAAAGTCGGCATAGGCAAGACCGCGCCCCACTCTCGGTTCAGCAAAGCCGCCTCCGACCTCAACCGCGACGTCGCGAAAATTCCCTTTGCCGCTGTTCAAGAACAACTGCGGGGGTTGCGCGTATCCAACGTTGCCGCGAATGTTGCGCACCGTGTCGTCGATGTGTCCATTGGCCACGGCGAAGTCAAGCCAGCCATCCAGATTGACGTCGAGAAAAACGCAGCCGAAGCCCAGGCTATTCTTCGAGGCCATGCCGACGCCGGATTGTGGCGCGATATCTTCAAAGCTCTTTCCATTCGCGCGATAGAGTCCGATCATTTCGTTATCGAAGTTCGTGATCGCGACTCCCGCTGAGCCTGAATTCTCAAAGTCAGCCACGTCGATCCCCATGCCAGCGCGGGCCTTTCCCTCGCTGCTGAAGGCGAGGCCCGTCTCGACCCCAACGTCCTTGAAGGTCCCGTTCTGCTCGTTACGATAAAGCTTGTTGGGCTGGGTATCGTTGGCGACCAGCAGATCTGGCCAGCCATCGTGGTTATCGTCAAGCAAGGCGACGCCGAGCGATTTCGAACTGCTGTCAAAAATCCCGCTGGCCGCAGTGACATCTTCAAATGTGCCGTCGCCACGATTGTGAAAGAGCCAGCATGTCTCTCCGCGGTAAGCTTCGGGAGTGCAATACGATTTGTGCTTGCCATCGAGGCTGCAAAAAACGTCGTGTTCCGGCGACCACTTCACGTAATTGCAGACAAAAAGATCCAGCAACCCGTCGCGGTCGTAGTCGAACCATAACGCGGAAGTGCTGAACCCCTCACGCTTTCCCAGTCCACTGGCGCTAGTGACGTCGACAAATGTGCCCCTGCCGGTATTGCGGAAGAGTCGATTTTGACCGACACATGTGATGAAAATGTCGGGGAAGCCGTCGTTGTTGTAGTCGCCGACCGCGACGCCCATGCCGTAGAGCTCGACATCGAGACCTGCGCGGGTGGTGACGTCGGTGAAGGTTCCGTTTCCGTTGTTGTGATAGAGGCGCAGCGTGGTGCGGGTCTTCCTATGGCCGGGCCAGTCGGCGCCGTTGATCAGCAAAATATCCTGCCATCCGTCGCGGTCATAATCGAGGAAGGCGCAGCCCGAGCCCAGCGTTTCAGGCAGAAACTTGCCACCGAAGGCGCCACTGTTGTGCTCGAATTGAATCCCCGCCTGACTGGTTACATCCGCGAAACGAAAGCCCGCGGAACCGACTGACGCGGACTGCACCCCGGCGCGCAGAACGGGCAACTGCGACCATGACGCCAAGCCCGCCATTCCCCACAAGAAAGACCTGCGATTCACGGAACGTTCACCAGCCCGGCACGAATCGCATATACGACCAGCTCGGCAGTTTTGTGAATTCCCAGCGTGTTCATGATATTGGCACGGTGAACCGCGACTGTATTGGCGCTGAGATCGAGTACGGCGGCAATTTCTTTGTTCGACTTGCCGTCTACGATCATTTGCAGAACTTCGAGTTCCCTTTGCGTGAGTCCCGCACTGCGCTCGCCCTTGAGCGTAGAACGCTGTTCCACTTTCGGATCAAAGACGGTCTGCCCTGCCGCCACCTTGCGGATGGCCGCTCCGAGCTCCAGGTCTAAAGCGTTCTTCAGGATGTAACCCATAGCCCCAGCTTCGATTGCCTGCCGCACCCAAGTACCTTCCGTGTGCATGCTGAGCATGAGGACAGCAATGTCCGGGGAATCTTCAAGAATCTGCCGGGTAGCGTCGAGACCGTTCATGCCGGGCAAAGCACAGTCCATGACCACCACTGCTGGGTGGTGCTGCTTTGCCAGCTTGACGGCCTGTTCGCCGTCGCCGGCCTCGCCGATGACTTGCATGTCGGACTCATCCTCCAGCATGCGCCGGAAGCCTCGCCGGACGAGGCTGTGATCATCCACCAGCAAGACTGTGATCTTCTTTTCCATAAGACTCCGCTTTCTCCCTGGGAATGGCCAGATGCATGAGCGTTCCACCGTCAGTTGGCCGCGAAAAAGAAATTTGCCCGCCCATCAACTCGGAGCGCTCCCGCATCGCCACCAGTCCGATGCCCTGTCTTTTCGGCCGCTCCGTGAAACCGATCCCGTGATCCTCCACCTCGAGTTCCAGCGCATCGGGCAGGAACCGCAAACGCACCCACGCCTGTTTCGCGCCGGAATGACGGGCAACATTGTTCAGCGCTTCCTGCAGCACACGATAGACGTGCACTCCAGCGCTGCTCTCCACTGCAAAGGACTCGCCCTGCTTCTCATAGGATATGGCAATGCCGGTTTGCCTTTCCACGGTGGGAATGTACCAGTCGAGCGTGCTCTCGAGTCCCGCTTCGTCGAGCATTACTGGATGCAGCGCCTGCGAAAGAGTGCGAACGCTTTCCAGGGTACCTTGCACGGTCTGAAGAACCTCCTGCAGGTCGGCGCGCAACGACGAACCCTCCGGCGCATGCGTTCCAGCGCGGCGCAGCATGGAGCCGACGGCGGTGAGAATCTGCCCAAATTCATCGTGCAGTTCACGCGAGATATAGCGCAAAGTAGATTCCTGGGTTGCGATGAGTTTTTGCGCCAACTCGCTGCGGCGCTCGGAAATTTCCGCGAGACGTGCAAACAACCGCCGGTTCCAACGAATCAAAGAAAAACCATTCAGCAGGATTGCCAGCAGCGTCGCTGCCAGAAAAACATAAACCTGCCGCTGCACGCGGTCGTAAATCTGTACAATCCGCTGTCCAGCTTGCTCCTCGTTCTCGCTGTTCTGCACCAACAACCGGGCCACGGCTGTACTGAGTGCTGCCTGCCGTTCCTGCAGCGACAGTTGAATCTGCAGTCGCGCTTCTTTTTCCTTTCCCTCTCCGGCGAGCGCGAAAACGCGGTTAACCGCATCCCAGAATTGAGTAAACGAACTGGTTAGAAAGGCGCTTTGCTCGGGCGTGCGAGTGGCTGCGGCAAATCCAGCCTCCAGCCGAATGGCGTCATCCAGGTCGGTGCGAATCCTCTGGAACTGCGCCGACCATGCAGTCATGGGATAAGGCTCGTCGCCGCTCACCATGTCGCGCATAGCCACGGCGAGCAGATTGAGATCGTTCTGGATTCTGAGCAACTGCAATGAATCCCGGCGGTTGCGGTCGACCAACTCGGACTGTAGTTTGCGCAGTCCGGTCACCTGCCAAGTGATATAGGCCGAATAAGCGACCACGGCGGACACAGTAATCAGGAGGCCAAGAAGCAGCCCCAAAGTCGGCGAACGGTCCGGCAAAGACGGGCGGGACACGTCCCGAGGATACAACGGCAGGATGCGCGCTGTCACAGGCGGCGCTCGCGCACCAGATGTGTGACAATGCAGTAATAATGAAGCGAATGCCGGCCCACAGGAGTCAAACACTAGATTGAGTCTCCCAGGGAAAGAAGCCGCGAAACCCCCAAAACTCCAGCGCCTGAAGGCCGTGTGGCCCGAGGTCTGGAAGCTGATGCGTCCCCGCCGTGGGCTGCTCGCCCTGGGTTTTCTGCTGATGATCATCAACAAGGTCGCGGGCTTTGTGTTGCCATACTCATCGAAATTCCTGATCGATAATGTGGTGGCAAAGCATCAAACAGGACTTCTGCGCCCCCTGGTTCTTTCTGTATTGCTGGCTACTCTCGTCCAGGGCGTCACTTCTTTTTCTCTAACGCAACTGTTATCGAAGGCGGCGCAGCGCCTGATCGCCGATCTGCGACAGCAGGTGCAAGCCCATATCTCGCGCTTGCCAGTTGCTTTTTACGACGCCAACAAAACCGGGGCTCTGGTTTCCCGGATCATGACCGACGTGGAGGGTGTACGCAATCTGCTGGGCACCGGCTTGGTGGATTTTGCAGGAGGCATCGTCGCGGCCAGTATTGCGCTGATCTTGCTGCTTCGCATCAGCGTGCCGCTCACCTTAATCGCTGTCGGCTCTCTGGGTTGTTTTGCACTGGCTTTGAACAAGGCGTTTTCGACGATCCGCCCGATCTTTCGCGAGCGGGGAAAGATCAATGCGGAGGTTACAGGACGCTTGACCGAGTCGCTAGGCGGCGTGCGAGTGGTCAAGGGATATCACGCGGAAGACCGGGAAGAGAGGATCTTTGCGGGTGGGGTGCGGCGGCTGCTCGATAACGTAATGCGCACTCTGACCGCAACCTCGCTCATGAGTCTTTCTGCCAGCGTGCTGCTGGGAGTCGTCGGAGCCGCGACCATGTACGTGGGCGGTCGTCAGATGGTTGCGCGCACTCTGAGCGCCGGCAGTTATTTCTCTTATAACTTCCTGTTGGTTTTTCTGGTCGCGCCCATTATGCAGGTTGTTTCGATTGGCACTCAGCTCACCGAGGCGTTGGCCGGGCTGGAACGGACGCAGGAAATTATGGGGGAACGTCCGGAAGATCAGGATCCGAAACGTTCCATTCATCTGCGCGATATCGTAGGAACGGTCGAGTTTGAGCATGTCAGTTTCAGCTACGATGGGGTGCACGACGTTCTCCACGACATCTCGTTCCGATCTGAACCGGGAACGGTGACCGCGCTGGTTGGTTCGTCGGGGTCAGGCAAGTCGACAACCATCGGCCTGGTCTCTGCTTTTTATGTGCCCGCGCAAGGGACGATTCGTGTGGATGGAGTCGACTTGAGTACGGTTCGGCTCGATTCATTCCGGACACGGCTGGGCGTGGTATTGCAAGAATCGTTTCTGTTTGATGGAACGATACGCGAAAACGTCGCGTTTTCGCGGCCCGATGCGAGTGAAGACGAAATCATGCGGGCCTGCCGGATTGCGCGCGTCGACGAGTTCGCGGAGTCGTTCCTCGAAAAATATGACACCGTGGTCGGAGAGCGTGGAGTGAAGTTGTCGGGCGGCCAGCGGCAGCGAATCTCGATCGCGCGAGCGATATTAGCGGAGCCCAGAATCCTGATTCTCGACGAAGCAACTTCCAGTCTCGACTCCGAATCCGAACAGATGATCCAGCAGGGGCTCTCTTATCTGATGCAGGGCCGTACAACGTTCGTGATCGCGCACCGGCTTTCGACGATCCGCCGTGCGGATCAGATTATGGTCATGGAGCAAGGGCGAATTGTGGAACGCGGCACCCACGCGGAGCTGTACGCCGCGCGCGGCCGCTACTACGATCTCTACACGCGGCAGCACGGCGTCGAGAACAATTTATTCCTGGCTCCCGGCGAAGGCGACGCACTCATGGTGAATGACAACGGCGCCAACCCACGGAATGGAGATGTGAAGGCCGCCGATGCGTTGCGCGTGCTGCGAGGAGAAATGCGCTAGCGCTCATGACGACTTTTCCCGCAGTTTCTGCAGCAGGCGCTCTGGCGATCCGCAGCGAGAACCTGAGCCGCCACTATCGCATGGGCGAAACCCTGATTCGTGCCGTTGATGGCGTCTCACTCGAGATTCGCCCCGGCGAATTCGTAGCGCTCCTGGGAACCTCCGGTTCAGGCAAGTCTTCGGTGCTGAACCTCATCGCAGGGCTCGATCGGCCGACTTGTGGAAGCGTGGTCGTTCAGGATCGCGATCTCGCGAAGTTGTCGCGTGAAGAATTGGCGAAGTACAGGCTGCATGTGGTGGGCATGGTATTCCAGTCCTTCAACTTGATTGCGACCATGACACTCGCGGAGAACGTGGAACTGCCGCTCCGTTTTGCCGAAGTCGATCGCGGCCGGCGTGAGCCTTTGGCCCATGAAGCTCTGGAACGAGTGGGTCTGGGCGCGCGGGTGAATCATCGCCCCAGTGAACTCTCCGGCGGGGAGCAGCAGCGGGCGGCGCTGGCGCGGGCGTTGATCAATCGTCCAAAACTTCTTCTAGCGGACGAGCCTACGGGCAACCTCGACAGCCATACTGGGACAGAAATCATGGACCTGGTGCGTGAGTTCAACCAGCAATTGGGAATGACGGTGGTCATGGTGACGCACGAGCGTGCGCTCGCCGAGCGTTATGCGCAACGCATGATCATTCTGGCAGACGGGAAGTTAGTCGACGATCGGCCAAACAACCCGGGTGCCTCTCATTCTTCAGGACGCGGAGGGCAATCGTGAAGCTTCCCGATCTGACCGAACTTGCGCTGCGCAATCTTCGGGAGTCTCTCCTGCGAAATTCCCTGACGACAATCGGCATCTCGGTCGGCGTCGCGTCGCTGGTCGCGATGCTTTCGCTCGGTACCGGACTGCAGCAATTGTTCTCACGACGATTGGCCAAGTCGGGCCTGTTCGACACGGTCATCGTCTCCTCTCGCCGCGAGATTCGCGGGATGGGACGCGAGGATCGCAGCGGCCCGGCTCCGGGAGAGAGCCGCATTCTCGACGAGCCCGCGCGGCAAGAGATCGAGCGCTTGCCGAATGTTCTTGAGGCGTATCCGGACATTCGCTTCGTCACTGAGCTTCGCTACGAAGACAAGCCACATTTGACCATGATCTCGGCATTACCTGCTTCGGCAAAATCCAATGATGGGTTCGAAGGCATGCAGGGAAATTTCTTTTCCTCAGAGACGTCCGCTGAGGCGATCCTTCAGAAGTCCTTCGCCGAAGAATTGTTGGGGCGAACCCCGGCACTTGGTGCGACGGAGCCGAATGTCGCCGACCTCGCGAAACCTCTGCTGGGTAAGGAACTGACGATGCGTTACGCGCAACGCGTACCTGCGCCCGCACAAGCAGTGCCTTTACGCCCAATCGAGGCGTCATCGCCGGACGACAATCTGGCAGGGGCATCTTACTCGGTGATTTCGCGCGAGCTGAAACTGAAGATCGTCGGCGTCTCAGACTTGGATCCGGAAAGCATGCGCGGGCCGATGCGCGCCAAAGTCTTCTTGCCATTGAAGTTGACCGAGAGCCTGCATGTGATGCAGCCCACCGATCTGCGCGAGATCGCCCACACCATCGATGAACCGGTGTATTCCTCGCTTAGCGTGCGGGTAAAAAATCCGGCGCAGATCCAGGGAATCGAGGACGCCATCAAGAAGATGGGATTCAACACATTCTCGATTCTCGATGCGAGTCGCAGCCTGCAACAGGTGTTCCGGGTGTTGTTTGCTTTTCTGGGAATTTTCGGCAGCCTGGCTTTAACGGTCGCATCCATCGGAATCGTCAACACCCTGGTGATGGCGATTCTTGAGCGCCGCCGCGAAATCGGCATCATGAAAGCGATTGGGGCGAGCGACGCCGATATCAAGAAGCTTTTTTTCGCCGAAGCCGGCGCGATGGGCATTCTCGGGGGTATCGTAGGGGTTGTCTTGGGCTGGGCGATTGGGCAGGTCATCAACTTCGGCACCAACATTTATCTCAAGAGCCAGTCCGTTCCTCCTGAACATTTCTGGGCTGTGCCTTTGTGGCTGGTCGGCTTTGCGATCCTGTTCGCCTTCCTTGTGAGCCTGATTTCCGGGTTGTATCCGGCCGGACGCGCCGCCAAACTCGATCCCGTACAGGCTCTGCGCTACGAATGATCGCTTCATGACTCGCACCTACAAGCTTGCGTGCTGCTTGCTTCTATGCGCTCTTGCCGCCGGCTCCGCAACGGCTCAAAGCCGGATAGATTGCAGTGCTCTGGACAGCCGCACTCTGAAGCGAGTCGTTCATTATTGCGTTTACCTGCCCGCCGGGTATGACGCTGGCGCGACCGAACACCCGCCGCGACGATACCCGGTCCTCTACTTCCTTCACGGCTTAGGCGACAACGAGCGAACCCTATTCAACAGCGGCGGCTGGACGCTTCTGGACGATTTGCGTAACCAGCACAAGATGGGCGATTTCCTCATCGTCGCACCGGAAGGCTGGCGCAGTTTCTACATCAATTCTGCCGATGGCTCCGTCCTCTACAGCGATTTCTTCCTGCGTGAATTCCTGCCATACATCGAGGGCAAGTTCCGCATTCGCTCAGGCCGCATGGGGCGCGCCATCAGCGGGATATCTATGGGAGGATTTGGCGCTCTGCGGTTTGCTTTCGCCCATCCTGAATTGTTCTCGGCCGTGAGCGCCCAAAGCGCCGCCCTGATTACAGGGATCCCAGAGGAATTGGACTCGGCATCGCGCTCAGGAGCGCCGCTCGCCGGAGTTCTGAGCGCGGTCTTCGGGAGACCGATTAACCTGCGTCATTGGAATGACAACAATCCGTTTGTGTTGGCGAGGAAAAGTGCTGTTGGCCTGCGGAAAGTTTCTATTTACTTTAATTGCGGCCAGGATGATAACTACGGCTTCGAAAAAGGTGCCAGGGCCCTGCACGATGAACTGCAAAGGGAAAAAGTTCCCCACGAATATCGTCCCTATCCCGGCGACCATAGCTTGACCTATTTCCTGTCGCACTTTGCCGAGGTGATGGAGTTCCATTCCCAGGCATTTGGGCTGCTGCAGGAGACACGAGGATCAAAAGGGGCTCCTTGAGGGCACAAGGGGAATTCACTTAGGATTTGTGCGTCCCCGGACCACCTCGGAGAAGCGGGAACACGTGATGTAAACTAGCCTAAACCGTGCAGTCTTGCGCCAAAGCCCGCGGAGGGATGCGTGAGTGGTTGAAACGGGCGGTCTTGAAAACCGCTGTACGGGAAACCGTACCGGGGGTTCGAATCCCTCTCCCTCCGCCATTTCCATCATCTTCAGCTCGGAGCTGTCTTGTTCCCCAAGCCTTATTGCTGACTCGTCAGTGTCGGCACCACCGCAACGTCGACGGTGGCAGGATCATCTCGAAGTTTGATGTATAGCGTCTTTGCTTTTGGCGGCGGAATCGTCAGCGCGTCGTCGACGAAGCCGAGGGGTACGGCCACGGAATTGACGAAATCCGGATCACTGCTCACCGAATCGAGCAGGAAAAGTTTGTCCCCGCTGAGCGTACATTGCTTGTCGGGCGCGGGTGGGCATCGGAATCCCTTGAGTTTGGGAATGCGCACCAGATTCACCAGTTGCTGCCAATCGCCTTCGATGCCATCTCCAGTAACGGGACGATATTTCAGCGGCCCAAACGCGGAGGGGCCGAGCAACTTCATCGGGTCGAGCACGGCGAAGACTGTCTTCGAATCCTGCAGCGTCAAATTACCGTCTTTGAAACCAAGCAGCACGCGGAACGATTCGTCTGCGGTTGCCACTTCAATTTTTTCGGTAGAGGGAAAGTTTGCCGGTATCTGGGTCTGGAGAAAGAAATTCAGGCGTCCATCTTGAGGAAGTTCCTCGGTACTGCCGAGGTGGACCAACGGCAGCGACGTGTCGTCCAATTGAACACTCTTAGTCAGGAGGCTGACTTTGGGCCGGGGCGGCGCAACTTCTGCTTTGAGATCGAGGACTCGCCCATCCTTCAACGTAACGTGCGCAACCGCTGAATATCCCGAGGCCAGCTTTGAAACAGTGGCCGCGTCTTCCATACTTAACCTGAGTTCGTCCTGCTGGTTCGCGCGGGTCAGCGAATCCGGTTTGAAGCGGACGCCGTTCAGTTCCAGGACGTTGACCTGATCCAACCTCGTACCTTTAAGCAGGCCGTCGGAATCGCCCGCGTGGATGCTGAAACTGTCGAGACGGGCCGCCTCGGCATACGTGTGCAGCGGAATCTCGTCGGCTTCGCGGAGTCCGAATTTCCTGATGACCATCGTGAGCGATCCCGCGCCCGCCTTTTGTAGCGGAACCTTCACTTCGAGTTCGTCCGGCTTCGAGGCTTTCCATTCAACTTCCAACATCTTGCCTTCTTCATCCTTGACTTTCACTCCGCTCACGCAACACGTGTCCAAAGACTGCAGGTGGAGTGTGTCTTCGCGGCCGACGATGAGCGCGCTTGCGTCTTTAGACGCCACAATCCACTGGCTGGGTCGCGAAGGGTGCAGACGGTAATGAGGGCCCTCGAAGGAATGAAATCCCCATACGCCGCGCAGAACCCCGGTCACTTCTCCGCCGAGGGCAGCGGTCTGCAGCGCTTCCGTTTCGACCACAAATCCACCCTGCATGGGGTCAGCCTGCGCGGGCAGATCGATACCCGAACCGGACTTGGCTTCGACATGCAGCTTGAAGCTGTGTGCGAGTTCGGTTGCAAAAACCAGCGGAGCGCCGTCCGCCGGCAGCAGCAGGGACGGTTTTCCCGCACAGAATTCTTCGGTCGGATTGACCGCGCGCAGCGGAGGAAGCGGAGAGGGCCGCACCGGGGGCAGGCCGATCACGAGCACGGATTTTGGATTACGGAACGACGGTGGATTATTCAACCGCAGATTCAATTCGTCTTGTTTGGGCAATGCCAGCGCCGGGATGTACTGATATTGCGCGGTATGGGCGGTGCCAAGAATGCGGGCCACATCTACGACGGCTCCGACGTAGGGACTATAGTAGCCGCCACGGGCGGTGGGCGAAGAAGAAATCTGAGAAAGCAAATCGCTTGATGCGCCAGATGTCAGCGTGGCCACCATGGTTTGGCTATGAGCATCATCGAGCACAAGTTGATCGGTGTTCTGCGTCAGGCACGGTGCTTGCTGGGCGCTGGGCTTGTCGAAACACTGCTGATCGAGGCGGATATTCAAACTGCGCGCCAGTAGCGTGGTACGTGTCTTCAGTTGTTCAGGATCGTTGGTGGAAATCTCGCGTACTGCCTCCAGATATTTTTCCAGACGGGCTCGGTCGAGCCCCGCTTGCTCGAGGTCCTGCGCGGCGCGGACGAAAGCGCCCGGCTTTCCCCGAACTGCCGTGCGGAGCGTACTGAATGCGCCACCGGTGTCCGGAGCCAGTAACACGAGAGCCTCTTCGGCTTCTTCCGGAACGAAGACATAAACGCCTTCGTCGTGAACCGGACGGCTCCAAGTTTCGACACGCGTGAACCACGAGTCCGGTGGAGGATTGGTCGTGCCACGCAAGAATACGACCACCATCAGAAAATGCACCGACTGGCTATCCGGGAGATCGGCATGAACCCACAAGCGGTCGCCAGCCTGCAGATTGGGAACTTCGGCGATCGGTAGGGTCACTCCCGCGCGCTGCACCCGCACTTCCACCTTGGGGCCGACGAGATCGAAAGCAGCCGTATCGGCCGCTGCAGAGGCCACCAGGAGTAGCGCCGCGCACACCAGAGAGGCCGAGGCAATCGCTCGGTGACGCAGCAACGAAATGAATTCCGCCAAAGACACTACATCTCTCCCGCTACTAGTATTACAAGGAATTTCAGAAATGGGGCAGTCATCAAAGGGGCAATCATCCCGAGGCCGAGACAGATAGAAGGTGCAAGAAACGACTGAACACCAAACCGGTCCTTTAGTTTCGATGCCGATTTGTCGCTCTCAGATGCACGACCGAAAATGTCGAAACGCCAGGCAACAGTTGAACTTATACTCGCTGCACGGTAATTCCCCGTTCCAGAAAAGGAGCAACGACTTATCGGAACAGCGCGTATCGGTAATCGACCCCCACTATCCCCCGCTTCGAAGGTCGGCGCGAGACTTCCAATCGTCAGGAACGACCGTGTGCGCGTGACGGTGTGGTAATCTTGCGGGCTTCGTGAACCAAACCATGACCGAACGAATACTGATCGAAGTGTGTGTCGACTCGGTGGCCTCCGCTGTTGCGGCGGAGCGCGGCGGAGCGTCGCGTGTCGAGGTATGCAGCAATTTGCTGGAAGGCGGTGTTACCCCCAGCGCCGGCCTGATCGCGGAGGTTCGCTCCAAGATCTCTATCGGTTTGCATCTCATCATTCGTCCCCGCCCCGGCGACTTCTGCTACGCAGACGAAGAAATCGACATCATGCGCCGCGACATCGAGATGGCGAAGGAACTGGGTGCCGACGGTCTCGTTGTGGGTGTCCTCGATTCCGCGGGCCGCGTGAACATTGACCGAACCCGGCAATTGGTCGAATTGGCTCAGCCGCTTTCGGTCACATTCCATCGGGCTTTCGACATGTCCGCAGATCTGTTTGGAGCACTCGACGATGTGTGCGCTACCGGTGCGCATCGAATCCTCACCTCCGGCGGCGAACAGACCTGTTTGCAGGGCTCGAATACCATCGCATCCCTCGTCAAATCAGCGCGCGGCAGGATCACCATCATGGCGGGCGGGGGCATCGGGCTCGACGACGCGACCACCATCATCGAACGCACCGGCGTGCGTGAGATTCACGTGGGATTGAGCAGCATTCTGCCAAGTCCGATGCGATTCCGCAATCCCAAAGTTTCGATGGGACGATCCCCTAATCGCGAATACCTGCGCGTTCAGGTGCTAGAGGAGAAAGTGCGCGAGCTGCAGAGGGCCATCTCGCTCGCCAAGACCTAGATCATTCCCGCATTGCTTAGCTTCATGGTTGGTGCCCGTCGCCCATCCTAGCTGATTGCCTTCTTGTGGAACTGCCGTAGGCCGACGACAAGCAATAGAATGTCGAACGCAGTCAGCGCCACCAGAATCAGCGGCAAGGAAAGATGCGGGAATTGTGGGACGAGCGTGGCCCGCAAACCTTCGCTGGCATAGGCAAGAGGATTGATCAGCACGAGTTTCTGGACGATCGGAAACTTGCTCAGTGCGCTCCACGGATAATAAGTGCACCCAAAAAATATCATCGGCGTCAGCACCATGCTGAACATCAGGCCGATGTGCTGCTGATCTACACTGCAACCGAGCGCGAGGCCGCCACAGGCCGAGAACCCTGCCACCAGCAGCGTAATACAGATGAACAGAATCGGGCTCGATAAATGCAGCTCCAGTCCCGGGCGAAGAATGATCCAAGCCAACGGAATCACGACCAAGCCCGCCACCAAAGCCTGAATCAGGCCAGCCACTACTTTTTCCACGGCAACCCATGAAATCGCGATTGGCGCCAGCAGGCGGTCCTCGATTTCATGAGTGAATTGGAATTCGCCGATTAGTGGCATCGCGACCGCCCAAATTCCCGTGAACACCATGCTGATCGCCATAATGCCGGGAAGCAGAAGGCTCTTGTAGGCCTCCGGCATATAACCGCTTCCGACCATGACGCGGCCGAACACAAACACAAACAACAACGGCTGCAAGAACGTTTGGAAAAGCAGGGGAACAAGATTACGGCGAGCCACGCGTGCGTCGCGCGCCAACAATGCCAGAAAGGCTTTACCGTTCATTCCCGCAAGCTCCTGCCGGTGTGATGTAGAAAGAGGGTCTCCAGGCTGGGCTCGGAAATATGTACATCCGATAGCTCCACGCCTAAGGCTGCAGCGGTAGTTACAATCTCCGGAATCAGAGAGCCACCCCGGCAGGCATAGAGATCCGCCCCGCTATCGCCGGAAGCCCGTACTTCCGTAACTCCGGCCAATGTTGCAAGGCGTTCGAGCAGGGGAGCGGATGTATGTCCAAAGCGCAAGCGCAGCAGAAATCCCCCGGGAATGGAAGACTTCAACTCGCGAGGCGTACCCGAGGCGATGATGTGGCCATGATCAATGATCGCAAGGTGCTGGCATAAGGCGTCGGCCTCTTCCATATTGTGTGTCGTGAGAAGAATTGTGCGGCCTTCCCGGTTGTACTCGCGAATGATCTCCCACAGCAGCAGGCGTGTCTGCGGATCAAGCCCGACGCTCGGCTCGTCGAGAAACAAGACTTGAGGGTCGTGCATCATCGCGCGGGCGATCGAAACCCGCTGCATCATGCCACCAGAGAATCCACGCACGAGTTGATCAGCGCGATCCGTCAGCTTGAAGCGATCGAGCAACGCTTTGGCGCGCTCGTTCCGGTGATGCGAATTGAGGCCGAAGTAGGCCCCGTGAAAGAGCAAGATCTCCCGGGCGGTGAGAGAAAAATCCAGGTTCGGGCGCTGCGCCACGACTCCAAACTGGCGCTTGGCAGCCGTTTGGTCGAGCCACACGTCATGGCCGCCAACCCACGCCGTGCCCGCGGTCGGACGGATGCGCGTCGTCAGAATGCCGACCGTCGTGGATTTGCCTGCTCCATTCGGACCGAGGAGACCGAAGATTTGTCCGGGGGCGACATCGAGGTCGATGCCGTCAAGAGCCTTGATCTGCGGTTTGGGTTCCTTGTTGCGTTTTTTGCGGGCGGAAGAATCGCCTCGCCCGGCCCCCGCGGGCGGAGCGGAATTGTAGACCTTACGCAGGTCGCGAATGCGAATTGCCGAATCCATGCAAATTCCCCGTTGAGATCCCCACGCGGCCCGAGGCGCGAAGCTGTAAATCTTAGGAGGCAGTATACATGGGGCTCCGACCATTGTTGGGGACAGCACTGTAAATCGCGCGCATCTTTTTGCCGACGAAGTATCTCTGTGCAGATCCCGTGACGACAACACCCCGTGCTAGTTGGTTGTCGAATTGGTGGCAGATGCGGTTCTCACGCGTGCCGTCACGCAGATGCGTGATTGAAATCACGCTCTCTCGGCTTTGCTTTCGACATAAACAACTTGCGGCGTTTTCTTCGGGGGATTGAACGTCGTCGAGGTCCCGTTTGAGGGCCCGCTAATAGATTCCTAGTACTGATTAAGAATTAGAGGCTTACTAGAATGACGCCGCGCATGAACTCCAAATGGAATGGGCAGTTCTCATGTTTCGATCTTGTCGCCCGGGTCCATGAAAAAGCCGGCGATGGGGTTGGCGCGCCGTTGCGCACGATTGTGCGAGTGCGGGAGATCGAGATCGGAGGCAACGATTTCGTCGTCATGGCCGGTCCTTGCGCGGTGGAGTCCGAGACTCAGCTGCTGCAAACAGCCGAGGCGGTGGCCGAAGCGGGAGCGCGCATCCTGCGCGGCGGAGCGTACAAACCGCGATCATCCCCATACTCCTTTCAAGGTCTGGGCGTAGAGGGTCTCAAGCTTTTGCGCAAGGCGCGCGAAGCTACCGGACTCGCCATCGTGACCGAGGTCATGAGTGAAGAAGATGTCGACCTAATCGCGGATTACGCAGACATCATGCAGGTGGGCTCGCGAAGCATGGAGAACTATGCGCTTCTGGAAGCGGTTGGACAATGCGGACGACCGGTGCTGCTGAAGCGCGGGATGACCGCGACTCTCGAAGAATTTCTCCGCTCGGCGCAAGTGATCGCGATGGCGGGGAATCTGCAGATCATTCTTTGCGAGCGCGGCATTCGGACATTTGAGACAGCAACCCGCAACACGCTCGACATCGCCGCCGTGCCGGTGCTCAAAGCCGTTTCGCATCTGCCGGTGATCGTTGATCCCAGCCACGCCGCAGGTGTGCGTAGCCTGGTTCCCGTGCTCGCGCGTGCCGCAGCCGTCGTCGGCGCCGACGGATTGATCGTCGAAGTGCATCCCTGTCCGGAGCAAGCCCTCAGCGATGGCGAACAATCGCTCACATTCCACGAATTCCGCCAGATGATGGATGACATCGAACCGTATCTCGATCTTCAGCAAGAATCCCGCCAGCTGCGCCCCCAACTCCTCGCCGTTGGAGGAGCGGAGTAGTGGCGGCGCGGTCCATTCTGGCCTGCTTGCTTTTTCTGGCGTCGATCAGCTTCACGAGGACTGCTGTCGAAGTCTCAGCGAACACGCGCTCACCATCATTTCTCTACACCGTTGCCAAACATTACGAACCGCTCGCCTGGATGCGTGGTGCGGACCGCTTCAGTGCGGATGTGGCTGTGTTTGTTAAGGATGGAAGCAGCCAGCGCTTGCTGGCTCCCGACTTCGCAGCTTCAGCCGATCCCGCCGTCTCGTTCGACGGACAGCGTGTGTTGTTCGCCGGGAAACTGAAGTCTCAGGAGCCGTGGCAGATCTGGGAAATCACGGTAGCTGGCGGAGCCCCTCGGCGCGTCACCTCCGGTTCTGAGGATTGCATTCGACCTCTTTACTTGCCCGAAGATCGCGTGGTGTACGCGCGCAAGGCTGCCGGCCGATTGGTAATCGAAGTGGCAGATCTCGCCGGCGGAAAGCCCCTGCCATTGACGTACGGCCCTGGCAATTTCCTGGCGTCCGATGTTCTTCGCGATGGGCGCATCCTGTTCGAGGCGGGATACCCGCTCGGAAGCGACACAATCCCTGAAATCTACACCGTGTACTCCGACGGTAGCGGCCTCGAGTCTTATCGCTGCGACCACGGCCGCCCACGTCATGACGGCAAGCAGGTTAGCTCCGGAGACATCGTGTTTGCCTCTCGATCCGGTCTTGCTCGATTCACTTCGGCGCGCGCACAGGAAGTTCATGTTTCTGCCCCGGTGGGAGATTACGCGGGAAACATTGCCGAAACATCGACGGGCGACTGGCTTCTTTCCAGGCGCACCGCCGCTGCAAATACATTTTTTCAATTGATGCTCTGGACTCCTGGTGCTTCCACGCTACGCGTCGCGGTAGCGGAAAAAGACGCCAACGTCGTTCAGCCGACTTTGCTTGCGGGGCGTGTTCCGCCGAACCGTCATCCTTCAGGACTGCATGACTGGCCCCACGCGAACTTGCTTTGCCTGAACGCGTACACGTCGAAATACAAATTTCCTGCAGGTTCCATTCGCTCAGTACGGCTCTACACGCGCGATGACTCCGGCCATTCCAGGCCGCTCGGAACTGGTCCGGTGGAGCGGGATGGCTCATTTTTCGTTCAGGTGCCCACCGAGCAACCGCTGCAGATCGAACTGCTCGATAGCGCAGGCAAGACAATCAAGCGCGAATCCGGATTCTTCTGGATGCGTCGCGGCGAGCAGCGCGCGTGCGTGGGATGCCACGCCGGCCCGGAAACTGCGCCGGAGAATGCTGTTCCTATGACTCTGCTGCGATCTACGACGCCCGTGGACATGACCAGTGCGGCTGCGCACGCCTCAGGAGGACACTAGCGTGAAGATGCCAATTGTCGGTCTGTTACTGCTGTCCTCGTCTTTGTTGGCGCAAGCACCGGTGGGGCAAACAGTGCTGGCGCAAGTGCCACCTGTCAACTCTCCAAACACAATTCGTTTCGAGGATGCGACCACAAAATCCGGCATCGAGTTTACGCACAGCTTCGGAGCCCAGAAGCTCGGCTCACTTCTTGAAGGCACCGGCTCAGGCTGTGTTTGGTTTGACTACAACAATGATGGCCTCCTTGATCTCTACGTAGTCAGCGGAAAGCCGCTTGAAGATGGGATGCACCCTTATCCTCTCAAGCAGCAACCCGCCTCCCCGCCTCACAATCATCTTTTCCGAAACAATGGCGACGGAACGTTTACCGATGTCACCGACCAGGCCGGCGTCGCCGCGAATATTTACGGAACTGCCGCCATCGCCGCCGACTATGACAACGATGGCTTCGTCGACCTCTTCGTTACGGGATACGGCAAAGCGATTCTCTATCACAACAACGGCGACGGCACGTTCACCGATGTGACGGCTAAAGCCGGCATTCAGGTCGACGGATGGTCCATCAGTTCTGCCTGGCTCGATTACGATCGCGATGGCTGCGTCGACCTGTTTGTTGGCCGATACGTGAAGTTCGATCCCAAGTATCGCAACTACTACGCTGCCGATAACTATCCCGGCCCGCTCGACTACGCCGGCGACACTAATCGTCTCTACCACAACAATTGCAACGGAACGTTCACCGATGTCACCGACAAGTCGGGCATCGGTGCGTACAAAGGCCGCACCATGGGTGTAACTGCGGCAGACTACGATGGCGATGGCTATCCCGACATCTACGTCGCCAATGACAAGACCGAAAATTTCCTATTCCACAACAAACATGATGGAACGTTCGAAGAAGTCGCCGGCGATCTCGGAGTCGCCTATGGCCAGAATGGGGAGAACACGTCGGCCATGGGCCCTGTCTTTGCCGACATCGACGGCGACGGCCGGCTCGATCTCTGGGTGACGGACTCCAGGTACAACCGGCTCATGCGCAACACTGGAGCAAACGGTTTCGAAGACATTGGCCCGAGTTCCGGCATATCTCAAGCGACGGCCCAGTACACGAGTTGGGGCACGGGCGTCTACGATTTTGATAACGACGGGTGGCTCGACATTCTGATCTTTCACGGAGGATTGATTCACCTCATTCCGCAAGAGCAGTCGTTGTTTCGTGGCATGGGCAACGCCAAGTTCGCAGACGTATCGCGCGAAGCCGGTCCGGTGCTCGATGTGAAGACCGTCTCGCGCGGCGCCTGCTTCGCCGACTATGACAACGATGGCAAGATCGACGCCTTCGTCGTGAACTTGGGTGCGCCCGGCATGTTGCTGCATAACATCACTCAGAACAGCAATCATTGGTTCACGGTGAAGCTGAAGGGGAAAAAGAGCAACCGCGACGGCATCGGAGCGCGGCTGGAAGTTTTGGCCAGCGGCCGAAAACAGATGGCCGAGCGCGTCGCAGGGTCAGGCTATCTTTCGCAGGACGACGGCCGCATCCACTTTGGTCTGGGTACTGCCACCAAGGTCGACAAACTCACCATCCATTGGCCGAGCGGGCAAGATCAGGTTCTGCAGAATCTCCCCGTCGACCGCGTGCTCACCGTGGAGGAGCCGTAAATGCAGAGAAGCGACTCTAGCTTTCGGTTGATGGTAAGAATCGCTGCCATCTTCGCCCTCGCCTTGCTGGGCATTGCCGCAACGCCTGCAGCCAGGCAGTCAGAGTCGCTGCGCCAGCGCTACCTCTCGCCAATCGAAATGGCTTTCTCGGCTGATGGCCATCTCCTCTACGTTGTGTGCGAAGGCAGCGACGAGGTGCGAGTCGTCGATCTGGCATCGAGCAAGGTCGTAAGCAGTATTCCAGTCGGCCACATTCCACGCGGAATCGCATTGTCGCCCGATGGCCAGCGAATTTATATCACCAACGCCTGGTCCGACACGGTATCAGTGACCGACGCGGCAACATTGAAAGTCGTGCAGACGCTGCCTACGGGTTTTGAACCTGCGGGAGTTGTTGTCGATCGCGCTGGGACAACACTCTACGTCGCCAATCGGATCAGCGGTGATATTTCCGTGATCGACCTTGCGACTGGGGAAGAGTCAAAGCGCCTTCTCGCCGGCCGCGGCGCAAGCTATCTCACACTGTCCCGGGATGGAAAGTCGATTTATTGTACACACGTTTATCCCAATCCCGGTGCTCACCGCACTCAGCCGAATTCGGAGATTACGGTCATCGACACAGTTCAGCAGAGAGTCGTCGAGCGCAAACCGCTGCATAACGTGGCGGGTGTGTTTCACGTCGCGCTGTCGGCCGATGGCAAACTCGGCGTCGCGGCCCAGCTCCGGCCCAAGAACCTCATCCCCCTGGCTCACGTCGAACACGGCTGGGCCTTCGGCGATTCCCTGACACTATTTGGCTCGGATGTCGGCGGAACGGTCCAGGTTCCAATTGACGAACTGGACCGCTATTACGCGATACCCTGGGGCATCGCGATCACTCCTGATAAATCGAAACTGTTCGTGACCACGGCCGGGTCGGAAAGCGTGACCGCCATTGATGTTCCACGCCTCATCAGGACAGTGCGAACCCGCCGCGGACCCTTCGCGAATGATCTATCCGCTTCTGCCGATTACGTGCTGGCAAGGATTCCCGTCGGCCACAATCCGCGCGGAGTCTTGCTATCGGGCGATGGCAAGCATCTCTACGTCGCGAACCGACTGGACGACAGCATCACCGTTATCGATACGGCCACTGAGAAAGTTGCATCCACGATTGACCTCGGTGGACCAAAGACGGTCGATGCACTGCGCCGCGGCGAGCGTCTTTTCTACACCGCCGATTTCGCGTTTCAGGGACAGTTTGGCTGCTCCAACTGCCACATCGACGCGACCATCGACGGTCTTCAGTGGGACCTCGAGCCAGATGGGTTCGGCAAAGATATCGTCGACAACCGTTCCCTCGAAGATCTCGCCGGCACCGAGCCGTTCAAGTGGAACGGCGGCAATCCTGACATGCCAACCGAGTGCGGACCGCGTACCGAGAAATTCTTCTTCCGCTCGCAGAGCTTCACACAACAGCAACTCACTGATCTTGTAACCTTCGTTTACTCGCTTCCTTATCGCCCCAATCGCTACCGCCTCCCCAACGGAGAGCTGACTCCCGCACAGGAACGAGGCAGATCCATCTTCGAGCGAACAAAATCGAAGAGTGGCGCACCAATTCCAGAAAGTAACCAATGCTCGTATTGCCACAGCGGCCCGAAATATACCAATCAGCGGAAGTTCGACGTCGGCACCGGCAAACTCACCGACCGCTCTCCGGTGATCGACGTGCCCCAGCTTCCCAACGTGGCCTATTCCGCTCCGTATCTTCACGATGGCTCCGCGCGCTCGCTGGAAGAAATCTGGACTCTCTTTAACCCGAAGGACACCCACGGGGTGACCAACGATCTGACTAAAGATCAACTGAACGATCTGATCGAGTACCTGAAAACGTTATGAATAAGAGATACATCGCAGCGGCGCTGGTGATTCTCGCGGCGGTTCTGACAGCGGCGCAGGACATGCCGCGCTTTCGCTGGCAGAATTTCACGACCGCTAACGGCCTGCCCGACAATCACGTCTTCTGCGTGCTGGTCGACGGAAACCGCATCTGGGCTGGCACAGAGAATGGCCTCGGCTTGTTTGAGAACGGTAGATGGAGGGTTTTCCGTCCCGCCGAAGGCCTTGCGCATCAAGCCGTGCTTTCGTTAGCGGTCGATAAACGCACCGGCGATGTCTGGGCTGGCACGATGGGAGGTCTGAGCCGTATCTCGGCGGGCCGTATCGATACTTTTACTCAGCTCAACTCCGGCCTGAGCAACGACATCGTCTACGGAGTCGGCGTGCAGGGCGACTTCGTGTGGACTGCGACCGCTGCGGGCGCCAGCCGCCTCAACACACGAACGGGACAGTGGGCACTTTTTAACGAGCGCAATACGCCGATGTTTGAAATCTGGACCTACAGTGTGAGCGCCGCCGAGGACAAGGTCTATTACGCAGTTTGGGGTGGCGGAGTACTCGAGTTCGATCAAAAGACGGAACGCTGGAAAGACTACAACGATCCCGATGGAGAAACCGAGATGGTCCTGATGAAAGATCAGGGCCTCATTCACGAGGTCACGACATCCGTCAGCTACGTTGAAAAAACTCTCTGGGTGGCGACCTACTTCGGCGCCAGCCGCTACGACGGCCGCTACTGGCACAATTTCCTCACGAAAGATAGTGGCCTTCCCAGCAATTTCCTAAACCAGATTAAAGCTGTCGACGCCAATCGAGCGTGGTTCTCCACCGACAAAGGACTGGCATATTACGACGGGACGAACTGGGCAGTCTACCGTCCCGCACTCGACACCCACAAACCGGAAATGTGGCTGCGCGATGGCGCCGGAAACGTGAGGAAGATTGCGGTCCAGACCGCACCTTCGCACAACTACATCCTGGGTGTCGACTTTCAGGGCGACGACATCTGGGTCGCGACTGCCAAGGGATTAAGCCACGGCATTCGGCAAAAGACTTCATCGGGAACAGAACAAGCTGCAACGACGCATAAGGCAGCAACATACAAATAACGATCGGGAGTCATTCTTATGACCATGCAGGAATTGTTTGCGGAAGTGGCTACGGCACCGGTAGTGAAAAGTGCCATCACCAATCACTCGGCATTGAACGAAGCGTACGCTTACGGCAGTGCGTTTTCACGAGGTATGCGGATCGACTTGAACGGGCTCACGATCCTGTTGATCTCCGGCACTGCAAGCATCGATGAAGCGGGCCGAACCGTCCACGTGGGTGACCTTCGCGCCCAGGTTCGACGCACCTTCGACAACATCACCAAGCTGCTCGCGTCCGAGGGTGCGACGTGGCAAGACATTGTTCGTACAACCTGCTACCTGCGCGACATTGAGCGCGACTACCAGGCCTTTAACGAGGAAAGGACCGCGTTTTACAAAGAGCAGGCGCTCGACCCGCTTCCCGCGTCCACAGGCATCCAGGCAATTCTTTGTCGTCCGGATCTGCTCATAGAAATTGAAGCGATTGCTATGTTCCAGCGGGAATCGCCCGTGGAGTAATCGCCATGCGCCTCGTACTCGTTACTTTGATTGTTGCCACTCTGGCAGGCACAGCGTGGTCACAAACGCCTTCGCCTTGCTCGTGCGGCAAGAATCCTCCCGGTCCGCCAGCGGCCCGATCCCTCAAGCCTTACACGGGGTCGCCCGATGATCTGCGTCCTTTTGCGAAGTTCACGACCCCCTATCATGAGTACTACCAGGACCTGATCGAGTACAACGGCGCGGCGCGCGAGACGCCCGATCCCGATCTCAAGGATCTCAGCGAAATTCGCATCGGTTTTCTCGCCCCCCTCTACGACCATCCTGATCAGGTGCTCGGCACTCGTATGCTGAATGGCGCACAGATGGCCATCGACGAGGTCAATGCCGCCGGCGGTTATTGCGGCACGCCTTTTCGCCTTATCACTCACAATGATTACGACAACTGGCAACTGAGCAGCACCTCGTCCGGCACACCCAAGGACGCGGCCATTTGGGGCGCAGCCTCGAACGATGCGGTCAGGATGATTTACGACGACAAAGTTTGGGCAATGTTTGGCTCGATCAGCTCGGAATCGACTCACATCGCGCTTCGGCTGACTCTCAAAGCCGAAACCCCGCTCGTCAACAGCGCGTCCACTGATCCCACGATTCCCGAGACTGCCGTCCCATGGTACTTTACCGATCTCCAAGATGATCGTCTGCAGGGGTACACGCTCGCGCGGCACATCTACGCCGAGCTGGGAATCAAGAGAGTCGCAATTCTGCGCGTCAACGACCGCTATGGCAGATTCGGAGTGCTTAAATTTCGAGATGCCTCTCGACGTCTCGGTCATCCGATTGTGATTGAGCAGAAATTTATGCGCGGCGACACCGACTTTCGCCGCGAGCTGCAAGTCATCGAAGATTCGCGCGTCGATGCCATCGTACTCTGGACGGATATCGCTCCGGCCGCCATGATCCTGCAACAAATGCAGGAACTCGGCATGAAGCAGCGTGTCTTCGGCAGCCATCGCACCATCGGCGAGGAGCTGATCAAGCTCGCTGGCCCTGCTGCCGATGGGTTCGAAGCCGTCTTCCCGTACGATCCCAATCGCACCGATTCGCGCTGGCGGGATTTTAATGCGCGTTACGAAGCGCGCTACCACGAAAAGCCTGACCACTTCGCCGCTCTAGCCTACGATCAAATGCAGATTCTGCTGGAAGCAATCTGCCGCGCCGGTTTGAACAAAGGCCGCATCCGCGATGCTCTCACCGGGTTGACGAGTTACAAGGGAGTTACCGGCGAGATGGTTTTCGACCCAAACTGCAAGAACATCGCGCCCTTGTTCCTCGCCCGTGTGCACAACGGAACCATCGACTACCGCCGCATAACGATGGAAAAGCCTTATGCTCGGGTCGGCGAGAACGGAGTTCAGTACTCGGGGCCATCCCTGCCCGACCGAAACGCGAGCGACCTCCAAATCGGCGTCCTCGGTCCTCATGCGGGGGAGATCGTGAAGTCCGCTGAAATTGCCCGACAGCTCGGCTCACTGAGCGCCACAGGCAGGCGCATCTCGCTAATTCCGATACCCTCCGAGACTTCCTGGGGCAAGGCCTCCGATGACCTCGTTAAAGCCGTCTTTCAGGACCAGGTGCTGGCCCTGATCGCGTTGGACCGCCCCTCGGCTCATCTCGCCGAACAGATTGCAGTGAAGTCGTTCGTCCCGGTCATCGCGATCTCATCCGACCGCGCACTCACTTCGACCAACATTCCATGGATTTTCCGCCTGCCGGAAGGCACTCCCCTGCGACAAGCTCTCTCCAGCCTGTTGGCAGCGATCGGTCAAGCTGGGCCGAACCGCGCCAGGATCCGCGAGATTCTGGCCTCGGGCAAACCTGTCGCAGGCGTTCGGTTCGATTCAGCAGGCGAGCTGAACAAATAGGCGACATGCCGAAAGATATGCCGCGTCGACGCGGAATTTAAGAAGTGGCCCGCATATCGCTCGACGTCCCGCCTGCGGCGGGCACGTAGCATTTGAGCGTGTAGTCCATCACCATGCGGTCTGCGCTAAAACGCCAGCCCAGGGTGCGGATCGTCCGCTTCATTCGTTTGATCCACCCACGCGGGAGTCCGTCTCGATCGCGCAGGTAGTAGAGAGGAATCACTTCTTCGCGCAGAGTCCGCATTAGATCTTCTCCATCGCGAGTGTCGTGAACACTCATGTTGGCGTGTGTTCTGCCGGTTCCGATGGCGAAACCGTTCATGCCGTCATAAGCTTCGGCCCACCACCCATCTAGAATCGAGAGATTCAACCCGCCGTTCAGCACGACTTTCTGTCCGCTGGTGCCTGAGGCCTCCAGTGGCCTGCGTGGATTGTTGAGCCAGACATCCACGCCCTGCACGAAGTGTCGACCGACGTTGATGTCATAGTCCTCAACAAAAACAAACTTGTCTCGGAATTTCGAGTCACGCATCAGCTCCGCGATTTGCTGCAAGATGCGCTTACCGGGTTCGTCGAGTGGGTGTGCCTTGCCGGCAAACACAAACTGCACGGGCCGCTTGGGATCATTCACCATCGAAGCCAGCCGTTCGATGTCGGTCAGAATGAGGTTGGCCCGTTTGTATGTCGCAAACCGGCGCGCAAACCCGATGGTAAGCGCATCCGGGCTCAACACGCGTTCAAGGCGCTGCAGCACGTCGCGCGATTCTCCCCGGCGTGCGGCCTGGTCCACAGCCCGCCGACGAACGAATTCGATCAGCCGCGATTTCAGATTCAGATGTGTTTCCCAAAGCTCGCCGTCGTCGACGTTGTCGATGCCCAGCCAGATTTTCGCTTCGCTGCTTCGCTGATGCCAGTCGGTGCCCAGGTGACGGTCGTAAAGTCGAAACATTTGCGGGGCCAGCCATGAGGGGACGTGCACGCCGTTGGTGATGTGTCCGATAGGAACTTCATCCTCGGGCTTGCCGCGAAACAGTCCCGTCCACATGGCGCGGGATACCTCGCCATGCAGCGCCGAGACTGCGTTGGCGCGACGCGATAATCGCAGCGCCAATACCGTCATGCAGAAAAGTTCATCGGCGTTGTCGGGATTCTCCCGCCCCAATCCGAGCAAGCTTTCCTGAGATAGGCCAACGGCCTCGCGAAGAGGCCCGATGTGTTCTTCCACCAGAGCAGGACTGAAGCGGTCGTGCCCGGCAGGCACCGGAGTGTGTGTGGTGAAAACCACCTCGCGGGACACTCGCGGAACGGCTGCGTCAAAGGCGATTCCTTCTTCCTCCATCCGCATGCGAATCGCTTCCAGCACTGCGAATCCGCTGTGCCCTTCATTCAAGTGAAGAACTCCCGGAGAAATCCCGAGCGCCTTCAAAGCTCGCAATCCTCCCACTCCCAGCAACAACTCCTGGCGAATCCGGATGCGGAGATCGCCGCCGTACAAACGCGACGTCAGTTCCCGGTCCTCAGGAGCATTGCCTTCCACATCCGAGTCGAGCAGCAGCAGATCGCGGCGTCCGACTTTCACCCGCCAGACTTTGGCCTGAATACGGCCGCTGCGCGTTTCAATCTCCACCGCGATTGGCCTGCCGTCTTTCCCGATCGCAACTTCCATCGGTAGTTGATTGACGTCGGTCTCAAGATATTCTTCCCTCTGCCATCCGCCCTGGTCGAGCCGTTGCCGGAAATAGCCTTGCCCGTAGAACAAGCCGATGCCCACCAGAGGGATATCCAGATCGGAAGCGCCCTTAATGTGGTCCCCCGCGAGCACGCCCAGACCGCCGGAATAAACCGGCAAAGATTCGTGGAGACCGAATTCGGCCGAAAAATATGCCACCGGATGCGGGCGCAAGACGCCGGCGTGTCTCGCACCCCATGTGCGGTCCGCTTCCAGGTATTCCAGCAAGCGCCGATAGGCATAGTTGACCCGGCTATGAAGCATCAGTTCCGCTGCGCGCGTCTCCAGCTTTGCTAACGGCAGCTCCCCCAACAACGACACGGGATTGTGGTTGAGCTCATTCCAGCGCGCCGGATCCAGATCAAGAAACAAACTCGCAGAATTGTGGTCCCAGCTCCACCACAAATTGCGCGCCAGCGCAAAGAGCCGCTCCTGCAACGGAGCGATAAAGCGATCCAGAGTTCGAGCCTCGCTGACCACGGGAGCGACCTGCGTGGCCGCCTCCGTCAACATGCGAATCTCGTCTTCGCTGAAAACCCGAGCCTCGATGGTTTGCACCACCAGAACGCCTTGGAGTACTCCGCGATCGATCAGCGGCACTCCCAGAAACGACTGATATGCCTCTTCTCCGGCCTCTTTGAAGTACTTGAAGCGGGGATGGCTCTTTACCTGGCTGACGGCGACCGGCCGCACCTGTTCCGCCACCAGGCCAGTGAGCCCCTCATGTACCGCCATCCGCAAGCTGCCGACACATTCCCGGCGCAGGCCGACGGTCGCCGCCAGCACCAAATTCGCGCGATCCGGCTCGAGCAAATACGCCGAGCACACGTCGGTTCTAAACCTTCTGGCGATGAGCGCGACCACATTCATCAACGTTTCCGCTGGCTGCCCAGCATCCGCCAGTCTCGCGATTTCTTCCAGCGTCAGGACGTTTGTATCGCTTAAGGGCACGTCTCGCTCGATCTCCTCTGTCACTTTGTCGTATCGGTCCAAGCTGGTTTGCAAAGCCTCCGTCGGGAGCCCCGATCTTGATTTGTCCAACCGCACCCCAATCATGTCATAGTCAGCAATCATTGCGCGAACTCGCGCAGCGGTCCAATGGAATCTTTTGCGCAGTGCAAGCGAAATCACGAGGCTCACATTTTTTTGCTTGCCACAGCCAATCAGGAGTAAAATCACGCCAATCCAGCCAACCAACGGGAGAGACACGTCTACGTCTGTTGGTATTTTGAGCATGCGAATCTGGCAAAGCCTGACGGGCCACAAAACCGGTCCCATCAGTTCGTCTGATTCCGGCTTCTCTGAACCAGTGACGGGTTAACTGCAACTTCAGTTTGGAGATACCTGCGAACCTTGTGCATCTCGCGGATCTTGGAGTCAGGACAATGAACGGTACTGCCACGCGATTCGTCCGCTTCGGCTTGAGCTTGGGTGGAATGGTAATCCTGGGATGGGTGCTGACCGGCTATGCAGCCAAACCAGTCCGTAACAGAATCTCCCTGCCTACCGACTGGAGCCACCATCATTTGATCTTCTCCAACCCGGCTTCAGCTGAGCAGTGGGCCAGGGTGAACGAAGAACCTCGGTATTGGCAACAAGTCTATCGACGTCAGCAGCGCCTCGCCCTGCCCGAGCAGGGGGCAGATTTCGGCCGGTTTTGGCCGGAGCGCGTTCGGAATATCGGGAAGAACGTCACGCTGAAGCGCGATTGGTCCGAAGACTTGGGTAGCGGCGCTTCTCCCGGAGCCGGCAACTATCCGGCGAAGTATTCTTTTGACATCACAACCGCAAACTGCGCGAGCGCTACCACGCCAGACTACGTCGTTTACAGCACTGGACTGCTAGGCACTCCTGGGCCTTCCGGGCAAGCCAGCATCGTGGCGTTCGACAATCTGTATTCAGGATGCACCGGCGCGCCGGTGCCCTCGCTCTATTGGGCATACAACACTGCGGCGCAGGTTCTTACTTCGCCCGTGATCTCCCGTGGCGGCTCGCAGGTGGCATTCGTGCAGACTGTGGGCGGCGAAGCGGGTCTGGTCATTTTGAAATGGGCAGCCGGCACCGGAACCATCACGAACCCGGTGGCTCCCACCTCCTACTCCGCCTCCTCATACCACTCTGGCTGCACGGCCCCATGCATGACGGAAGTCTTCCTCCACGATAACGCCAGTAATCCGCTGGACGACACGACCTCCTCGGTTTTTTACGACTACAAAAATGACGTCGCCTGGGTGGGCGGGGCCCTCGGTTGGCTGCACAAGATCACCGGCGTCTTTAACGGAGTGCCAACCGAAGTGACCACGGGCGGCTTTCCGGTGCAGGTGTACGCCACAACCTGGCTCTCCAGCCCGGTTTATGATGCCGGCTCCGGCAATGTCTTCGTCGGGGATTCCAGCGGATATCTGTACAGGGTTAACGCGGGAACGGCTGCAGTAACCCAGTCAGGCCAGCTGGATCAGGGCGCTGGAGTCGTGGATGGTCCGCTGGTCGATTCTGCGAGCGGTTTTGTCTATGCGTTCGCGTCGAGTGACGGGAGCTTCGACTGTGGTTCAGGAGCGGTCGCCTGCTCCGCGGTCTACCAGCTCAGCACCACATTTGCTGCAGGTGATATGGGCAATGAGGTGGAGGTAGGAAGTAGCGTTAAGGTCGCAACTCTGCCGAATCCGAACCCGCTATACATAGGCGCTTTCGATAGTTCTTACTACAACACTGCTGGTGCTAGCGGGAACCTCTACGTTTGTGGCGATACAGGACTTAATCCTATCTTGTACCAGGTTCCGATCACGGCCGGCGCGTTTCCTCTCTCGGGCTCCGGCACACCCATCACAACGCTCACATCAACCAGCACGTCCATTCCGTGCTCGCCGGTCACGGACATTCCCAATCCCAATACGACGGGCGGTGCGTCAGAGCGACTCTTTGCCAGCGTTTCGAACAATGGAATCGCGAGCACGTGCACCGCAGGATGCGTTTTCAACTTTGTGACCGCCCCCTGGCAGGCTTCTACCACCTATGCAGTCGGCCAGGAGATCTTGACTTACACGTTTACCAAGTTCTACACGCAGGTTGTCGTGACAGCAACGGGCCCTTCGGGCCCGACAGCACCTATCTTCACCAACATCCCAGGATCAACCACTACCGATGGCGGTGTGACCTGGCTTAATCAGGGCGTAGCCTCGGCTACAATCCCGCCATGGGTGGCCGGGAAGAACTATAGAACCGCGGACCGGATTGTGGACTCCAACGGCAACCTCGAGGTCTCCACTATGGGAGGACATGCGGGTTCCAGCGCGCCTGACTGGAACATGACCATTGGAGGCACTACGACTGACGGAGCTGTCACCTGGATGGACGTCGGCGCCCCTCCCACCTTTGGCCTCGCCGCTGTTGGCGGCACCAGCGGCATCATCGCGGACAACACTGTGGCTCCGGGTACTCTGGCTGGCGCTTCTCAGGTATACTTCAGCACTCTGGGCAATCAGACATGCACGACTTCCACTGGCACAGGTGGATGCGCCGTACAGGCATCTCAACCGGCATTGCAATAGCTGGCTTAGGAGTACTGGTTTTACAAAAGAAGAAGACAGACAGGTTCCTCTTATGGCTATGAACGATACCTCCTCCGATACACCGCGTACTCCGGTCACCAAGAAGCCGTACGAAAAGCCGGCTTTCCGCTACGAGAAAGTATTCGTGACGACCGCTCTTTCATGCGGCAAGGTCGGTTCCGAATCACTCGCCTGCACGCACAACCCAAAGTCGTCATGAAGTTCTTGCCGCAAGCAACGAGCGAAGCACACGCACTCAAATGCGAACTGGCAGGCGAAGTGCTGCGCTCGTCCGGATCTCTTCGTGTGCGAGTCACCGGCTGGAGCATGCTGCCCACGATCTGGCCCGGAGATACTCTGGTGATCGAGCCCGCAACCAGCAGCGGGGTCGTCGAGGGCGACATCGTGCTGTTCGACAGCGGCCGCCGGTTCGTCGCCCATCGCGTCGTGTCGAGCGGTGCCGTGCCTGGAGATGCGAAGGTGCAAACTCAGGGCGATGCGGTTCCCCGTCCGGATGCCCCTGTGTCCGGCAACTTGCTGGGCAAGGTCTCCTATGTTGTGCGCAACGGTAAACGCATCGAGCCGAGCCGCAGCCTGCGCCGTTCGGAACGCGCATTCGCGGCTTTGTTTCGAAAATCGAAATTCGCTGCCCGTGTCGCTGTGGGGGTACACGGAATGCGTACGACTTCACTGCACCAAGTCGAACAAAGTTTGTAAGCGATCGAGCCTCCCTTGCCAGAATTGACCGCCGAAGTCGAACGCCTCAGCCTCGTCATTGAAATCGGGGGTATGCCCGTTCGCATCAACGCCACAGACGCTGGTTTCCTCGACCTGCTGCAGAAGCGCTATTCGGGCTTTGTTGGCTCTTCTGATTGTGCAGAGATTGAATTCAATGTCGAATTGGACCAGCCCAAACCCGTCGACCCGAACGTGGGGGTGTCTGTGACTCATGAGCGCGGCCGATGGTCGCTCAAACGAGGAGATTTTCGCGCCGAGTGGGAGCCTGCTTCACGGCGCGGCTGGATTCGCCAATCCGCGAACCCCTATTCCATCGACGCCGTTCTGCGCATTGTTCACACGCTCGTGCTAGCCCGGCAGGGAGGGTTTCTCCTGCACTCGGCCAGTGCCATCCGCAACGGCAAGGCCTTCCTATTTGCCGGAGTTTCGGGAGCGGGTAAGACCACAATTTCCCGGCTCGCTCCCCCGGGCGCGATTCTTCTGACCGACGAAATTTCTTACGTTCGCAAGCATCATTCCGGCTATGTAGCCTTCGGCACCCCATTTACCGGGGAACTCGCCAAGCTTGGGGAAAATCTCTCGGCGCCGATTGGCGCGCTGTACCTTCTCGACAAAGGCCCGGAAAATCGCATCGATCCCGTTCCGCCCGGCGAGGCCGCCCGATCTCTGCTTGCCAATCTCCTGTTTTTCGCGGAGGATGAAGAACTGGTGCAGGACGCTTTTCACTCCGCCTTCGAGTTCGTGAACCGGGTACCGGTTTCGCGGCTTACCTTCGTGCCCGATTCCCGGGTGTGGGAGCTGATTCGATGAGCAAGCTCTACCTTGCACGCAATCCGCGAGTCGCGGCCCGCAGTCTCGACGGTGAAATGATGATCATGTCCGGCCGCGATTCCACTCTGTTCACTCTGAACAAGACTGCGACCATTCTTTGGCAGGCCGCCGACGGTGCGACTCCGCTCGACAAGATTGTCGAAAATCGCATTTGCCCCGAGTTCGAGGTTGATCCCGCGGAAGCCTTGCAAGACGCTGAAGCCCTGGCGCGGGATTTGGCCAGTCACGAGATCCTGCAAATCTCGGAAGCGCCCATCCCGCAGACGAAGCCTGCTCTGGCGAACCCGGCGACTGGAGAAGCCCGATGAGCGGACTCCTTCAGGAAATGACCGAAAAGGCGATGAAGCTGAACGTCCCGCTCAGTGTCCAGCTCGACGTGACCTACCGATGCAATGAGCGCTGTGTTCATTGTTATCTCGATCATGACGATCATGGCGAAATGACCACGGCGGAGATCAAGCACCTACTCGACGAAATGGCCGAGGCCGGCGTTTTCATTCTGACCTTCAGCGGCGGTGAGATATTCCTTCGCAAGGATTTTTTCGAGCTTCTCGAATATGCGCGCCGTCTGATGTTCTGCGTCAAGCTGAAGACCAATGCCGTGCTCATCCGAGAACGCGAGGCCGCCCGCATCCGCGAGGTCGGCGTCGAATCCGTTCAAATCAGCATCTACTCACACCGGCCCGAAGTGCACGATGCTATTACTCTGATTCCGGGCTCTCTGAAACGCTCCGTCGATGCGATCCGCTTCCTTAAATCGCAGGGATTGAGAGTCATTATCGCCAATGTCCTGATGACCCAGAATTTGCAGGACTATCCAGGCGTTCATGCCTTGGCTGCGGAGTTAGGTGTGGAGTGCACTCTCGATCCGACGATCACTCCCATGATGGACGGCAACCGCTCGACCCTCAGCCTCGGTGTGGGCCATGCCGAACTCCGGCGAGTGTTTCGCGATCAAGGGCTGGTCCGAGATGCCGAAGAATTTTGCGCGATCCCTGCGGCGCCCGGCGATGGCGAGCTGGATTCGCTGCCCTGCAGCGCGGGTCACACCGCGTGCTACGTTTCGCCGTACGGCGACGTTTTTCCTTGCGTTCAGTTTCCTTTGCCGACGGGGAATGTCCGGCAGGAACGGTTCGTCGATATCTGGCGGCATTCCGAGCGCATGAACGAAGTCCGCTCGATTCGCATGAAGGATCTCACAACCTGCACCTCGTGTACGCACGTCTCGAGCTGCACGCGCTGTCCAGGTCTGGCTTTCATGGAGGGAAACATGCGCGGGCCTTCGTCGCAGGATTGCGAGAAGTCCTTCGCCAGAACCGGAGTTCCGTCGGCCAACATGCTCGCGAAGCAACGTTCCCGGGCGAACCTGGTTCAGATTCGCGCGCTGCCAACGCAGCCTTATACTTCGGCAAGCGGCGCCATTGCCTGAACCGGAGTCGCGCCCCAACAAAGAAATGCCCGGAACCGGCCCTACACTCGACTCCGAGTGGACTTTCCTTCTGGCTGCCTGCTCGGCAATCTCCCGCGAAGAAAAGCTTGGTCGCATGCGCCCGCTGCTGGTCGAATCCATTCGCTGGAAGCTATTGTTCGCCCGCGCCGACCGGCACGGTCTTCTGCCTCTTCTCTACCAGGCCATTTCAGGCATGGAAGATGCGGTGCCAAGCGACGAGATGCTCTATCTGAATCAGAGCTACCAAACGAATCTTCACAAATCCTTGCTCCTTTCGCGCGAATTGATTCGCATTCTTGATTGCCTGTCTGCTCTCGGCACTGAAGTCATGCCATACAAAGGTCTGGCTTTGGCGGAAATCGCTTATGGCGACATTGCGCTTCGTCAGTCCGGCGATATCGACCTGCTCATTCACGATGAAGATCTGCCCAGCATCCGAGATGCCGTGCGCGAACTCGGATACACGCCACACGCTCCGCTGTCGGAAAACGAGGAGCGCGCTTACTTGAAATCGGGATACGAATGCGCTTTCGACGGCGCAGCCGGACCGAACCTTCTCGAACTGCAATGGGCGATTCAGCCGACATTTTATGCCGTCGATTTCGAGATGAACGGTTTGTTTAAACGGGCGGTGACGGTCCCCGTGGCAGGTCAGCCGATGAAAACGCCGTCATCTTCTGACTTGTTTCTTATTCTTTCAGTGCATGCCGCAAAGCACGTCTGGGGACGTCTCGTCTGGCTTTGCGATCTCGCCCGAGTCATGAACCTCGAAACTCTGGACTGGAACTGGATTGGAGCCCAGGCTCGAGATTTGGGAATTGCGCGCATCGCGAGGGTAAGCATGCTCCTGGCGAATCGGCTATTAGGGGCTGCAATCCCGGTTGCGGCGCAGGAAGCTTTCGCCGAAGATCCGGAAGTTGTGATGATGTCACAGGAAATCAAGTCTCACATCTTGAGCGAGTCTGCTTACGACGTAGAGTCTCTCTCCTACTTCCGCCTCATGATACGTTTGCGGGAAAGACGGGCCGACCGCTTTCGATTCCTGCACCGGCTTGTTTTCACGCCCGGTCCGAGTGAATGGAAGGAAGTTCACCTCCCGGGCCCGTTGTTTCCGCTCTATCGCTTAGTTCGCCTCACTCGCTTGGCAGCGCGGCTGGTTCGAGCTTAGTTCAGCACAGACCTTGCTGGCTGCTCCGCCTGTGCTGACTTCCAATCACGCAAATAAAAAACATACATGAGCGCCCCTCCGATGAGTGGGATCGCCAATCCGGCCTTCAGGCTGCCCAGTTCACTGGAAGACACCCCGACCATCCATGGTAGACAACTGCCCCCCAGGTTAGCCGCCGTGAACATCAGAGATCCCACCCGCGACGCTGACGATCCAAACTCCCTCGCCAAGAGTGCAATCGTGATCGGATATACACTGGAAAGTCCGAGTCCAATAAGACAAGCGCTGACGGCCACTCCCGGCAGCGCACGCGCCAACATCAGACCAGCCATGCCCGCGCAAGCTCCAAGAAGTCCTCCCTGCGCCAGTCGGATTTCGTCGATTGTGCGCAACAGCGCGGGAGCTACCCATCTCCCTGTCATGAGCGCCGCATAAAAAAAGGAGGGCGTCATCAGCGACATCGTTGGACTTAGTCTCCCCAGACTCTTCGAGTACGTAGCCACCCATCCACCAATACTGTTCTCCGTGCCCACGTAGACAAAGAACAGAGTCGCCAAAATTGAGAAGGATCGATTTCGCCACTCAATCTTCGGAAAGTTGTTGCCGCTCACATCTCTACTCACAACCGGCTCGGCAGTGGACGTGGGCATCACTGCGATTCCAATCGCTACCACCAGCGACAAGCCGCCAACTGCATTCAACAGAAGCGGGATGCGCCCGTATTTCACGGCATCTGCGACCAGGAATGGGCACGTGACTGCTCCTGCGCTCCAGCAGAAGTTGAGCAGATTGAGCGCCGCACTTCTCCGCTCCGGGTTGACCTCGGCCACCAGCAGATTCGACGCGGGAACTGCGAGCCCTAATCCCGCTCCGTAAGCCACAATGCAGACGATTCCAATCGTCCTCGGGCCGGACAGCAAAAACCATAACCCTGCTGCAATCAACAGAAGACCGGCCTTGATCGCAAATCGGAATCCCCAACGGGAAATCAGCCAGCCTGAGATCACGACGGCGGCGGTTGACGCCAAATATTGTGCGCTAAACAATGCGCCCGCCTGCGAATAGTTCAGAGACCACCGCGCCGACAACGCCGGCAACATGGGACCAAGCAGGACGGTCACGATCCCGATGGGTACGAACGATGCATACGCGGCGAAGTTAAGAGCCTTCGCGGAGGGGGTAGGTTGGAGGGCTGTTGTATTCGAGGGCATGAAATGATCGGCAGACAGCGCAGTCAATGCGCTTGCGCGCACTCCTCCCGCAGGCTAACTGGAGCCGGGCGCTTTGCCGGTCGATTCCCGTACGACGAGTTCAGGCTCAATCGCGATCTCAGTCGGATACTCTTTGTTGCCCTCGATGCGCTCCAGAAGACTCTGGGCTGCGACTTCTCCCATACGGTCCAGTGGTTGCCGCACCGTGGTCAAACTGGGAGTGTAAAATGCCGCGCCGGGAATGTCATCAAATCCCATCACTGAAATATCCTGCGGAACCCGAAGTCCCTGCTCCCGAAGCGCACGGATAGCGCCGATCGCCGACATGTCGTTATACGCAAATAACGCGGTAAAAGGTTTTTTCCGCGCTAATAATTGCTTCGTATACGGATACCCCAACATCGGGGTTGGATCGTCGCTCTCGATCTGCATCACCAAGTCAGGGTCGATCTGGACGCCTATCTCGCCGGCCACTCGACAGATTCCGTTCCAGCGGGCCTCCGAGTCCGAGCTTATGGGAGAGCCTCTCATAAAGGCGATGCGCTCGTGAGACAGGCCTTTCAAGTGGTTCAGTGCCAAGTGGGCTGCACGCACGTGGTCGAGGACGATGTTAGTGACTCCCGCCATCTCTTTATGGCCCGCCACCGCCACGGTTGGCAGCACCGGCACTTCGCGTACCGTCGTATCGACGGTGATAATGCCCTCAACGCCACGCTCCGATAGCAGTTGCGAGTATCGACTCAGCAGTTCCTGATCATGACGGTGCGCTACCGTAAGAAAGAAATAGCCACGCCCCCGCAGATACAGTTCGATGCCCCCGATGATCGCAGAACCATAGGAGTCTCCAATTTCTTCAGCGATGACTCCTATCGTATAGGTTCGCTTGCTGCGCAAAGTGCGCGCAAAGAAGTTTGGACGGTAGTTGAGTTCCTTCGCCGCGGCGTGAATTCTTTTCTTGGTTGCTGGAGGAATGGACCGGGCCGACGGTGAATCGTTCAGCACCGCGGAGACCGTGCCTGGCGTGAGTCCCACATGTTGCGCCACGGCTTTGAGAGTGACAACCGCTGGTTTTTGGCCAGATTTCTTATTCTGCCCCATGATGTCGTTAAATCATTATGATCAATGTCTTCCGACTCAGGCGCATTATCGTAGCGAGCGTTAGTGCTGTCTGTGATTCCGCATACGCTCGCTTCTCGGTGCGCTCACCGCCCCTTACGGCCCTTCAGCCGACGACTACGCTTTGGCGTAACGTTCACTGTTGGGCTTCGAGCCGCTCAAAGCGAAAAAGAGAATGTATAAGTAACAGATGACCGGCAGGAAGAACGCATGGTGAATACCGATACGATCTGCAATCCATCCTTGCGCCACCGGAACAATCGCACCGCCGACGATCGCCATAATCATTATTCCAGAACCGTCGCCTGTCAGCGGCCCAAGTTCCGCCACTCCCAGGGTGAAGATGCTCGGAAACATGATCGAATTGAAGAAGCCAACCAGGATGATGCTCCACATGGCGACATGACCGGTATTAAGCATCGAGATCGCGACGAGCGCGCTAGTGGAAATGGCGCAAACGCCGAGTAGCAACCCCGTGTTTGCGGTGGCCTTGCCCCCGTGCAGCGCCGCCGCGGCTGCGATCGTCGCCGCCGCGATCGCCACCAGTATGAAGAGCGGACGTCCTGCAACCGCCAGCCACGCAAGCCAAGTCAGATTGGGCACTCCCGGCTGATAGCCCGGCGGCATGTGGGCTTGGATCGGATAGGAGAGCAGTATCAGCGCGATGCTGATGGCCGTCACCAGGGCCATGTATTTCGCCTTCGCGCCGCCCAGGAAGTTCGACCCAATGAATCGTCCTAGCATCGCACCGCCCCAATAGAACGCAACAAAACTGGCCGCCACCTTTTCCGTGAGACCGCCGATCTCCGGCTGGCTGAAATAGTTGACCAGGAAGCTTCCGATGGAAACCTCGGCGCCCACATACACGAAAATCGCAATGGCCCCAAAGATAAGGCTGGGGTGCTTCCAGATGGAATCGTTTACCTTCTCACCGACCTTGTGCTGCGCGTGCTCGATTTTCGGCAACTTGAAGCTGCCGATGGCCACCGCCAGCAATACGAGAGCGATCCCCAGCCCTACGTACGGCGTCTTTACTGTCGCAGCTTCATGCATCCGGTACGCCTGCAGCGCGTCTGGAGCCAATGCGCGAATCTCGTCGATACTCTTAGGAGCCGCGCTCAGAATGAACAAACCGCCAAAGAAGGGCGCCAGGAATGTTCCCAGGGAGTTGAACGCTTGCGTCAAATTGAGCCGGCTTGAAGCCGTCTCGGGCCTGCCGAGTACGGTCACATACGGATTTGCCGCTACCTGCAGGCACGTGATGCCTGCTGCGAGAACAATCAATGCACCCAGGAATAACGGATATGAAGGAACGCTGGCCGCGGGAACAAAAAGAAAAGCGCCTACGCCCATGGTGAGCAGGCCGGCGACCATAGAGCGCTGGTAGCCAATCCAGTCAATGATTTTGGCTGAGGGAATCGAGAAAATGAAGTATGCTCCAAAAAATGCAGATTGAATCAACATGACCCGCGCGTAGTTGAGGTCGAAGATCGACTTCAGATGTGGCACTAAAATGTCATTTAGGCAGGTGAGAAAGCCCCACATGAAGAAAAGTGTGGTCACTGTTGCCAGCGGCGCGCCGTAGTTCTGCCCAGAATCAGGCGCCGTCGTAGTTGTTGTAGCATTGGGGGTCGTGATCGCCATGAGTGCTGTGTCCACCTTCCGAACGAGGATATGATCAGTGGAACGCCGCAATCATAGCATCGCCAGCGCGGGGTTTTGCGTATATTTCTTCTTCGGATGCTCGATTTGTGCCCTAGAAAATCGTTTCTCTAGCTTGACATTCCTGCACCGTTGCCCGACACTGCACTCGATTCTGCCGATCCGCTCCTTGCTTCCGGTCACTTCTATGCGCAAGCTTCGTTTTTTCCTTCTTACCGCCTTGTTCTTTCTGTTCGGTCCCGCACTTCTGGCTCAGAACAGCATGTCTGCGGCCGTCGTGTTCAGTGAGCCTGGGTTCCCGGCAGCCGACTCGGCAGGCCCGTCCCCGCAGCAGTTGGCTGCTGCATTGTCTGGTGCTCAGATTGCAAACGCGAATCAACTCCCCAATGCTCTAGCCGCGGAGCACACGCGTCTTCTTGTTCTGCCCTACGGTTCTGCTTTTCCCGAGGATGATTGGTCCGCGATCAAGGGCTTTCTCGACCGCGGAGGCAATCTCCTGGTTCTCGGCGGAATGCCTTTCACCCGCGCTGCGCATCGAGACCAGAATGGATGGCATCTCCGTCAATACAGCGTGCGCTTTATACGCCCGCTCATGATCGATCAGTATCAGGAAACTCCAGGCTCCGAAGGCCTGCAATTCCAGCCGAATTCGGACCTGAACTTACAGCTTCATCCCTTTTCCTGGAAGCGTGCCTTCAGCCCCGTGATTCGGCTGAGCGCCGTCGATCTTTACCCACGTGGCGGATCTGCCGGATCGATCGACGCCCGGCTCGACGCCTTGGCGTGGGGGATCAAGGATGATGGGATTAGGAACGATGGCGCGAAAAGCGACCGGAAGCTCTCGGCGCCTGCTCTGCAGATCGATCACTACAGAAACGGCTTCGACGGCGGTCGGTGGATCTTCGTGAATGCCGAGCTCTCCGGCGACTTCTTCGATAACACAGGCCGCGTGCAATCCCTCGCGGAACGGGCGCTGGAGGGTGCCGAGGAATTCACCGTCCGCCCGGTCCTGCCGCTATATTTGCCTGGCGAACCCATCGAGCTGCAGGTTCGATGGCATGCCGCAGAAACTCCGAAAGCGCCGGTAACAGTTAAGATCACCTCATTCCCTGAAGCGCGGCCCTCCGACCGATCGAGCGTCACGGTCGCGCCTTCTGCTGAATCTGTTACCCTCCCGGCTCCGGCAGCCAAGGGTCTCTACATCATCGAGGCACAGTTGTTGACCAAAGACAGTGGTGGCGACGCGCTCCGCGCAATCTACCACTCAGCATTCTGGATTCGTGATGAAGCCTATCTCCGTTCCGGTACTCACCTCAGCGTCAACCGCGACTACTTCGAAGTCGATGGTCATCCGCTTGCCGTGGTCGGCACCACGTACATGTCCAGTGAAGTGCAGCGTCTCTATTTCGAGCATCCCAACGTTTACGTGTGGAATCAGGATCTCGCCCAGATTCACGACGCCGGAGTGAATATGGTCCGCACCGGATGGTGGACCGGTTGGGACAAGTTCTGCGATGAAAACGGTCATCCTTACGAGCGCACGCTGCGTACGCTTGAGGCCTATCTCATGACCGCTCGCAAGTACGGCCTGCCGGTGCAGTTCAACTTCTTTGCCTTCCTGCCCGACGTTCTCGGCGGCACCAACGCCTTTCTCGATCCGCAAACCGTCCGCAAGCAGCAGACTTTGATTTCATCCGTCGTCGCGCGTTTTCACGACGTGCCGTTCCTCGCGTGGGATCTCATCAATGAGCCAAGTTTTTCCCAGCATCTCTGGACGATGCTTCCGAACGGCGATCCCATCGAGTTTGCCGACTGGAACGAGTGGCTGAACAAGCGTTCTCCCGACCGGGCGCAACTCGCCGCGCTGTGGAATGTTCCTCCCGATTCCGTCACCGGAATGAATCCTCTTCCGACGGAAGCCGAGTTCGCCCCGCGCGGCATGTACACCGGCCCAAGCTCGCTCAAGATTTACGACTACCTCCTATTCGCGCAGCAATCCTTTGCCAACTGGGCGCAGACCATGCACGACACGATTCGCTCCGCCGGATCCCAGCAACTCGTTACCGTCGGTCAGGACGAAGGTGGAATTCAGGATCGACTCTCGCCCGCATTCTGGGGCCAGTCCGTCGACTTCACAACCAATCACTCCTGGTGGCAAAACGACTACATCTTGTGGGACTCGCTGGCTGCGAAGCAACCCGGCGAGGCCATGCTGATCCAGGAAACGGGACTACAGCGAGAGTTGAACGTCGATCAGGTCGCCCGCCGCACGCCAGAAAACGAAGCCGCGCTTCTCGAACGGAAGATTGCGACGTCATTCATTCAGGCTTCAGGGGCTATCGAATGGCTCTGGAACACCAATTCCTACATGACAGAGAGCAATGAGACGCCGATCGGCGCGATACGCACCGACTATACCGAGAAGCCGGAGGCTTCGGTCATGCGCGCGTTTGCACACCTCGCACCGTCATTGCAGGAGCATCTTCGCGATCCTCAACAACCATCCATCGCAATCATCACCTCGCAGGCTGCGCAATACTCCGTCTACGCGGACTTTCAGTTGGAAGCGCAACGCCGCGCGGTTCGCGCGCTCGGTTATGACGTTCACCAACCCGCGTATATGATCGCCGAGAACCAGATTGAGAAGCTAGGTTCGCCGAAGCTGGCCATTCTGCCTTCACCTCAGGCGTTGAGCGTGCCAGCCTGGCAAACGCTATTGAAATATGTTGACGCAGGCGGAAATCTCCTTATCAGCGGCCCGGTCGAGCGCGACGAGCATTGGCAGGTTGTGCCGCGCGCCGCGAAGCTCGGACTTCAAGCTCATGTCCAGCCGCTCACTTATCACAACGCCACGGTTCGCATCGCGGATCGTTCGCTCCCGCTTGCTTTCGGTCAGTCGCAGCAGAACTGGCTGGATTCGCTTCTCTTTCAGGACGGTTCTACTTTTGAGGAAGTCCCTCGCGGCAAGGGGCGGATCTTCTGGGTGTCTTATCCCGTGGAACTTTCCGAGGATTTGCAGTCGACCGCCGAACTCTATGCGTATGTGACGAACCGCGTGGGCATCGCGCCGATGTTCAGCCAGCAGTTACCGCTGCCGCAGGGTGTTCTGGTATTTCCGACGGTGCTAGCTGACTCCGTGCTCTACGTTCTGGTCTCGGACTCCGCCAGCGATGCGACCATCAGCGTTCGTGATCAGGCTACGGGTGTCTTGCTCTCGCTTTCTCTTCCGGCGGAACACGCTGCGATCGCAGTCATTGGGAAAAAAGAGAAGAGAATCGTTGCCAAGTTCGGTTTTTGACTCCTCAGCTCCCCTCGCCGTCGAATGCTCTGTTCTCACACTAGACCTTTGCCCCGGCCCGTTGTTCGGCCAACTGCTGCGAGAGAAAGTCCAAATACTCTTGCATTCCCTCGCCGGTTTTCGCCGAGAGGCGAAAGATCTGCATGCCCGGCCGAACCGATTGAATACTCGCGCGCGCCGCATTCCAGTCAAATTCAACCGCGGTTGCGAGTTCATTCTTGGTCACGACCGCGACGTCGGCGCTGTTGAAAATCGTTGGGTACTTCAGCGGCTTGTCTTCTCCCTCCGTGACCGACATCAACACCAGCCGCAGATTTTCTCCCAGATCGTACGAAGATGGACAAACCAGGTTCCCCACATTTTCGATAAATAAGAAATCCAGTTGGCGCAGATCCCACTCCTGCAGCGCGTTTTGTACCATGGCTGCCTCCAGATGGCACAGCGTGCCCGTCGTAATCTGTTTCACCGGAGCCTTACTTCGCGCCAGACGCACCGCATCATTTTCCGTTGCGAGATCCCCCACGAGCGCGGCCACTCGATAGCGAGGCTGCATTTGTGCAAGGGTCTTCTCCAGAAAGGTCGTCTTCCCTGAACCCGGACTCGAAACCAGGCTGACGACAAATACGCCCGCAGCCTGGAACTGCTCCCGCAAAGCGCGAGCGATCACATCGTTCTGCTTCAGCACGTTCCGGCGCACTTCGATCAAGCGTGGCTCGCTCATTCCGGTACCTCTTCCTTCTGAACCTTGTGCCCCTGCACTTCTTCCTCTTCTTCGACTTCAAGCGCAAAAACCTCTAACTCTTTGCCTTGAACGATGTTCATGGTCGGCTCGTTACACACGGGACAGAGGAATGACTGCACGGAACCGAGCGCGCGCTGCTGCTGACAGCGTTGACAAAATATAACTACGGGAACATCTTCCACGATCAACCGCGAGCCTTGGAGCGGCGTGTCCTGACACGCAACCTCATAGGAGAAAAGCAGCGCATCTTTCACTACACCGGAAAGGGCGCCCAGCCTGAGATGTACGGCACTCACCTTCACATCACGCTGCTCCGCCTCTTCCCTCGCTGCGTCCACAATCCCCATCGCGATGGATAATTCATGCATCTTCAGCTCAGTCTAATTTAAACCGTATTCGTTCGCATCATTTCGATAGCTGCCCGATGAAGACTCCGTACGCTCCCAATCGAACCGCATCTTTACTCGCTGAGGACTTCCCCGTCGCAACAAGGCTCTTCACTTGCGAGTATCCCCGCTTACTCAATTCCAAGTCTGCCGTTTGTTCGGCTGCCGACATATTCAGAGCGACAAGAACGGCCTGGTCGTTGTACACGCGTAAGTATGCCAGAACGTTGCGGTCACTCTCGTTCAATGGAACGTAGCTGCCATCCAAGAGAGCCTGATTCGTGTGACGCAGTTGCAGCACCTTTTTATAGAACGCAAGCACAGACTCGGAATCCTTTTCCTCATCCGCCACATTGTGCGTCTTGTAGGTCGGTGGCACCGGAAGCCACGGCGCAACTTTCGAGAACCCCGCATTCTCGCTCGCGTCCCACTGCATGGGTGTGCGCTCGCCATCCCGGCCTTTCTCGCGGGGCCATCCCGTGCGGCCGATCGGATCCTTTACATCCTCTCTGCGCGTGGGCGATGTTGTCTTCATCCCAATCTCTTCGCCGTAATACAGAATCGGCGATCCTCTGAGCGTCAAGTACAGCCCAGCCAAAAGCTTTGCGATCTCGTCATTGTGCTGGCCGTCTCCGTAGCGGTCATAGGAGCGCGCGATGTCGTGGTTGCTGATGACAAACGTTGGCCAGCCAGAGGCGGAGTTGACCGCAGCAATCTGCTTACGGAATTCCGGAGCCGATAGTTTGTTGACCGTCGTGAAGAGGAAATCCATCGGCAATTGCAACTCGTTGTTTCCTCGGCCGTAATACTGGTTGAGCTCCATAATGTCGTCGGTCCATGTTTCTCCGATCAATACCGCACTGTATTCGTCAGCCACTTTCCGCAGCCCACGGAGCGCCTCATGTACCTCGGGAAGTTTATCGTTGTACTTGTTCTCCTCGATCGGATCGCCTAAGGCGTTCTTGCCGGGCAGAACCGGGTTGTCGTGCAGATTAGGATCTTCGAAAAGTACATCGACAGCATCGAGACGAAATCCGGCAACGCCGCGCTTGTACCACCAGCGGGAAATGTCGAACATGGCATCTCTTACCGCCGGATTGCGCCAGTTCAGGTCCGGCTGCACGGCATGAAAATAATGGTAATAATACTGATCTGTCTTCGGATCGAATTTCCAAGCAGACCCGCCGAAGTCGGAGATCCAGTTATTCGGCGGATGACCCGGACCTTTTCCGTCACGCCAGATGTACCAGTCGCGGTGTTCTGACGTGCGAGACGATTTCGAATCGAGAAACCATCGGTGCTGATCGGAAGTGTGATTCACCACGAAATCGAGGATGATTCGAATTCCTCGTCCTTTCGCTTCACGGACGAGCGTGTCGAAGTCGTCCAGCGTCCCATACATCGGGTCAATATTTTCGTAGTCGGAAACGTCATAGCCGAAATCCACTTGCGGAGACGGGAAGCAAGGAGTGATCCAAAGGGCGTCGACGCCCAGCGCTTTCAAGTAGTCCAATTTCTCGGTGATGCCCTTCAGGTCGCCAACTCCGTCATTGTTGCTATCGGCAAAGCTGCGCGGATAGATTTCATAGAAGACTGCGTTCTGCCACCACTCATGCCCCGCCGCGTCCGTGGCTTTGCCCGCGGTCTGCCCTTCCGCTGCCAGAGAGAGAAAGAGCAGCCATAGAATCCAGCGCAGCTTGCATCGCATAAGCCTGTATCGCATAGGAATGACTCCGTTCCTAACGTCGCACCTCGAGAAATGATGACGCAAAGGAAATTTCGACATTGAGTCTAATCTTATCTTGGATCAGTTGCTCGAGCCTGGCAGTGGAGCCGGAAAGGTCACGAAACTCGACGTCTTGTAGACTCACAGGCCGAATCGCCAGATCGGCGTCCGAGAGATATTGCGGAGAACCACTTGATCTTGTAAGGAAGGGCAGGAATCGTACGCACGACGCAACTTGTCAGAGGGCCTTTTCGGAATCTTTGGACAAGAAAAAACGGCAGGGCCGACCCCCTGCCGCTTCTATAATCTTGATATCCGGGCCCGTTTACTTCTTGTTGACTGCCTTCTTCAACTCGGCACCAGGCGTGAACTTCGCAACTCGACGGGCGGCGATCTTGATGGTAGCGCCAGTTTGCGGGTTGCGTCCGTTCCGCGCCTTTCTCTGTGACACCGAGAACGTGCCGAAGCCAATCAACGCGACCCGATCTCCTTTGCGGAGTGCGGAGGTAACGCTTTCAACGGCGGTATCAATGGCGGTGGTGGCTTGCGCTTTGCTGATTTCACATGCGCCTGCGATCTTGTCAACCAGATCGGCTTTGTTCATAGTCTCTCCTCGCAGGTCTCTAACGTCCCAGCCTACACCGGGAGGAAACTGGCTTATGGCTGAGTTGGGAAACCTGACCGTTTTGTATTGTCCTCCCTCTGCAGCGAATGTCAACTGTGAAAATCCGCGCCGGAAGCCTGTTTCGCACCTCAGTGGCCCGAATCGGGCCTAGCGGAGCGCCATTTCGCGCTCGCGGGAACGCTTTTCCAACGCCTTCCACAGCCCCCTGCCTTGGTTCACAGGATGTACACAGCCGATCCCGCTTTCCGGCTTGCGCGAAACCGGTTTCCGGGTGCAAAGTCAAAACATAGACATTTTTTCAAGGTGAAGGATCCCGAGTGATCAAGGCTCCTGCGGAAGTTTGCCCGCTCTGTGAGGGTACTGGATGGAAAACCGTAGCGTCTGCCCAGGATGCAGGCCGCAGCATGAACGACCGCCGCGTCACACGCTGCGACTGCCAGATGCGGGCGCGGGCACAATCGCTGCTGGCCGCAGCCCGGATTCCGCGCCGCTACGAGCACTGTGAGCTCTCGAACTACGACACCGATTTCCCTGGCGCCGACCCGTCTCTGGCTGACGCTCACTTTATGGCTGCCAACTTCGCGAAGAAATGCGACCCGCGAGGCGACAAAGGATTGTTGATCATTGGCAAGATCGGCACTGGCAAGACGCATCTGGCGGTTGGCATTCTCAAGGAGTTAATTCTCGATCGCGGTATTTCCTGCCTGTTCTACGATTATCGCGAGCTTCTGAAGGAGATCCAGAACTCATACAACTCGACGGTCCAAACCACTGAACTGGACGTTCTGCGACCTGTCTTCGAAACGGATGTGTTGGTCCTTGATGAATTGGGAGCAGTCAAGCCGACGGAGTGGGTGTGGGATACGGTCAGCTTGATTCTGAACACAAGATACAACGATAACCGCACGACGATCATCACCACAAACTTCGACGATCAGCCGGCGGCAGGCGTCAGTAGCTCAATCTCTCCTGCAAAGGCCGCGATGCGCGGAGAGACCCTCGGCGATCGCATCGGCGAGCGCATGCGTTCCCGTCTTCATGAAATGTGTCGCATCATCACTCTCGAGGGCACCGATTTCCGCCAGAAGTTCCGCAGCGCCAACTTCCGATGAGGCAATCGGCGCCGCGGATCCACAAGAATTCCCAGGAACTTGGCGCGAGGGTGAGACGTCCACAGAGCGAATACCGCTTGTATTTTTCCTTACGCTCTCGGCAGCGGACCGTGCTGGAAGTGATATTGCAAAATCCGCGCGGCCAGCGCGGGGCTGAGTGCTTGACCCTCGGGTTCGACAGTGCGAACAACTTCGCCACGGCAAACCACTTCCGTGGCCGAGAGTCCGGCAATTTCTGCGGGAAGCACGAGATTGATTTCCAGCTGGGAGCTGGGCTGTAGAGCCTCATCCGCCTGGAAGAGCATTCCGGAGCGGCTGATGTTTTCGGTCTTGCCTTCATGCCATTGCTTTTCGCCGAGACGGCGATAGCGCAGCGGCAAGTGAAGCTGGAATCGTTGTGCGCGCGTGGGCGGGATTTCTCTCGCTCTGGCGGCGTGTTGTGGTTCAGCGGACTGCAAATTCATGACAACCTCCGGGGGAGTTGGAGTTGCGTCGAGCACTTCGCGCACTTTGCTTCTCAGGTCGCGAAGGTTAAAGGGCTTCTGGAGCAGGCGTACGCCGGCGTCCAGCATGCCGTTGTGTCCGATCACATTTTCCGTGTAGCCGGACATGTAGAGAATTTTCGTGTTGGGGCGAATTTCAGAGATGCGCTGTGCCAGTTCGCGGCCGTTCATGCCAGGCATGATGACGTCGGTGAGTAGCAAGTGGATCACTTTTTCATGCGCGACGGCGATTTGCATGGCGACGGCGCCGTCGGCGGCTTCGATCACCTTGTAGCCTTGCTTCTCGAGATACTGGCGGGCGAGATAGCGCAGGTTTGCTTCGTCTTCGACGAGCAGTATCGTCTCGGTCCCGGGCTCGACTTTGTGAGTCTCGATCGGAGCTGCGATTTGTGCGGCTGTCTCGCCCGTCGATGCGACTCGCGGCAAGTAGATCTTGAACGTGGTTCCTTTTCCCAATTCGCTGTAGACCCAGATATATCCGCCGCTTTGCTTGACGATGCCATAAACAGTAGACAAGCCAAGACCCGTGCCTTTTGTCCCCTTGGTAGTGAAGAAAGGTTCGAAGATGTGTGACTGCGTTTCCGAATCCATGCCGCCGCCCGTGTCGCTGATGGCGACCATGACGTAGTCGCCCGGCCGCAGGGGAGCATGAAAACGCGCGTAGTCTTCGTCGAGTGTGACGTTGGAGGTTTCGATGGTCAGCTTTCCTCCCGAGGGCATGGCGTCGCGCGCGTTGACCGCGAGGTTCATGATGACTTGCTCGATCTGTCCGGCGTCGGCGCGCACGGGCCACAGATTCGGGCCCGGAACCATCATGAGATCGATATCCTCCCCAATCATACGGGTCAGCATCTTCAGGTTCTCGGTTGCGACCTCGTTCAGATTGACAATTCTCGGAGCGAGCATTTGCTTTCGGCTGAAGGCCAGAAGCTGGCGCGTCAGCGAGGAGGCGCGCTCGGAGGCACTTGCGATTTCCTGTGCGGGACCACGCAGTTGAGGTTCGGTGCCTAGGCGCTCGAGCAGAAATTCCGAGTAGCCCGAGATCACCATAAGAAGATTGTTGAAATCGTGCGCGATGCCGCCGGCGAGGCGGCCCACAGCCTCCATTTTCTGGGACTGCCGAAGTTGTTGCTCCAGAACGCGGCGTTCGCTCACGTCTTCGGCAAAGAGCTCGAAGACCACGCCGCCTTCGCGGCCATTGGTCACGGAGCGTCCCGAAACGCGAACCACGGTGGTAGTCGCGTTCTTCCGCTTCCATTCCGCGTTCAATCCTTTGAAAGGCGTGGAAGAACGAAGAAAGTCGGCGAGTTCGAACCACTGATCGGTGTCAGGATAAAGACTATAGATGTGCTGCCCAATGAGCTCAGACGCGGAACTATAGCCCAACATTTCGAGGAGTGCGGGATTCGCGTCGAGGATTTTTCCGGCGGAATCACAGCGGCAAATTCCGTACGGTGCATTGGTGACCAGCGAGCGGAAGTTCACTTCCGAGAGCCGCAAGTTTTCCTGCGCCGCCCGCAACGCTGCGTTGAGCCAGCAGATCAGCATGGCGATGAAAAAGAAAAGCGACAGCCGAATGATTGCCGTGCGCGTCTGCGCCGGAGTGTGTTCTCCGGCAAGCGAGAAATAGGCGCTGACAGTGACCGCAAATGCCGTAGCCACCAGGCCGGGCTTCCAACCGCCATACCAAGCGCTTACCATGACGGCGACGCCGAACAGAGCCAGGCGGCTCTCCGAGACATCAGCCAAAAGAATCGTGGGGATCAACGCGAGAGCTGTGCTGAGCACGGCTACGCCATAACGCAGAATCGGAGCGCGCCCGGGCGGAATGCGAAGTAGAGGGAGGGTTACTCGCATGTAACCAATGCTAGTTCCAAAATGGGAAACAGCATAGTTACAGGAGTTCATTTTTCCGCCGGCGACCGGGACGCGCGAAATCGACCAATAGCACAACAGATGACGGCCGATGGGACAGCCCCTGGCTCGGGCACTTGCATCGGAAGAGGCAAATCAAGAGACTAGGCGAGACTCTGCTTGAGGGCACACACAGACTCCCATGAATATCGGCCTATTTGGCGGAACGTTCGATCCAGTGCATCGCGGGCACATGGCGGTGGCGCGCGCGGCGCAGGAGCAGTGCCAGCTGCATCGGATATATTTTGTGCCGGCAAACGTTCCACCTCACAAGCAGCGGCAGCCGCTTTCGCCTTTTTTGCACCGGTTTGCAATGTTGGTTCTGGCTACCGCCGAGGAGAAGGCTTTTGTGCCTTCACTGCTGGAAGCGCCAGGGGAAAATTTGCCCGTTACTCGAAAAGCGAGTGAGACCAGGCCTAACTACACCATCGACACGGTGCGCCGACTAAGAGAATCCCTCAAGGTAAGGGACAGATTGTTTCTGCTGATCGGAATGGATGCATTCGCGGATATCGCCCAATGGCATCAGTCTGAGGCGCTGTTTCGCGAGTGCGAGTTCGTGGTGGCTGGGCGACCGGGGTATTCGCTGGCCGATGTCGCGAATGCCCTGCCGGAGAAGTTACGCCCGCGTGTTGAAGTGACCAAGCCCTTTCACAAGCAGGCCGCCACGGGAGACCTTGTGCTGCCAGGCGTGACGATTCACCTGCTGGGCGACTTGCATCAGCCGGCATCGGCGACCGCTATCCGCCAGGCTGCCGCGACTGGCAAGGCCATGGCGCGATATGTGGATGAACCGGTCGCTGAATACATCAAGAAGATGGGGTTGTATCGATAGTTCCCGTTTGGTCGATTGTCTTTGATCACACGCCCGATCAATACCGCTGCGAGAAAGCACGGTCAGTTACAATCAATGCTCAGCCGGTACTCAGCGATCGATCGCCGGCAGACGGCTGGCGGCAAAAATCCAGGGCTGGCGTCCCAAACCGCCGACACACGGAGGAAGTTGTGGCTCAAAATCACTATGTCACCAAGACTAAACGGCGTAATAAAAGCGGCAAGCGAAAAGACCCGTCAGCCGCCACCATGGCGAAGTTGCGTCAACTAGCAGCGGCGGAAGGGAAAAAATCCAGCTAGCGATCGCCGCGTGTGCGAAAAACAGAGCTGAACGAAAGCTCGGTTACAATGAAATCGACCTCAACGGCCAACGACAGAATGAAGAAGACCGAACTCAAAAAGCAAATTAACGCCGCTATCCAAGCCTGCCTCGAGAAGAAGGCCGAAGGACTCAGCATCTTAGAAATGGAAAAAGGGTCGGGAGCATTCACTGACTATTTTGTTTTATGCAGTGGGACGAATCCGCGACAGGTTCAGGCTATCGCCGACGAGGTGGAACTCCGCCTGAAGGCCGCAGGCTTGCGCCCAACTCATGTTGAGGGCTACAACCAGGCCGAATGGGTGCTGGTCGACTACGTCGACTTCGTAGTGCACGTTTTTTCGGAGAAGGCGCGGAAGTTCTACGATCTGGAACGGCTGTGGAAGTCGGCGAAGCGGCTCCAGCCCGGGGATCTGAAAGCTGCGCCGAGGAAACGGAAGACCGCACCGAGGCCAGCCGTTGCAAGAAAGAAGAAGAGAAAAACGGCCTAGGCAATTTTCTTTCGGGGTTCCCAACAGTTCCATGACATCGAAGCCAGACTCCGAGCTTCCCTCCGAATCAGGCTGGGCATCTCAATATCGGCTGGTTGCCTCGGAGAAGTGGAAAGCCAAGTCGGCTGCCATGGGAAGGCCGGTGACTGATGCGCTCGTGGATTACGCGCAGCCAGCGCCGGGAATGCGAATCCTCGATTTAGCCAGCGGCACCGGCGAGCCGGCGATCACTCTGGCAGTTCGCGTCGGCGCGAAGGGAATCGTTACGGCGCTCGATCTCAGCCCTGAGTTACTGGAAGTAGCTGCGCAGCGGGCGCAGGCGCGTGGCCTGAAAAACTTCACTACCCAGCAGGCCGATGCGCATAGCCTGCCCTTTCCCGATGACAGCTTTGACCTGGCAACGTCGCGTTTTGGCGTCATGTTCTTTCGTGAGCCGGTGGTTGCTTTGCGCGAACTGCGACGCGTCTTGCGGCCGGGGGCGCGGGCATGTTTTCTGGCGTGGGGGCCGTTCGATCAACCGTACTGGCGGAGCACAGTAGGCGTGGTGCATCGGCGGGTCGGGGGGCCGCTCCTGTCCCCGGGCGGACCGAATCCTTTCCGTTACTCCGAGCCCGGCAGTCTCTCGAAGGTATTGTCCAAAGCGGGATTCGATGCGGTCGAAGAAGAAAGCAAGACGCTGCCATGGGCCTGGCCTGGTTCGGCTGAAGAAGTCTGGGAGCAGATGCGGGCGGTCGCGGTTCCATTTCGCCCGATGCTGGAACGCGTGCCTGTCGAGAAGTGGCCGCAAATTCATGCCGAGGTGTATGCGGCCGCGCAGCAGTATTCCGACGGCGAGAAGATCGCGTTCGGGGCGTCGGTCGTACTTGCGTCTGGGAAGAAGTAGAGGCTGGGGGATCGTGAAGATCAAGATCGCGTGGATCGGGAAGACGAAAGAAGCACCAATCGCGTTGCTGACCGACGAGTATCTCAAACGGATATCGCGTTACATTCCCGTGGAGGGTGTTGTCATGCGCGATGAGGCGGCGCTGCTAGAAATGTGCGGCCGGCCATCGGCCAATGTGCGCTCGGCAAAAGCCGTGACGAAGTCGACCCTGGTGCTCATGGATTCACGAGGCAAGGAGTTTTCTTCCGAGCAGTTCGCCAAGTTTCTCGGAGACTATCAGGATCGCAATCCGCTGCCGTTGATTTTTGCTGTGGGTGGCGCGGACGGCTTCAACGACGCGGCGAGGTCCGCGGCTCAGCACATAATTTCACTCGGCCAAATGACCTTGGCACATGAACTGGCGCGTGTGGTTCTGTTGGAGCAGGTCTATCGGGCATTCACGATTTTGAAAGGGCACCCATATCACTCGGGGCATTGAGGATACGGGTGCGTTTCGATTGACGGATCGAAAACCGGGGTTTCTATTTCTTTTCTGCTTTTGCTGAACCGTTCACCAGAATTTTCAGAATTTCGACTGCCAGTTCGTTCGGATTCAGACTCTGCATATTTGTCAGCACGACCACACCGGCTCGCTGACTGGGAGCGATAAGGAAATCGGTGCTGGTGCCTTGCTGACCGCCGCTGTGGCCAACGGTGACATTGCCATCTTCATTGCCGACTCTCCAGCCGAGACCGTAAGTGTCTTTCGATCCGTCGGATGGCTTCAGCGGCGTCCACATCAGGTCGCGCGTGGGACGCTTCAGGAGTTTGTCACTCAGGATGGCTACTTCGAAACGAGCCATATCCTCTGCCCACGACAACCATCCCCCGCCTGGAATCTTGTAACTCGAGTCGAGGAAATCGTCATTCTGTACGATGCCGGAATCCGATTTCCGGTAAAACCGGGTTCGGCACGGAATGATGGCGAAGCGATCGTCCGCTTGTGTTCGTTCCATGCCGGCAGGAACGACAATGTTCTGCCGCATGAAGTCGAGATACTTCGCTCCCGACGCTCCTTGCATCACACACCCAACCAGCCAGTGTGTAGCCTTGCGTGGAATAGTGGAAGTGCCTGCCCGGCTGTGCCACCAGAGCGTCATTCCTGAAGAAATCAAGGCCCGCGGCAATGGGATCGTCGAAGTGCTTCGTGTTACCGATTTCGGGGTCATCCTGCGAGTCGGATTTGTAGTGGCGGATGCCTCCCGGATGACCCATGACTTCACGTGTCGTGATGGGCCAGGGTTTCTCGGGAATGAGTGGCTGTATTTCTGGACGGGGACGTCGAGATCCAGTTGTCCCCTCTCCCAAAGTTCCATGGCGGCTACGGCTGTCAATGACTTGGAGATGGAGCCCAGCAGGAAGAGCGTGCGCTCGGAAACGGGAGAATTATTCTCGACGTCGGCCAAGCCGAAGCCGCCGCCCATTCGTACTCGCCATTCTCAACGACTGCAACCGAGAGGCCAGGGACGTGGGTCGACGCCATGAATCTCGAAACGGCGCCCTCGATTTGGGTGCGCTTCTCTGGCGATAGCTGGTGGTCCTGCGCTCGGCAGAGCGATCCCGCGAAACACAACAAGACGAGAGGGAAAAGGAACCGTTTACCGGAGCGGGTGGCGCGCTCCGCAAGCGATTCAGGCTGATATCGATTCAGGATCATGAAGGTGTCTCTCCGCGATGGTGGCTATTGCAAAGCCTGTCCACCAAAGAGGACAGAGAGGGGTGGGTCGAAAAAAGACATCCGGAATTGTAGGTTGATTCTACTGAGTTACCGTGGCTTGGTAACTCACCGCTTGCCAGTGGCCGGCGCGGCGCACCCAGACTCGCGTATAGCGGTAGGGCCCGCTGAAATCTTCTCCGAGTTGGTGGCCTTTTACATCAGCGCGAGCTGTTACAACGGCGGTGTCGCCATAGACGCGCACCACCATGTCGCTGACATTAATCGTTTCATAGCGAAGCTGCCCGCTCTTGCGCGCCGAGATTGCGTCCTGTTTGGTCGTGACCTGACCGAGGGGAGTAATGGCGACGTAATCTTCGGCGAGCGTGCGCTGAGGAAACTCGGCATCGCGCTGCAGGCTGGCTTCCCGCGCTTGCCGCTCCATATCCACGATTTCTCGAATCGTCGCCTGATCCCCTGCTTCGATCGAAGGCCGGGGATGAATGGCAACATGCTGAGCCGCGGAGGCCGGCAGGGACAGGAGTGCGGCCCACAAAAACATTGCATACGTGTTGCTCACGATGAGACCTCCGCTACGAGGGGACAGAGATCCGCCTGGTCGAGCTACGCAAATTTGGATGCGTCAGTTCCGTGGAAATCTCCCCGGTGCCGCACTCCGACGCCTGCCGCCCTTTACTAGCAAGACCGTGTGCCAGCATCTTTCGTTCGACTATCTCGCGCTCGAGTGTCTTGGCGCAAAAAAGGGTGGCGCTTGCCAAGAAGTGAAATGCCCGAACACCAACGCAGACCTAGCGTCCGCTGCATGCAACTGCAGTTCCATGATGCCTGCGGGTTAATCGGTGTCTAAGCCATTGATAAAAAGGAGACAGACATACTCGTCGGTCAGACGGCTCGTGTCCATCACGGGACTGGACTGTCCAGCTTCGGACAGATTCCGACGCCACCTGCATCTCCCATGGTCGACCATGAATCCAGGGGACGGCCAGCGTCGTAAGATGGCTTCTAGTAGAATCAAACGTCCCATGGCTGATATCCGTCGCGGTCTGATCATTGTGAATACCGGACCGGGGAAGGGCAAAACCACGGCCGCGATGGGGACAGCCCTGCGCGCCGTCGGACAGGGAATGCGGGTACTGATGCTGCAATTCCTGAAAGGCTCCTGGCACTATGGCGAGCTCGACGCCGTCCAGGTTTTCGGCGACAGGTTTGTCATGAAGCAAATGGGGCGCGGCTTCGTGAAGGTTGGCGCCGAGAAACCCGACCCGGAAGACGTGCGTATGGTGGAAGAGGGTTGGGCCGAAGCTGACAAGGCGATCCAGTCCGGCGAATGGGATCTGGTGGTTCTCGATGAAATCAATTACGCCATCAGCTACGGCATGCTCGATCCCGCCAGGGTCGTCGAAAGCTTGAAGAAGAAGCCGGAGATGGTGCACGTCATCTTGACGGGACGAAACGCGCACCCCACAATTGTCGAGGCCGCAGACACCGTGACGGAGATGCGCCAGGTCAAGCATGCTTACGAAAAAGGCGTGATGGCGCAGAGAGGAATCGAGTACTAACTCGTAACTGGACACTGGATAGGGGCAATTCTCTATGGCTTGGTTTAGACGCGAATCCGGCGAGCTGGATACTTCGGGCGAGAAGAAAGTCCGCACTGAAGGGCTATGGGTGAAGTGTGAAAACTGCCGGCAGATCATCTGGAAGAAAGATCTCGAAGAAAACATGAACGTCTGCCCTAAGTGCGACAAGCACTTTCGGATCGACGCACGCACGCGGCTGGCGCTGCTGATCGACGACAACCAGTACGAGACGTTCGACGGAGATTTGAGTTCGACTGATCCGCTGAAGTTTGTGGATCTGAAGCCCTATTCTTCGCGGCTGAAGCGGGCGCAAGAGGATACCGGGCTGAACGATGCCGTCATCAACGCTCATGGCAAGTTGCTTGGGCGGCCGGTGATCGCCAGCGTGATGGAATATGCGTTCATTGGGGGCAGCATGGGAGCGGTCGTGGGCGAGGCGATCACTCGCGCGGTCGAGCGCGCCGCTGACACAAAGACCCCGTTGATCATCGTTTCAGCTTCGGGTGGCGCCCGCATGATGGAGGGCGTGATCAGCCTGATGCAGCTGGCCAAGATCTCCGCCGCCCTGGCCCGATTGGACAAAGCGAGAGTTCCATACATTTCTTTGCTGACCGACCCGACCACCGGGGGTGTAACGGCATCTTTTGCCATGCTGGGCGATCTGAACATCGCCGAACCGGGTGCCCTGATTGGTTTTGCCGGGCCACGCGTGATCGAACAGACGATCCGGCAAAAGCTGCCGCCGGGCTTCCAACGCAGCGAGTTTCTGCTCCAGCACGGAATGCTCGACGCCGTGGTTCCGCGCAAGCAGCTGAAGCCCTACATCGCGCGCGCTCTGGAGTTCATGGCAGCATAGAGCAGCTACCGGTCGTCAGCCAGCAGCCTTTTTGGTAAGACTCGCAGGGCGGGCTTTCCCAAGGCCCTTCTATCTGCTGCTAATCTGTTGCTAGCACCGCTGAACTGACGGCTAAGCTTCCTCATGTCCTACGAATCCGCAGTGGCGAGCATGTTTGCGCTGGGACACGAACTGGCGCATACGCCGCCGCATAAGTTTGACCTGGCGCACATGCGAGTGCTGCTCGAGGCGATGAACCATCCTGAGCGAAAGTTTCCCAGCGTCCTGATCGCCGGGACGAACGGAAAAGGCTCAACGGCCGCCACACTCGCTTCGATCCTGCGAGCTACCGGTCTAAAGACCGGTCTCTACACGTCGCCGCATCTCGTGAGGATCAACGAGCGCATTCGCATCAACGGAAATCAAATCGCCGACCACGATTTTGCCGGCTTGCATGGCGAGGTGGACCGCATGGCCGGGAGGCTTCTCGAGAGGTGCGAGTTGCCGTGGCATCCCAGTTTTTTCGAGATGATGACAGCGATCACGTTCGCCTACTTTGCCCGCGAGCGCGTCGATATCGCGGTGCTGGAAGTCGGTATGGGCGGGCGCCTCGACGCGACCAATGTAGTCGATCCACGGGTTAGCGTTATTACCGATATCTCGCTCGATCACCAGAAATTTCTGGGTAACACAGTTGCAGAAATTGCACGGGAAAAAGTTGGGATCATTCGACCGGGCGGCGTAACCGTGACGCTGCCACAGCAGCCAGAAGCAAACGACGTGATCGGCAATACGATCCTCGATCTGAACGCGCGAGGTGTGAGCGCGGCCCAGTATGTGCCGCCGGTATCACCAGCGAGCAGCCAATACCTATCCAGTTCGCAGAAGAACGCCCCTGCCTCCGGCCGAGCAGAGAACCCCGGCGACGTGCACTGCTGGTATCGCTATCCGCTGCAGATCATGGGTCGCGAGATTCTGGTAGAGACTCCGCTTGTCGGGCGGCATCAATTGCGCAATGTGGCGCTGGCCATTGCCGCAGCCGAAGAGTTGGCGAAGCAGGGCTTCGCCGGCATCACTCCCACATCGATCGAGCGGGGAATTCGCGAGACGCAGTGGCCGGGACGATTTCAGACCATTGCGGCTCACGCCGGTTGGCCCGAAGTCGTGCTCGATGTGGCGCACAATCCGGCCGGAGCGTGGGCCCTGCGCGCTGCCCTTTCGGAGCGATATGGCGACCGTCCGATGATTTTCGTTTTCGGCGCGATGCGCGACAAGGCAATCTCAGAGATGACCGAGATTCTCTTCCCGCTTGCTGAGCGCGTGATCGCCACGCGGCCCGAGAATCCAAGGTCGGCTTCGCCGGACGAAATCGAGCGTGCCGGAAGCCGCACCGGAGCCGAGATGGAGACCATCGCCGATGTGATGCTGGCTTTGAATCGAGCCCGCGAGAGCGCTGGACAACGGAGAGTGATTGTCGTGACAGGTTCGATCTACCTGGTCGGAGAGGCGATGCGAGTCCTCGAAGTCGAGCCTTGGAGGTGAGAGAACCGCACCGCAGAAGCAATTTTTCCTTAGAATGGAGTTGTGCAGGAAGTGAATTCATCGGTTGACGAGGTACCCCGAGCCCGCAAGCAAACCGCAACGCCCGAAGATGGCCCGGCCTCGTTTGCTCCGCCTCGGAGAAGCCCGCATCCAATTCCGGGCCGCAAGTACGGCTGGCTGAGCCGCCTGCGGTCTTATTTGATTCTCGATCCGCTGATCTGGCTCTGCACGCTCGTAATGGGCATCGGTGCTTTACCGGGCGGGCTCTTCGACCGCAGTGGCCGGCGGCTGCATTGGTTTTCTTACGCTTGGTCGTGGCTGATCATGAAAACGATCTTCTCGCCAGTGAAGGTCATTGGGCTCGACAAGATCGATACCTCGAAGCCGCACATTTACGCGGCGAATCACGCCTCGGCCCTCGATATCCCAGTGCTCTTCGTGAACCTGCCGTTTCAATTCCGCATTGCCTTCAAGAAGGAATTGCTGTCGTATCCCGTAGTGGGCTGGCAACTCAAGCGCTCCGGGCAGATCTGCATCGACCAGCAGAATCCCTCGCGTTCCATCAGCAGCATTCGCGCTGCGCTGAAGGGCTTGAAAGACGGTTTGCCGCTGGTGATTTTTCCCGAGGGTGGACGCACTCCCGACGGCCACATCAGGCCCTTCCTGCCGGGAGCATTCTTTCTCGCCATCAAGGCTCAGGTCGACATTGTCCCGATCGCTCTGGTCGGCACCTACGAGTTGCTGCCCATGGATACCTATCACATCAAATGCCGCCCGCTGGAGATGCGGGTGGGCAAACCGATTCCGACTGCCGGACTGACGATGCGGGATCTCGATGCCGTATCGGCGCAGGTCCAGTCGTCGTTAGAGAGCCTCTATTATTCAGAAGTGCCGGCTTCCTGAGCGGCATTTTTCAGCGTAACCTTTTATCCCTTCCGAACGTTATCCAGATGTAAGGTCAAACCGCGGAGATTTCGTTGAAGGCTCTGAAGAAAGAAGCGGACGAGCGGCTTCTGATTGAAGCTGCGCAGAACGACCCCGCTCGCTTTGCGGACCTTTACGAGATCAATTTCGAACGCGTTTACGCGTATGTATTGCGGAGAGTCGGGAACCGCTCCGAAACAGAAGATGTAACCGCGGAAGTCTTTCATCAGGCACTGGCAAACCTGAGACGCTTCGAGTGGCGCGGGATTCCGTTTGCAGCATGGCTGTTCCGGATCGCGGCCAACCTGATTTCCGATCGCTGGCAGCGATCGGGACGCGAAGTTTCCGACGTTTCGGCGATGGAATCGGCGCAGAACGAGTCAGCGCAAGTGAGTCCCGCTGAGATCGAGGACGTCGAGCGGCGCGCCACGCTGTTTCGCCTGGTCGAAACCCTACCGGTCGAACAGAAGCGCGTCGTCGTGCTGCGGTTCGTGGAAGAGAAAAGCATTAGAGAAGTGGCGCGGGAGATTCGCAAGACTGAGGGAGCGGTGAAGCAATTACAGTTTCGTGCCCTGAGTACTTTGCGGGCGCGCATGGAGGGTGCCGATGCCTAAGCGCTCTCTACATCCGGGAAGCGGCGACCAGAAAAAGAGCGAGCAACTCAACCGGGCTGTCGACGCAATGTTGGCGCGGAACGACGGTCGAGTCACGAAGGCCGGGGCGGAGATTGGGCCCCTGGTACGCATCGCGGCGGACTTGCGCAATCTGCCGAGTGCGAGTTTCAAGGCACGATTGAAATCTGAATTAGGAGGAAAGAAGCATATGTCGACCGTTGCCGAGCCCGTCGCAGCCGTCCACGTGACGGCAACCCCGAGGTTAGCGTTCCGAGACCCTGCCAAAGCGATCGAGTTCTACCAGCGCGCTTTAGGCGCGAAAGAAACATTCCGTTTCGAAGTGGGAGGGGACATCCCTCACGCCGAGCTCATGATCGGTGATTCCACCATCGATATCACCGGCGAATGGCCCGAGGGAGGCCGCTTCAGCGCCGAGACGCTGGGGCACTCGCCAATCTCGATGTCCGTCCAGGTCGCTGATGTCGATGCCTTTGCGGAACATGCCGTGGCGTCCGGGATGAAGCTGGTGCGGGCCGCCCGCGACCAGTTCTACGGACACCGCGACGCCCTCTTGCAAGATCCCTTTGGCTATACGTGGGGCGTCTTTACCGTAAAGGAAGAGATGTCGGTCGAAGAAATGCATCGCCGGATGAAAGGGATGACTGAAGGTCCCGAGGGCGGAAAGATTCCTGAATCTGGCAAAGGAGTGAGTCCGGTTCCGCGCGGTTTCCGCATGGTTACTCCGTATCTCGTCGCGGCAGACGGCCCGGCGCTGCTCGATTTCGTAAAAGAGGCCTTTGGCGCCGAAGAGATGCTGCGCGTCGAAACGCCGATGGGTGGAGTGCATGGCGAAACGCGTATCGGCGATTCCGTGCTAATGATGGGTGGCGGAATTCCGGGCAAGAAATTCCCTGGCAGCCTGCAGCCGGCCGCGCTTCACATCTACGTGGAAAACGCAGACGTGGTCTACCAGCAGGCGCTCGCGGCAGGAGCGGCCGCGATCGACCAGCCGCGCGATCAGGAATACGGCGAGCGTTCGGCCACCGTGAAGGATCCGGCAGGGAACTTCTGGTACATCGCCACCCACAAGGGCGAGAACTACATTCCCCAGGGCCTGCACTCTGTGAATCCTTATCTGCATCCACGGCGGGCCGAGCCGCTGATCAGCTTCCTGAAGCGGGCATTTGGCGCGGAGGAGGTGGCGAAATATTCTGCACCAGACGGCGTTGTCTATCATGCGCAGATTCGCGTTGGCGATTCGATCGTCGAGATGGGTGAGGCTCACGGCAAGTACGAGACGATGGAGGCTATGTTCTATCTCTACGTGCCGAACGTAGACGACGTCTACCGGCAGGCCGTAGCCGCCGGTGGAGTCTCGTTCCTCGAGCCGACCGACCAGCCTTATGGTGACCGCAGCGCCGCGGTGAAAGACTCGTTCGGAAACAAGTGGTACATTGCGACCCACATCAAGGACGTGGCGATGTAGGGAGGGCAGCTAAGCCCCGTCACCCCCAAGGAAAGTCGAATCTCGCGATTCCCGGCGTCTTCTCGGTTTTGGTTTATCCGCAGAGGACGCCGCGGCGTATTATGCTCCTCGCTCAACTGTCGAGAACAGGCGATTACCACGCTTTGAGCCGCAAAGTGCCATTTTGAGTGAAATGGCGATTTATCGCCAATCAGCGGAAGCGGGTTATAGCGAAGGAGATAGTCGCGTAAGCCAGAATCCCAAGCAGACCTGCGCCAGCAATGCTTTCGAGGCTCATCCAAATGACGTATGTAGTCCTGTTCGGAACCGTTGCGACCCGCCGCCATGCCCGATTGAAGTGGCGCAAGATCGCGACGTGGCGGACAGAGTACAACGAACAGCGTCCGCATAGCAGTCTGGGATACAAAACTCCGAGCGAGTTTGCGGCGCAAGCCGCGAGCTTCTACACAGCTGAGCGAGAGGCAAG
>Ga0335073_10000201_pt1 | contig 73734 bp, 63 predicted proteins | sample Lox_Sample_22_FD_207093 | JGI IMG/M metagenome (GOLD analysis project Ga0335073, IMG submission 207093) | Soil microbial communities from Loxahatchee National Wildlife Refuge, Florida, United States - Lox_Sample_2.2 | ecosystem: Environmental > Terrestrial > Soil > Wetlands | place: USA... | reverse complement strand
TCTCGCTGCATCGGACCAAGGCGGACGAGAGCTACCTGGTGGGCGAGGGCAAGGGACCGATCGAGGCCTATCTCGACATCGAGGACATCGTGCGCATCGCCCTCGAGGCGCGTGTCGATGCGATCCATCCCGGCTACGGCTTTTTGTCGGAGAGCCCGGAGCTCGCCGAGGCTTGCGCGGCGGCCGGCATCATTTTCATCGGACCGCTCCCGGACACGATGCGCAAGCTCGGCAACAAGGTCGAGGCGCGCAACCTCGCGGCGCAAGCGGGCGTCGCGGTGATGCCCGCCACCCCGCCGCTGCCGGATGACGAAGCGCGCACGCTCGCCCTGGCGCGCGAGGTGGGATTTCCCGTCATGCTCAAGGCGAGCTGGGGCGGCGGCGGCCGCGGCATGCGCATCATCGAGGACGAACGCGGCATCATCGAGTCGCTCGGCGCCGCGCGGCGCGAGGCCAAGGCGGCCTTCGGCAAGGACGAGGTGTATCTCGAGAAGCTCATCCGGCGCGCGCGGCACGTGGAGGTGCAGATCCTGGGCGATGCGCACGGCAATCTGGTGCATCTGTTCGAGCGCGACTGCACGGTGCAGCGGCGCAACCAGAAGGTGATCGAGCGCGCGCCGGCCGTGTTCCTCGCCGAGGGCGAGCGTCTGGAGCTGTGCGCGGCCGCACTCGCGATCGGCCGCGCGGTGAGCTACCGCGGGGCCGGCACGGTCGAGTTCCTGCAGGACGCCGACTCGGGCAAGTTCTATTTCATCGAGGTCAACCCGCGCATTCAAGTCGAGCACACCGTCACCGAGTGCGTGACGGGCGTCGACCTGGTCAAGGCGCAGATTCGCATCGCCGCCGGCGCCGAGATCGGCACCCCGGCGAGCGGGGTGCCGCGCCAGGAGGACATCCGCGTGAGCGCCCACGCGCTGCAATGCCGCGTCACCACCGAGGATCCGGAGAACAACTTCGTCCCCGACTACGGCGCCGTGACCGCGTATCGCAGCCCCGCGGGCTACGGCATCCGGCTCGATGCGGGCACCGCCTACGCCGGCGCCATCATCACCCGCTTCTACGATTCGCTCCTGGTGAAGGTCACGGCCTGGTCGCCGACGCCCGAGGAGACCATCGCGCGCATGCATCGCGCATTGTGGGAATTCCGCATTCGCGGCGTCGTCACCAACCTGCGCTTTCTCGATCAACTGATCACCCATCCGAGCTTCGCCAAGGGCGAGTACACGACCAAGTTCATCGATCAGACGCCCGAGCTGATGCGCATTCCGAGGAAGCGCGACCGCGCCACCCGGCTGCTGACGTTCATCGGCGAGGTGATCGTCAACGGCAACGCGGAGGTGAGCGGCCGGGAGCTCAGGCCCAAGGCGCCGATCTTCCCGCGTCCGCCGCGTGTCCCGCTGCCGCTGCCGCCGCCGCCGCCCGGCAGCAAGCAGAAGCTCGATGAGCTCGGGCCCGAGCGCTTCGCCCGATGGATGCTCGAGCAGAAGCGCGTGCTGCTCACCGACACCAGCATGCGCGATGCGCATCAATCGCTTCTGGCCACGCGCTTTCGGACGCTCGACATGGCGGCGATCGCGCCCTACTACGCGAGCCTGCTGCCGCAGCTGTTCTCGATGGAATGCTGGGGCGGAGCGACCTTCGACGTGGCGATGCGCTTTCTCAAGGAAGACCCCTGGGACCGTCTGGCAAGATTTCGCCAGGCCATGCCGAATTTGCTGCTGCAGATGCTGCTGCGGTCGGCCAATGCCGTCGGCTACGCCAATTACCCCGACAACGTCGTGCGCCACTTCGTGTCGCAGGCGGCCGCAGCCGGGGTCGACGTCTTTCGCGTCTTCGACTGCCTGAACTGGGTGGACAACATGCGAGTGGCGATCGAGGCGGTGCTCGCCACCGGGCGGCTGTGCGAGGCGGCCATCTGCTACAGCGGAAATCTATCGAATCCGCGCGAGCGCAAGTATGACCTGGGCTACTACCTCGGCGTCGCGCGGCAGCTCAAGGCTCTGGGGGCGCACGTCATCGCCATCAAGGACATGGCGGGCCTGTGCCAGCCGCGCGCGGCGTTCGATCTGGTGAAGGCCCTGAAGGACGAGGTCGGACTGCCGGTCCATTTTCATACCCACGACACCAGCGGCATCGGCGCGGCAAGCGTGCTGGCCGCGGTCGCCGCCGGCGCCGATGCGGTCGATGGAGCGGTGGACGCCATGTCGGGGCTGACCTCGCAGCCCAACCTCGGCTCGATCGTCGAGGCGCTGCGCTTCGGGCCGCGCGAGTCGCAGGTCGATCCCGACGCGCTGCGCTTGATCTCCGGCTACTGGGAACAGGTGCGGCGCGGCTATGTGGCGTTCGAGAGCGACATCCGCTCGGGTGCCTCGGAAGTCTACGTGCACGGCATGCCGGGGGGCCAGTACACCAATCTCAAGGAGCAGGCGCGCGCGCTCGGCATCGACGACCACCGCTGGAGCGAGGTGGCCGCGGCCTACGCGCAGGTGAACGAGATGTTCGGCGACATCATCAAGGTCACCCCGACCTCCAAGGTGGTCGGCGACATGGCGCTCATGATGGTGACTGCCGGCCTGACACGCGAAGCGGTGCTCGATCCGGCCGTCGACATCGCCTTCCCCGAGTCGGTGGTGCAGCTGTTCCGCGGGGAGCTCGGCCAGCCGGTGGGGGGCTTTCCAGCCGAGCTCAAGCGCAAGGTGCTCGCGGGCAGAACCGAGCTCGGCGCGCGGCCGGGCGATTCATTGCCGGCGGTGGACCTCGCCGCCGAGCGCGCCGCCGTCGAGAGCAAGATCGGGCGGCCGGTGAGCGAACGCGAGCTCGCCTCGCATCTCATGTATCCCAAGGTGTTCGCCGACTACGCCGCCGAGCGGGCCTCCTACGGCGACGTGAGCGCGCTGCCCACGGCGGTGTTCTTCTACGGCATGCAGCCGGGCGAGGAGATCAACGTCGACCTGGAACGCGGCAAGACGCTGATCGTGCGCTACGTCGCGACCAGCGAGGCGCACGAGGACGGCACGCGCACCGTGTTCTTCGAGCTCAACGGCCAGCCCCGGCCGCTGCGCGTGGCCGACCGCAGCCAGGTGGCGAAGCGTGCGCCGCAGCGCAAGGTCGAGCCGGGCAATGCGAAGCATGTCGGCGCCCCGATGCCGGGAACGATCGGCACGGTGGCGGCGCGCCCGGGACTGCGGCTCGCCCGCGGCGACGTGCTGCTCACGCTCGAGGCCATGAAGATGGAGACCACCGTGCGCGCCGAGGTGGACGGCGTCGTGCAGGAAGTGCTGGTCCAGGCCGGCGCGGCGGTCGATGCCAAGGATCTGCTGGTCGTGCTGGCGTAGGGGCATTCACCTCGCCGCGCGCGCCGCCCACGGCTCAGCCGAGCCCCCGCCCCTACCCGCGATGCGGTGCGGGCGCGCCGCCGGGCCCGAGGAATACGACCCTCGGCATCAGAGCGCATCTCTCAGCGCAATGCTCGGATCGGCCAGCTTGTCGATGTTCGGGCGGGCGCGCTCGGCGATCAGCTTGCGCGCGGCCATGTAGTCCTTCGAGTGGTTGATCGCCTCGAGCGCGAGCAGCTCGCCGCCCTTCAGATAGCACACGCTGAAGCTGCGGGTGGCGGGGTCGCCGCGCAGCAGCTGCTGGTCGAAGCCCTGCGAGAGCCCGACGATGAGCATCTTGTTGTCGAACTGATCGGACCAGAACCAGGGTACGCGGTCGTGCACGGTCGGCCGGTCGAGCATGTTCAGGGCCGCGGCCTTGGCCTGCTCGAAGGCGTTGTCGACCGACTCGAGCCGCACGCGCGTCTCGAAGCGCGGCGAGGGGTGGTTGGTACAGTCGCCCGCGGCGTAGATGGCGGCATCTCCGGTGCGGCAGTACTCGTCGACCAGGATGCCGTTCTCGCACGCCAATCCGGCCTGTGCGGCCAGCTCCGAGCTCGGCACGGCGCCGACGCCGACGATCAGCATATCGGCTTCGTAGGAGCTGCCGTCCGCGCAGATGACGCGCTCGACGCGCGCCGATCCCTCGAGCCGCACCACCCGCGCGTTGCACACGATCTTGATGCCCTGGGTGCGGTGCTCGTGCGCGAAGTATTCGGACACGCTCGATGCCACGACGCGATTCATCACCCGATCCGCCATCTCCAGCACGGTGACCGCGCAGCCGAGCTTGCGGGCCGTGGCCGCCGTCTCCAGGCCGATGTACCCGCCGCCGATGACCACCAGCCGTGCGCCCGTGGTCAGGCCCTCGCGAATCGGTCCCACGTCCGCGACGCCCCGCAGGTAATGCACGCCGGGGAGGTCGGCGCCCGGGCAGGTCAGGGCGCGCGACCTCGATCCGGTGCAGATCAGCAGCCGGTCGTACAGCAGCTCTTCCCCGTCCGACAGCGACACCCGCCGGGCGGGGGCATCGATGCGCACCGCCGGCTTGCCGAGCTTGAGCTCCACCTGGTGCTGGTCGTAGAACGCCTGATGCCGGAAAGCCAGGCGCTCCTCGGCCATGTCGCCCGCGAGGTACTGCTTGGACAGGGGCGGCCGCTGATAGGGCAGCCGCGGCTCGTCCCCGATCAGCACCAGACGGCCGCGAAACCCTTCGCGCCGCAGGCTGTCGACCGCCTGCGCGCCGGCCTGGCCGCCGCCGAGAATGAGTATCGTCGAGGTCATGCGGCTCCTTTATAGCCGGTCGGCGGCCGGCCCGTAAGCGGCAGCTCGCCGGACCGCGCGAGGCCGCCCCGGCGCACGGCTGCGCATGACCGCAGCCGCCAAGAGAGTGGTGCCTGGCGGCGCGAATAGTAATAGGATTGAGCGGGCGGCCAACCCGGAGCGGAGCCTTCAATGAAACTGATCACAGCCATTATCAAGCCTTTCAAGCTGGACGATGTGCGCGCAGCCTTGTCCGAGATCGGCGTGTCGGGCATGACCGTCACGGAGGTCAAGGGGTTCGGACGCCAGCGCGGACATACCGAGCTGTATCGAGGCGCGGAGTACGTGGTCGATTTCGTTCCCAAGACGCGCATCGAGGTCGCCGTGAAGAACGAGCTCGTGGATCAGGTGATGGAGGCGATCGTCGGCGCCTCCAAGACGGGCAAGGTCGGGGACGGCAAGATATTCGTCACGGACATCATCCGGGTGCTGCGCATCCGCACCGGGGAGACCGATAACGCTGCGCTGTGAGGCGGGCGGGAGTCGCGGGCTCAGGATGATGCCTCGTCGGCGTCATGCCGCTTGCGCCGGCTCCATAGCCACAGGAAGCCGATGCATACCGCAAAATTGAGCACCCACCAGCCGATCTGGCGCGAGCTGCCGCCGGTGCTCGTTTCCGCGGGGCCAGCGGGGCCCTGCAGCGTGCCTTCGAGATTGTGCCGCGTGCCGGCCCAGGCCACCCGAAATTCGACCGCCGCGGCGCCCGGCAGGGCGAAGTCGGGGCTGTCGACCGAGTAGCTTCCGTCCGCGTCGGCCACGGCCGCATGCGTGGCGCCGCGCAGGACGACGTCGATCTGCGCATCGCGTATCGGCGCATTGTCCTCGATGCGGCTCAGGTGGATGATCATCCGCTCCCCATGCACCGTACCGACGGCGAGCAGCTGCGCGGATCGAGCCTCGACCCGCGCGCTGCCGGCGGGGCTCGGCGCAGCACCGGCGGCGGCAGCCGCGAGCGACGCGATCCCCAGAGCGCTCGATGCCGCCGCGATCGCCAGAGCGGCAGCGCGCCAGCGCGCCAGCGCGCCGCGCCCGCGAGGCGCGGGTGCGATCCTCAAAGCAGCCAACCCGCGATGCCCATGGCGATTCCCCCCGCCGCCGCCAGCACGCCGAAGATCGGGAAGAAGCCCTTGCGCGCGAGAAAGTACAGCGAGGTGAGCACCAGTCCGAGCTCGAGCAGTCCCTCGCCGATATCGAAGCGCAGTGCGCGCCTCTCCTCCATGTCGGTGCGCTCCTCCGAGGCGTGCGCCTGGGACTCGAGGCCCTTGGTGTCGCCGATCTCCTTGTCGCGCGAGGCCTGCAGCTTGCGAGCGACATCGGCCGTCCTGGACGGATCGGACCCGAGCGCCTGCAGGATCGACAATGCGGCATCGCTGGTGTTCGCGCGAATCTTCTTGGCCTGGTAGAAGGCCCAATCGTCGTTCGCCCGGGTGCGCTCGATGACGGCCTGGGTGTGTGCGCGATGCGAGGCGATGGTGACCACGGACAGGAAGATCCCGATCACACCCACGAGAATTCCCACGATGCGCGTCCTCGGGTCCGAGGCGTGCTCGGGCGATACTTCGATCTCAGTCATGCATCCAGTCTCACTTGACCACGTGCAGGCGCGGATTGGCGCGCGATATGCCGAGCACGCCGCTGCGCACCACTTCGACGATCTCGCCGAACGCGGCCACATTGGCGATGAACTCGCCGATTTCAACCTCGGTGCTGGCGAGCTCCACGATGTAGCTCGATGGATTCGAGGACAGCACCTTGCCGCCCACGCGGCGCAGCAGCGCAGCGACCGCATCGACGTGCCCGGCGGGGACCTGCAGCTTGATGAGCATCAGCTCGCGCGCGAGATGATCGCCGCTGGTCATGTCCTCGACGGCGACCACGTCGACGAGCTTCTGCAGCTGCGCGTTGATCTGCGCGATGACCGAGTCGGAGCCGATGGTGACCAGGGTGACGCGCGACACCGTCGGATCGTTGGTGGGCGCCACCGAGAGCGACTCGATGTTGTATCCCCGGCTGGAGATCAGCCCGGTGACGCGGGTGAGCGCGCCGGCCTCGTTCTGTAAAAGCATGGCGATGAGATGCCGCATGGCGCGAAGGATACGGGACGGCGGCACTTGGGCGCCAGGGCGAGAACTGCTAGGCTTCGAGCGTGAAAAACCGCGATGAAATGCTGAATCAGGGGGCTCACCCGCTGGCCGGCGCCGGCATGACGGGCGCCGAGATGCTGGTCCAGGTGCTGGCCGACGAAGGCGTGGACACGATCTTCGGCTACAGCGGCGGCGCCATCCTGCCGATCTACGACGCGGTATTTCGCTACAACCAGGCCCATGCCTCCTCGATGCCGCTCATCGTACCGGCGAACGAGCAGGGTGCGGGGTTCATGGCGGCAGGCTACGCGCGCGCGAGCGGACGGGTCGGCGTCGCGCTGGTGACCTCCGGTCCCGGTGCGACCAACACCGTCACCCCGGTGCGCGACAGCCAGGCGGACTCCGTGCCCATCGTAGTCATCTGCGGTCAGGTCGCGACCACCGCGATCGGCACCGACGCCTTCCAGGAGGCGCCGGTGCCGAGCATCATGGGCGCGGTCGCGAAGCACGTCTTTCTGGTCACCGATCCCACCAAGCTCGAGGCCACGGTACGCACCGCCTTCGAGATCGCGCGCACCGGCCGTCCCGGGCCGGTGGTGCTCGATATCCCGAAGGACGTGCAGAACTGGAAGGGGGTTTTCGTGGGCTCCGGCCGGCTGCCGATTCCCGGCTATCGCCAGCGCATGAACCGCCTGTACGCGAGCAAGTTGCCGGATGGGGCGTGCGCCGCGTTCTTTGCGGCGCTGGCGCGCGCCGAGCGGCCCCTGATCTATGCGGGGGGCGGCGTGATCAACGGCGCGGCGTCGCAGGCGCTGCGCGAGCTGCTCGAGCAGCTGCGCATTCCCGTGGTCACGACGCTCATGGGCATCGGCGCGGTCGACACCACGCATCCTCTGTCGATGCGCATGCTGGGCATGCACGGTGCGGCGTTCGCGAATTACGCGGTCGAGGATTGCGATTTCCTGGTGGCGATCGGTGCGCGCTTCGACGATCGGGTCGCCGGCAACCCGCCGAAATTCGCGCCGCGGGCGAAGTTCATCGCCCACCTGGACATCGATGCCTCGGAGATCAACAAGGTCAAGCGCGTCGATTGGAGCCACGTCGGCGCGCTCGAGGATGCGCTGGTGAACCTGATCGATCACGCCAAGTGCAAGAACATCAGGCTCGAATGGCCCGCTTGGCAGGCGCGCTGCGAGGAGCTCAGGCGCAAGTACGCCATGAATTACGACCGGGACAGCGCGCTCATCCAGCCGTATTACGTGATCGAGGAGATCAATCGGCTGACGGGGGGCGAGGCCGTCATCACCACCGGTGTCGGTCAGCACCAGATGTGGGCCGCACAGTACTTCGACTTTCGCGGCCCGCGCCTGTGGCTGACCTCGGGCAGCATGGGGACGATGGGTTTCGGCTTGCCGGCGGCGGTCGGCGCCCAGTTCGCCCAGCGCTCGCGCCTGGTGATCGATATCGACGGCGACGCCAGCATCCGCATGAACCTGGGCGAGCTCGAGACGGTCACGACCTACGATCTGCCCATCAAGGTGGTGGTGCTCAACAACTTCGGCGACGGCATGGTCAAGCAGTGGCAGAAGCTGTTCTTCAAGGGCCGCTTGAGCGCGAGCGACAAGAGCCTGCATACCAAGGATTTCGTCAAGGCGGCGCTTGCCGACGGCTTCAAGTTCGCCGTGCGCCTCGACAAGAAGAGCGACGTGCCGCGCGTGGTCGAGGAGTTCATCCGCTTTCCGGGGCCCGCATTCCTCGAGGTGATGATCGACCAGGACGCGGGCGTCTATCCCATGGTGGGCCCCGGGCAGGCCTACGACGAGATGATCACCGGCGACTACATCGCCTCGCGTACCGAGGTCGAGATCAAGCCGCCGGATGCCTCGAAGATGTTCTAGCTGAGGCAGCCGCCCCGGCGGCGGGAGCGCGCCGCGCAAGCCCGGCAGCGCCGCCGCGGCGGCTTGCGCCGCCTACCAGACCCCGGTGTTCGGCATGCTGATCCAGGGCTCGGCCGGCTCGAGCGCCTGCCCTTCCTGCAGCAATTCGATCGAGATGTTGTCCGGTGATCGCACGAAAGCCATGCGCCCATCGCGCGGCGGCCGGTTGATGCTGATCCCATGCTTCATCAGCCGCTCACAGGTGGCATAGATGTCGGGAACGGCGTAGGCGAGATGTCCGAAATTGCGGCCCGCGCCGTAGGCTTCGGGATCCCAGTTGTACGTCAGCTCCACCTGCGCGTGCTCATCGCCGGGCGCGGACAGGAACACGAGCGTGTAGCGGCCCGCCGGGTAATCGCGCCGCGACAGCTCGCGCAGACCGAGCGCGTCCACGTAGAAACGCAGGGATTGCCCGATGTCGGTCACGCGGACCATAGTATGAAGGTACTTCATGGAATCATCTCGCGAGGTGCCGCGCGGGAATTTGGAGCAAGCCGTGCATAAAAGCAAATTGGGCGGATTCATCATCGACTGCCGCGCCGACGATCTGGGGGCCGCCGCCGGCTTCTGGAGCGGGGCGCTCGGAATGCCGATGAGAGAGCTCCCGGACAGCGAGGGCGAGCGCTACCGCCGGCTCGAGGATGCGCAGCACGGCCTGCATATCGAGGTCCAGAAAGTCGATCATCCGAGCCGGGTGCACCTCGACATCGAGACCGACGACATCGACGCGGAGGTGCGCCGGCTCGAGCAGCTCGGCGCCAGGCGCATCCAGCCCGTCGACAGCTGGTGGATCATGGAAGCGCCCACCGGACAGCGCTTCTGCGTGGTGCGCGCAAGCTCGGCCGATTTCGAGCGCCAGGCCACTCCATGGCCTTGACGGCGGCCGGGCGGGCGCCGGTAGGGGCAGGCGCTGGCCGGGCGGAGGCGGGGCCGAGGCGGGCATTGATTGGGGGGCGGGGCGCCGATGCCGGCGTTGTCGGCGTGTCACAACAAAGCAACATACTTGACATAGCGCAACATTTCCGCAATTTCATCGGGAAACACCTTCAATTTTCAGATCTGCCGTGATAGCATTCGTGCCACTGGAGTAGTGGCGCTGTTGCACTGTTACTTAATTGCAACAGTCGACCTAACTCGAAGACGGTCGAGCGTAGCGCACTCTTGTGCGGCGCATCTTCCGCCCATGGACGTGTCGGGTGGTGACTCGACACCTGTTCCCCTCTCAAGGTCCCCGGTCCATCCGGGGATACTTTTATGCGCGATCCGGCCACAATTCGGCAGGCGCAGCGGAGGGACCATTGCATGGCACTGATCGAGGGCTTCACGGGTGCGGTGGGCAACACCCCGCTGATTCGCTTGCGGGCTTTCAGTGAGGAGACGGGCTGCGAGATCCTGGGGAAGGCCGAGTTCATGAATCCGGGCGGCTCGGTGAAGGACCGTGCCGCGAAATGGATCGTGCTCGATGCGGAGCGGCGCGGTGTGCTCAAGGCGGGCGGCACCGTCGTGGAGGGCACGGCCGGCAACACGGGGATCGGCCTCGCGCATGTGTGCAACGCCCGCGGCTACAAGTGCGTCATCGTGATGCCGGACAATCAGTCTCAGGAGAAATACCAGACGATCGAGGCGCTCGGGGCGGACCTGCGCCGCGTGCCTGCGGTTCCCTACAGCAACCCCAATCAGTACCAGAAGGTGGCCGGCCGGCTGGCCGCCGAGCTGCCGAATGCGGTCTGGGCCAATCAGTTCGACAACACGGCGAACCGCCAGGCGCATTTCGAGTCCACCGGCCCGGAGATCTGGCGCGACACGGGCGGGAAGATCGACGTGTTCTGCGCCGCAACGGGGACGGGCGGCACGCTCGCCGGCACCGCGGCGTTCTTGAAGTCCCAGTCCGCGGCGGTGCGGATCGTGCTGGTCGATCCTCCGGGGAGCGCGCTGTATCACTTCGTGAAGGACGGGGAGCTCCGATCGGACGGCGGCTCCTCGATCACCGAGGGCATCGGCACCGGCCGCGTCACGGCCAATCTCGAGGGTGCGCCGATCGATGACGCGCTGCGCATCCCGGACGAGGAGACCGTCCGCTTCGTTTATAGGCTGCTGCGCGAGGAGGGATTGCTGCTGGGAAGCACGGCGGGGATCAACGTGGCCGCGGCGGTGCGGATTGCGCGCTCGATCGGTCCCGGACACACCATCGTCACCGTGCTGTGCGATGGCGGCGCCAAGTATCAATCGCGGCTGTTCAACCGCGCCTGGATCGCCGAACGCGGCTTCGCGCCAGCGATTGCCACTTGACGCGGCGCAGCTCGCCGCTCAGGCGCTCTCGGACACCGCGGCGGATGCGGACGTATCGAACCAGGCGAGAGCCTCGTGCAGGGCCGCGACCTCGCCCACGATCAACAGGGTCGGCGGTGAGGGATCTTCCATGCGCTGCGATCCCTCGAGACTCGCGAGGGTGCCCAGGATGACCTGCTGCTGCGCGGTGGTGCCCCGGGTGATGATGGCGGCGGGGCGCTCCGCGGGGGCCCCGTGTGCGATCAGCTTGGCGGCGATGTGCTCGAGGCGCTTTCCCCCCATGTAGAAGACCACGGTCACCTTCTCTGCGGCGAGCGAGCGCCAATCGGGCTCCGCATCCTCGTCGGCGTGAGCCGTGACGAAGCTCACGCGGTGCGCGTGGTCGCGATGGGTGAGTGGAATGCCGGCGTAGGCGGCGCAGCCGCTGGCCGCGGTGATACCGGGTATGACCGAGTAGCTGATGCCCGCGCGCGCGAGCGCCTGGAGCTCCTCTCCGCCGCGCCCGAAGACGAAGGGATCGCCTCCCTTCAAGCGCACCACGCGCCGCCCGGCGCGCGCATGCTCGATGAGCGCCGCGTTGATGCTCTCCTGCGACGCGCCGCGGCCGCCCGGCATCTTGCCCACGCAGATCCGCACCGCATCGCGGCGCGCGAAGTCGAGCACGGCGGCCGGCACCAGGCGGTCGTGCAAGATCACATCGGCATCTTGCAGCGCTCTCAAAGCCTTCAACGTGAGCAGCTCCGGATCCCCCGGCCCGGCACCGACCAGAGCGACATGACCCGGCGCCTGCGGGGCGGCCGAGCTCGAGGCGAGCAGCCGCTGTGCGATGCGCTCGGCAGCGCGCGCATCACCCGCGAGAAAGCGTTCCGCCGCGGCGCCGTCGACGAGCGACTCGAAGAAGCGGCGGCGTGTGCCGGTATCGCGCAGCCGCCGCCGGCTCGCGCCGCGCAGTGCCTGCAGCCAGCGCGCCAGCTCGCCGATGCGCGCCGGCACGAATGCCTCGAGCCGCTCGCGCCAGCGCCGCGCCAGCACCGGGGAGGCACCGCCGCTCGAGACGGCGATGAGCACGGGATCTCGATCGACGATCGCCGGCACGATGACGCGGGAGGCGCGCCGGTCGTCCACCACGTTGACCGGAATCGCCCGCGCTTCGCACAGGGACGCGATCCAGCGGTTCAGAGCGCGGCGCGATGTGGCGACGATCGCCAGACGCGCTCCGTCGAGGTCCTGCGGCAGGAACTCGCGCCGCTCCAGGGTCAGAGCGCCCTGCGCGGCGCGGCGCTCGATCTCGGGGGCGACGCGCGGCGCCACCAGTGTGATCGAGGCGCGTGCCCGCTCGAGCAGCAGCGCCTTGCGCAGCGCCACCTCGCCACCGCCCACGATGAGCACTTTCTGGCCGTCGAGATCGAAGAAAAGCGGAAAATATTGCAAGGCGAGGTTCCTCCGCAGCCGCAAGCTTACAGCGAATGCCCACACGCCGTGCGCTCGCCGTGGGATGCGAACTATTGCTTATGAGCACATGCTCATTAATGCTAGCGCGGCGCGGCCCCGATCTCGGCAGATGCACCGCCGGGCCCTATAGTGCCGATATGGTCGATCCAGCGCAGTCGATATCGGGGTTCGGGGTCGGTCTGATCGTCGGGCTGACCGGCGTGGGCGGCGGCTCCCTCATGACCCCGCTGCTCGTTCTGCTGTTCGGCATTCACCCGGCCACCGCCGTGGGGACGGACCTCCTGCACGCCGCCCTCACCAAGGCCGGCGGCACCTATGTGCATGCCAGACAAGGACGGGTCGACTGGCGCATCACCGCATGGCTCGCGGTGGGCAGCATACCGGCAGCCGTCGCCACGGTTCTCGGACTGCATCATTTCGCCGGCCGGCTCGGCGAGTCGCGGATCATCACCACCGTCCTCGGCGCCGCGCTGCTGCTCACCTCCGTCGCGCTGGCGCTGCGTCCGTACCTGCGGCGGCTCGCGCGCACCCGTGCGCCGCAGATCACGCATCGTCCCGCGCTCACCGCGCTCACCGGACTGCTGCTCGGCTTCGTCGTATCCATCTCCTCGGTGGGCGCAGGCGCGCTCGGTGTGACGGCGCTGTTCTTTCTCTATCCGCAGCTCAAGGCCGGACGCGTGGTCGCATCGGATCTGGCGCACGCGGTGCCGCTCACGCTGGTCGCGGGCATCGGGCACTGGATGTTCGGGAGCGTGGACTGGACCTTGCTGCTGTCGCTGCTGATCGGGTCGCTTCCCGGCATCCTCATCGGCAGCCACTTCGCGGGGCGCATTCCCGACGCGTTGCTGCGCTATCTGCTGTCGGGGATGCTGCTGCTGGTGGGCGGCAAGCTGATCGCCTTCTAGAATTCTTATATCCTAGCGCTCATGAAGTTCCAGCAATTGCGGTATCTCGTGGCGGTTCACGAGAACGGACTGAACATCACCGCCGCCGCACGTCAGTTGCACACTTCACAGCCCGGGGTCAGCCGTCAGCTCAAGCTGCTCGAGGAAGAGCTGGGATTTCAGCTGTTCGAGCGTGAAGGGCGCGCCCTCACCCGCACCACCGCCGCCGGCGAGGAGATCATCTCGCGCGCCGGCAGCATCCTGCGCGAGATGCAGAACATCCGCCGCACCTCCGCGGAGCTGCGCAAGGCGGATGGCGGAACGCTGTCGATCGCCACCACGCACACCCAGGCGCGCTACGTGCTGCCGCAGGTGATCCGCGCATTCCGCCAGAAGTACCCCAAGGTGCGCCTGCACCTGCATCAGGGCACTTCCGAGCAAATCGCCGAGATGGTGGCGCGCGATCGCGTCGACTTCGCGATCGCCACCGGCTCGGAGGAGCTGTTCCCGCACCTGGTGCGGCTGCCGGTGTACCGCTGGCATCGAGCCGTGGTGGTACCCGTGGGCCACCCGCTCGCCTCGGCGGGCAAGCTCACGCTGAAGAAGCTGGCGGAGCATCCCATCGTCACCTACGTGTTCAGCTTCTCGGGACGCTCCTCCCTTCCGGCGCTGTTCGAGACGGCCGGCCTGTCTCTCGACGTGGCACTCACCGCGCGCGATTCGGACGTCATCAAGACCTACGTACGCATCGGACTCGGGGTCGGGATCCTGGCACGGCTCGCCATCGATCCGGCGGCCGACGCCGATCTCGTGGTGCTCGATGCCGCCCATCTGTTCGAAGCGCATACCACCTGGATCGGATTTCGCCGCAGTGCGCTGCTGCGCGCCTACATGTACGAGTTCATCGAGCTGCTCGCGCCGCACTTGCCGCGCAAGCTGGTGCGCGATACCGAAAGGGCGGCCACGCCGGAAGCCATGGAGCGCGTGCTCGAGGGCCTCGCCATCCCGCTGCGCGACAACCCTTGATTCGGGCGGTCGAGGGCGCCATGCGCGTCGACCTGCCGCATGGCGCCAGACCCAAGGCGCACGAGGCCAGCGCCAAGCCGTCGACGGCCAGGGGATGGAGCGACGGGCAGGGGATGAGGCGACGGGCAGGGGATGAGGCGACGGGCAGGGGATGAGGCGACCGCGAGGATGGAGCGAACAGCGCAAACGCTACACGTTGGGGGCCAGGACTTGCGGGGCGGCGGCGAGATGCATCACGGTATCGAGCAGCTCATGGGCCGTGTTGAACGGTCGAAGCGAAGCTCACTCTTGAGCGAGCTCGTGCACGAGTGGAAGTCCACTGCATATATATGGCCAGGGGGCGCGGCGGCGGTCAAGGCACGAAACCGCCACGTTCCTCGAGATACGCGCGCGAGATACGCGCGCCTCGAGACCCACGGCACTCGCTCACGCAGATCGATGCCGCAGCCGCACCCGCAGGCCCGCGTCGTTGGCGGGCTGGTAAGCGGCGGAGAACGTATGCAGCGCCGCGGCCGCGCCGCCCAGCTCGCTCGGCGGAAGCTCGAAACTGTTGAAGCCGCAGCGGGCGAGGAGAAACACGTGATCGCGGCGAATGGCGCCCCGGGCGCGCAGCTCGCCCGCGAATCGGAAGCGCTCGCGCAGCAGCCGGCCCTGAGTATAGCCGCGCCCCTCGCTCACGCTGGGAAACTCGGCGCCGGCGAGCCCGAGGCGCCCGAGGTCGGGCGCGAGCGCCTCCACCGGGTCGGCTGGTGCGAGGATCACCCCGAGGCGGCCCGGCCGGGCGAGCCAGCGCTCGCGCTGAGCGGACCAGTCGGCGAAGGTCAGGATCAGCGCCGCATCTTCCGGCACATCGCCATCGGACAGCGTGCGCCAGTCGTCCGCTTCGACCTTGCCATCACGCAGCAGCGTGCACCGCATACACCCGCTCCTTGAAGGGCTTGACGCCGATGCGCCGCACGGTATCGATGAAGCGCTCGTCGGGGTAGCGCTCGCGCACGTAGACCTCGAGCAGTCGAGCGAGCGTCTCGGCCACGTCGCGCTTGGCGACCGAGGGACCGATGACGGTGCCGAGGGAGGCATCGGTGCCGGCCGCACCGCCGATGGTGATCTGATACCACTCCTCGCCGCCCTTGTCGACGCCGAGAATGCCGATGTTGCCCACGTGATGGTGCCCGCAGGCGTTCATGCAGCCGGACATCTTCAGATCGATTTCGCCCAGATCGTAAAGATAGTCGTAGTCGTCGAAGCGCTCGTTGATGAGCCGCGCCACCTCGATGGACCCGGCGTTCGCGAGACTGCAGAAGTCCAGGCCCGGGCAGCAGATCATGTCGGTGAGCGTGCCTATGTTGGGCGTCGCCAGCCCGGCCCCATCGAGAAGCCGCCAGAGCTCGAAGGTCTTCGCCTGCTCGACGTCGGCGAGCACGAGATTCTGAGTGTGCGTGACGCGCACCTCGCCGAAGCTGAATCGATCGGCGAGATCCGCGATCAGCTCCATCTGCTCATCCGTGGCATCGCCCGGAGCGACGCCCGGCTTCTTGAGGGATACGAACACGACGCGATAGCCGGGCATCTTGTGCGCGCTGGTGTTGTAGCGATACCAGGCGCGAAACGCCGCATCGCGTCCCGCCGGCCCATCGCCGGCCGCCGGATCGCCATCCGCGAGCGGCGCATAAGGAGGGGCCACGAAGAAGGCGCGCACGCGCTCGATCTCGTGCCCGGGAATGCGCAGTGAGCCGTCCTTGATGAGGTCCCACTCGGCCTCGACGCGGCGGCGGAACTCCTCGATGCCGAGCGATTTGACCAGGATCTTGATGCGCGCCTTGTGGATGTTGTCGCGCCGGCCCTCCCGGTTGTACACGCGCAGGATCGCCTCGAGATAGGAGAGCAGGTGCTCGCGCGGCAGAAATTCGCGAACCACCTGGCCGATCACGGGGGTGCGGCCGAGGCCGCCGCCGGCGAGGATCTCGAAGCCGGGCTCGCCGGCGGCGCCGCGGGTCAGATGCACGCCGATGTCGTGCACCTGCGACGCCGCCCGGTCGCGCGGCGCCCCGGTGACCGCGATCTTGAACTTGCGCGGCAGGTAGGTGAATTCCGGATGAAACGTCGACCACTGGCGGATCAGCTCGCACCACGGACGCGGATCCTCGAGCTCGTCGGGCGCCACGCCCGCGAGATGATCGGACGTGGTATTGCGGATGCAGTTGCCGCTCGTCTGAATGGCGTGCATCTGCACCCGGGCGAGCGCGGCGAGAATCTCCGGCACGTCCTCGATCTTGGGCCAGTTGTACTGGATGTTTTGCCGCGTCGTGAAGTGACCGTAGCCGCGGTCATAGCGGCGCGCGATCCATCCGAGGGTGCGCAGCTGTTCGGAGGACAGAAGCCCATAAGGAATCGCGACCCTGAGCATGGGAGCGTGGCGCTGGATGTACAGTCCATTGCGCAGCCGCAGGTGGCGAAACTCATCGTCGCTGATCTCGCCCGCCAGGAAGCGCCGCGTCTGATCTCGAAATTGCGCGACGCGCTCATCGACGAGCGCCTTGTCGATCGCATCGTAGCGGTACATCACGCTACTGTAGCTTTCCATCGGCGGGGCGGCTAATGCCCGGCCGGCATGTGCTCATATCGAACGCTCGCGCGGCGATGGCCGCAGCGCGGGCAGCCGGCTGCAGATCCGCACGGGTCGGCCGACACAAGTCGAGGGAATCGGCGCGGCGCGTGATGCAGGTCGCGTTGGCCGCCCGGGCGGGGTCGATGGGGCACAAAAGCGTGATTCGCTCGGCAGCGCCGAAAGGTGGTTACCGTCAGCATCGGGTGGGTTACATAAGGTTCGACTCGTGGCAAAAGGTCTCTCTGCAGCAAAGGATCTGGTGGAAGTTCTGGTCGCGCCCGACACTTACCACGTCTCGCCCGAACCGATGCTGCTCGTTGCCGAACTGCACGGCGCGCTCGCGCTGTGCCTGCATGACGAGGGCCGCGCGGTGGGCGGCCTTCTGCACCTGAAGTTCATGGGCGGGACCGGGCGCCCGAGCGATGTGACCGACAATACGCTGAGCTCCGTCCTGGTGGTCCTCGATCGCTTCAAGCGCGGTGTTCTCGGCAACTCCTCCAAGCGCGACGAGATCCAGGCGCGCATCCTCGCGCACGCGCTGCCTCCCACCGATGCGGGCGAGCCGAGCGCCTCGCTGGTCGACCTGATCCAGGCAGACCTTGCCGAGGCGAAGATCGCCTGCGGATCGCAGACCATGCGACGCACCGAATCGCTGCGCGTCTGCTTTCAGCCCTTCGAAGGGCGCGTGTGGATCTGCGGCCCGAACAATCTGCGCACCGCCGGCCAGGCGCGCCGCTCGGTCTGACGCGCCCGCGATCGTCTGTTGTAAGCTTCCGCAGGTTGCGCGATGAGGTGGTGCCATGCGGATTGCCGTGGTGGTGGGGGTGTGCGTTCTGGCTGCTTGCGCCGGCGATCGGCTGGTCTCCACGCCCCCTGGCGGGGTGAATCTGAGCGGCCAGTGGAAGCTCGACGAGGCGGACAGCGACGATGCGCAGCGCCTCCTGCAGAGCCAGCTGGTCGCGGCAACCGCGAACGCCAGCGCCGGCGGTCAAACCCAGACCAGCAGCCGCCGCGGCGGCCGGCAGCAGCTCGGCCCGGTCGCCATGGGGCCCGTCATGCCTTCCGTTCTCGTCCTGGACGAGGGCTTGCGCTGGCCCGGCAAGCTCGTGTCGATCGAGCAATCCGGCCCGCGAGTGACATTCACCAGCAGCGGCAGCAGCGCGCGCGAATGCGTGGCGGGCGAGCGGCAACCGCGTGAATCCCTCAGCGCTACCCGCGGCCGCGGTGATGCGCCGCCGCCTCGCTGCGGCTGGGACGGGTCGACGCTGGTGGTGGAGTCCGGTGAGCCCGAAGAGGACCGGCCGCCCTACAATCAGCGCTTCAACCTCTCGAGCGATGGCCGCCAGCTCATCGAGGTGGTGACCTTCACGGGTGGCCGATCGAACGGCTTCACGGCCTCGCGGGTATGGGACCGGGTGACGGCGCCTTCGCCAGGGGGCGCGCAGAGATAAAAAAGCCGGGCAGATGCCCGGCTTTCAAGTCCCCATGCCCTCTCGCGGCGCTTGTCGTTCGCACCCTGGCGATATTCGGTCTGTTTTTTACTTCCCCGAAATGCTTGCTTCCCTAAATCCTCTATTGCGTTCGTGCAACACTCTAGCGTTGCACGGGCGGCGAATCTAGTCCTATTGTGAAGAAATGCAAAAATTAATGTGACTCGAAAGCAACAACTGTGGGATCGCATGCGCGGGTCACGCTGACTGTCCGACGCTGCACGATCGAGTATTCTTGGGGCGATTCTTGACGGGGAGGAGATCATTGATTGGCCAAGCATTCCAAGCTCTCGGTCGTACCCCAGATCACGGTGCGGACACGGCGAGCGTATTTCGATTTCAAGTTCGGGCAGCTGCATGTACGCACGGCCTTTCCGACCACCGGCGGGTTCGATGAAGGGGTGACCCTGTTCTGCCTGCATTCGCGCGAGGGATCGAGCCGCAGCTTCGCGCGGCTGTTGCCCGAAATCGCGGACGAGCGATCGGTGTACGCCCCGGATCTGCCCGGATTCGGCGAATCCGACGCGGCGCCGAGCGCGAGCTGCGCGGAGGCGGCGCACGCCGTTTCGGACCTGGCAAGCGATCTGCGGCTGCGTCAGATCGACGTCCTGGGTGTGGGCTTCGGAGCGGCGGTTGCGCTCGATCTGGCTGCGGCGCGGCCCGAGCTGGTGCGCCGGCTGGTATTGATCGGGACGCCGCCGCTGGACCGCATCCCGCCGGTCAAGCAGCAGACCCTGGTGTTGCGGGTCAATGCCGACCGCGCCGAAGAGCCCTGGAGCAAGGGCGCGCTCGCTCATGCCCGCCTCGCGGACATCGGCTCCCTGGCGCTGCTCGATGCCGACCCCAAGACCCTCGCGCAGCAGGTCGGGGCCTTCCTCAAGAGCTGAGCCATGCGCTCGGGGAGCCGGGACATCCGATGAGCGGCGAGAAATCCGTACGGCTCAACAAGTACATCAGCGAAACCGGCGTCTGCTCACGGCGCGATGCCGACAAGTGGATCGAAGCAGGACGCGTGACGCTCAACGGAGCGCCCGCGCAGCTGGGCCATCGGGTCGCGGAGTGCGACGAGGTGCGCATCGACGGCGAGCTCATCGGCCCGAAGAAGCGCGCGATCTACATTGCGCTCAACAAGCCGGTCGGCATCACCTGCACGACCGAGCCGCAGGTCGAGGGCAACATCATCGCGTTCGTGGGCCATGCACAGCGTATCTTCCCGGTCGGCCGGCTCGACAAGGACTCGGAAGGCTTGATCCTGCTCACCAACGACGGCGACATCGTCAACGAGATCCTGCGCTCGGAGAACGAGCACGAGAAGGAATACATCGTATCGGTCAATCGGCCGATCACGGAACTCTCGCTCGGCATGCTGGCGAGCGGCGTCAAGATCATGGGGGTCAAGACCAAGCCGTGCAAAGTGGTCCGCATCGACCCGCACACCTTCCGCATGATCCTGACCCAAGGGCTCAACCGGCAGATCCGGCGCATGTGCTCGGCGCTCGGCTATCGTGTACAGCGTCTGAAACGCGTGCGCATCATCGACATCGACCTGGGCTCCCTGCGCACCGGGGAATGGCGCTACTTGAGCGAGCCGGAGGTGGCTGGCCTGCTGAGGCGATGAGACCGGCGCGAGGCGATGAGGCCGCGCGAGGCGATGAGGCCGCGCGAGGCGCGGGCCGGGCGCGGCTCCTCAGGCGGCCCGCAGCACGGGCGCCGAGACGCCCTCGCTCCAGCGCCGCCCCATCATCGAGCGCCACGCCGGATCTTGCGCGCGCGCGGCGAGCCAGCGGAAGAAGTCCTCGCCCTGGTTGGTCCAGTAGGAATGGCTGAACAGCACGCCGCCCGTGCTCGATTCGACGCTGAAGCGGCGGCGCAATCCGAAGCTCACGACCCCGCGGGTGCACCTGATGCGAGGCGAGCTCTCCGAGAGCGCGAACTGATCCGCACCCACTTGCAGACGCAGCTTGCCGGCCTGCCCATAGACGCAGATGTTCGGTTGCGCGGCGCGAATCAGCGCCACACCGTGAACGAGCGGGGGCGGGATGTCGCAGGCGGTCCATGTGCCCCCCAGCACGTGCCATTGCAGCACCATGCTCTGGCGGCGAAAGTCGATGACCGGCAGCGTGCCGGCGTTATCCGAGCCCATGCTCGCAGCATGCCGCATCCGGCCGCTATTTTGAATCGCGATTCGGCAGATCGGCGAATGCGTCCGCAACGATCCCGGCGGTGAGCAATTGCGGCAGCACCACGGGCGCGCCCGATCCCGGCTTGGAGTTGTAGACGACGTAGAGCGGCACACCGGCGCGCCCGAAATCGGTGAGCGCCTGCGTGATGGCGGGATCGCGATTGGTCCAATCACCCTTCATCAGCACGACGCCCTTGTCGCGAAACAACTGCTGCACGCTCGCGTCGGCGAACGCATTGCGCTCGTTCACCAGGCAGGTCAGGCACCAGCTGGCGGTGAAGTTGACCAGCAGGGGAGTTCCGCTCGCCTTGAGCTGCTCGACGCGGGCCGCGCTGTAGGGCTGCCAGTCCTCAGCCGCCGGCGCAGACGCGGAGGCGGTCGCGATCGGGGAAGCCGCGGCCACGTTCGCCAGGCGCACCGGCAGCAGGATGGCGAGCAGCGCGGCAGCCGCGGCGCCGGCGACCGCCGCCCAGCGCGAGCCGGCCGAGCTGCCTTTGGATTTCTGGTAGGCCCACGCGGCGAAGGCCACGAGAATGGCGCCTGCCAGCGCCGCGCCCAGGCCGAGCGCAGATTGCTGCGCGAGCACCCACAGAAGCCACGCCGCCGACGCATACATCGGAAACGCAAAAATTTGCTTGAGCGTTTCCATCCAGGCGCCCGGCTTGGGCAGTACCCGCCGCAAGAAGGGGGCGAACGAGAGCAGCACGTAAGGCAGCGACAGGCCGGCTCCGAGCGCGCCGAAGATGCAGAGCGCGACGAGCGGCGACTGCGTCAAGGCCACGCCCACGGCAGTGGCCATGAAGGGCGCGGTGCATGGGGTCGCCACCAGGGTCGTCAGCACGCCGGTGAAGAACGAGGCGCGATAGCTGTCGCCCTGCGTGAGGGAGTCGCCCATGCCCGCGAGGCCGCCGCCCACCTCGAACACGCCCGACAGGTTCAGCCCCACGGCGAGCAGCAGATAGATCATCAAGGTGACGAACAGCGGCGACTGCAGCTGAAACCCCCATCCGATCTGCTCTCCCCCGGCGCGCAGCGCAAGCAGCACCGCAGCGAGGGTGAGCATCGAGGAGATGACACCGGCGGCGAACACCAGGCCCTTGGCGCGCACCGCCGCGGGGTGCTTCTTGGCCTGCTCCACCAGGCCGATGGCCTTGATGGAAAGGACCGGAAACACGCACGGCATCAGATTCAAGATCAGGCCGCCGAGGACGGCGAGCATGACGAGCACGGGCAGCGCCGGTGGCCTGGCCGCGGGCGCAGCCGCGGTGAACGAGGCGCCCACCGGGAAGCGCGGCGCGGCCGCCCCGGACGGCGTGGGGGTCGCCCCGGTCAAGGTCGCCGCAATCTCGATGGCGACGGGGACGGCGTCGCCCGCGCCGGCCGCGCCGCTCTCCTTGGTCGCGAGCAGCACGCCGCGAACGCTGCCCGAGCGCGGCGGCTGATAGCCGAGCTTCACGGCGAGATCGAGCGAGCCGTTGCGGCGCGTGAGCGTCTGCGGAGCGGCATATTCGATGACCCCGTCATCGTAGGGATAGAAGGCAAGCGACTTGATGCGCGAAAGCGTGGCGCCCCACTCCGGGCCGAGCGTGATCACGAGCTGGCCGTGATCGACACGGGCGCTGCTCGCCGCCGGCGCCGGGCTCGGCAGCTCGGCGCGCGCCTGGCTGAACAGCGCCGCGACCGCAGGATCGGCAGCGCCGTGCGCGGCGCTGACCGGGAGCTTCAGGCTGAGGTCGGCACTTTCGGGAATGCACACATCGGCGCACACCAGCCAGCTCGCCTTCGCCTTGAGCTCGAGTGGCGATCCCGCCTTGAGATCCGGCGCGGCACTGATCTTCACCAGATGCACGGCCTGCTTGGCATAGCCGTAGTTGACCAGCGGGGCCACCTCGAAGCGGTGCGGGGTGGTCCATACGATGTCGCTCGCGCGAACGCCGGGCGGCAGGGACCAGGCGATCTGCGTGGCCTGGCCGGAGTCCCCGGGATTGCGCCAGTAGGTGTGCCAGCCGTCACGGATGTCGAGTTCGAGCGCCACCCAGATCGATTGCCCGGGGGCGATGGCGCTGGTCTCGCTGACCAGGCGCGCCTTGACGTTGTCGGTGGCGACGGTGTTGCCCGAGAGCGCATGGACGGCGGGCGCGAGAAGCGCGAGCGCGAGGAGCCACCACTTCGATGTCGGCATACGCCCTATGTTACCCAATTGGCCCGCCGCCAGGCGCCACGGCCGCATGCCGGCTGTGCGGCGTCTCACAGTTTCCGCCAAACGTACCCGCGAGGAGCCGCTTGAGCTAAGGTAAGGGTTTGCAACCCCCTGACACCATGCAAGAAAACTACCTCGAGCGCATTCTCAAGGCCAAAGTCTACGACGTCGCCGTGCAGACGCCGCTGGAGGCGGCGCCGCGCCTGTCCCGTCGGCTCGACAACCGCGTGCTGTTCAAACGAGAAGACCTGCAGCCGGTTTTTTCGTTCAAAATTCGCGGTGCCTACAACAAGATCGCGCAGCTGTCGGCGACCGCGGCGCAGCGCGGCGTCATCTGCGCCTCCGCGGGCAATCATGCGCAGGGCGTGGCGCTCGGCGCGCGCACGCGGGGCATCCGGGCGGTGATCGTGATGCCGGTGACCACGCCGGAGATCAAGGTGCAAGCGGTCGCCGATCTCGGCGGCGAGATCGTGCTGCACGGCGATGACTACGACGAGGCGAGCGGGCGTGCCATCGAGCTCGCGCGCGAGCGCAATCTGGTCTTCGTCCACCCCTTCGACGATCCCGACGTCATTGCCGGACAGGGCACCATCGGCATGGAGATCCTGCGCCAGTGGCACGGCGACGACCTCGAGGCCATCTTCGTCCCCATCGGCGGCGGCGGACTCGTCTCGGGCATCGCCGCCTATGTCAAGGCGCTCTATCCGCGCATCAAGATCATCGGCGTGGAACCGGAGGACGCGGCAGGCATGTACGAATCGCTGCGCGCCGGCAAGCGTGTCACGCTCGAGCGGGTCGGGATATTCGCCGACGGCGTGGCGGTGCGGCGGGTGGGCGAGGAGACGTTCCGGCTCGCGCGCCAGTACGTGGACGAGATCATCCTGGTGACCACGGATCAGATCTGCGCCGCCATCCAGGACATCTTCGAGGACACCCGCTCCATCGCCGAGCCCGCCGGTGCTCTGGCGGTCGCGGGCATCAAGAAATACGTGGCACGCGAGTCGTGCGTCAACCGCGCTCTGGTGGCCATCAACGGCGGCGCCAACATGAACTTCGACCGCCTGCGCTACGTCGCCGAGCGCGCGGACGTGGGTGCGCAGCGCGAGGCGCTGCTCGCCGTGCAGATACCCGAGACGCCAGGCTCCTTCCTGCGCTTCTGCGAAGTGCTCGACAAGCGCAGCGTCACGGAATTCAACTACCGGTACGGGGACACGAAGAAGGCGCAGCTGTTCGTCGGGCTCGGCATCAGCCAGGGGCGCGCCGAGCGCACGGCCATAGTCAGGGCCTTGAGCGAGGCCGGATACGTCGTGCACGACATGACCGAGGATGAGATGGCGAAGCTGCACGTGCGCTACATGGTGGGCGGTCAGCCGCGCGAGCTCGAGAACGAGCGGCTGTACCGGTTCGAGTTCCCCGAGCGACCGGGCGCCCTGCTCAGGTTCCTGCAGGCGATCGGGCCGGCGTGGAACATCAGTCTGTTTCACTATCGCAACCACGGCTCGGATCACGGCCGCGTGCTCGCGGGCATTCAGGTACCGCCCGCGACGCTCACGGACTTCCTGCTCCACATCAACGAATTGCAGTACGCGTATACCGAGGAGACCGACAACCCCGCGTACCGGATATTCCTGAGCCGCTGACGCGCGCATGAACACCGAGGCGGCAGAACAGGGCGCGTATCGGGTGCTGCGCGCCGCGCGGCACGAGACGCTGCGCCTGCGCGGGCTCGACATCCACGTGCGCCGCTGGGGACCGGCGCACGGCGCCGACCAGCCGCTGTGGCTGCTTCTGCACGGCTTTCAGGACACCGGCGATACGTTTCAATTCCTGGTCGATGCGCTGGAGCGCGACTGGCCGCTCGCCGCGCTCGACTGGCGAGGGTTTGGCCGCAGCGGCTGGTCGCCGAACGGCTACTGGTTTGCGGACTACCTGGCCGATCTGGAGGCGCTCGTGGATCTCATGAGCCCTGAGGCTCCGGTGCGCCTGCTCGGGCATAGCATGGGCGGGAACGTCGCTTTCCTGTACGCGGGCGTGCGCCCGCAGCGCGTGCGCACGGTGGTGAATCTCGAGGGATTCGGCCTGCCGCGCACCTCCCCGGAGCGCGCGCCGGCACGCTACGCCCAGTGGCTGGATCAGGTGAAGACGGCTCCCGTCGCGGGCGACTACGGCTCGTTCGACGACCTCGCCGCGGTCATCCGCCGCCGCTATCCGCGCTTCGGTGAAACGCGGGCCAGCTTCATCGCTCGGGCTTGGGGTAAACTCGATGAGGACGGCCGCGTGCGCTTGCTCGGGGATGCGCGCCATCGCTGGGTGAGCCCCACGCTCTACAAGCGCGAGGACGCCGAGGCGTGCTGGCGCGCCATCGAAGCGCCGGTGCTGATGTTGCTCGGCGAGAGCTCCGACCACCTGCCGCGGCTCGGACCCGACGGGACGGAAGCGGCATTGCGGGCAATCGTGCGCGCCGTCGAGATCAATCGCATCGCCGGAGCGGGACATATGCTGCACATCGAGAAGCCCGAGGTCATCGCGCCGCTGATCGAGCGCTTCACGAGCGCACACTAGCCACGAAGAGTCCGCCATGGCGTTGACGCGACGACTGTTCAACACGCGCTTCGGGCACCTGCACGTACGCAGCCGCGAGGGCAAGGGCGTACCGCTGGTGCTGCTGCATCCCTCTCCGCGCTCGGGCCGGATGTGGGAAGGGCTGCAGGAGCGGCTCACGCGCCCCACCATCGCACCGGACCGATTGGGCTACGGCTTCTCCGATCCGCCTCCCTGGGCGATGTCCCTGGAGCAGTACGCTCAGTGCACCGTGGAGGGTCTCGAGGCGCTCGGGCTCGAGGGCCCGTTCGACGTGCTCGGGTTCCACGTGGGATCGGTCGAGGCGATCGAGATCGCGCACGCGCTCGCGCCCCGGGTGCGCCGCGTGGCCGCAGTGGGCATGCCGCTGTTCAGCGCCGAGGAGCTGCAGCGGCAGCTGGAGAAGTACAGCGAGCAGCCGCTGCGACCCGCCGCGGAGGGCGGACACGTACTCGGCGCCTGGCGCGGCTGCTTTGCGTTCCGGCCTCCGCCCTATGATCTGCTCGATACTCAGCAGCGCTTCGTCGAGCATCTGCTGGCCGCCAATCCCGGCGCCGCCCTCAAGGCGGCGGGCAGCTACCCGATCGAGAGGAAGCTGAAGAGTCTGCGCACGCCCCTCACCGTGTTCGCGCCGCACGATGACATCATCGAGCAGACGCAGCGCGTGCGGGGCTTGCTCAAGCCCGACGCCACCTACGTCGATCTGCCCGACCTGACGCTGGATCCCTTCCACGTCGCCTCGGATCGCATGATCGATCTCATCAACCGCCACCTTCCATCCTGACCCGCACCTTGCACCCTGACCCGCCACCCTGCACCCTGACCCGCCCCCTTCCACCCTGACCCGCCACCCGAGCGCGGCGCGAAATCGACAGATCGGATTCGATATCCTACGATGGGGCGTGCACCACAAATTCGCACTGCCCGATCTGTTCCTCGCGATCTCGCTGCTGCTGCTGGCCATCGAGGCGGCGCTGGCGCGCTGGGCGCTCATCGACGCCCGCTACCGGGCGAAGGACACCTGGGCCTCGCTCGGCATGCAGCTCGGCAACATTCTCATGAATCTCGCCATGGCCGGGGCGGTGTATGCCGGACTCTCGGCCGCGTACCGGGTGCGGCTGTTCGACATCTCGCCGGCCTCGCCGGTCAGCTGGGCCGCCATCTTCTTTCTGGATGACTTCACCTATTACTGGTTTCACCGAATCAGCCACGAATGCCGATTCTGGTGGGCGGCACATGTCAATCACCACTCCTCGCAGCAATACAACTTGTCGACCGCCCTGCGCCAATCCTGGACGGGTGTTCCCGTGGGGACATGGACGCCGTGGATCCCGCTCGCGCTGCTGGGCTTTCCCCCCGCCATGATCCTGGCGCAGCAAGGCTTCAATCTGTTCTACCAGTTCTGGATCCATACCGAGGCCATCAAGCGCATGCCGCGCTGGTTCGAATACCTGTTCAACACCCCTTCGAATCATCGTGTGCACCACGCGTCGAATGCGCGCTATCTGGACCGCAACTACGCGGGCGTGCTCATGATCTGGGACCGGCTGTTCGGCACGTTCTCGGCCGAGCAGGAAGCGGAGCCGCCGCGCTACGGCATCGTGAAGAACATCACCACGTTCAACCCGATCCGGATCGCTTTTCACGAGTGGGCCGCGATCGCGCGCGATGTATGGGGCGCACGCTCGTGGCGCGAGGCGCTGGGCCTCGTGTTCGGGCCGCCCGGCTGGCGCGCCGATGGCCGCGGCCTCACATCGGCCAACATCCGCAGCGACTGGAAGATGCGCCACCTTGCGCGCTGAGGCCACGCTCACCGGGCTGTCCGGCAACGAGATCTACTGCATGCGCCTCAAGGGGCTGACGCCCACGGGCGTGGTCATCGGCAACAGCATCCAGTCGATGGGGCTGCTGGGCGGCGTGCGCTCGGCTTTTCGCGGCATCGTGGGCGGGGAGATCCCGGACGTCACGGAGATGATTCATGCGGGGCGCGAGGCCGCGTTCGCGCGCATGCAAGCCGAGGCGCGGCGCGAGGGTGTGCACGGCGTCGTCGGCGTGAGCTCGGAGCTGCGCGCCCTCGGCGGCAACTCCGAATTCCTGTTCGTCGGATCGGGCGTGCGCGGCGGGATCGGCGCGCAGTCATTCACCAGCGCGGGCGATGCACAGGAGCTGTACTGCCACATGGATGCCGGGTACGAGCCGCGCGAGTTCGTGTTCGGCAACATCGCCTATTCGGTCGGCGCGGTCGGCGGAATCTCGGGCACGCTCAAGACCCTCGTGCGCGGAGAGATCAAGGAGTTCAGCGACGTGTTCAACCGCACGCGCCACCAGGCGCTCGACCGTGCGGTGGCTCACGCCCGCACCGCGCGCGCCAATGCCGTCGTAGGCATCCGCACGAGCGTGATGCATTTCGCCGGCTTCCACGAGATGTACATGGCCGGTACCGCGGCGCTTCATCCCGGCCTGCCGGGCGAGCATCTCGCTGCACCGGTCACCAGCGATCTCACCGGCGAGGAGCTCTGGGGGCTGACGCAGCTCGGCTACATGCCCTTGAAGCTGCTCATTTCGACGTCGGTGTACTCGCTGGGAGCGATCGGCGGCATCAAGGCCGCGCTCAAGAGCTTCGTGAAAGGCGAGATCTCGGATTTGACGACGCTGGTCTACGATGCCCGCGAGCAAGTGTTCGATCGCCTGAAGCGCGAGGCCGGGGCGCTCGGCGCGGAGGAGGTGGTGGGCATCAAGACGTACATCGTGGAGCTCGGATCGAGCCTGGTCGAGATCTTCGCGGTCGGCACCGCGGTGCGCCGGTGCCCGGGGCTCTCGGTCAAGACGCCCGCTCTGCCGGCGCAAGCCATCATCCGGGACAAGGATACCTGGCTGAGCGGTCTCGGCGGCTTCAATCCGCAATCGGCACGCGCGGGCTGAAGCGCTCCCGCCGGCAAGCCCTGGCGCTACAATAATGGAGCCCGATCATGCCACCGAGCCCGCCCATGGATCGACCGCCATTGCCGCCCTTCGATGCCGATAGCGCTGCGCAGAAGGTGCGCATGGCCGAGGACGCCTGGAACAGCCGGGATCCTGCGCGCGTGGTGCTTGCCTACACCGTCGACAGCCGCTGGCGCAACCGCGCCGAGTTCCTCTCGGGACGCGAGGCCATTCAGGCCTTCCTGGTGCGCAAGTGGTCGCGCGAGCTCGACTACCGCCTCATCAAGGAGCTCTGGGCGTTTCGCGACAACCGCATTGCGGTACGATTCGCCTATGAATGGCACGACGACAGCGGGCATTGGCTGCGCAGCTACGGCAACGAGAACTGGGAGTTCGACGAGCACGGGCTGATGAGAGTGCGAATCGCCAGCATCAACGACCTGCCCATCGCGCAGACGGAGCGCAAGTATCACTGGCCGCTCGGCCGGCGCCCGGACGATCACCCCTCCCTGAGCACTCTCGGCCTGTGAGCCTGCCCGAGGCCGCGCGCCCACGAGTGGCGCGCCCACGAGATGCGCCAACCCGAGACGCGCGCCGGTGACGGCTGGTTTCGCGATCTTCCGGGAGCGCGATTTCACCCTGTTCCTCTTCGCCCGGTTCTTCTCGTCCATCGCGGCGCAGATGATCGTCATCGCGGTCGGCTGGCAGGTTTACCGGATCACCGGGCAGCTGCTCGATCTCGGCCTGATCGGCCTGTCGCAATTCCTGCCCTTTCTGTGCTTCGCACTGTTTGCGGGCCATGTGGCTGACACGCACGAGCGGCGTGTGGTCATGATGCTGTGCTTCGCGGTGTTTCTGGCCTGTGCGGCGCTGCTGTTCGCTTTTGCGCGCGCAGGCGCTGCGACGGTCTGGCCGATTTTCCTGGTGCTGGCGCTGCTCGGGGTGACGCGGGCATTTCTCTCGCCCGCCGCGCAATCCTTCCTGCCGAACATCGTTCCGGTGTCCGCGCTGGGCCGCGCGCTCGCCATCAACTCCTCCACCTTTCAGGTGGCGAGCATCGCCGGTCCGAGCATCGGCGGCCTGGTCTATGCCTTCGGGGAATCCCGCTCGAGCACCGGAGCGCAGTGGGTCTACGGCAGCGCCGCCGCATTGCTGGCCGGCGGGCTCATCATGCTCAGCCTGATCAAGCATCGCAGGACGGCGCGCAACAGCACCGCCCCCTCCTGGTCTGACCTGCTGGAGGGACTGCGCTTCACCTGGCGGCGCAAAACGGTACTGGGTGCCATGTCGCTCGACCTGTTTGCGGTATTGTTCGGGGGGGCCGCCGCGCTCCTGCCGGCGTTCACGCGGGATGTGCTGCATGCGGGGCCGGCGGTATTCGGCTACCTGAGGGCGGCGCCCGGGGTCGGGGCGGTGACGATGGCGCTGTGTCTGGCCGCGAGGCCGATCAGGCGCCGGGTCGGCCTTTTTATGTTCACTGGCGTCGCCATATTCGGTGTATCGACCGTGGTTCTGGGGTTGACCCATCGGCTGTGGCTGGCGCTTGGCGCGCTGGCGCTCATGGGGAGCGGGGACATGGTGAGCGTGTACATCCGCGGGCTGCTGGTACAGCTCGAGACGCCGGATGCCATCCGCGGGCGCGTCAGCGCCGTGAACTCGGTATGCATCGGGGCATCGAATGAGCTGGGCGAGTTCGAGTCGGGGTTCACGGCCGCCTGGTTCGGGCTGGTTCCGGCGATCGTGCTGGGCGGTGGAGTAACATTGCTCGTGGCAGTGCTCTGGGCTGGCGTGTTTTTTCCCATGCTGTGGCGGCTGCAGAGCTTCGAGCAACTGAAGGAACATCGATCGGATGAGCAACCAACCTGACGATGCGGCCGCGCACGACCTGGATCACGACCACGGGGATGATGGTGCGCACGATCACGCGCACGGGCGTGATCACGCGCAGGGGCACGCGCACGCGCAGGGGCACGATCACGCGCACGGGCGTGATCACGCGCAGGGGCACGATCACGCGCAGGGGCACGCGCACGCGGTCGGCGCGGACGGCGTCACGCTGCGCATGGGAATCGCGGTCGTGCTCAATCTGTGCTTCGTCGTCATCGAGTCCTGTTTCGGCTTCCTGTCCAATTCCGTGGCCCTGATCGCGGATGCGGGCCACAATCTGGGCGATGCGCTCGGCCTCATCTGCGCCTGCGCGGCGGTGTTCCTGGCGCGCCGGCCGCCGGGGGGGCGGTTCACCTATGGCCTCGGGCGCTCCTCGGTGCTGGCCGCGCTCGCCAACGCGGTGCTGCTGCTCCTCGCCTGCGGTGCGATCGCTCTGGAGGCGGTGGGGCGCATCGCTGCGCCGCCAGCCGTGGCCGGAAAGACGGTCATGAGCGTCGCGGCCGTCGGCATCGTGCTCAATGGCGTGAGCGCCTGGCTGTTGCACGCCGGCAGCCACGATGATCTGAACCGGCGCAGCGCCTTCATTCACATGCTGGGCGATGCCGCAGTGTCGGCCGGCGTGCTCATGTCCGGGGCGCTCATCGTGCTCACCGGCTGGAGCTGGATCGACCCGGCGGTGAGCCTGCTGATCGTCGCCGTGATCCTGGTCAGCACCTGGGGCCTGCTGCGCGATTCGGTGCATCTATCGCTCGACGGCGTGCCCTCGAGCGTCAACTCGAGCGCGGTACTTTCCTACCTCGCGGATCAGCGAGGCGTCACCGACGTGCACGATCTGCACATCTGGGCCCTGTCGACCACGAGCGTCGCCCTCACGGCGCATCTGGTGGTTCCCGATCGGGGCGCCGACGAGGCGCTGCTCGGGTCGCTCACCCCGATTCTCAAGAAGCGCTTTCGCATCGATCATGCCACCCTGCAAATCGAGCGCGATCGCTGCAATCAGGGGTGCGCGTCCTAGGGTCGGGGTGCGCGAGGCGCCGGCGCCGCGGCTATTGCACGCCGTACTTGCCGAGATTCGGCGCTCCCGGGGCCGGATCGCTGCGCGGTGCGAGGCGACGGGTGACGCAAAGAATGCCGGCAAGCTCGGCCTTGTAGACCGCCGACATGCGCAGCGCCAGGGCGTCGAGGCTCAGCCCGTCGTCGAATATGATTCCCATCACCTGGAAACCGGACGGCCGGATCGAGCTCGCCGTGACGCCCTGGATCGTGCATTCGACATGATCGCGATTGAGCGCCTCCTGCAGATCCAGCACGAACTCGCGCCGCGCATCCTCGCCGAGACTATCGAATGCCGCCAGATGCGCGGGCGAGAGAACGGCGCCGCTCACCACCAGGATGGCGCGCGGTGGCTGCTTCGGGTTGACCACGAAGAGCTTGTGCGAGGAGGTGGGCGGGAAAACCAGGTCGAAGCGCCAGTTCGAGCTCTCATCGCCGGTGCGTACCGGGTCGCAGCCCATGTCGCGCAGCCACCCCTCCATCACGGATGCCTCGATGCCCGGTTTCGCAGCGGCCATGCAAATCCCCTGTCCAGTGTCGCCCTGGCATCATAATGGGATACACCGAACATTTCGCGCGCGATGCGCGGTTTCGCGCAAGTGCGGGCGGCGATCAAGCGAGGGGGGAGCGAGGATGATGAGGAAGATGAGCATCGCAGCCGGCTTTTTCGCGCTGGCGTGCTGCGCCGGCGCGCCCGCGGCCATCTCCGGGGCCGCCGTCGGTCCGGGCTACGACATCGAGCTGAGCCGCATGATCCCGATGCGCGACGGCGTCGAGCTCGAAGCGTGGATCACGAAGCCTTCGCCGCTGCGCCAGCCGGCGCCGGCGATCCTCACCCTCACTCAGTACGACATCGACGGCAGCCGCCGCGGCGAGCCTCCCTACTTCGCGCGGCGCGGCTATGTCTTCGTCCAGGCCTACGTGCGCGGCCGCGGGCGATCCGGCGGGGTGAAGAGCGACAATCTCGGCCTGCAGGTGGGCCGCGACGGCCATGACCTGGTGGAGTGGATCGCCGGTCAACCCTGGAGCAACGGGCAGGTCGTCATGTACGGCGGGTCCTTCGTGGGCATGACCCAGTGGCACACCGCGGCGCAGCTCCCGCCGCACCTCGCCGCCATCGCTCCCTACGCATCCATCTACCCCGGCTGGGACATCCCCAACACCAACGGCATTCCTCAGGCATGGACGGCGGCGATTCTCGGCTATACCTCGGGCCGCTCGCTCAACCCCGGGTTCCTCGCCAATCGCGAGTACTGGCTCGGCAAGCTGCTCGAGCAGTACGCGGCGCAGCGGCCGTTCAGCGAGCTCGATGCGGCGCTCGGCATCGCCCCGGACGATTGGTGGATGCCGGATGAGCACGGGGCGCACGTGCCGATGATGCGCATGTGGCTCGATCACGTGGGCGATGAGGCCTTCAACCTCGCCGGCGAGCCCAGGCCGGCGCAATATGCCGCGATGAGCTTTCCCGTGCTCACGGCCACGGGGTTCTTCGATGACGATCAGCCGGGGGCTCTGCGCTATTACCACAATCATCTCGTCCATGCGCCCGCCGCGGCGGCAGCCAGGCATTACCTGGTGATCGGACCCTGGGACCACTCCGGTACCCAGATGCCCGAGAAGGACGTCGAAGGGCTCGCCATCGCGCAGAACGCAGTCCTCGACATGAGGAAGCTGCACGCCGACTGGTACGATTGGGCACTGGGCCGCGGCCCGCTCCCGGCGTTGCTGCACGATCGGGTCACCTATTACATGATGGGCGCCGACGAGTGGCGCTACGCGCGCTCCCTCGAGGATGCTTCCTCGGGAAGGAGCCTCGTGCTGTATCTGGATGCCGGGCCAGCCGCGCCTGGCGATGCGTATCATGCCGGGCGCCTCGCGCCGACGCTCGCGCGTGATCCGCACCCTTCGCAGCTGCTGAGCGACCCGCGGGAGCTGCCGGAGCTTGCCGTCGCAGCCTACGCCGCCGAGGAGAACCTGCTGAGTCAGTTCCGGGCTTATCAGAAGCGCGCGCTCGTGTTTCAAAGCGAGGCGCTCGCCGAGGATACCGAAATCGCGGGCCCGATGCGGCTCGTGCTCGTGTGTCGAGCGGATGCGCCCGACTTCGATCTCTGGGCGCAGGTCTCGATGATCCGGCCGGACGGGTCCGCGATACGGCTGGGACAGGACATTCGCCGGGCGCGCTTTCGCGACGGTCCGTTTCGGCAGGAGCTGGTGAGACCCGGGGAGCAGATCGAGATTCCATTCGAGTTCAACTGGGCGGCGTGGCGCCTCCCCAGGGGCGCGCGCCTGCGCCTGGTGCTCGCGCCGCTCAACTCGCCCGACTATCAGAAGAACTACAACACCGGGGGGCGCATCGGCTACGAAAATCCGGCCGACGCGCGGGTGGCGCACGTCAGCATCTTCCACGACGCAAAACGCTCCAGCCGATTGATCGTGCCGCTCGCTGCGGCCTCCGCGGCAAGCGCGAAATGAGTCATGCCGGCCGCGGGCGAGCGCGCCGGGTTGGCTGCGCCGCGTAGGGATCCTCCGGCCAGTAGTGCTTCGGATAGCGGCCCTTCAAGTCCTTCCTGACTTCGTGATAGCCGCGCTGCCAGAAGCTCACGAGATCTCGAGTGATCTGCACCGGGCGCCCGGCCGGTGACAGCAGCTTCAGGAGCAAGGGCATCCGCCCGCCGGCCACGGCGGGTGTCTGGTGCAGGCCGAACATTTCCTGCAGCCGCACCGACAGGCTCGGGGTGTCACCGTCGAGATAATCGATGGCGATGCGCGAGCCGCTGGGCACGGTGAAGTGGGTCGGCGCCTCGCGCTCCAGAACCGCGCGCTCTGCGTACGACAGTCTCGAATGCAGCGCGCCGCCGAGGTCGAAGCGCGCGAAGTGCTCGCGCCGGACGAGACCCGCCATCCAGGGCGGCGCCCACTCTTCGAGAGTGTCCTCGAGGGCCGCGTCGCTCAGGTCGGGCCAGCTCGCGGGGACCGCAACCTCGAGTCTGCGCATCAGCAGGACGCGGGCTTGCCACTGGCGCAGTGCCGGCGTCCAGGGGAGCACCGCGAGTCCGAGGCGCCGCAACCCGACGAGCGCGGCTCGCAGCAGCTGATCCGGATCGGCGTCTCGAAGCTCCTCGGAGTCCAGGAGCAGGGCTCCGAGCCGACGCTCCTTGCGGGCACGAACGGCCTGCTCGCGCCCGTCCCAGACGATCTCGCCGTGCTCGGTGATCTGCCCTGCGAAATGGCGCTCGATATCCGCTCGTGCGATGGGTGCGGCGAGGAATATGCGCGCCTCTCGTTCGGCGCCGTCGAGCTCGGCCGCGACGATGTATTCGGATCGCGCCAGCGCCTGCGGCTCCGCGAACAGCGCGCCGCGGCCGTTCGCGAGCAGGTATTTTCCGGTTGCATCGCGTGCACGGCCGATTCGATCCGGATAGGCGAGCGCCGCCAGCACGCCGGTCCAGGCGTCGGAATCGGCGCTCTCCTCGCCGCCGAGCTCGCGCCGCCAGCGCTCCGCCGCACGCGCCGCCTGCTGCGCGGCGCGCGCATCGACCGTCAATCCGGGCGGGAATGCGCGCTCGCCCCGCAAGGCGCTCACCCGCAAGCGCAGATCCGCGTCCCGCGCTCCCGGCGCTGCCTTGAGAATGTCCCGCTCGCTCAGGATCGCGGCGACCTCGCTCGCGAGCCGCGCCGCCTTCAGCTCGCTTCCCCTGATCAGCATATGGGCGAGGCGCGGGTGCGCGCCCATGCCCGCGAGTGCGCGGCCGTGCGCGGTGATGCGGCCGTGCACGTCGATCGCCTCGAGCAGGCGCAGCAGATCGCGCGCCTGGGCGAGCGGCGCGGCAGGCGGGGGGTCGAGCCAGCGCAGGCGTGCGGCGTCAGCGCTTCCCCAGCAGGCGAGCTCGAGCGCGAGCGGCGCGAGGTCGGCGTGCAGGATCTCGGCCGGCGTCTGCGGAGCGAGCGTCGCCTGCACGCCCTCCGACCAGAGCCGGTAGCACACCCCGGCGCTCTGCCGTCCTGCCCGGCCGCGCCGCTGGTCCGCTGCGGCCTGCGATACCTTGGCGGTTTGCAGATGGCTCATGCCCGTGACCGGATCGAACCGTGCGTAGCGGCGCAGGCCCGAGTCGACCACCACGCGCACGCCCTCGATGGTGAGGCTGGTCTCGGCGATGCTGGTGGCGAGCACGATCTTGCGCCTTGCGCTGCGGCCGGGGGCGATGGCCTCATCCTGCGCCGCCGCGCCGAGCTCGCCGTACAAGGGCAGCACCCGCACGCCCGCGTCGTGCAGCGACTCCTCGAGCGCGCGCTGCACCCGCCGGATCTCCGCGGCGCCCGGCAGGAAGCAGAGGATGTCGCCCTCGTCCCGACCGAGGGCCTGACGCAGCGCGTTGCCCGCGTGCAGCTCCATGGACAGATCCGCGCGGCGCGGCAGGTAATGGGTCGCAACCGCGTGGCTGCGCGCGTGGGCCTGGATGATCGGCGCGCCGTCGAGCATGCGGGCGAGCGGCTGCAGATCGAGCGTCGCGGACATCACCACCAGCCGCAGATCCTCGCGCAGCGATTCCTGGCTCTCCAGGCACAGCGCGAGGCCAAGGTCGGCATTGAGGCTGCGCTCGTGAAACTCGTCGAATATGACGCAGCCGACCCGGGCCAGCTCGGGATCGGATTGCAGCATGCGCGTGAGGATGCCCTCGGTGACCACCTCGATGCGAGTCGAGCCGCTCACGCGCGTCTCGAGACGCGTGCGAAAGCCGACCGTCGCACCGACCGGCTCGCCGAGCAGGTGCGCCATGCGCTGGGCCACCGCGCGTGCGGCGATGCGGCGCGGCTCGAGCATCAGCACCTTTCGGCCCGCGAGCCACGCGCTCTCGAGCAGCGCGAGCGGCACGATGGTGCTCTTGCCCGCGCCGGGCGGCGCCTGCAGCAGCACCCTGCGCTGCCCCGCCAAGGCCTGCGCCAGGGGAACCAGCGCCTCGCTGATGGGCAATGTCGGCAGCTCGGGACGCATGGCGGCCTAAGATACCCCAGGGCAGATACCGCAGGGCCGGGCGCGGGCAGGCGGCGCATGATAAAATCCGAGTGCGTCGGGCCTGTAGCTCAGTTGGTTAGAGCAGGGGACTCATCAATCAATGGTGCCTTCACATCGCAAGGTGTGGAGTGGACGGGATGAATTCAGGGAAACCTTAACAGAGTGAAGCTGATGGCAACCCTGAGCCAAGCCGGCAGTACACTGCCGGAAGGTGCAGAGACTACCTGAGCGCTTGAGCGCGCTTAATGACAGGCACGAGCGTCCCGCACCCCACCGGGGTGAAGAGATAGTCCGCTCCCTCCGGAAACGGCGGGGTAGAGTGAATCCCTTGGTCCTCGGTTCGAGTCCGAGCGGGCCCACCAACCCTTCATGTGCGGACGTCTTCGCCGCTTGTTCGCCGAGCTGCCGGCCGCGCAGACGGTCGGGCAGATCGAGGCGCTCCTGCCCTGGGAGCTCCAACCCTGGGGTGCGGAAGATCGAGCGCTCACAGTCTACCCACGGGCCCACAGCGTATATCGTCTCCAACGGGGTGGCACGTGTGTAAGTGCGCGATCGACAATAGAACGCCGCCAATTAGAAAACATCCGATCCACGCGAGAATGACGGACCCTGCAGCAACAAGGAGTCGGCACCAGTTTGGCATGGGCCCCGGGCCGCTTCGAGGCAACTGAAACCGCAATCGTTCTTCCCATTGCCTATAGCCCGGCACAATTAATCTTTGGTATCTGAATTGAATCGACCAGCATGTTCGGGCCGCCGAAGCGCACCATTACCCTTTCGACACAGCTGTACGGCTGCAACCCTTGCCGAACACGAGAACAAGTCGTCGGATTTCCACCGGTACATGTCATACCTTTAGTTCCCAGGATGGAAATTGCCGTGGCAAATGGCATATCAATCCGAATCCACGAGTGCACCGCTTCATCGAATTTGTCCTGGTGGACGAAATAGCAGCCGCTCAGCAGTGCGCATAACGCCGCGACAAAGCGCGTTCTACCCATCACAGTTTTTCCCTCCTTGGCTGACTTCAATGCTGTGCCGATTAGCAATCGCAGCGGAGACACCACTTTATTGCAAGTCACGATCGGCCGCTTGGCGACGCCGCGTCTTGGTCATCCGTTGACCGCACTTGGCCGCTCAGCGAGGGACGCGGACAGTACTGGCGTGCATAGACGAGTCGCGACCCCATCCGGCGTCCCGTGACCGGCAGCTTTCCGGGCACGTATCACAGGTCAAATCACTTTACGTTGACCACGTCGTCCGACTTCCTGTGCGCATCCACTTTTTCTCGTGACCCACGCTCGTGGTACCCATGCGCAATTGGGCAGATCGGTTCGACTAGCAGCGTGTGCGGCGAAAAATCACAACTTGCGAAGAACTCCCTAAGGATTGGTCGCGTTGTCGGGCTTACCTTGTCCCCGAGGTCTCATAGATCACGCCGACGGCACACTCACCGGACCGATGAAACACCCAACCACACAGGAGACGGACATGAAGATCAGGACTAGGACTCGGAAAGACAAGCGTAACTGGAGTCGCGGAGTTGCCCTCATCGGCGCTCCGGTCGCGCTGGCGCTCTGCCTCGGCATTCAGGCGGCATCGGCCTGCCCGACCCTCACCACCTCTATTCTCCAGGAGTATATGGCGCAGGGCCAGATCGCCTTCGCGCTCGACGATGAGGGCAAGGCGAACACTCCTTGGTACTTCGATCTGACGCAGGTGGCATCATCCGGTGCGATCACCGGAACGATGTCGACCTCACCCGATACGCCAAACGGATCCGCGCCGTTCTATCCGGTGAGCGGCACCGCATCCGGGAGCGGAAGCATCACCGTCAGCTTCACTTACTCGACGGGGAGCCCCGATCTCATCGGCTTTGGCGCGTACTATGCGTACACCGGCGCGATCATGTTCGCGGATACGAGCTGCGACCTGCTGATTGCCGGGACCTACACGACAACCACGTACACCTACGAGCAGACGCGCTTCGGGGTTTTGCCCGTGGCACACACCTCCCCCGCGACACCGTTCTCCGGGAAACCGGTCGGCTACGTTTTCGAGTAGCGCGGGATCAAGCGACCAACCCAATTCACCATTCAATCAAAGGAGACAAAACATGGACATCAACCCACAAGCGCAGAGACGGTCCTCTCGCTCATTTTTCTCTGTCGCGGGCGCTCGGACTGCATCTGCGGCCGCGCTGCTGTGCCTCGCGGCGACGGCCGTCACGGCTTGCCCTACGCTCACGCCCGCCGGAGTCACGACAGCTGGGATGACATACTCGTTCGACGATGAGGGCTTTGCGGCGAAGCCGTGGGACCTGCAGATCCAGGCAGTCGCGGCGAACGGCAGCATCACGGGAACCGCGACGACCTACCTCTATGGAGGTACCGAGTACCCGGTGAGCGGCACAGTCACCGGGAGCGGAACGCTTGAGATCGCTTTCACCTTCGCCGTAGGCGGCTCCCCGGAGCTCCCCTTCGAGGGGATCAGTTACTCGTACAAAGGCGCCATGGAGTACGTGGACTCGGAATGCGACCTGTTCGTCGCGGGCACCTACACCTCGACCTACGACACGTTCGAGGTGGATAAGTACGGGATACTGGTACCGGTCGCGCATACCTCCGCGCCCATGCCATTTTCCGGGCTGCTGCAGCCGATTTTCTATTGAAGAGGGGTGCCGAGCGGTCTCAGAAAACACGGGGGAGTGCCGCAAGATGAGCACTCCCCCGATTCTTCTTGCCGGATCGGGTGGACTGTCTGCCCAAGGCGAAAGACGGGGCGCGGAAAAATCTGGCTCCTGCGAGCAGGTGCTTCGGGAATATCCGAGCTATAGTGAACAGCCTTGGGCAGATCGATTTTTAGATTCTGGCCTGCGTCCGGTACGCATTTTCGGGATCGACCAAACGGTCATAGTCAGCCACGGCAAGGAATCAATCCCTTTACGAAAGAACCGGTCATCTATAAGCCGATGCCCTGATGGGGCAAGGGCGGTCATGGAAAGGTCATATGGAACTGGATACCGATAAGATCGACGAGGTTGTGTTGGCACTGCTCGCCCTCGGCCGGCATGACGGATACCGCGCGTGGAAATCCTTCGACTGGGAGTCGATGGGGCGTCTGCACGAGAAGGGCTACATCACCGACCCCGTCGGAAAGGCGAAGTCGGTGATCTTCACCGAAGACGGTGCGCGCGAATCGCAGCGACTGTTACACGCGCTGTTCGCTCGCCACCCCGACCAAGACCTCCCACGATAGGAATCGCCCCTTGAAGCCTTCGACGAAACGTAGATCTGATAATAGCGCGCCCGTCCCCGAACCTGATCGGTCGCAACGCTGCCATACGTGTGGCCGTGCGATCGCCGGGTTCGAGAGCGTGCATTACGGCTCGCCGGAGGGTGGCTACCGCGACCTGTGCAACCGCTGCTTCAATGAGGAGGTCGCCGAGACCGGCGGCATCGACTTCTCCCACGTGCAGTTCGAGGCACTCGAGATTTCTGATGCCGCTGGGACCGCGCATCGCTTCCACTTCGAGGTGAGACTGCTCGGGGACAAGGTCTCGCTGCAGGCATTCGAACTCGTGAAAGGCGACCCTGGCGGCTATGAGTTTCAGGTGCTCGGCGATGCTGAAGCGGATTTATTCGAGCTGATGGGCCAAATGGTCCCGCGGATCCGCCGATTGCTCGCGCGGCAGCATCTGAAAACCGACACGCACATGCCGGGATTGCATATCGCCGATTTCATGGTCCGCGGCCGTATCACCTGGGATGTCAATGAAGACGGCCGGCTGCCCATGCTCGTGATCGATGGAAAGGAGATCTCCTGGGAGCAGTTCGGGCGGATGGTGATGGGCTTCGAGGGTTGGCAGTTTAGGTTGGAGATTAAGGACAGAAGCGAGGAAGTATGAACAGCCCGCGCCGTACCGATTTTGGTAGAGCCGCTCCACCGCGCGTGCGGATTCTCCAGTGACATCCGCACTTCATCCCAATCAGTTCCAAGTCAATGAGGCATGGATTGCCTTTCAATTGAACGAGACACCAATCAGTACCGCTAAAGACGGCTCGTTTAACTGCATTTGTCTCATGGATGCAGCAAGCTGCTACATCTTGGGCACAGAGCTAATTTCCACTTCGGAGGCGGAACCATCACAAAGGCAGGCTCGCGATATGTTGACGGAGGCCTGGGCGAAAAAAGGAGAATTTCCGCAAACACTCTTTGTGCCTACCGGCCGCTTTCAGGGCACCCTGAAAGCGGAGGCGGAACGCCTTGGAATAGCCGTTGTCTTTGCACCAGAGGAGCAGCTGTTCATCTTTATCGGCGACGCACGTGAGGGCTACCGCGAACACATGCAACTTACGCGTAATACTTGAGACCCGGCATGCCAGAAGCGGAGCGGCAAAGGACCAGTGTCGATCGCTCCGAACACTGGAATCGCCGAATTCCGGGCCTTAGTGCTAAAAAGTCCCCTTCCTGCGGTGTCCCCAAGCTTAAAGCCGAGTGATGCAAAGCGAGAAGCTTCTCTCACGGAAGACCCACGGGCTGCGTCCGAGCGCCCCGAGCTGTGCCGCAAATGAGTCCGGAGCATTGAGGACCGCGATCTCTCTCTGATCCGTTAGATTCAGCTTTGCCCACAAACCACGCATGACAGTTTCCCGTTAGTGACAAATCCGATATCGGCGGCTTAGGCTGAGGACAAGACAAACTGATTGCCGAGATACCAATAAGTACTATAGTAATTAACACTATGGAGCGCGTGACAGTTGATGCCTATGTGGTCGATGTCCTGATGCCCGATCTAGTGGGGCATGACCGTCGGCCGGCGGCATTCATTGTGTATCTGTTCCTGCTTCGGCAAGCAGCGAAGGTGCGACGAGACAGCGTTTCGATCAGCTTGCAGACCATTGCGGCAAAGACCGGTCTTTCAAAGTCAACGGTACAGGCCGCATTGCGGCACCTGCGCCGGCGAAGACTGATAGATCCGATGGCCGTGGCGACTGTGAGCGCGCCAGTGCGACGAGTGATGCGCCCATGGCTACGCGATTGACCGGCACAGGTTTGCCGCGCATTGCGCCGGTCGGTTGCAGCAAATGGCATTTTCGGCGCTGATTCGATGATGAGCGGGCGCGCGATTTCCAGCTCCGGCCGGGCGCGGGATTTCACCTTGCCCCTAGTCGCTACGTTCAAGTCCGTATGGTCATCGCCGCGGAACTCAGTAGCCTCAGTTCCCATGAATGCCATACCGGGAGTGATTTTGCATGTGGACGACGACCCGTCGGTGCGCGAGTCCCTATCGCTGCTCTTGCAGTCCGACGGCTACCTGGTGGCCAGCGCTGCCAGCGGAACCGAAGCGCTCCAGCTGGCGGGCGAGGGCTTTCGCCCGGATGTCCTGATCGTGGATTTCGATCTCGGCAAGCAGTTGAACGGCGTCGAAACCGCCGAGCAGATTCACCGACTCCTCGGCTATTCCCTGCCGATCATGATCCTGAGCGGCGACCTGAGCCGCGCCAGAAATCCGCGCATAACCGAAGGAGTGGTGTGGCGGGCCGCCAAGCCCCTGTGTCCGCGGACCCTGTTGACCGCCTTGCCGAGTCTGGTACACCTGTCGCGCGTGACGCGGGCGCTGCCAACCCGCGCTTGATCTGGCGCCGACGTCAGAGCATCGGCGGCGCCTCGGCAAACCGCGGCAGCGAATCGGTGATCTCGAACCAGGCCGCCTTGTAATTCGTGAAGATGTGGCGCTGGGGCCGCATCGGCGGGTCGGTGTCGAGCGTTCCGGCGGGGATGACGACGATGCCGCGCTCCGAAGACACCCGCGGTACGGCTCCGCCGCATCGGCGGCAGAACGCGGTGGTGTGGAACCTCGCCTCGGGCAGCTTGTATTCGCCGACCCACTCCCGGCCGCGGGTCCAGCGGAAGTCAGCCTCCTTGTAGAACAGGTTGCTGCCGTGCGCCGCCGCACGCGCGCGGCGGCATCGAAGACAATGGCAGTGCTGCATGAACAGCGGCTCGCCGCTCGCTTCGTAAGCGACCGCTGCGCACAGGCAGCTGCCCTCGGTGATGCTCGTGCGCGGCTCGATCGTGGGGCGCGGTAATCCGGGTGTCGCAAATTCCGGCGGGAATTCCTCGTGCTGCGGCGCGCCGTCGGTGATCGTGTACCAGGGCGCCTTGGAGCCAACGAAGATGTGCGCCTGCGGCTTGATGCCGACATCTCCTTCGAGCGGGCCCGCCGGCAGCAGCGCCAAGCCCTGCGTTTCCAGCGTCATCGGGACCGTGGATCCGCAAACGCCGCAGCTGTTACGGACCCCCTGCGATGAGGATTGATATCTCAACAGCGCATCCTCGCCCCGCAGCCAGCGAAAGCCCCCGAGCGGGGCCGACAGATACGTCGCAAACGCCGCCCCATGGTGCTTGCGGCACATCGAGCAATGACAGCTCATCATCGAGCTGAAGGGTTCGCTGGCCTGGTAAGCGACAGTTCCACAGAAGCACGAGCCTTCGACCATGGTCGTTCTCCCAAAAGCGGTTGGCGGCGATCCGGGGCAACAGGAGAGCCCCGAGTATACGCTTTCGCGCATCAGCTCTTGGGTGGAGCCGCTTCCGGCGTGGGCACCATCCGCTAGGGGGCTCGCGCGGGCGCGCCGAGGAATTCGTCCACGACGGTTGCCAAGAGCGGCGAGTCAAGGATGCTGTAGTGGGTCTGCCCGGGAAGCACTGCCAGGTGCGCTCGCGGCACTCCCGAGCCGTCCCAGCCGCCGTCCTTGCGCCCTCCGCCCAGCAGCTCGAAGAACTCTTCGGCATGTCGGATACGCACCGCATCGGAATCCCCGAAAATCAACAGCGTAGGTGCCTTGATGTGCGCGACCTCGCCGGTCCAATCGTAGTCCTGCCTGAACATCACACCGAGCTTGCTGCACAGTGAGGCCCACTCCTCGGGGCGAGGAGCTATGCTTCGATACGTCCGGTAGAGATCCGTCTGCTTGAGCTGCTCTGCCGCTTTCTCATCCAGGCCTTCCATCTGGGCGAGGATTTCCGGATACCAACCGTCGCGCTTGAAGGCTGCCGAGATCACGATCAGCCTTCGGACCGACTTCGGGTGTGCAATCGCCATCCGCAGGGCCACCTCGCCGCCGACCGAATACCCGAGCACATCGGCTTCGCGCAGGCGCAGATGCTCAAGGAGAGCCTCGATGTCGTCCGCCATCGCCTGAAAGCTCAGCGGACGATCGATGTCGGCGGTGCGGCCATGGCCCTGTAGATCCACGGCGATGATCTGCCGATGCGCCGACAACTTGGGCGCAATGCGCACGAACATGTCGCTCGATCCCAGCCCCCCGTGAATCAGAATGAGGGGGTCGCCGGCACCCCGGATCGTGTAGAACATTCTCAGCGCGCCGATCGGCACATATCCGGACCGGGGCGTTTGCGAGCTTGCCGGCATCGGTGCGAATGCGCTCCAGACAATCGCAAGCAGAACATGAAGTCTAACCATTGATCCCACGATCGCGCACCCCGCGCCTTCATGACCCCTCTCGCCGATGCGCTGCTCGAAGTACCCGACCCGGTTTGTCCGCCGGTCGCATCATGGATAACCTAGCAGCTGACGGACGGCCTCGCCACTCGATGAACTCCGATCACGGCCGCTCCGCGCACGGGCTCGATTCGCATCGCCGGGTTGCTCGAGGATCTCGGCATGGACATCGGCGTCGATCCATCGGTAGACTTGCCGAAGAATCCTGTTCAGTACGCCTGCGCTGCATTCGCCCCACGTCGGCGACCCGGGGGACCGATGACTCAAGGAGCGGATCGTGGGCGGGCGGGCGCGGTGTTCGCGTACTTCGCGCCGCTCACCTTTCTCGTGTGCGCACTCGATCCGACGGGGCAGTTCGTCGACATCGCGCTCACCTACGTACTCAAGGACCATCTGCACGCGAGCGCCTCGGACGCGGGATTGTTCCGGCTCGCGACGGCGATACCCGTCTACGGCGCACTCGCGTTCGGGCTGGCGCGCGACCTGTGGAATCCCTTCGGCCGGCGCGATCGGGGCTTGCTGATGCTGTTCGGGCCGCTCACCGCGGCACTCCTGGTCGCACTTGCGCTCGCGCCGCTCTCCTTCGGGCTGCTGTTCACCGCCACCGTGGCGCTGATGGTTCTGACGCGGTTCCTGGTCGCCGCGCACCAGGGCCTGCTCGCGCTCATCGGCCAGGAACAGCTCATGTCCGGGCGGCTCGCGGTACTGTGGAACGTCGTGAGCTACGTTCCTTACATCGCCGGATCGGTCGCCGCCGGCTACGTTGCCGAGCACGTCACCCCCGCCGCGTTTTTCCTGGCGCTCGCCGCGCTCGCGCTCGGCCTCGGCGCATTCGCGGGATGGCGGCCGCGCGCGGTGTTTGCGCACGCCTACGACGCCGCGCTCGCGCGCGGTGCCGACCTGCGCGGCGACCTCAAGCGCCTGGTCCGCCATCGGGCCATCTATCCGGCGCTCGCGATCATGCTGCTGTTCCAGTTCAGTCCCGGTACCGGCATCGCCCTGCAGTATTTCCTGACGGACCGGCTTCACGCGACCGACGTGGTCTACGGCTACTGGTACGCGATCTTCCTCGGCTCCTTCGTTCCGGTGTTCGTGGCTTACGGATTCCTGTGCAGCCGGGTGCCGTTCGGACGGCTGTTCCGCATCGCCGCCTGGATCGCCGTGCCGCAGGTGCTGCCGATCGTGTTCGCGCACTCGGCGGCCGCGGCGCTCTGGCTCGCCGTGCCGATCGGGATGATGGGCGGGCTCGTCTGGGCGGGGATCTACGATCTCGCGATGCGATCGTGTCCACCGGGGCTGCAGGGCACCCTGATGATGGGGGTGTCGGGCTGCAACGCACTCGGCGTGCGCGGCGGCGACCTCCTCGGTGCCTATATATACGGCCGCAATCCCGAGCACGGGATTGCCATCGCCGCGGCCCTGACGGCTTTTTTCTATGCAGGGATCGTGCCGCTCATCCGCTGGGTGCCGCGCGAGATCCTCGCGACCGCGGACGGCGAGGGCAATCCCGCGCTCGAGCGCGCCGTGCTGGCAGAGCTCGGCAAGGCAGGCGCCTGAGCGGGGCGCGACCGGCCGCCCCGAACGGGGACTTGTGCCCCGTGATTGAGTATCATCAGTTCAGGCAGGAGGAGGTATTCCCATGGAGCATGCGACGTACGATGGCAGCTGCTTTTGCGGCGAGGTGCGGTTCGAGGTGTCGGGTGAGCCGGTCGCGATGGGCTACTGCCACTGCGAGTCTTGCCGCCACTGGTCCGCGGGTCCCGTCAACGCGTTCACGCTATGGAAGCCGGATGCGCTGAAAGTAACCGCGGGCTCATCGCGCATCGGTACTTACAACAAGACGCCGATCAGCTACCGCAAGTGGTGTACCCATTGCGGTGGGCACCTGTTCACCGAGCATCCGACCATGGGCCTGGTGGATGTCTACGCCGCGATGATTCCGCAACTGGCGTTTCAGCCGGGCGTTCACGTGAACTACCAGGAAACGGTGCTGCGCATCCACGACGGCACGCCAAAGATGAAGGACATGCCCAAGGAGATGGGCGGGTCGGGCGCGACGCTGCCCGACTAGCGGGGGAGTGCGCCCGTCGCCGGCAGCGCGCGTCTGCTCGATGCCGGCGAGGTGGGCCCAGAAAGCCGCAGGCGAGCGCAAGGATCAGACATCGAACGGAGGCGCTCCGGTCGAGACGGCGTAGTCGGCCATGAGGAACGATGCGGCGTTCCATGACTGGCCCGGCATGCCGCGGGGCGCGAGCGTCTTGCCGTGCAGCCATTCGGTGAAGGACCAGCGCCGCAAGGCGCAGGCTCGCGCGAGCTTGCCAAGCTCCTCGCGCGCCTGCTCCGGGCGCCGCCCCGCCGACAGAGCCGCGACCCAGAAGCCGCCGACCATCGGCCAGATCCCGCCATTGTGATACTGCCAGACATAGTTCTGACGGTGGCGGGCCATGTAGGGTCGCCACAGCGAATCGCTGCGCCGGATCGGATGGGTCACGGCGCGGATGGGATATGGATCGGCCACGCGGGCGCGTGCGAGAGCATCGAGCGTGCGCGCAGCGGCGCCCGGATCGGCGAGCCCGAGCAACACCGCGAGCACGTTGCCGAAGACATCGCCTTCCTCGCCGAAGAAGGAGAAGTTGACGAAGCTGAGGAACAGATCCCGGTTGCGGGCACGGTCGAGCACGTAAGCATTGAGCAATCGGGCGCGGCGGTATTGTGCGATGCCCGCCGAGAAGGGGTGGAACAGGCCGTTGAAGCTCTCCCGCGTCTCACGCGCGTGCCCGAGGCGATAGAGCCGCTTTACGTAGTACCACAACGCGTTCGTGTACAGAACGAAACCCGAGCGCGGCATGATGTCCGCCCAGTCGCTCGCCTCGTTCTGCTGCAGCAGATAGAAGCGCTGATGTTCCTGGGCGAGCAGCCAGGCGATCGCCCGCTCGATGCGCCGGGCATGGCGCGCGCGCAGGCGGCCGGTGCCGCGGCGGCGGTCGAGGAATGCGAGCGCGATCAACCACCATAGCGTCGAGTCGATGCAGCCCAGATACCAGAAATCCGCTTCGCGCCGATGCACGTCGACGAACTTGGCGATCTGGCCATTGGGCGCCTGGTGGCGGGCGAGGGTTGCGAGGCCGTCGGCGGCGGCGCGCATCAGGGCCGGATCCCCCGACAGGCTCATCCCGATGGCGCAGACCGCGGCGTCGCGCCCGAAGATGGCGGTGTAGCCGCGCCGGGCCGCTTGCGGGCTTTGCGACGCGGCGAGGATCCCGGCCGGCGTCGCGTTGCGCTTGAGCAGCGCGATCGATGCCGCGCGGCAATCGGCGATCAAGCGATCGGCCGGTCGTGCGGCTCTGACAGGGCGTGTCACGGCGCCTCCGCAAATATGCAACTATATGCCGCGATGAGAATCGCCGCCCTCTCCGACATTCACGGCAACCTGTTCGCGCTCGATGCGGTCCTCGAGGACGTGCGCCGCCGCGGCGTCGACATGACCGTGAACCTCGGCGACATCCTTTCGGGGCCGCTGTTGCCGGGCGAGACGGCCGACCGCTTGATGGCGCTCGACCTGCCGACGATCGGCGGCAACCATGAGCACCAGGTGCTGGCATCGGACCCCGAGCAGATGGGGCTGTCCGACCGCCATGCATTCGAGTCGATCACGGCGCCCCAGCGCACCTGGATGAGCGCGCTGCCGCCGGTGCTTACGCCGACGCCGGGGGTGTTCATGTGCCACGCGACGCCCGACAGCGACGTCGATTGCTACCTGGAGGATCTGGTGGAGTGCGAGCTGCGCGCCGCACCCGTCGACCGGATCGAGGCGCGATCGCGGAGCTGTCAGGCGGCGCTGATTCTCTGCGGCCACTCCCATCTTGCCAAGCTGGTGCGGCTGCGGACCGGCCAGCTGATCGTCAATCCGGGGAGCGTCGGCATCCAGGCCTACGAGGGCCACCATCCCGGCCCGCACGTCGTGGAGGTCGGCTCGCCGCATGCGCGCTATGCCGTGCTCGAGAGCTCGCCGCAGGGCTGGAAAGCCGAGCTGGTCGCGCTCCCCTATGACTGGACCGCGGCAGCGAAGCTGGCCCGGGATCGAGGCCGGGAGGACTGGGCGCGGGCGCTCGCCACCGGTTTCGTGCGCAGCTAGCGCTTCTGGCCTCGGGGCCGGGCCGCGCCCGATGGAGAACTAGAAAGGCTCATCTCCGTTCACGGTGGCCCGATGCATGGTACGCCGCTCCGGCAGGTAATCGGCCACGGCGTAATGCTGCGTGTTGCGATTGTCCCAGAAGGCGACATCGTTCTCGCGCCATCGCCAGCGGAGGGTGAACTCGGGCTGCCCGGCGTGTGCGAACAAGAACTTCAGCAGCGCCTCGCTTTCCCTCGGCTTGAGCCCGTTGATATGGGTGGTGAAGCCCTCGTTGACGAACAATCCCTTGCGCCCGCTCACCGGATGGGTGCGAACCACCGGGTGGTCGACGGGCGGATGCTTGGCGACGGCGCGCTCGTAGCGCTCCTTCGATGCGGGGTCGCTCGCCCAGCGCTCGGGCGGGAAGGACTTCGCGACCGAATGGCGCGCCGTCAGACCGTCCAGGAAACTCCGCAAGGGCTCGGACAGCGCCTGGTAGGCCGCGCTGCTGTCGGACCACAGAGTGTCGCCCCCCACCGGGGGAATGCGCTTCGCCGCGAGGATCCCGGCGAGCGGCGGAGTCTTCGAGAACGTGACGTCGGTGTGCCAGTTGTCGTTATCCGGCAGAAATGCCTCGTGATTGTCGAGCAGCAGGATCTCCGGCAGCTCGGGCAGGACCGGATAGATCGGATGCACGTGCAGCGTGCCGAAGCGCGCGGCAAAATCGCGCTGCGCCTGCGGGGTGATGGGCTGGTCGCGGAAGAACAGCACCTTGCGCTCGACCAGGAGCTCGCTCAATCGATCGACGGCGGATTGCGGCAGCGGCTGCGAGAGCTCGACGCCGCTCAGCATGGCGCCGAACGATCGGGTCACCGGTGTCACTTCAATACTCATGGGCATCCTTTGCTGCGGCTCGGGCGCCGGATTCGCCAGCAGCTTCGAGGTTCGGTGCGGTGCCGTCAATTCCCCCGGCCCGCCGGCCGCGCAGCAACGCCCGCAGCGGCTCGATGTGGCGCTCGTAATGGCGCCAGCGACCGATCGACCCGGCGTGGATCTTCTGCCGCACCTGCCATTTGCTCGCCGTGATCACGACACGCTCGGCGCGGTGAAATTCCAGGCAGCGCGCGTCCCAGGGCAGGTCGATGAACTGGAGGAGCCGGCGGGTCCAGTGCTCCTGATCCTGCACCAGGGACTCGTACGGCACCTCGAGCCAGGCGCTCGCCGGCAGCACCGAGCGCCAGTGATCGGTGATGCGCAGATATTCGCCGTAGTAGTGCGCGAGATCGGAGAGATCATTGGCATAAGCGCCCATGTTGAAGAAATTCTGGAAATAGACCGACAGGCAGGTATCGAGCGGGTGGCGCCGCATGTGGATGATGCGGGCGCGCGGGAACACGGCGTGAATCAGACCGGCATGCAGGAAATTCGCCGGCATCTTGTCGACCACGCGCGCGGCGCCGCCCCGTGAGGGGCCGCCCGATGAGGTGCCGCCCGGTGAGGGGACGCTCGATGCGGCGTCGATGCGCGCGAGATATTCGCCGGCCAGGGCGCAGAGCCGCCCCGCGCCGGTCTCGCCGGTAAACCCGGCCGCTTCATGGGCGTCGAACGCGGCGTCCCAGAAGACGATCTCTCCGGCGCCGAACACGGCGGGATGTGCCGCCAGAATCTGCTCGGCGAGGGAGGTGCCCGAACGCGGCATGCCGACGATGAACACCCCTCGCTCGCAGGGCGAGCCGCGGCCGCTCGATGCGGCCATGAAGGACGCATCGAATGAGGCGATGATGCGATCGATGCGTCTGGTGAGCTCGTGCGGGTCGTAGCTCGACCCGAAGCGTCTCGCGAGCTCATGGGCCTCGCGGTAATGGCCGAAGGCCTCGTCGTGGCGCTCGACGTCGTCAAAGTACTTGCCGAGCGCGAAGTGCAGATTGATCCGCTGCCTGAGCGGGGGCTGCCTGGCGAGCAGGCTCGTGGCACCCTCGAGCCATGCCGTATCCGCGCGGGTCATCTTGCGATGCGTCGCGATGCTCAAGAACGCGAAGGGAAAATCAGGGTCGGCGCCGATCGCGCGGTGAAATAGCTCTTCTGCTTCGGCAAAAAGGCCGCGGTCGGCGCGCAGCTCGCCGAGCAGGCACAAAGCTTCGGCGCAGCCCGGGTCGATGGCGAGCGCCGCGCGGCAGCTCGACTCCGCCTCGGCGTGACGCGCTTCGAGACGCAGGGCCGTGGCGAGCCCGAGATGGGCCAGCGCGGAGCGGGGATCGAGCGCGGCCGCCCGGGTGTAACAGCGCGCCGCCTCGCCGATGCGCCGAGACTCGAGCAGGGCACTGCCGAGGTTCGAATGACTCTCGGCGCGTCCCGGGTCGATCTCGATCGCCGTGCGGTAAAGAGTCGCCGCCTCGCGACCCTGACCGAGCTCGCGCAGCACATTACCCAGGTTGTTGTGTGCATCGACGTATCGAGGGCTGAGCAGGAGTGCTTGCCGGTAGCTCGCCGCCGCCGCCTCGCGCTGTCCCAGCGCCGCGAGCACGAGTCCCAGGTGGTTGTGCGCGACGCTCACAGCGGGATCGAGGGCGAGGGCTCGCCGGGTGCTCGCGAGCGCCTCTTGCAGGAGGCCGAGCTGCCGCTGGGCGTTGCCCAGATTGCAATGTATCTGCGCATCGTCGGGACGCAGCTCGAGGGCCATCCGGTAGCAGGCCGCGGCCTCGGCGTGGCGGCCGAGCTCGAGAAAGGCGTTCCCCAGATTGTTGCGAGCCTGCGGCAGGCGCGGGCTCGAGCGAAGCGCACGCTCGTAGAGCGGTACCGACTCGCGCGTCTGCCCGAGCGCTCGCAGCGCATCGGCGGCGGCCACCAGCGCCTCCTCGTCATCCGGCCGGATCGCGAGCGCTCGGCGCAGGCTCGGCAGCGCCTGCGCCCATTGCCCGCGATCATGCAGCGCGGAGCCCAGATTGAGGTGCGCCTCCGGGTCGTTCGGCAGCAGCTGCGCCGCCCTGTGCAGCGCCGGCAGCGGCTCTTTGCCCTGTCTCATGAGCGCGACGCCCAGGATCTTCCACAGCATGCCGGCATCGGGGTGCCGGGCGAGGAGCGCGCGGGCCTGCCGCTCCGCCTCGTCCGAGCGGCCCTGATTGACCAGCGCGACCAGGGCGCCGATCTCGTTCGGCTGCAAAGGGGCTCGCGGCGCTGCGGGCACCGGCGCCAGCCCGCAGCAGAGCTTGTACTTTCTTCCACTGCCGCAGGGACAGCGGTCGTTCCGGCCCGGGGTCATGGCTCTGATCAGTCGCGATAGCGGGTGCACGCATCGCCGAGCGCGGCCCTGAGCGATTCGAGATGAGGCTCGAAATGCCGCCATTGCTCGAGTCCTTCCCGGTAGAGCGGCTGGCGAACCTGCTCGGAGCTGGCCGTACGCACGCTGCGCTCGGTCTTGTGAAACTCGATGCACGCGGGCTCGAACTCCAGGCCGCAGAACTCCAGCATGCGGCGCACGGCACCCTCCAGGTCCTCGACGATGTCCTCGTGGTGCACGCGAAGGATGCGGCCCGGCAGCACCCGGTCCCAGTGGCGCATGAGCTCGAGATACGTCCGGTAGTAGCGCGCGAGGTCCTCGAGAGCGTAAGTGAACTCCTGACCCTGCGCGAACAGCTGCTTGAAGTTGCCGAAACAGCATGCCATCGGCTCGCGCCGCGCATCGATGATCCGGGCACCCGGCAGCATGAGATGAATGAGCCCGAGGTGGCGGAAGTTGTTTGGCATCTTGTCGATGAAAAAGGGCCTGCCGGTGCGATACGGGCGGGTGCCGGCGAGATAGTGCTCGCCGAGACTCACGCTGTCCTCGGCGCTCATCTGCGCCAGTATCCGCGGGTAGCGGGGATTGTTCATGTCCGGGTCGCGGCCCCGCAGCCGGTGGACGATCTGCTGGATGTTGGGCAGCTCCTGCGTTCCCTCGACCCGAGAGTGCGAGGCCAGGATCTGCTCGAGCAAGGTCGAGCCCGAGCGCGGCAATCCGACGATGAATATGGGGGAGCGGTCCGGCGAGCCCCAGCCGCGGCGGGCGCCGAAGAGCTCGGCAGTGCACACCTCGATCTGCTGCCGCGTATTGTTCTCGATGATCTGCGCACGATAGGTGCATTCGGAGCGCTTCAACGCATTGCCGCGCTCGTAGTAGTGGAACGATTCCCGGTACTCGGCCCGATCCTCGAGCGCCTTGCCGAGCGCGAAGCTCAGGTGATAGCGGTCGGCAGGCGCAGTCCCCGGCGCGCACTCCGCGGCGCGCATGCGGGCCAGCTCCTCGTCCGTGAAGCGGTAGGTCTTGAGATTCGCGAGACTCCAGTAGGCATCGCCGAAGTCAGGCCGCAGGGCGGCGGCCCTGCGGTAGGATTCGATCGCCTCGGCCCGCCGCCCCAGAGTTTTCTGGGCATGGGCGATCGACAGGTGCAGCTCGGTATCCCCGGGCGCTCCCTCGAGAAGTCCGCGGTACAGCTCGATGGCGCGCTCGTGTTCGCCGAGGCCGACGCAGCAGAAGGCATCCAGCGTCCTGAAGTCGCGGTTGTCGGGCTCCGCCACCAGCAACGTATCGAGCTCCCGGCGCGCCTCGCTGTAGCGATGCAGTTCCGCGAGCACGCCGGCATATTCCCGGCGGGCGGCCCGATAGTCGGGGGCGCGCTCGAGCACTGCCGCGAGCAGCAGCTCCGCATCATCGAACACCTTGCGCGCAATGCCGATGCCGGCGAGCAGCCGCATGGCCTCGAGGTGATCGCCGTGGGCGAGCAGATAGGCCCGCACCATCGATTCAGCCGCATCGATGTCGCCGTCCACGAACAGGCCGGTGGCCGTCACGACCTCGGGGGGCAGCGCCTGCAGCGCCGCGGCATGAGCGGCGGCCGCCGCGGCACCGTCCGCCTGGCGCGTCATGCGGTACAGGCCGGCGAGCATGCTCCAGCTGCCCGGCAGCGAATGGTTGAGCGACACGGCCTGCTCAAAGGCCTGAATGGCCTGCGGTGCCTGCTTGAGGTCGACGAAGCAACGCCCGCGCTCCTCGTACAGGCGGCTGAAGCGCGGATGATGCCGCTCGAGCGCCGCGAGCGTGTTCAAGGCATCGCCGATGCGGCCCAGGTAGCGCTGCGCGACGGCCATCAGAAGCCGCGCATCCCGCAAATCGGCGCTCCTGGCGAGCAGAGCCTCGCCGGCCCGCAGCACCTCATCGAACCGGCGTTCCCGCAGCAGCGCGCGCAGCTGGGGGACGTCGGCTGCAGCCGTCGCGACGTCTGTCTGGGGGGCCGTGGAGTCCATCACCGTCATCGAAAAAAAGGGGTGGACACTCGGTCCACCCCCGCATTCTACCGCGTCGCGCGCCGCGGCCGGCGCTTGGCGGTCAGCGATCCGCGACCGGAGCCGAGAACTGCACCGTCACGCGGCGATTCTCGGCCCGACCCTTCGCGGTCTTGTTGTCGGCAATCGGGTTGTCCTCGCCGAACCCCTGCGCCGTCAAGATGCCGGCGGGTACACCATGAGATTCGAGGTAGTCCTTCACGGCGCCCGCGCGCTGCTCGGAGAGCTTGCGGTTGAACTCGGGCTTGCCGGTCGAATCGGTATAGCCGCGAATGTCGACCTCGGCGCAGTGGCAGTGCTCGATCCTCGGCACCAGCGCATCGAGGATGGCGGTCGATTGCGGGCGCAGCTTCGCCGATCCGGTCTCGAAATTCACGCCCTTGAGCACCTCCTCATGAGCCGGCGGCGGCGGTGGCGGCGGCGGGGGAGGGGGCGGCGGCGGCGGAGTCGGCTCCGCTGGCGCAGGGGGCGGGGGCGGCGGCGCGGCGGCCGGCGCGGGGGCGGCCGGGGGCGTCTCCCCGCCGAAGCCCATGCTGAACATCAAGGTCAGCACCCGCGGGCGCAGCGGCACCATCGACTCGATGAACTGCCCGGAGGAGGTGTTGGTGCTGGCGCTCGAGTCCGTCAGGTTGGTGCCCGTGATCTGCACCGTCCACTTGTCCTTGGAGACGCCGATGGCACCATCGTAGGTCGTGTACCCCGGCATGGTGTATTGACACAGCGTCGTGGTCGGAACGGGCGAGCAGAACGATGAGCTGCCGAGCGGGAAGCTCGCGGGCTCGTTGCGCATCGACCCGACGTGGTTGGCCCCCACCATCACGAACGGCTTGTACTCGTCGATGATCCAGTCGTAACGCGCGCGCAGGTTGAACTGCAGGAGCGGCGAGAACGCCGGCGTCGTCCCGAGCACGCCGTACGGATTGGTGTAGGGCATGCCCTTGATCTGGGTGACGCAGTCGCCCTTCGGCGTCGGGTTGTCCGGGGTGGTCGGCGTGACGCCCGAGGAGCTCAGGCACGGTGCATTGCTCTGCTCCGAATGATTGTACGAGGCCGACCCCTGGATGGTGAGCCCTTCGGTCGCCCGCGCGACCACCTGCAGCTCGGCCCCCTTGATGGTGTAGCTCGGGCCGTTGATGTCGAAGGTGGTGTTGCCGAGATGCACGGGATCGAACAGCGGCAGCTGCACGTTGTCCCAATGCATGACGTAAATCGACCCGTTCACCTGCATGCGGTGGTCGAAGAACTGGCTCTTCGCGCCGATCTCGAAATTCGTCAGACTGTCGGAGTTGTAGCCCACCGGCTTGTTGAACTGATCGGTGGCCTTGTCGCCGGCGATATAGGGGGCTTCACCCTTGAGCTCGGGGATGCCGTCGGCGCTCGAGGTGCGGTTGAAACCGCCCGGCCGGAAGCCCTGCGAGTAGGTGAAGTAGGTCATGGTGTCCGGCGTGATGTGCCAGGTGAGGTTGCCGCGGCTCTTGAAGCCATGCTCGGTCTTGTTCAGATTGATGCCGAAGCCGCAACCCCCGGCGGCAGTGCAGGCCCCGTTGGGCACGTTCAGCACGGTGCTGGTCTCGCTGTAGAACTCCGAGCCCTGCTCGAACTCATCGTAGTGGTAATAGCGCGTCCCGCCGGTGAGGGTCAGCACTTTCGGAATCAGATCGAAATCGACCGAGGTGAAAACCGCCGTCTGACGATAGCCGCGCTTCACGTCCTCGCCGAAGGCCGTGTCGGAATTGGTGCGCAGGCTGGGATCGTTCGCATAGTTGCCGGGCAGGGGTCCGACCGCCGACACGCAGTCCGGGCCGCCGGCCGCCGAGATCGCGAGGTTGGCGGCATCGCATTGCGGAATGGACAGGTAGTTGAAGTTCATCTGATCGTCGATGATGAAGTCTTCCCAGTAGCCGCCGAGCAGGGCGCGGATACGGTTGTCCTCCGAGGTGCTCAGCCGGATCTCATGGCTCTGGTGCGTGTTCTGCACCGTGTCGTTCCAGTCGCCGACCGGGGCATAGCAGGTGGTCGGCTTCGCCGAGCGGTAATAGGCGTACGGGGCGCCCTTGCCGGTGCAGGTGTAATAGGAGCCTGCGCCGCTGCGCATGTAGTTCGAATAGTCCTGCTGCTGCTCGATGTGCCGGTCCAGGTAGCTCCCGGTGTAGACGACTTTCAGGTCGCCGTAGGGGCCAAAGAGGTTCGCAATCCTGCCGTTGACGGTCCAGGCGGTGCTCTCGTAGTGGTCCTTGTCGTAGGCCGGCGTGAAGGCCTGGATCTGGTCGTTCCCGAGCGGCGCGCCGTTCACGCCGTTCGGATAATCGGCCCAATAGCCGTTCGCCTGCATGTTCTGATAGTTCTGCTGCAGCAGCAGATTCCAGTCATCGTTGAACTTCAGCAGCGCCCCGACCCGAAGACCCGTGTAGGTCTGCGAGTTGGTGTCGGATTCGACCAGGGCGGAGTTGTTGGCGGTGACCGTCGGCTGCACGATACTGGCGATCGTCCCCGGCACATTCGAGATGTAGCCGCCGCGGCTGTCGGTGAAAATCGTCGCGCGCACCGCCAGGGTGTCGGGTATCAGCGGCAGGTTGATGGTCGCATTGCCCATCGCGTTCGGATCGCCGCCGCGGGCGGTGATGCCGTAGCCGGCATTGACGTCGCCCTCGGTGACGTCGAGCTTGGGCTTGTTGGTGATGTAGCGAATGGCGCCGGCTTGCGCGCCGCCGCCGAACAGGGTCCCCTGCGGGCCCTCGAGCACCTCGACGCGCTCCATGTCGACCAGGTAGACGTCGTTGTTGCGGGCCGGGAACTGCATCGACTGGTCGTCGAGATACAGCGCCACGTTCGGGAACGGGGCGGTGGTCGACTGGGACTGGTTGCCGGAGCCGCCGGAGCTCAGGCCGCGCATGAAGATGTTGCCGGTGCCGGGACCGTTGCCGCTGTAGGTGACGTTCGGGGTGTATTTCAACAGCTCATCGAAGGTCTGGACATTGAGCTGTTTGAGCGATTCTCCGGTGATCGCCTGGATGGTGATCGGCACGTCCTCGATCGATTCGTTGCGGCGCTGGGCCGTCACGACGATCTCCTGGATCGCATCGGAGGAGCCGCTCGCGGCGGTCGTGTCGGCGGCCGTGGCGTCCGTCGCCGTGGCAGCGGTGGCCGCCGTGGCGGCGCTCGAGACTCCCATCGCCAGACCGGACCCGCTCAGGATCGCAGCAATGGCATAGGATAGCTTTGGATTCGAATTCATTTGATCATCCCCTGGAACCGGTTCCGCCTCTCCCCTCATCGCTGTTCGTATTCTTTACAAGGCCCGGTTTTGTTAGCAGGTTTTTCCGCCCCGCACAATACCCCTAGAGCCTTTTGTTGCTCGCACGCATCGGTCGGATACCATGCGCGCCCCACGCTCGATGCCGAATCAGGGCCTCCGTGGCAACAAAGATACAAATAGCGCAGCGCGACAGCCTAACGGCGAATCACGACAGAATTGTGACAGTTGGGCGCGGTCCCGGTGTCTTAGCTTGACAGCGACGGCACGCGGCAGCGCCGGCTCATGGCGGCCCTTGCCCGCGGCGTCGCGATCCGTACAGGCGCTGCAGGCCGAAGACGACCAGCAGGATGGCGAGGCTCGCCAGGCCGAACCATAGCGGCAGCCGCTGCTCGGGGATGAACCCCATGGCCAGCACCAGGCCGAGCATGGCCGCGATGGCCAAATACGTGAGGTAGGGATAACCCCACATGCGAATGCGCAGCCGCTCCGGCGCTTCGCGCTCGAGCCGCGCGCGCAAGCGCAGCTGCGACACGGCGATGAGCACGTACACGAAAATCGCCACCGTGCCATAGGAGTTCACGAGGAAGGCAAACACCGTGTCGGGCGAGACATAGGACATGACCACCGCGGCGTAGCCGAACAGCGTGCCCAGCAGGATGGCGCGCGACGGCACGCCGCTGCGGCTCAAGCGGGCGAGCGCCCGCGGGGCATCGCCACGGCCCGTCAACGCGAACAGCATGCGCGATGAGGCATAGAGTCCCGAATTCAGCGCCGACAGCACCGCGGTGAGCACCACCGCATTCATGAGCTGCGCTGCGGCGGGGACGTGCATCGCCTCGAGCGCGCTCACGTAGGGGGTGGCCATCCCCGGGGAGTTCCAGGGGACCAGGCACACGACCAGCAGGACCGAGCCCACGTAGAAGAACAGCGCCCGCGAGATGACCCAGCTGGTCGCATCCGCGACCGCCTTCGCGGGCTCTGCCGCTTCAGCGGCGGCGATGGTGACGATCTCCGCCCCGAAATAGAAGCCCGTGGTCGCCACTGCTCCGGTCAGGACCGGAAGCACTCCATTGGGGGCAAAGCCGCCGTGCGCCGTCAGGTTGGCGAGCCCGCCGGCCGCCCCCGGGATCCAGCCGAACACATACACGCTGGCGGCGATCAAGAACGCGACGATGGCCGCGACCTTGATCGAGGCGAACCAGAACTCGAACTCCCCGTAGCCTCTCACCGAGAAGAGGTTGGTCAAGGTCAGGCAAATGAGCAGCCCGAGGCTGACCAGCCACGGCGCCGCCGCCGGCATCCAGAAGCGCACCAGGCCGGCGCCCGCCACCGCCTCGAGCGCCACCACGATCACCCAGAAATACCAGTACATCCAGCCGGTCAGGAAACCGGCCAGCTCGCTCAGCAAGGGGTGCTCGCTCCAGGCGAGACGCGCGTACTCGTAGAACGAGCCGACGGCGGGCATCGCGACGGCCATCTCGGCGAGCATGCGCATGACCAGCACCACGAGAAGGCCCGTGATCATGAAGGAGAGCACCGCCGCGGGGCCCGCCGACTTGATCACCACGCCGCTGCCGACGAAGAGCCCCGCTCCGATCACCCCGCCGAGGGCGATCATGGTCATGTGACGCTGGCGCAAGCCATGGCGCAGCCCGCCGGCGGCCGCCGGGATGTCGCGCCGCGCGCCGTCGAGCTCGCCGTCCGGCACCTCCATCATGAAGGCTCGCCGCCCTGTGCGGCGGGGGTTGCGCGCTGTGCGGCGGGGGTCCCGGTCTGTGCGGCGTGGATCCGGCGCACCGAATCCAGGGTGTCGGCCTGGTGCGGGCCCTTGTCCTCGCGATAGCGCTTGACGCGTGCCAGGCGCAGCGCGAGGCCACCCGGGTAGCGCGGGCTCGCCTGCAGATCGCTGAAGGCGATTTCCACGACGAGCTCGGGCCGTACGTATACCGTGCTCGCGTCGCGCCGGACCTCGCGCGACAGGAGCTCGCGCGTCTGCCAATCGAGCATGGTGTCGGTGAGTCCCTTGAAGGTCTTGCCCAGCATCACATACCCGCCGCTGCGCGGATCGAGCGCGCCGAGGTGCAGATTCGAGAGCGTGCCGGTGCGCCGCCCATGGCCCCACTCGGCGGCCAGCACCACGAGGTCGAGCGTGTGGGCGCGCTTGATCTTGAGCCAGCTCGCGCCCCGATTCCCCGCCTCGTAGGGCGCCTCGAGCGATTTGGCCATGAGACCCTCGTGCCCCGCCGCGAGCGCGGCGTCATAGAAAGCCGACGCTGCCGGCTCCGAGGAGGTCACCAGGCGCGGCATCTGCATGTCCGGCGGGACGGCGCGCGCGAGCGCACTCACCCGCTCGCGCGCGGGCTGGTCGGCGAGGCTGCGGTCATCGATGCGCAAGCAGTCGAAGAAGTAGGCGCGGATCGGCAGCTCGGCGCGCAGCGCCTCGACGTCGAGCCTGCGGCCGAAGCGGCGCATGGTGACCTGAAACGGCTGCGGCCGGCCGGACGGATCGAATACGATCGCCTCCCCGTCGAGCACCACGCTGTGCACCGCCAGCGCGCGCATCGCCGCGACGATCTCCGGCACCGCCGCAGCCACCGGGTTCAGTCCGCGCGAATAGATGCGCACCTCATCCCCGGCCTTGTGGACCTGGATGCGGGCCCCGTCCATCTTCCACTCGAACGCCGCCTCGCCGCCGAGCTCGAGCAGCGCCGCGCCGACATCGGCGGCGGTTTGAGCCAGCATGGGCAAGACGGGCACGAACAGCTCGAGCTGCAAGTCCTCGAGCCCCGCGGCGCCGCGCGCAAGCGCCACCCCCGCAAGGGTGCCGAGGCTTCGGGCATACATGGCCGCACGTCGCAGCGTGCGCCCGGGCAGCTCTGCCGCGGCCGCGATCGCATCCAGCATGACCCCGCCGAGCGCCCCCTGGCGCAGCTCCCCGATGAGCAGCCGGCAGAGAAATTCCCGCTCCGCCGCGGTTGCCTGCGAGAACAATCCGCGCAGCAGCTCGAGCCGACGTCGCGATGCCCCGGCGCCCTTGATGCCGCCGAGCAGCTCGAAGGTGCGGTCGACCGCGGCAATCGACAATTGCGCGCCGCCGGCGGGCGCCGGCTCGAGGGCCTGTCTGATCGTGCCGTAAGCGACGCCAAGGCGGCCCTGCCGGATATCGCCCGACAGATAGTGAACGGCGGGCTCGATATCGGCCGCGGGCAGCTCCTTCAGATAAGCGGCGAGCTCGCGCACCTTCACCAGGCGCGCCGATGCGGCCGCCACCCGCTGGGACGCGGCGACGAGATGGGCGAGCAAGGTCACGGATGAGATTCGATCCTGCGGTCCGCGGGCTCATCGTCATGGGTCAGCATGGTATTCTCGCATCATGCACGTGGTGCGCTCGACCGCGGGTCTGGACAAGCGTGGCATCTTTGCCGAGCTCAAGCAACAGCTCGGCGGATTGCTCGAGGGCGAGCGCGACGGGCTGGCGAATTGCGCCAATACCGCGGCACTCCTTTATCAGGAATTACCGGATCTGAACTGGGCAGGCTTTTACTTCCGGCGCGGCGCGGAGCTGGTGCTCGGACCGTTCCAGGGCCGCGTGGCGTGCGTGCGGATCGGCCTGGGAAAGGGGGTATGCGGAGCCGCGGCCGCGCGGCGCGAGACGCTCATCGTGCCGGACGTGCAGGCCTTCCCCGGACACATCGCCTGCGATGCCGCCTCGCGCTCGGAGATCGTGGTGCCGCTGATTCGAGCGGGGCGGGTACTCGGCGTGCTCGACCTCGACAGCCCGCGCCTCGATCGCTTCGATCGCGCCGATGCCGAGGGGCTCGGGGCCATGACCGCGCAGCTCATCGCAGCTTCGGACTTCGAGCGGCTGGCGGACCTCGAGCGGCCGGAGGACCTCGGGCGGCCGCCTACCTCGAGGTCGTGAGCACCGGCTGCGGGCTGTACAGAGCGGGGAACACCCGTTCGAGATCCGAGATCTTCGGCAGGTCGTTGTACTCGATGTAGAGCGCGTCCGGATGGTGGAACAGGTAGTCCTGATGGTACTCCTCGGCCGGATAGAAGCCCCTCAGGGGCACGACTTGCGTCGCGATGGGCCTCGGGAAGGCGTGAGCAGCGTTCAGCTGCGCGACGTAGCTCTCGGCAATGCGCTGCTGGGCGGCATCGGCATAAAAAATCGCCGACCGGTACTGCGATCCCTGGTCGGGACCCTGGCGATTGACCTGCGTCGGGTCATAGACCACGGAGAAGGCGATCTGCAACAGCTGCCCATAGGAGACCTGCGCGGGATCGAAGGTAATCTTGACCGATTCGGCATGGCCGGTCGTGCCGGTGCTCACGGTCTCGTATTGCGCGGTGCTGCGATCCCCGCCGGCATACCCCGACACGACCTTCTTGACCCCGCGCACGTGCTCGAAGACGCCCTGGACGCCCCAGAAGCATCCGCCGGCGAGCACCGCCGTTTGCGGCGCGCCGGGCTGCCTGGGGTTGTCGAGCGCCGGCGGCGCGACGGGCAGCGGCTCCTCGGCGCCGTAGAGCGGCGCGCGCAGCGTGAGCAAGCCCGCCGCGAGCAGCGCTGCCGCGGCGAGGACCGGCCATTTGAGCGTGGAGATATGCATATCGATTCCTCGTCGGTGCGGTGAAAGGGCGCCGCGCGCTCGAGGCGCGGCCTGCCTGCCTGCCTGCGGCCCTACGCGCGCCGCACGAAGCGCAGCGCCACGGAGTTCATGCAATAGCGCAGTCCGGTGGGCGGCGGACCGTCGTCGAACACATGGCCGAGATGCGCATCGCAGCGGCTGCAGGAGACGGCCTCGCGCAGCATCCCGAGGCTAAAGTCCCTGCCCTGTCCCACATTGAAGTGCGAGATGACGCGATAGAAGCTCGGCCAGCCGGTCCCGGAGTCGAACTTCGTGCGGGAGTCGTACAGGACGGTGTCGCAGCACACGCAGTGATAGAGGCCGTCGGCTTGATTGTGATCGTACTCGCCGCTGAACGGTGCCTCGGTACCCGCCTGGCGGGTGACCTGAAAGGCGAGCGGAGGAAGAAGCGCGCGCCATTCGGCCTCGCTCTTCACCACCTTGGCGAGGCGCTCGGTGCCCAGGCTCTTGCCTGCGGCGGAGAAATTCTCGATGGTGACGAGCTGTGCCGAGGCGGGAGGGGAATCGGCGGATCGGGAGCGGCGCGCGAACCAGGCCGCCGCCAGGGCGAGTCCGCCGCCAAGAAACGCTCGTCTGCTGTCTTTCATGAGTGGTCTCTCCTTCAGCCAAATGTAAATGAGTAAGCCTCGACGCCGCCGTCCAGGAACTCGATGGAGAACGTGTGCTCCGCGACCCTGCCTGTCTGGCGGATCAACTGGTACAGGCGCTGCTCGCGGATGACCCCATTGCCCTCGGCGTCCGTATCGACGCCGTGATCGGCACCGGGCGCCGCGCCGTCGAGCCGCACGCGAAAGCGCACCGCCTTGCCGGCACCGGGTCCGAGCACCAGGTGCAGGTCGCGCGCCAGGAAGCGGAACTCGATGCGTCCGGCGCCCGATTCGAGGACGGCTCTCTCGGGGCCGTCCGTCCATCGGCCGAGCAACGCCCACTGGTTCAAGGCGAGCGAGGGCGGCAGCGCGTAGCTCTTCTCGCGATCGTCCGCAAAGCCGCCGGGTGAGCGAAAGCCGTCGGCGCGAGCGTAGCCGATGTAGGTCTCGGGGGAATCGACATGCGCCAGGTCGGGCGGCGCCTCGATGCCTGCCGCGGCCGGCGCGCCGGCCGGCTTCGGCAGGTCGGTGTACCCCGCTTGCGCGAGCAGCTCGCGGATGACACGCTCCGAGCCGTCGTAGTCGCCCTCGCCGAAGTGATGCGCCCGGATATGCCCGGTGGCGTCGATGAAGTAGTGCGCGGGCCAGTACTGGTTGCCGAAGCCGCGCCATATCGCGTAGTCATCGTCGATGGCCACCGGGTACGCGATGCCCAACTCGTGCACGGCACGCCGCACGTTGTCGGGATCCCGCTCGAAGGGGAACTCGGGCGCATGCACGCCGATCACCACCAGCCCGTGATCCTTGTAGGCGTCGTACCAGCGCTTCACGTAGGGCAAGGAGCGCAGACAGTTGATGCATGAGTAGGTCCAGAAATCGACCAGCACGACCTTGCCGCGCAGCGCCGCGCGCGTGAGCGGCATGGAGTTGAGCCATCCGGTGGCGCCCGAGAGCGCGGGCAGCTCCCCCTCCTCGCTCAGGTCCGATGCGGCGCCGTTCGACGTGGAGACGCTCGCGGCGGAGGCGCCGGAGCCGCCGGGCGCGGCGCGCGCAGCGTCCTGCGCCGGTCCATAGCGCAGCAGTGACGCCTCGAGGCGGTCGGTGCCGTTCTGCGACAGCCGCGTGAGCACCGTGCCGTCCCACCCGAAGGCAATTCCGGCGACGGCGAGCAGAACGGCCACCCCCAGCGTCCTGCGGACCCATTCGCCCGCGCCGAGGGAGCGCTTCAAGATCGCGAACACCCGGCCGCCGGCGAGCACCGCCACCGCGAGCGAGGCGGCCGCGCCCGCGGCGTAGGCGAGCAGCAACAGCGTCGTGCGTGCGGTCGGTCCGGACAGCGCGGCACCGGTGAGCAGCAATCCGAGAATCGGCCCCGCGCAGGGCGCCCACAAAAGGCCGGTCGCGACACCCAGCAAGAAGGAGGTGAGGATGCCGTCGCGCCCGGATGCGGCGGCGTGCGGGCTCGCCGCGAGCTTGTTGCCGAGGGCCACGAAGGGGCGGGCGAGCCAATCGGCAAGCCGCCGCGACAGAAGCGTCGCGGCGAATGCGGCAAGCAGCACGAGCGCGACCGCGCGGCCGACCTGATTCAAGCGGACCACCCACGCGCCGCCCACCGCAGCCAACGTCGCGATGCCGGTGAACGTGAGCGCCATGCCGATCAGCATGGGCAGCCCGTTGGTCGAGAACTTGCGGTCCGCCCGGGTGAACACGAACGGCAGGACGGGCAGAATGCAGGGGCTCAATATCGTGAGCACGCCGCCGAGAAATACGATCAACACCAGGATCATGGAACGAGCTCTGTAGGCAACGATCGGATCTGGCGCTCCTTGCGGGGCGCCGCCGCCATGGAACATGGCAAGCCACCCATAGGACCGGCGCCGGGGCTCACAAATTTCAGCGCCCGAGTGATTTTGCGCCGCGGCAGACGGCGAAGCCGCAGGAGATACGCGCGCCGGCTCGGCTTGGCCAAGCTAGGGCAAGGTGTGCAGAATGCCCTCAGGCTCGGCGCCCTCTTGCCGCAAGTTCTCTGGCTCGGGAGGTGCGGGCTGATAGCGGGGCGCCGGCCGTGCGACCCGATGCGCGCGCCTGCGCAGCGCCGCCACGCGCAGCAGCTCCACCACCGGCCCGGGCGCGAGCTCGCACCATTCCAGTCCGATGCAGTCCCTGGCTTTTCGTGCGACATAGGCCGCGACCGGCGGAATCGGCTGGGCGAAGCGATGCGGCGGGGTGATGGCGACGTGCACGCGCGAGAGCAATCGCAAGTCGAAGGTCGCCTTGATGCAGGCGCCGCTCACGCTCAGGTCGACGAGGCGCGCGGCGCGGTGACCGTAGGGACGCGCCGCGATGCGCACTGCCCAGTCGACCTTGAACCTCTCTCCCCAGCGATGCTCCATTGCTGCACCCTGTCATGGCACGCGCCGCGCTGCCAGTCGGAGAACGCCCGCTCCCGCGATCCGAGGAGTCCCACAGCGAAGAGTCCCGTCGATAGAGTCTCACAGAGAGGTGCTCCCGGGCCAGCGACCCGCGGCCGGCTCAGAAATGCCGCGACAGGTACGCCACGATGCTGTCGATCTTGTAGAAGCTGTCCGGCCGCGAGCCCTGCGGATCCGTGGGCAGCACGTGGTCGCGCGCCACGTTCTGGGCGTGGCGCACATCCAACCCGAGATCCCACTTGGGGAACCAGGGCAGGAAGTTGCGCCACGCGGCACCCGCGCCCAGATAGATCGAATAGGCGGGCGTCGCCAGCTGGTATCGATCGACACCGAGAAAGCCGCCCAGGGCGAACGAGTTGCCGAAGCGGTAGCGGTAGTCGAGCGCGCGAAAGCCGATGAGCAGGTGATCCTGGATCTCGTCGATCTCGGCGCGCACGCCCAGGTCGTTGTTCTGCGATACCGCGCGGCGCGCGCCGAGGGCGAAGTGCGGATCGACCTGATCCGACGTGGTGTACTGGGGGACCTGCGGGGTGAGATTCACGGTCACGCGATTGATGTTCACGCCGACATCCGCGAACCACTGCGCCCCCTTCGGGTTGGGCCCGCCTCGGTACGACTCGTCCTCGACCGCGCCATCATCGCGCGTCTTCGAGTCCCCGCCGTAACGCACGAAGCCCGAGAGCCGCCAGAAGGACTCGCCGAACACATCATGCCCATACATCACCTCACCGCCGAGCGTGGTGTCCTTCCACGGGTGGGTGTAGGTGATGGTGAAATCATAGTAATGATGGTACGGATACGGCGCAGGCTCCGTGGGCGAGTACTGGCGGATGTCCCCGCCATGGTAGTTCTCGTTTGCGACCGTCCTCACCCGCTCCTGCAGATAGCCGCCGAACCGCGGCTCCCAGCCGATGCGCAGCATCTGCATGCGCGCTCCGACCCCGTCGCCGAACAGGCGCTCCTGCGCACCCCAGTTGCCTTCCACGATGCCGTTCTCGGTCGTGCCGTCCAGAAAGATGTTATGGACGTACCAGATGTTCTGCCATTCGGAGATCTCGTAGGTGAGATCGAAGTGATGCCAGATGCGCGGAAAATCGATGCCCACCGACAGCGCCGCATTGCCGAGCAGATAGCTGCCGCCGTCGGAGTTGTCCTCCCCCGCATACTGCGCGTAGACCGCGAACGGGGTCTTGCCCGGGAAGATGAAGCGGCTGACGTAGGAGGCCTGCTGATTGCCCTGGGTCTGCGACAGGCCGCTCGGCTTGAAGAAGTCGCGCACCAGGAAGCCGGCCGAGTCGGGCAGCCCGCTGCCCCCGCCGTACTGGAGCAGACGGTTGAGGCCGAGCGACCAGCCGGGAAAGGGCTCCATCGACAGCTGCATGGCGAACAGTCGAGGGTTGCCGCGGCTCGAGACCCCGTCGTAGAGGATGTTGTCGCCGGACGGGTTGCCGCCGCCGGTCTGGTTCATCTTGGCGAGATAGAGCTCGTACTGGATCCCGAGACGGGTGAGCGGCGCGTAGTTCGACAGGGTCACCGACGGCACGGTCGGCGCCTCGGTGCTGATGAGCGTGCTCGAGTCGGTCATGGGCGAGAGCCAGTGCGGCCGATAGCCGACGTCGAGCTGCGCCCAGTCGAACCCGAGGCTCAGCTCCGTGCCGTTCGGGTCGCTGCGGCCCCTGTACGCCACCACCCCGCCCGAGGCCAGCAGGTAGTCGCTCGGCCGCACGTAGCCTTGCGCGGATAGCTCCCAGCGGCTGTCGTTCGGCAGTCCGTACTGGTTCGGAATGATCACATCGGCGCCGTGCGAGGCCGACACGGTCGCGCTCGCGTGCGTGAGCGCGTAGGTCCGCGAGTAGCGCTCGAGATAGCGCTCGACTTTGCTGCACAAAGGCTTGTCGATGCGGCACGCCTCGGGCAGCGCGCGCCTCACCAGCTCGACGGGAATCGGCCGCTTGAGGATCGGCTCATCGGCGAGGATCAGAACCCGCTCGATCTGCCGCTCCATCTCGGGCTCGAGATTCAAGGGCAGATACGCGCTCAACCCGCCGGCGCGCACGGGCCCGCCCGACAGCCCGAACGCGGCGGCAATCGCCGCCGCCGCAATCGACGCCCGGGAGACCTTGATCCATGATGTCACGATATAGGGGAAGCTCTCGTCGGCCAGCCGGCATGCTTGCGCGCTGCAAGTACACGCCATCACGCGTTGGGAGGTCAAGCGCCGAGGCGGGTTTTGCCCGCGGCCTCGGCGCGCGCCGCGACGCGCGCCGCCACGCGCGCACGGCGGTAAGATGCGGCAATGAAATGGTCGGTGCTCGATCAATCGCCCGCCTCCGCGGGCAGCGGCGAAGATGCGGCGATCCGCAATTCGCTCGATCTGGCCCTTGATTGCGAGCGCCTCGGGTACGAGCGATTCTGGGTATCCGAGCACCACAACGCCGCGAGCGTGGTCGGCACCGCGCCCGAGATCCTCATCGCCGCCATCGCCGCCACCACGCGTCGCATGCGCGTCGGCAGCGCCGGGGTGATGCTGCCGCACTACTCGCCGCTCAAGGTGGCCGAGCAGTTTCGCGTGCTCGAGGCGATCGCCCCGGGACGCATCGATCTCGGGGTCGGACGGGCGCCGGGCTCCGACGGCCTCACGGCGCGAGCCCTCAATGCTCATGCGAACGTCGAGGATTTTCCGCGCCAGGTGCAGGAGCTCGAGCACTGGGTCTCGAACCTCGCCTTGCCGGAGGGCCATCCTTACCGGGCCGTCAGCGCTCATCCGCGGGGCGCCACCAGCCCGCAGCTGTGGATCCTGGGCAGCTCCGCCTACGGGGCGCAGCTCGCCGGATACCTGGGACTGCCGTACGCGTTCGCGTACTTCTTCAGCGACGGTGCGGGGGTGGAGGAAGCTCTCTCGCTGTATCGGCGCAGCTTCCGGCCGAGCGCGCGCCACGCGCGTCCCGAGGCCACGATCTGCGTGTGGGCGGTGGCGGCCGAAACGCGCGGCGAGGCGCTGCGGCTGTTGACGGCGCGGGAGCACTGGCGGATCGGATTCGAGAAGGGATTGCGCACGCCGCTGGTCTCCCCGCAGGAGGCGGCGGCGTACCACTACACGCACGCGGAGCGTGCGATGATCGAGAGACTGCGTGCCAGCGCCCTCGCCGGAACCGCGGCGGAGGTGGCCGATCGACTGACGGCGCTCGCGCAGCGGCTCGAGCTCGAGGAGATCGTCATCAATACCTGGACCTTCGATCCGCTGGCGCGGCGCCGCTCCTACGAGCTGCTGGCGCACGCCTTCGGCCTGAGCGCGGGGGGCGTGTGAACGTTCTCGAGTCCGCGCGTCTGAGGCTGCGAAGGCTCGATCCGAGCGATGCCGGATTCATCCTCGAGCTGCTGAACGAGCCCGCCTTCCTGCGGTACATCGGCGACAAGGGCGTGCGCACGCTGTCCGATGCGCGCGAGTACATCGAGAAGGGGCCGCTGGAGAGCTACCGGCGCTGCGGATTCGGCCTTTATCTCACCAGCCTCGGCGACGGCACGCCGATCGGCATCTGCGGGCTGGTCAAGCGCGATGGATTGGCCGACGTCGACGTGGGATTTGCCCTGCGGTCGCGCTACTGGTCGCAAGGCTATGCGGCGGAGGCAGCCGCCGCCGTCCTCGACTACGCCCGGCGGGGGCTCCTGCTACGGCGCATCGTCGCCATCGCGGCGCCCGACAATCACGCCTCGATCTGCGTGCTCGAGAAAATCGGCATGAAGTTCGAGTGCATGGTGAGGCTGCGCGCCGACGGGCCGGAGCTGAAGATGTTCGCCACGCCGGCGCAGGCGGTCTCGGCTTGAGCGCTGCGCGCGCCGATACCGGCAATGGCGCCGTCGCGGCCGCCGAGCGCCTCCATCGAGGCAGGGCCGTGTGCCATGCTTCGGCGTATTCTTGTGGCGGGTGCGTATCACCCGCCGGTTGATCCCGTTCATCTACCGAGGCTCGAGCCCTCCGCGGAGTACCCATGCACCCATTTCCCCATCTCTACACAGTCAACGCCGTGGTGCGCCCCGACGGCGATGTCCCGCTGTCCGCGGACGGGGTGAGGGTGATCGAATCCGCGCCGCCCAGGGAGTTCGACGGGCCCGGCAATCAATGGTCTCCGGAGCAGCTGCTCACCGGCGCCGTCGCGGATTGCTTCGCGCTGAGCTTTCGCGCCATCGCGGCCGCCTCGAAGCTGCGCTGGCTGAATCTGGAAGCGAGCACCCGCGGCACCCTGGACAAGGCCCAGGGCGTCATGCGCTTCACGCGCTTCGATACGCATGCGAAGCTGCACGTGCCGAGCGGCACCGACCTGGAGCGCGCCCGCAGATTGCTGGAGAAGGCGGAGCAGTCCTGCCTGGTCGCCAACTCGCTTGCCGGCGAGCGGCATCTGTCCGTGGAGATCGTCGAGAGCTAATCGTCCATCAGGAAACTGCGCAGCTGCTCGCTGCGGCTCGGATGGCGCAGCTTGCGCAACGCCTTCGCCTCTATCTGGCGGATGCGCTCGCGGGTGACGTCGAACTGCTTGCCGACCTCCTCGAGGGTGTGGTCGGTGTTCATGTCGATGCCGAAGCGCATGCGCAGCACCTTGGCTTCCCGGGGCGTGAGCTGCGCGAGCACCGAATGCGTGGTCTCGCGCAAGGACTCGGTGGTCGCCGAGTCGATCGGCGAGCTCACGGAGGTGTCCTCGATGAAGTCGCCCAGATGCGAATCCTCGTCATCGCCGATGGGCGTCTCCATCGAGATCGGCTCCTTGGCGATCTTCAGGACCTTGCGCACCTTGTCCTCGGGCATCTCCATGCGCACGGCGAGCTCCTCGGGCGTGGGCTCGCGGCCCATCTCCTGCAGCATCTGGCGCGAGATCCGGTTGAGCTTGTTGATCGTCTCGATCATGTGTACCGGGATGCGGATGGTGCGCGCCTGGTCGGCGATCGAGCGCGTGATGGCCTGGCGAATCCACCAGGTCGCGTAGGTGGAGAACTTGTAGCCGCGGCGGTACTCGAATTTGTCCACCGCCTTCATGAGTCCGATATTGCCTTCCTGGATCAGGTCGAGGAACTGCAGGCCGCGATTGGTGTACTTCTTGGCGATGGAGATGACCAGCCGCAGGTTCGCCTCGACCATCTCCTTCTTGGCGCGCCGCGCCTTGGCCTCGCCGATCGACACCTCGCGGTTGATCTCCTTGATCTCGTTGATCAGGACGTGGAACAGGCCCTCGAGATCCTTGAGCTTGTTCTGGCGGCGCTCGACCTCCTCCTTGAACTTCGCGAGCGGCGCCGAGTAGCGCTTCTTGGCCTTGATGTGCTTGTCGAGCCAGCGCGTGCTGGTCTCGTTCTTCGGGAAGGTCGATATGAAGTCCTTGCGCGGCATGCCCGCCTGCTTGATGCAGAGGAACATGATCTCCTTCTCGAGCAGGCGCACCTCGGTCACGTGCTGGCGCAGGTTGTCGATCAGCTGGTCGAACATCTTCGGCGAGAGCTTCAGCTCCATGAGCTCGGCGCAGATCTTCTTGCGGATCTTCTGCGTCTTCGGATCCTTCGAGCCGAGCTTGTCGAGCGCGTTCAGATACTGGTGGTGGGTCTTGGCGAGCGAGTTGAAGCGCTTGGCCGCCTCTTCCGGGTCGGGACCGGTGTCGATCGCCTCCTCGTCCTCATCGCGATCCGCATCGTCGTCGTCGTTGGCCGCCTCCTCGCGCTCGAGCGCCATCATCTTGGGATTCTGGGGCTGGGCGATCTCGTCGGGTGCGTTCGGATCGACGAAGCCGACGATCACGTCCACCAGGCGCATCTGCCCGGACTTCACCGTCTCGTACTGGCGCAGCAGCAGATCGTAGGTGCCGGGATAGCTGCCGAGAGCCACCTTGACCGCCTCGAGGCCCTCCTCGATGCGCTTGGCGATGCGGATCTCGCCCTCGCGGGTGAGCAGTTCGACGGTGCCCATCTCGCGCATGTACATGCGCACCGGATCGGTGGTGCGGCCGAACTCGGCATCGAGATTCGCGAGCGCCGCGGTCGCTTCCTCGACGGCTTCCTCGTCGGGAGCGGCGGTCGCGTCGGTGAGCAGCAACGACTCGGCGTCCGGCGCCTTCTCGTACACCGGGATGCCCATATCGTTGATCATGTTGACGATGTCTTCGATCTGCTCGGGATCGACGATCTCGCTCGGCAAATGGTCGTTGACCTCGGCGTAGGTCAGGTAGCCTTGTTCCTTGCCGCGCGCGATCAACAACTTGAGCTGCGATTGACGCTCGTCCGCGATCTGAGTCGCTGTGCCTGCTGGCGCTTTCTTGATCAAAGTGGGCCCCGCGAAAAGATTGACCGTTCGAATGCCAAGCCGATAATTATACCATCATTTGGGCTGCTCCATGCCCATAAATCCCTTGGGAATCAAGGCTCGCCACCGGGCCTGGCCCTCGCTTTGAGAAGAGAGCTCAATTCCGCCTTTTCGTCGAAATTCAAGCCCATTTCCTCGGCTTTTCTCAATAATTCGTTCACTCGCCTACCCGGCCCATGATCCTCGATGAGGCGGCGGATCGCCATGCGCAGCTCCTTCGCAGCGGCAGGGGCCTCGGTGACCATCGAGGGGGCGATGGCGAGCTCGGTGAGCCGGCCGTGCTCGGGGCGATCGCGCCAGCGCTCGAGCAACATGGCGGTGCTGGGATGAGTCATCCCGGCCGCCTGCTCGAGCAGCGCCCTGAGCACCTCCATACCGGGCAAATCGATGCCCGACAGATCCTCGTCCATGCCGCGAGCCGCGGCCGGATGGTGCAGCACCAGGCCGATTGCCTGACTCAGTAAACTGCCTCGTCCTGCGCTCATCCGACTGCGCCGCGGGCGGGTTGGTTCCGCCGAGCGCACCGCGCCGGACGGGCGCGGCGAGGCAGCGCGCGCCGCCCCCGAGGCGCCCGCAGCCGCCAGCCGCTCCCTGAGCTTGGCGGCCGACATGCGGATCTCGCCGGCCAGCCGATCGAGCAGCAGCTCGCGATACACGCCGTCGGGCATGCGGGCGAACAGCGGCGCGGCGAGGGCCGCGAGCTTCGCGCGCCCGTCCACGTGCGCGAGGTCCACCTGCGTCAGCAGGTGTCGGATGAGATACTCGGACAGCGGCATCGCCTCCTGGATGCGCGCCTCGAAGGCCTGCGCCCCGTGCTGCGCCACGAAGGTGTCGGGATCGTGGCCCTCGGGGAGGAACAGGAACTTGAGCTCGCGGCCGTCGCTCGCGAGCGGCAGGGCATTCTCGAGCGCCCGCCACGCCGCCTTGAGCCCCGCGGCGTCGCCGTCGAAGCAGAACACCAGCTCGCTGGTGAGACGAAAAACCTTGTTCAGATGCTCCTGCGTGGTCGCGGTTCCGAGGGTCGCCACGGCGTAGCTGATGCCCGCCTGATGCAGCCGCACCACATCCATGTAGCCCTCGACGATCATGAGTCGCCTGAAGTCGTTGCGGGCCTGCTTCGCTTCGTACAGCCCGTACAGCTCGCGGCCCTTGTGGAACAGCGGCGTCTCGGGGGAATTGAGGTACTTGGGCTCACCCTGGTCGATGACGCGGCCGCCGAAGGCGAGAACCCTGCCGCGGGCGTCGCGGATGGGGAACATGAGCCGATCGCGAAAGCGGTCGTAGAAGCCCCCGCTCCCTTGCCCGGCGCGCGCCTCGCGCTCGACGATCAGGCCCCCCTGCAGCAAGCGGCGGCGCTCCTCCTCGGAAGCGCCGAATCGGGTGAGCAGGGCATTCCAGGAATCGGGCGCGTAGCCGAGCGCAAACTTCCCGCAGGTCGGGGCATCGATGCCGCGCCTGGCGACATAGTCCCCGGCGCGAGCGTTGTCCTTGAGATTCTGCTCGAAGAATCGCGCCGCGTGCGCCATCACCTGGTACAGATCGACGCCGCCCGGCTCCTGCGCAGCCTGTGCCTCGCGCGGCAGCTCGAGCCCCGCACGCTGCGCGAGGTCGGCGAGGGCATCGACGAAGCCGAGCTTCTCGTACTGCATGAGAAAGCCGACCACGGTGCCGTGCGCCCCGCAGCCGAAGCAGTGATAGAACTGCTTATCGGGACTCACCCAGAAGGACGGGGTCTTCTCGCTGTGAAACGGGCAGCATGCCTTGTATTCGCGCCCGGACTTCTTCAGCGCCAGGCGCGCGCCGATGATCTCGACGATATCCGAGCGCGCGACCACCTCGTCGATGAACGGCTGTGGAATGCGGCCCGCCATGGACCGGTGGCGATCAACCGCCGAGCTTGGCTTTGATCTTCGCGCCGACGGCGCCCATGTCGGCGCGCCCCTGCGCCTGCGACTTGACGATGCCCATGACCTTGCCCATGTCCTTGATGCTGCTCGCCCCGGCCGCCGCGATCGCGGCGCTGATCAGGGCATCGATCTCGGCATCGCCGAGCGGCGCAGGCATGTAGGTCTGGATGAGCGCGATCTCGGCCGCTTCCTTCTCGACCAGGTCCGGACGGTTGCCCGCCTTGAACTGCACCAGCGACTCCTTGCGCTGCTTGATCATCTTCTCGAGGACCGCGAGCACCTGCCCGTCGTCCAGCGTGATGCGCTCGTCGACCTCGCGCTGCTTGATGGCCGCGGTGATCATGCGAATCGTGCCCAGCCGATCCTTCTCGCCGGCGCGCATCGCGGCCTTCATGTCATCGGTGATGCGCTCTTTCAAAGACACCGAGGATGGGGGCGACCTTGCGGTCGGAGCCTTCAGTAGGGGCGGGAGGAGGACGCCGGGGGGGCGCTCGAGGGTGCGCCGCCAGCGCCGCGCATGCTCTCGCGGGACAGGCGCTTGAGGTGCCGCTTCACCGCAGCGGCCTTCTTTCGCTTACGCTCCTGCGTCGGCTTCTCGTAGAATTCGCGGCGGCGCAGCTCGGTGAGGACACCGGCCTTCTCGCAGGCGCGCTTGAATCGGCGCAGGGCGGCATCGAAATACTCGTTCTCGCGAACTCGGACGCTAGGCATTCAGACCTCAATCCTCTGGGCAGGTCGCCGGCATTCGCCGGCAGGGGGGCGAATTCTAAGGTGCGCCCCGGCAAAAGGCAAAGCGGGCCCGGCAAGAGGCAAAGCGGGCCCGGCAAGAGGCAAAGCGGGGCACCTCGCGGGCGGGGCGAGCGTTTCATTCATTTCGGGAGCTTCGACAGTATCCAATGCGTGTTATCGGGATCGAGAGCTCGTGCGACGAGACGGCCGTCGCCGTCTATGACGGCGCCCAGGGCGTGCTGTCGCATCGGCTGCACAGCCAGATTGCGCTGCACCAGGCGTACGGCGGCGTCGTGCCGGAGCTGGCTTCGCGCGACCACGTGAAGCGGCTCTTGCCGCTGGTGCGCGAAGCGCTGGCCGCGGCGGGGTCGACCGCTGCCGAGATCGACGGTGTCGCCTACACGGCCGGACCGGGCCTCATCGGCGCCCTGCTCGTCGGCGCGGGTTTCGCCCGCAGCCTCGCCTATGCCTGGGGCAGGCCGGCGGTGGCCGTGCATCATCTGGAGGGACACCTGCTCGCTCCGCTCCTCGAGCCGGACCCGCCCGCCTTTCCATTCCTCGCGCT